>Ga0172373_10002058_pt1 | contig 31495 bp, 25 predicted proteins | sample Lak10m_2_FD_114546 | JGI IMG/M metagenome (GOLD analysis project Ga0172373, IMG submission 114546) | Freshwater microbial communities from Kabuno Bay, South-Kivu, Congo - kab_092012_10m | ecosystem: Environmental > Aquatic > Freshwater > Lake | place: Democratic Republic of the Congo...
GAAAAAATTAAAGGGTTTTTAAGAACAAAAATATTAGAAGTATATCTTCCATTCCATAATTGATATTCGTCTAATAAAGCATCCAATATGCCTTGTTTAGTGCCTAAAACCGCATAAGAAAAATCGTCACCTGAAGGATGACAAAAACAAATCAATAAAAAATATGGTAACAACGCTAGACTTAGCGCTATAAATAATTTATTCAGGTAAGACATTCATTTTTTCTGCAAAATGATAACAATAATCCCTTAAATCTTCACAAATCAAAGTTTCTCCTGTAGCTCTTTCAAAACTATCTGCCATCGTCAACAATGTTTGATGAAAAAATTGTTTCATCTCTTCTACAGACATATCTTCCGTCCATAAATCAATCTTTAAAGTATGGCCTTTTACTGCGTCCCACATTGCCAACATCATTGCTTTCGTATCTTGGTTTTCTATCTGACCATCTGTGGCACTCCACTTCATTCGTAATGGAACATGGTTTTCATTCAAACCTACATTCACTTCAATCGTTGACGTTTTTACTATTTCTTTACTCATTATTCTTCAATTTCATACGATTGTAAAATCGTGTTATACGGTAAACTTATTAGGTTACTTAAAGTAATCTCTTCATTTTTTTCCATAAAATCATGTACAATTCTCCACCCTAAATATATACCCAAACGATCTGGACTTTTTTCAGGTAAACCAACAGTAAATGGTCCTTCATTTAAAAAATTAGCATGATCTCTTTCATTTTTAGAGAATAAAAGTTCTTCATTAACAATATATTTCCAAATAGATGCTTCATTATGCTCCGCCCAATCATAACCATTCTTTGTATATCTAAACAACAAATGTTTATCTAAATTAGGAAGTGCCGCTTCTGTAAAATAAATAATTTTCCCCCAACGAATCATCTTTTCTGCAAATACTCCGTTTACATCATTAACAATATTTGTTGAAATCCATTCACTTATTACATCTCGAACAAGATACTCTTTTCGCATACTTTCCTTCATCCATTGGAAAAACTCTTGAGTAGGTAGCTCTTTAATTACACTACTGTTAGGTCCTAAATAACGGTCTAAACCCACCCCTATTTCTGATTGAGTACAATAAACATTAGAAACAAATAACGAATTAATATAATAGATTTGACCGGGTATATTTGCTTTAGGTAAATGAAACTTTAAATGCTTAAATCCATCAATAATTTCTGACTGTAATCTATGTTTCGATGAAAATGTTGATGCGATTTTGTTTTCTAATCGAAATATATATGGATCTTTTCGAAATAATTCTATCCTATCTAGACTACCTGAATCTTTAAACCCACCAATACCTAAACAATGACCTAATTGATATGCAAGAACACCTTCTGAAGAAGTTGCATATTTCTCAAAATTTGCTGGTATTATATTTCGTGGTGTATTAACCAATAATGAATCTAAATTGATAAAAGAAATATTTATATTCGTTTTAGATGCATCTATATCTAGGCGATTTTCGTTGCATGCGGTTAACAAAAGTATCAATGATGAAAAAAAGAAAATAATTCTAGGTATCATTTATAATAATTAAATTAGCAATCAAATGTACGGAAAGTCTTTGAATTATGAAGATATTAGCATATAAACTAGTTCTACTTAGTTTGTTTTTAAGTCAACAAAATATAAGTGTTGCACAAACTAATACAACCCATAAACTACAGATGGGTATTGTTCTAAGTAGTGGCATAAATTTCAATAAAATGAGTACTAAAATTGCCAATGGAAGATTAGGAACAGACTTAACTGTAGGGATGAATATCATTAAAAACTGGAATGATAATTTAGGATTTGTGACAGGGTTTGAATTTGATTTCTCTAGAATTAAATATTCATTCAATGACAGTATGTATTATTTTTTCAACGATGCCAAAATACTTACTAAAACAGACGAAATTCAAAAAGCCAACGTGTTTAAACTAAATGAACGAACACAAACCCCAATCTATTTGAGTATTCCAACAATGTTTGTATTTCGCACAGATTATATCGGATACAATAGATATTTTGCAAAGTTTGGTATGCGTCATTCATTCACTCTAAAAAGTACAACAAATGATATGGGTTATATTGTTGGTACTTCCGAAATAATACAACAATCAAACATGGAATTACCGTCTGATCTCTCTATTTACAAAGGAAGTATCGGTATCTCAGGAGGAATGGAATGGAATTACTATGGTAGTTCAACTATGTTATTCGAATTAGGATATTATTATGGAATCAATAATATACATACAAGTGATGCATTAATAGGGACAGATAAAGATAAAAATAGAAGTTTATTTATGAAACAAGATAAAACTTACTATACAAGCATCCAAAACACACAAAATCAATTACTAATTAAAATTTCATTATTATTTTAAAAATATGCAATCTAAACAAATAATAAATCATATTACAAATTGGTTAAAAGACTATGCAATTCAGTCAAATCAAAAAGGGTATATCATTGGTATATCAGGGGGTATAGATTCAGCATTAACATCCACACTTTGTGCCTTGACAGGATTAGAAATAAATATAGTTAGTTTACCACTAAGACAACGAAAAGAAGAATACGATAGAGCAACTAAACACATTCATCTGTTGAAGTCAAAGTATTCAAATGTTACATCGTATGATATTGATTTAACGGAAACATTCACTTCGCTGGAAAATAGTTTGCCAACGGAAACAGTTGCAAATAAGTTAGCAATGGCTAATACACGCTCTAGACTGCGAATGACAACATTATATGCTTTAGGGCAAGCAAATGGAAAATTAGTTGCAGGGACTGGAAATAAAATAGAAGATTTTGGAGTAGGATTTTTCACAAAATACGGAGATGGAGGTGTTGATGTAAGTCCAATAGCTGATTTAACAAAATCACAAGTTAGAATATTAGCAAAAGAATTAGGAATCCAACAAGAGATATTAGAAGCTGCGCCAACAGATGGTTTGTGGGATGAAGATCGTACAGACGAACTCCAAATGGGAGCCAGCTATCCAGAATTAGAATGGGCTATGGATTTTGAAGGAGATGAAAACCTACTCAATGAACGTGAAAAGGAAGTGTTAACTATCTATAAGCGATTAAATCGTATTAATCAACACAAAATGCTGCCTATTCCTGTTTGTCTAATTCCTAAAGAATATTTTTAATCTACCTCTGGAGCTAAACGCAAAATTATACCATCTATTAATTCATCTAATTGAATTTGACATCCAAGTCGTGAATTCGGTTTGACATGGAAAGCTTGATCTAACATGTCTAATTCAGCATCACTTTGTTCATCCAGCTGCGTATCAGACTCTAAATAACATTGACAAGTAGCACACATTGCCATACCTCCACATTCCCCTTTTACAGGTAGTTCATAGGATTTACATAATTCCATGATATTCATGTTCATATCTGTTGGACCTACTAATTCATGCGAAATTCCCTCTCTATCAATAATAGTAACTGTAATATCTTGTGCCATGGTTATAAAATAAAAAAGACTGTGTACAAATATACACAGTCTTTAGAAAATATAAGTTAGCTTAACTTAGAAATGCCACAAATCGTGTTCAAAATTTCTAAATTCTTCTGTAATTTTTTGTGACTCATACAAAGCATCGATACCTGATTTGTATGTATCAATTGTACGATCAAAGGTATTGGATTGTTTGTAAATAGTACTGTTGAATTGACGTTTTTGGAATAAATCGTCAAAACTCATCCATTGTGCGTCATTTTTAGGATTGTAAACGTTGTAGTTTACAAACACGAAACGACAATGTGGGAAATACAGCCAGAACAAAATCTTTTTGCCCTTAATAGTAGTAATTTCACCTTTATTGTTACGATCTGCATCATAAACAACTGGGGCTAAACCTAAAATACGTACATCAAATTGAGAACGCTCTTTATCAAAAAACCAATCTTCTTTTAAACGATACTCCACAATATCTTCAGATCTGTACCAACGTATCTCTGGGTCCTCTAAAATAGGTTCTTCAACACCAGTAGCAGGATTTAACTTCAAAATTGGCTCACCAGATAATGGATCCGTTTTAACCATCGGAGTACCATCCGCATTCACTTTATCTTTTGTAGTAGCTATTAATCTTAGTACATTTTCTTTAAAAGTAGTATCATTTTCATAACTCTTACCTGGAGCCATTTGTACAGGATATTTGAATAAATCACCATCAAATGAACCAAGATTGTTTGGATTTTCATTATCGTACATAATTAAATCACCTTTAAGGATATGGTGGCGAATTACTGTCCATAAAGACCAACGTGTTGTATTTTTAACCCAATCACCAGGAACAGTAAATTCATCCATTGGATAATACATAGGGTGATTGATTTTTTCACGCATGTCAATAGATCTCCAAATACGTTTTTGGAACATAACATCTGCTTCACGAACGAACTCATAAGGAACCAAACGTTTTGTTGGAATGTGTTCTTGAATATAAATTCCATCTATTACCCCTTCAGCTGGAATATTTACTGGACCTCCATTAATTTCATTCTGAGCATTTACAAACGTAAATGACGTAAGAGCAAATATGGATAAAATTAACTTTTTCATAACTTAAAATTTAAGTAATCTAATTCACATAAAGAGAAACTCGACCATATTGAATTCCACCAGGACCAGAATATTTACACTGTAAAGAAACTAATTCACCTGGTTTAACTTGTTTCAATAAAGCAGATGCAGCTGCATCAATAACATTTCCTTGACCTTTCAAAGTACGACCTTTAGCATCTAATTTCCAATCCAACACATTAAACACAACACCTTGTAAGTCTATATCTGGTGGATATTTAGCAGAAAGACCCATGGCTGATTTAGGAGCAGTTTCATCATTACCTTTACCAGCAAAATATATAGAAGCTGGTGGTAATCGTTTAACTTTGAATTTAAATGAACCTAAATTAGCAGATTTCTTTGTAACTGTATTTGTTCCTTTAATTGCAATTTCACAAAATTTACCTGGTGGCAATAAAGGAGTAGCAATCCACATAGTCCCTTGTTTTTTAACAGTAACTCCAGTACCTATCAAATCACATTGGTTAAACCCAGCTGCAGTACCAATTACTTTATTTGGATACCCTTGATATAATACCGTCATGTCTGGTAGTGATATGGATCCTTGTGGTTCTTGAATTGTAATTGTGTGTTCCCATTCTTTTTCAACAGGTGTACCATTTTTCTTACGAATCATAACAGTACCTTTAACCTTCATTTCCCCAGAACCACTAGCAGTAACTTTAACTTTCGCTTGACCATCAACAGCAGGTTCCACTTTACCACCACCAGATGTAACTTTAACTTCAGGTTGTTTATCCGAATCGAATGCAGCCATCATGACACTTATCTCGACTTCATCCCCTTTAGTTGCCAACAACTGACCATTTGCAAACCCTTGAACTTTGTTGAATGAGAAATCACCTCCACCAACTCTTGAGCGAATTAACGAAGTAGCATCAGCTCGAGCGGTAAGTACTTCCTTTTCCAAAGCAGATAACGATGCAATACCTGCTACTTGCGGGTTGTGATCCCACGTTTTACCTACCCAGTGTACTCCTTCAATATCGTGCACTTTATAAAATTCATTTTTGCACAATGAAATATAAATCTTTTTAACTTCCGCAAGTTCATCTGGGCTTATCTTCCCTTTTTTAAGCATTGCGTCTACCTGCTTTTCAAGGTCTTTATTCCCTTCAAATTTATTTATATCCGTACACTTTAAATTATATTTTATTTCTGGAGTAGAACCACTTTTAACCAGCAATTCTACTAATTCGTTACGGTACTTATTATATTTTTCCCATAAATCTTTACCATTCCCTTTTGGACTTTTAATGTCTTCATTAATACCCATTATAAGCATTGGTTCATCGTATTTATCTGGACCTTGAACATGTCCCAAATGCATACGAATCGGTTTACATGGAGCTTTTTTAGCATCGTATTCTTGATGAATTAAAGCTTCCTCTTCCGGAATTCCTGGAGCATTTTTACCTTCTTTTGAAACAGGTTCTTGACATTGTACCATTATTTCTAATTTACATTTATCAAGAAAAACGATCATTTCAGCTGTTTTTTTATCTATTTCATTTACATCTTTGATATAAGCCGTTGCTTTTTCACTTAATGCTGGATTTGATTTATCTTCAGCAACCTCTTGCAACTGCTCTCTTTTTTCTTGTCCACGAGCATATTCGTTTTCATTTGCAACTTGAATATTTTCTTCAATTGCAACAAACGCTTCCAAAATAGATTTAGATACGTTCAAAGCTAAAAGTGCGGTAAGCACAAGGTACATCATACCTATCATCTTTTGCCTTGGAGTTTCATTACCACCTCCCATTTCTTAAAGTATTAAACGTTTATAAACTGATAAATTAAATGTGAGATATTAATCTCTTGTGATAGTCATAGCTTTCAACATATTGCCATACACATTATTCAAATCTGTAAGGTTTTTAGAAAGCATTGCCATATTTTCTCTGTATAATCTAGTATCTTCCGTTGATGCAGATAAATTTTGCATCATTTCAGTAACTTGTGATTGGAATTTTTCAGTTGCTTCTAAATGCGCTGAAGAACCTTTCAATTGCAATTCATAGACATTGTTTAATGCTGCAAGATTTCTAGAAACTTTTTGCATTTGTTCACCAAAAGATTCTCCTTCTTGAGAAGTTGAAGTCATACCTGAAATTGCAAGAGAAGCTCTTTCGTAAGCATCTGATAGCGAAGAAACTTTGTCTGAAGCAGCTTGAAGACTTGAAACATAAGAATCGGTAGCAGAAACTGCAGAAGATATTCCTTGTAATGAACTTGCATTTTCACCCAAACTTCTCATTCCTGAAGCCAAACTTTCAAGCAATTCTGAATCAATTTTTGCTTCTGCTAGCATAACATCTAACTGTTGTGTTAAACCAGAACCACTATTTGAAACCGTTGTTTCTTCGTGTTTGTCGTGCTCATTATGCCCTTCTTCAACTAAATCGTGTAAATCATCTTCACCGTGGCCAGGCTCATGTACTTGTGCAAGTTCAGGATATACTAAATCCCAATGATAATCATGTGGTAGTGGCTCAAAAGAAGACATAACGAAAATAGCAACCTCAACCAATAAACCTGTAACAAGCATGACAGATGCTCCAGGCCAGTGCATGATTTTAAATAATGCACCAAGGATTACAACAGCTGCTCCATACCCATAGAAATACTTCATAAAAGTTTTCCATTTCAAACTACCTGGGACCATTCCAAAAATCTTCATAACTCTACGTATTAAATTTAACTTTACTTATCTACAAATTGTATTTTTTATTTTAACTCAATCTCATCAATTTCTTCTGCACTTCCCTCTTGTAAAAGATCTGCTCCACCTCTACCCATATGCGTCATTACATTACGGAATCCAATGTATGATTTTGCAGTATCTTGATATTCGTATGATCTTGTAGAAGTCATACAATAGTAACCTATATCTTTCCAAGAACCACCTCTTAATACTTTTTGTTTTAATTTCGGTGGATCCCAATCTAATGCATCGTATCTATACTCAGAGTTGATATCATTTGAGAATTCATAAACAGATTCATCAAAAGCTGTTTCACACCACTCTGACACATTACCAGCCATACAGTATAATCCAAATCCATTAGGTTGGTAAGAAAAAGCTTTAACCGTATGGAATCCTCCATCCTCTTGATAACGGCCTCGCATAGGTTTAAAGTTAGCTAAGAAACAACCGTAAGCGTTTCGGGTGTAAGGACCACCCCAAGGGTATTGTGAACCAGCTAAATCACCTCTAGCAGCTCTCTCCCACTCTGTTTCGCTTGGCAAACGGAAATCATTTAAATACATATCTCCCATTGCTAACAACCAAGAATTCAACAAATTAGATCTCCAATTACTAAATGCTCTTGCTTGTGTCCAAGTTACACCAACTACAGGATAGTTATCATAAGCAGGGTGATGGAAATACATATTAGACATAGGATCGTGAAATGCATATGTAAAATCCCTAACCCAACATAAAGTATCTGGGTATACATTAATAACCTCCTCTATGATGAAACGAGATCTATCTGCGTGACCACGAATCGCGTTATTTTGTAATTTTTTATTTACATGTCCTAAATTTAGATCCATCCCTTGAGGTTCCTCGTTGTAAGGATTAGCAGGAGTACTTAATTTTCGGTGATTATCTGAAATAACTTGACCTTTTCCATCTATACCATTTGGTACAATTTCTACACGACCACGTCTTGCAGCTTCGCGTAAATCTAACCAGTAATATTTGTACAACAATTTACGCGTATCTATTTCACGTTTTTTATAAAAACGCTCATTAGAAGGATAGTACATATCAGCTAAGATAGGTAGCATCTTTTCATCTTCGTAGCTAAACTGCTTATCCCAATTTAAAGAAAACAACTCTCTATTTTTTGGTCGATCGCTTGCCTCATAGTCGACCATCTCTTTTGAGCTTTCGTCAAAATAACGTTCTTTATAATTTATGAATTCGCCAGAAATCTCATCTTCGATTAAATCTGTGTTAGCATAGATTAATTCACGAGCAATTGAATCTCGCACATGGTCACAGAACTGACGATATTCGTTGTTTGTGATTTCAGTTTGATCCATGTAAAAAGCTTGAACAGAAGCTGTTTTCTTACGTGAATTATGTAAGAAAGGAACATCTTGATCATCATCTCCCATGTTAAAGGCACCTCCTTTAATATAGACCATTCCTAAAGGAAGTTCCGGTTGATACGTTGGTCGTCCCAAAACACCTGTTAAGTGACCAGTTCTTGTGCTACATGCAGTAAGCACAATACTTAAAAGACCTAAAAAAACTACTTTATTCATTTTACTTTGTTTTTAAATTCCGGACATCATTTAACAATCTACAGGATCAAATGCGTTTTATGATATAACGGAATTACTTAAAAATGGTTACAAAAATCTATATTTTTTTTTTAATTTACAACCACCTTGGATGTTTTGATTTTTCCGAAGGTGGTATTGGGGCAATATATCTATACCTTATTACAATTTCATGTGTTCCATTGGAGGCACTTAAAATACTGTTTGCATTTAAATCAAATGAATAACCTAATGTAATATTCTTTAAGGGATAAAACCCTGCTAATAAACAATAAGTATTTGTAGTTCTTGCAGTTAAGCCTGCATAAAAAATATTTGCATGCAAATAACGTATGTTAATATCTCCTACATGCTTGATCAGATCACTCATAACTAAGCATTGAATTTCTAGGTCTCTTTTTGGCCCTAAAACATTTTGTAAGCGATGGCCTGCATTTAAAAATAAATGTCTTTCATAATTAAAATTTGATGCTTTTATGGATGGTCTATTCAAATGTGCGCTTGATATACCCACAAAGTATCCTTTAAAGCTCTTATAATAAAGACCAAAATTTCCATCTAAATTATTTCCTGAACTAGCAGAAGGTAAAGAAGCGTCTACCGTAGATGTTGGTGGAATCCAATTTGGATCAAGTCCAAAATTCAATAATCCTAGACCTATTCCTGCGTGCAAAACACCAATTTCTCCTATTTGAAAAGGGTAAGAATAATTAAAAGACAATCTATTTTGTCTGATAGGACCTATTGCATCGTGATAAAACGAAATCCCAGCACCACCAATCGCGTTTTTGTTTAGATCCATTTCACAATTAAAAATTGCAGTATTCGGAGCGCCAGCTACTTTATCCCACTGATTACGGTAAATCATAGCGCTAGAAACACCTTCTTCAACACCAGTGATTGCAGGATTTACACGCAATTTATCAAACATAAAATTTGTCATTAAAATATCCTGCTGAGCAAACGATGTTTGAACAACACAACTAATTAATAGACAAAAAAGAAGATTTTTAATCATCTTGTAATTTTATATTTTTCAGGTAGTTACGCAAAAAACAAAGGTGTTAAATCCCGAATTTAGGTTGCTAAAGTACGTAAAAAATGTTGAATTTTCAACGAAGTCATTAAAAAAGTGTAGTTTTCAACAATGATTTGTTACTTTTTGATAAAATAGAAAAAATCACCTTTTTCAAAAATGAAAAAACGCTACTAAATACGTATTATTTTAATTTTTGATACGTTCTCCACCAAAGATCAGGAATCTCATTTTTTAGAGCATAATCATAATCTTCCTGATTACATGGGATTAGATGGTGTCTGTCGTAACGTGAATTAGCGTGTTTTGGATGAGGCACTTCCATCCACCATCTTTGTGATTTATTGCTTTTGTAAAAAATCAGATCATTTTCAAAATCATCATGATTCACCATAAATTTGGTATACTCAGTTTTTGCACATTTTGGAAAATCACCTTTACGATCTGCAACACCTTCAATAAAATACCAAACTAATTGTGCAATTAATTTATTAGCAGCCGAAGAGGTGGTATTTGGAAAAAGATTTAACAATGCAAAACTAGAAAGCTTATCGCTTATGCCTGCGTACTTAGCAATTTGACATACTTGCTCAGCATAAAAACCGTTTGGAGAATCATACAACTCCCCGTTAAAATCGGATGCTTTGATCGAAAATAAATCGATATTTAAAATGTCTGCATTTCGAATTAAAGGTTCTGCTTTTCTGAAATCAGCATTAAACTCTCCCAATCTTAGGGCATCAAAATATAATTTTTCAAACAAATCCATTTCAGACTGTTTGACAAAGGGTGCTTGTAAGCCAATAATGGAGTAATTAAACAAAAAAGAGGGGTTATGAACTAAAATTGAGCTCAAATAAGCATCGTATTTTATATCATTAACTCCGTCTCCAAAATCCATTTTAGAATCGATAGTAGTGATATTTACCGATTGTTCTAGGTTTTCATAACCTTTATATACTGCATGTAATAAATCCTGTGAGCCGCCAATAAGTATTGGTATAATGTCATTCTTCACCAATACTTCGATTACTTTTGCGATTGCAAAATAGGAATCTTCAATCGTTTCTCCTGGTAATATATTTCCTAAATCATAAATTTTCTTTTCCCAATGAGCACTGGGAAACAAATTATAAAATTCGTCTCTAAAACGGTCGTCCTTTAGATTTTGAAAATCTACTAATCCGTTTCTAAATTCAGGACAATAAAAAAGTGCAATATTACCTTTTTCTAGCTCAGGGAAATTTCCTTCTGTATGAGGTACTACAGTAGATGCTATAGAATCAGCGGTAATTGAATCAACGCAAATTGGCTGAAAAAAGTAGGAAATATCCATTTTGATAATGAGTTAAAATGAGGAATTTGTTGATTAGATAAATTATTTTTTCTTTTTAGTGGTTGTTTTTTTTGCTGAAGTTGCACTAGGAACTTTCTTGGCAAAACGTCCAGATTTCTTTGGTGCTGGTTGTTCCTGATGTAATTTAACACAATCTTCATACGTCAACGTTTCCCAACTAATGTCTTTAGGTAGTTTAACATTTTCCTTTCCGACTTTTAAGTATGCCCCCCAACGACCATTTACTATCTGCATATCTTCTTGTTCTGGGAAGCTTTTTAAAATTTTATTCGCATCATCTTCTCTTTTTTGAAGAATAATTTCACACGCTCTCTCCAACGAAACCGTCATTGGATCGTCTTCTTTTTTTAACGAAATAAAAGCCTTCCCATGTTGTAAATATGGCCCAAATCGACCTACGTTTGCTTTAACAACTAAATCCTCAAACTCACCAACTGTTCTTGGCAATTTAAAAAGTTCTAATGCAGCTTCTAGTGTCATTGAATCTAAATTTTGGCCTGTTCGAAGGGAAGCGAATTGTGGCTTTTCACCATCTTGTTTTTCATCTCCAATCTGCACCATCGGACCAAAACGTCCAATTCTAACAATTACTTTTTTACCTGAATCTGGATGTATACCCAATTCTCTTTCCCCTGTTGCACGGTCAGAATTCTCCAATGTAGTAGTCACATTTTCATGAAATGGATTATAAAAATCTTTAAGCATTTTAGTCCATTGAATTTCACCATGTGCTATTTCATCAAACTGCTGCTCAACATTAGCAGTAAAATGATAATCCATTATTCTATCGAAATGTTCACAAAGAAAATCTGTAACAACGATACCAATATCCGTAGGAAATAATTTATTCTTTTCTTTTCCTGTTACTTCTGTTTTTTTCTCCTCTGTAATTTTATCCTTTTCCAGTTCAACTACGATATATTCTCTGAGTTCTCCCTCTCTTTCTTCTTTTTCTACGTAACCTCTTTTTTGGATTGTTGAAATAGTTGGAGCATACGTGGATGGTCTCCCTATACCTAGTTCTTCTAATTTTTTCACTAATGAAGCTTCCACATACCGAGGGGAAGGGCGAGAAAAACGTTGAGTAGCTTTGATATTTACTTTTTCCAATGTTTCGCCGATAAAAACTTCTGGTAATAAATCCGAATTTTCATCTTCTTCTTCTTCCAATGAAGCTGCCAGGTATACTTTTAAAAATCCATCGAATTTAATCACTTCTCCTTTTGCAGTAAAAACATCTTCTAACGATTCATCTCCAATTTTAATCGTAGTACGTTCAAGTTTAGCATTACTCATTTGAGAAGCAATGGAACGTTTCCAAATCAAATCATATAATCGTACTTCATCTGATTCACCTGAAATAGTGTGCACAGAAAAATCTGTTGGTCTGATAGCTTCATGCGCTTCCTGTGCTCCGGCGTTTTTTGTTTTATATTTTGTAGGATTAGAATAACTTTCCCCATAGGCAGAAACTATTTCTGCTTTGGCACCATTTAATGCAGTATCCGAGAAATTTACTGAATCGGTTCTCATATAGGTGATTTTTCCAGCCTCATACAACCGCTGAGCAACGGACATAGTTCTAGAAACAGAAAACCCTAATTTCAAACTAGCTTCTTGTTGAAGGGTAGATGTAGTAAAAGGGGCTGCCGGTGACTTTGTAGCAGGTTTAGTTTGAACATCAAGGACATTAAACGTTAGATCACGATATTTCTCCAACAACGTATACACTTCTTTAAGCGTTCCAATATTTCTAGCGATATCCGCTTTTATTTTTTCTTTTCCTTTTGAAAAAACAGCTTGTATTTTAAAAAAAGTTTCAGAGGCAAATGCTCGAATTTCCTTTTCTCTTTCTACGATTAATCTTACCGCAACAGACTGAACCCTACCTGCAGATAAACTTGGTCTAACTTTTTTCCACAGAACTGGAGAAAGTTCAAACCCAACTAATCTATCCAAAACTCTACGGGCTTGTTGAGCATCTACAAGATTTATGTCAATATTTCTAGGATTTTCGATTGCTTTAGTAATTGCGGACTTGGTGATTTCATTGAACGTAATCCTCCTAGTTTCTTTTTTAGCTAGTCCTAATGTTTCATATAAATGCCATGAAATTGCCTCACCTTCACGGTCCTCATCCGTTGCTAACCAAACAATTTCAGCGTCTTTACTCAATTTTTTTAATTCTGCGACAACTGCTTTTTTATCAGCAGAAACCTCATAGTTTGGATGGAAATTATTCTCAATTTCTATCGCCATTCCTTTAGAAGCTAAGTCTCTAACATGACCATAACTGGATTTAACAATAAAATCTTTTCCAAGATACCCTTCTATAGTCTTTGCTTTTGCTGGGGACTCGACAATCACTAAATTCTTAGCCATGTAAATAATGCTTTATATAAATGCCTTGCAAAATAAGTTGATTTATAATTGAAAAACAAACAGAATGTGTAAAAAGGAAAAAAGAGTTGTTTGCTCGAGTGACGTTAACTTTGAATTATTACGTTTAGAAAAGTTTATAATTGTATTCATTTTTATGGAGATATAAATTAGACTTGAGTAAAAATATTTAAAGGTGCGACGTAATAATAACTATGAGCATTTTGGATGTGTATTTGTGAAATTATGTGTGTTTAGATTATTGAATTTGGAGTGAGTCCCAACTCGCGTGAACTACTCGTTTATTTTAAAAAATTAACAACTGACATTTTGGCATAAATTGTTTTTTTTGGTAAATTTGCAAACTAATAAAAATTACTATAATGAGTAGCATTGAACTAGGAGCAAACAAAGTCATTGATGAAAAAAGACAAGGAGAAGCAATTCAGGTTGAAACAACAGTTCCTTTGAATGGTAAAAAATTATTTTTAGAAAGTTATGGTTGTGCCATGAATTTTTCGGATAGTGAGGTAGTAGCGTCTATATTAAGTCAAAAAGGATACAGCACAACCCGAGACGAACAAGAAGCGGATATTATATTATTAAACACTTGTTCCATACGTGAAAATGCAGAACAAAAAGTACGCATGCGCTTAAACGATTTTAAAAATCGTAAGAAAAGACAGCCTGGGTTAATCGTTGGTGTATTAGGTTGTATGGCGGAGCGTTTAAAACAAAATTTATTAGAAGAAGAAAAATTAGTAGATATTGTAGCGGGACCAGATTCATACAGGGATTTACCAAATTTAATAGTAGAAGTTGAAAGTGGTCAAAAAGCTGTAAATGTTTTATTGTCGAGGGATGAAACTTATGCAGATATTAGTCCGGTTCGTTTGGACGAAAAAGGAGTAAGTTCCTTTGTCAGTATTACACGTGGTTGCGACAATATGTGTTCTTTTTGTGTTGTTCCATTTACTAGAGGAAGAGAACGATCCCGTGATCCAAAAACTATTGTTGAAGAATGCACTACATTATTTAACAATGGCTACAGAGAAATTACTCTTTTAGGTCAAAATGTGGATAGTTATCGTTGGAATATGACAAGCAAAGGTGAAATCAAAGATGCAACTTTACCAACTACTAACTTTGCAGAATTACTTGAAATGGTGGCATTGATAGATCCATTATTACGTATTCGTTTTTCTACATCACATCCGAAAGACATGACGGATGAAGTGTTACAAACAATGGCTAAATATCCAAATATTGCTAATCATATTCATTTACCTGTTCAATCTGGTAATAATGCAATGTTGTACCGCATGAATAGAGGATATACACGTGAATGGTTTTTAGACCGTGTAAAATCTATTCGAACAATCTTACCTGATTGTACAATTTCAACGGATATCATTACAGGATTTTGCGGAGAAACAGAGGAAGAACATCAAGATACGATAACTATTATGCAAGAAGCTAAGTTTGATTTTGCATACATGTATATGTATTCTGAGCGACCTAAAACATTAGCTGAACGAAAATTTAAAGATGATGTTCCTGAAGAAATCAAAAAAGCACGTTTAACAGAAGTTATAAATTTACAACAAGAAAATTCATTAACATCGCACAAACGTTTTGTTGGCAAAACGCAAGAAATCTTAATTGAAGGTTTTTCTAAACGTTCGGAAGCACATCAAGTCGGTCGTAATCAAAACAATATAAAAGTAGTATTTCCTAAAACAGACTTACCTATCAATTCGTATGTTCAAGTACTAATAAAAGACTGTACATCAGCAACTTTAATTGGAGAAGTAGTAACTTTATAAACTATGAATTTACAGCAAATTAAGCAGCGCTTTGGTATTATTGGAAACTCTCCATTGCTAAATCGTGCTTTGGAAATCGCGGCTCAAGTTGCACCAACAGATATATCCATTTTAGTTACCGGTGAAAGTGGAACCGGTAAAGAAATCATCCCGCAAGTTATTCACCAACTTAGTGCTCGTAAACACGGAGAGTATATCGCTGTCAACTGTGGGGCTATTCCAGAAGGAACTATTGATTCTGAGTTATTTGGTCATGAAAAGGGATCGTTTACTGGAGCTAGTGGTAGTAGACAAGGTTATTTTGAGGTAGCAAATGGTGGGACTTTATTTTTGGATGAAGTAGCTGAATTACCCATGCAAACACAAGTGCGCTTGTTACGTGTTTTAGAGACTGGGGAATTTATTCGAGTTGGTTCTTCCAAAGTAATAAAAACGAATGTTCGAGTGGTAGCAGCTACTAATGAAAATATGCAACGCGCAATATCTTCGGGTAAATTTCGAGAAGATTTATTGTACCGTTTAAGTACTGTTCCAATTGCACTTCCGGCTTTACGTCAACGAAAAGAGGACATAAATTTATTATTCCGAAAATTTGCAAATGATTTTGCTGAGAAATATAGAATGCCTGCCATACGACTTACAGCAGAAGCTATTGCAGTCATAGAAAATTATTCCTGGTCTGGAAATATTCGTCAATTAAAAAATTTAGTAGAGCAAATATCTGTCATAGAAAGTAAGCGAGAGATAGACGCTTTAACAATTGAAAGTTATCTACCTGTAATAAGTGAAAATCTACCCAGCGTGTTAACAAAAAATGATGAATCTATTTCTGAGAGAGATATTATGTACAAGTTTCTCTTTGACATGAAAAGTGATTTAAATGATTTAAAAAAACTTGTTCATGAATTAATCAACAAAGGAACCGATATTCAATTAAATTCGGAACAATCCGCTATGATAAATCGCATGTACAATGAGATCGCACCTAACTCGCTCGAAACACATATTTATCAACCAACCATCGAAGGAACAAAATTTGTAAACAACGATGCCGTTTTCCAGCAAGATTTTCATGAGCATGTAGAGGTAGAAGAATCCTTATCTTTAGAGGATCGAGAAAAAGAATTAATTCAGAAAGCTTTGGAAAAACATCGAGGGAAACGAAAATATGCTGCTGAAGAACTCGGAATTTCAGAACGCACACTCTATCGAAAAATCAAGGAATATAACATACAAGCTTAATGAGAATTTTGATTTATACGTTTCCGTTATTACTGGTGTTAGTTTCGTGTTGGCCGAGTAGTATATCCTTTAAAGACATTGGATCTATGCCAGAAGAATGGAAAACATTCTCAATTAACACATTAGAAAACAATGCACCAAATGCACCTATTAGTTATCCCGCACAATTAGCTGACGATATTAGAGATGGGATTCAAAATAATACAAGATTGAAATTATCAACCACTCCAAATAGTGGAGAAGTTCGCATTGAAGGGATAATATCTAACTATTCTATATCACCAATTGCAATGCAACCGGGAGATAATGCAGCAAAGAATCGATTAACAATTACGAGTAGTTATAAAATTCATATACTTGAACCAAAAGAACAAGAAATGCAAGTTAGTTGTTCACGATTTGCGGATTATAATTCGGACCAAGATATAAGTTCCTTAGAAAACGAATTATTAAAAGAAATCAACAAGCAAGTTGTACAAGATATTATAAATAAATTATTATCTAATTGGTAACATGAATATTAACGATATAGCATTACGTATTGAAAATCCAGCAACACTACTCCCTAGTGATATTCCTGTACTTCAAGAATTATCCAAAAAATATCCGTATGCACAATTATTCTCTCTGCTTTATTTGAAAGCATTAGCTAAAGATCAATCCCTTGAATTAGAAGATGCTTTAACAAAACATGCCTATAAGATTACAGATCGAGTTAGATTATACGAGGTATTAAATGAACAAGAGGAAGAAAACACCATCGTTAAAGAACTTTACGAAAATACTACCGATACTCCAATTATTTCAGAAAAAACTATTGAAGAAACACCAATTTTCACGGAGGATAATTCGAACGACGGAGGTAATAAAATAGAAGATAATTTAACTAAAGACTTTGAGAAAGAATTGGATTTAGCAATTATTTCCAATGCTATTTCGGGTGTTTTTGAACATGAATTTGAGCCAGAAAAGTCAAAAAACTATTCTGAAATACCACCTTCTACTTCTTTCGATGAAACTACTAACTCTAAGAAAATTGAGGACAAAGAATTAGCTTTAAAAGGCTCCAAGCAATCATTTAATACTTGGTTAAAAGCAGGAACGAAAAATGCTAATACTAATAAAACTGAAAATTCTACTGAAAAAATCATAGATACTTTTATTCAAGAAGATCCAAAAATAAGTCAACCAAAAAAAGCTTTTTATTCACCAATAAAGCAAGCTAAAAAAAGTTTAGATTCTGAAAATCTTCAATATACAGAAACATTAGCTAATATTTTGAGTGTTCAAGGTAATTATCCTAAAGCTATTTTAGCATATGAACAATTATGTTTGACAATTCCAGAAAAAAAGACTTTCTTTGTACAAAAAATTAAAGAATTAAAAGAAAAATTAAATTCATAAGTTATGGCGGTATTATCTATTATTATCATTTTAGCAAGTATTTTATTAATTGCAGTAATTTTTATTCAAAATCCTAAAGGTGGAGGTTTATCTTCTGATTTTGGAGCTGCAACCCAGTTAGGTGGTATTCAAAAAACGAATGAATTTATCGATAATTTTACTAAAATTTTGGCAGTTGTAATTGCTGTTTGTAGTATTGCTATGACCGTTATTTCGACTCCAAAAAAACCAGTACAAGCTCAGCCTACTGAACAAGCTCCACAAAATGGTGCTCCACAACAATAAAATTCACATAACAGTATATTTAATGTCAGTATGTCGAACATACTGACATTTTTTTTGTCCTTTAACAGACAAAAAATGAAAAAATGTCCCATAAATACATGTGGCACATATTTGGTTAGTACCAATACGAAACTTTAAAATTTTTATATATGTCAATATCATTTAAACCATTAGCAGACCGAGTTCTGATTGAACCAGCTGCAGCAGAGGAAAAAACAGCAAGTGGAATTATTATTCCAGATACAGCAAAAGAAAAACCGTTGCATGGTGTTGTTAAAGCAATTGGAAATGGTAAGAAGGATGAACCTATTACTTTAAAAGTTGGAGATAAGGTAATGTATGGACAATATTCTGGAACTGAAATTAAGATTGATGGAAACAAATATCTTATTATGAAGGAAGCAGATGTTTATGGTGTTATTGGTTGATATTAAACACTATTGGGTTAATCACTACTAACCCGAAGATTTAACAAATTATTAAAAGATTAAAAAAATATAAGATGGCAAAAGAAATATATTTTGAAGTAGAAGCTAGAGAGAAATTAAAGAGCGGGGTTGACAAATTAGCAAATGCAGTGAAAGTAACATTAGGACCAAAAGGAAGAAATGTTGTAATTGGTAAAAAATTCGGTGCACCTCACGTAACTAAAGATGGTGTATCCGTTGCAAAAGAGATTGAATTAAAAGATCCTGTAGAAAACATGGGAGCTCAAATGGTTAAAGAAGTTGCATCTAAAACTGCTGATATCGCTGGTGACGGTACTACTACCGCAACCGTATTAGCTCAAGCAATTATTGCTGCAGGTATGAAAAATGTTGCTTCTGGAGCTAATCCAATGGATTTAAAAAGAGGTGTTGATAAAGCTGTTATTTCGGTGGTAAATACACTCAAATCTATTTCTAAAGAGGTAGGTTCTGACAATGATAAAATTAAACAAATCGCATCTATTTCAGCAAATAATGACGAGACAATTGGTTCTTTGATTGCTGAAGCAATGAAAGTTGTAGGAAATGATGGAGTTATTACTGTCGAAGAGGCTAAAGGAACGGAAACTGAAGTTAAAACAGTTGAAGGTATGCAATTTGACAGAGGTTATTTATCTCCATATTTTGTAACCAATGCTGACAAAATGGTTGTTGACATGGACAATCCATTGATTTTAATTTACGAGAAAAAGATTTCAAACATGAAAGAATTACTTCCTATTTTGGAACCAGTAGTTCAATCAGGGAAAGCTTTATTGATTATTGCTGAAGATATCGATGGTGAAGCATTATCTACATTGGTTGTAAACCGTATTCGTGGCTCCTTAAAAATTGCAGCTGTAAAAGCTCCAGGATTTGGAGATCGTAGAAAAGCAATGTTAGAGGATATTGCAATCTTAACTGGAGGACAAGTAATCTCTGAAGAGAGAGGGTATACTTTAGAAGGTGCAACCATAGACATGCTAGGAACTGCCGAAAAAATTGAGATTGATAAAGATAACACAACAATCATTAATGGTGCGGGAAATAAAGAAGCAATTGCTTCACGTGTAGGTCAAATCCGTGCGCAAATTGAAACTACAACTTCTGAATACGATAAAGAAAAATTACAAGAACGTTTAGCTAAATTAGCAGGTGGTGTTGCAGTGTTATATGTTGGAGCAGCTACGGAAGTAGAAATGAAAGAGAAAAAAGACCGTGTGGATGATGCTCTAGCTGCTACAAGAGCGGCAGTTGAAGAAGGTATCATACCTGGTGGTGGAGTTGGATTCATTCGTGCTATTGAAGCTTTAGAAACTTTAAAAGGTATCAATGAGGATGAAAATACAGGAATTGCAATTGTAAAACGTGCCATTGAAGAACCACTTCGTCAAATCGTTGCTAATGCAGGTGGCGAAGGAGCGGTAATCGTTCAAAAAGTAAAAGAAGGCAAGGATGATTTTGGATATAATGCACGCAAAGAAGTATTTGAGAACTTGTACGAAGCAGGTGTAATTGATCCAACCAAAGTTGCACGTATTGCGATTGAAAACGCTTCTTCTATTGCAGCTATGCTTTTAACTACAGAATGTGTTATTGCAGATGAGCTTGAAGAAAACGCACCTATGATGGGTGGCGGTGGAATGCCAGGCGGAATGGGTGGCATGATGTAATTTAGGAATTATAGGTTTGGGTTTACCCAAACCTTTCTCGTCCTTCCTTCCCTACTCGTTTAGGATAGAAAAGGATGCCTATATATAGAACTCTCTTGGAAAACCAAGGGAGTTTTTTATTACCTCAATAATCGGCTTTTATAAATTCTCTTACATTGGCACCTTTTGATGTTATTATTTTGACATAATAAAGACCTGATTTAAAGCCGGAAACATCTAATTCCACTTTTGATTCCATTCCCTTCAAACTACAAACAAAACTTCCATTTAAAGTATAAATATCTACCGAATATAGTTTTGAATTTGATTGTATGAAAAGTTTACTATTTGTTGGATTTGGAAAAAATTCTACTGAATTATCTATTTGATTCGATTTTAATTCTGCTAATAACTTATTTCTAAATACTATCATTTCATCGTTTGTACTACAATGTGTAGTATCACCAAAATAGAGATCTGCACGTTGAATTATAGAATCATCGACATTATGGGATTTCAGTTCTTGGTAACGAAGTAAAATATTTCCATGTTTATGCTCCCCCGATTTATTATCGATGTAATAATTAATTTGATTACCAACAATTTCTATTTTAGAAGGACTAGATACATGTAATATCTGACATGAAGCTAAATCAAAATGTGACGTATCTATATTTTGAACAATCAAAATTTTTTCATTATTTAATTTATCATCAAAATCAATAACATAATCTATCGGTAATTTATAATTTACAGAATTAAGTAAATTTCCATTTAAGCACAACATGAAATTGGATCTATCAGCCTCTGAAATTATATGAACAAAACGATTTGTATTATCTTCCGAAAAAACATCGATACCAGGTATATCAATTTTTGCAGTATATCTTAATGAATCACCAATAGCAATTGACGGTGCTTCATTAGATTTTTTAACTAAAAACGAAACTATATAGCTTCTTGATTCAAAAGGTAATAACAAATTAAAATTAGCTATTAACTCGTTTTTTGTAACTAAATTGAATGAATCAGAGTTTTGGTATTTAACTAAACTATCATTAAATAGAAAATGTATAGTTCCATTAGTCGCTACTGCTGCTTTATTTCTAATAAAAACCATGTAAGTAACAGAATCACCAATTATAGCTTTATTACTTGGAACAATTAAAACTTCAACATCTTTAAAATTATTTTTTTTGGTTATGCAAAAATTAACTAAAGTATCCTGATTGAAAGAATCAATAAAAGTATGGGTTATCAATTTTGGAGTAGAAATAAAAAAATTGGAATCGATTAACGGTTTAATTGTATGATAACCTTTAGATACATAAAAGTCTGTTTTATTCAAAGAATTGGTAAAAGAATATTTGGTTTGTTGACTATCATTTAATAAAAATTTAGAATACATAATTCTGGTATTATCATTTACATCACAGCCATTAGCATCTGCATCAAAAGTTATTTTACCTGAAAAAGTATTTGTATGTCCGCCTGGTTTATCCGAACAATACGAATTAATTTCAACCTTATACATTCCATTAACTGTAAGTGAATCTAAAATCATATTTTTGTTTACTTCATCTGAACATATATATTTTAGATTTGGAAGGTTTGAAAGATAAATATCGTTTAACTTAGAACCGTTTTTTAAATTCAGTTTATATAGAAAAGGGTTGTTACCTACGTCTAATGTTTTTAATTTATAATTACTAGAAAAATCTAATTCTTTGATTTGAGAATTGTTACAAGAAAATATTGACAAATAATTTAAATTTAACAAATAAACCGAGTCGATTGGATTATCGTCCACTACTAGGATTTGAAGTAATTTATTCGAATTTGTATTAATTTTTTTTATTGCATTATTCTTAACTATTAGTGTTTTCAATTTAAAGTTAGCAGATAAATCAAGTGCAACAAGTGCAGAATTAATCGATGAAAAAACAATTAGATTAGGGCAATTAAAAACATCGATACTATTTAAGGTACTGTTATTAGAGCAGTCGATTACTTTTAGATTTAAGCAATTTATTAGATTAATTTTGGATAGATTTTTATTCGATGCAAGGATTAACGTATCGATAGAAGTATTTGATGCGTTCAAATACTTGCATCCAGGATTATTAATAACATGTAAATTAATCAACTTTTGATTCGTAATTTCTATCGAATCTGCATAAAGTCCTGTTAAAGCAAGTTTAGTGATATTTGAAAAACAACCAATTCCATGTATAGATTTGATAAAATTAGAGGAATCACCTGCTAAATATAAACTATGTATACTTTTGGCTTCTTCCAAACTGATTAAACCATTTTTATCTTGATCTAGAATAATTTTTTTATTCAGTTTTGAAATGGTATCAAAAGAATAAACCTGTAACCTAGAATCATTTAGATTTTGTGTTTTTAAAATCGATGCAAAAACAGAATCTTTAAACGAGCAGTCCTGCGCCGAAACAAAAAACGAAAAGAAAAAAATAAATGAAACTAGGTAAATTTTCATACTAAGATTTAAAACAAAGATAGTTTAGAATTTAATATTTGTCAAAAATATGGTTTGAAGTATGGTCTTCCGTTTTAATTCGTAAAATATAAGTTCCAGATCTTAGTATACTTGTATCCAAAGTCATAGTAGATTTATTCGAATATGGTAATTTTATCAATTGATTTCCAAGTAAATCAAACACTTCTATTTCACCTAAATTTGTATTAAATTCCACTGTTATCTTTTCAATGCATGGATTTGGGAACAACTTTATCGGATTATCCGTCGTAAGTGAGGATAAACTAGATGTTTTAATCAGCTCCGAAATTGTTGTAGAAATTGTTTTAATGCAATTATTTGAATCCATTACTAGAACCGAATAATTACCAATACATAAATTTTCAATTTTTGAAGTTCTTGAATAAGTATTCCACAAAATATCTACTCCAGTAAATTCACTTTTTATATTTAAAGCTATAGCACCGTTACATGAAGTTGTTTCTGTAAGTAGATTAGAAGACAACGTATCCAATTCAACAGTTAATTTGGAACAAATTATGGAATCAAATTGAAAGCTTTTTATTATTTGTGTTACACATCCAACTGCATCAAAAGCTATTACATTTAAATGCATTGAATTTGAAAATTGTAATTTACTTATTATGTTAGAATAACCTTCTTGCGTATTTGCTTCCCATCTATATGCGTATGGCTCTGTACCTCCTATCGCCCCAAATTCTAATTTATCAATTATCGAATCATTCTCCATAGATAGATGTAGTAAGTTTATATCAAAATATTTGCAAAGTGTTGAATCAATTTCTATAGCGAAATTTACTTTTCTTTCACATTGATTTCCATCTGTAAATGTTATTGAATAATTATCATTAGGTCCTAAATTTGATATTTTATTCGGACTTTCATGAAATCCAAAATTGAAATTATTATTTATTGGTAATTTCCCTCCTTTGAATTCAAATTCTACAGCCCCGTTATTTACATTAAATTTATAATCTTGATTCTTGATTTTCGAAATATTCACATCAAAAGTTTTACAAAGCACGGTATCATTTTCTAATAACGTAGATAGCTTATTTTTGCAATTATTTGCATCTATAACATTAATCTCATAATTACCATTGACAAGATTTTCGATTTTAGTTTGACCATTGTTCATCATTAGCTGATTATTATAATTCCAAAAAATCGAATATGGAGCTGTACCACCAATTATAGAAACTTCAATAAGACCATTTTTCTTAACTGGATTTACCTTTGTTACTAGATCAATATTCAAGGTTTTACATATATATAATTTAGAAGTATCGTTATCAAGTTTAACCGAAACGGAAGTTTGGCAATTATTTGTATCTGTTATTGTTACAGAATAATCACCTTGAAACAGATCGTTAATAGTATTTGTTGTTTTACCATTATCCCATTTATAATGGTAAGGATATCCACCTCCATTTGCAGTTACCGATATTTTTCCATTTTTTTCACCACTAAATGGATTTATTTTCTCATTGATTTTAACCCAAAGTTTCGAACAATCAATTGCACTTGTTTTCGAAATTTTAGTATTCAAAGTGGCAGAGCAATAATTTCCATCATAAATATAAATTGAATAGGTTCCTGCGGGTAATCCTTTAATAATAGAATCGCAAGGAATCGGGAAATTACATACAACTGGACCACCAGAATTTCCCAACGAACCACTATTCCAATTTGCAAAAGGATCTTTAGGAGTTGTATTTAGTATTGAGCATGAATAAGGTTTTTTTCCACCTATTATACTAAGATCTATTTCACCATTGGGTTCTACATTAATCCCCCCCGATTGATTGAAAATATTTTTAATAGAAGCTTTAAAACTAGCACATTTAGATGTGTCTGTCTGAGCTACCGAAAGTGTACTTAAACAAAGTACTGCTACTAATTGAATTACTATGTTTTTCATGACGTTGATTTATTTTATTCAAATGTATATCAGGAAAAACAATGGTTTAAGAACAAATGAGAATTCGTTGGGATTAAATTAGAATTCGTTGCTTTATTTCGATAAACTCAAAGTAAACTTAGTCTCAACAACCGGAAATCGAGAGCCTCAAGATACCAAATAGTGCATTTTTTAATACGAATTTGAATTAATATTCGAACATTAAACGCCAACCGAACAAATTAGATTGTCTTCAATAAATCTTTAAATTTATCTTTTTTACGAACGGAAACAGGTACTTTCGATAAATCACTCATTTGAATAAAAAAACCATCGGATTTTGAAAAAGCTTTCACATACGCCATATTTATTAAGTGTGATTGGTGTACACGTTCAAAACCATGTGGTGCTAAAAGTTCTTCGTATTCTTTTAAGGTTTTAGAGATTAAAATTGGTTTGTGATTTTTGATGTAAAATTTTGTATAATTATCTTCACTTTCACAGCGAATAATGTCATTCACTTCAAAGACATTGGAACCATCGGAATTCGAAAGTACGATTCGTTTAAATTCATCTGTTTTTTTACGAATGTTTTCGAGTAAAATACCTACATGTTCATTACTTGAATTCTTAATTACCGCTTGAACAATCTTATCCGTAACTTGTTTTAAGTCTTCCGGATCTACTGGTTTTAATAAATAATCTAATGCTGAAAAACGAAAAGCTTTTATCGCATATTGTTCAAAAGCAGTAATAAACACTATTTGTTGATCGATTTTTCCATTTCGTTGAATTAATTTTTCCAAGATATCAAACCCTGTTCCATCCCCCATTTGAATATCCAAAAACAATACATCCGATGAAATAGATTCGATGATGTCAATTCCAGAAGCAACACTTTCTCCCTCTCCTACGACTTCTATTTGAGGAGCATAGCGTGAAAGCATACTTTTTAGTCCAATTCGAAGGTTCGCATCATCATCGATTAATATTGCTTTTATCATGGTAAATAGTATTAATTACATGTTAATAAATTATTGAATTCGAAATAGATAGGTGTAAAATTTACACATATTGTAAAGGAATTGTCAGTAAAACTTTAGTCCCATGTATCTCGTTTTTTTCATTTTGAATTTCGTAGATCTCTAATGATGTTTCTTTTTGAAGAATTGTTTCCATCATTGTCAATCGTTTTTTTGTAATACTTAATGCCATGGATTTATGAAGATTTACTGAGTTTTCTTTGCCTTTTTGAGAATTAAAAATACCTATTCCATTATCCCTAATTTCGCACGTTAGGTTTTCTTCAGAAGCATCAAAATTAATTGTAATTAAACCATTTTCTTTTTTTGGAACTACACCATGAATAATTGCGTTTTCAATGAAAGGTTGAAGTAAAAGTGATGGTAAGGCAATGTCATCTTCGACATTTTCAGACCGATAAATTTCGTAACTAAAGCTGTTATTAAATCGTAATTGTTCTAGTTCTAAATAATTTTCAAGGCTTTCGATTTCTTTGTGGATCGGAATTAATGGTTCCTTGGAAAACTCAAGTGTTAGACGCATTAACTTGGAAAATTTAGAAAGATATTTAATCGCATCATCGGTATGATTTTGAATAATAAAACTTGATATTGAACCCAGACAATTAAACACAAAATGAGGATTCATTTGTAGGTGCAGAGCTTTTTGTTCGTATTCAATCAGTTCTAATTTTAAATTCAAGGTTTTAGTACGTTGTTGCCTATTATACAGTATTATACCAAATCCAGTAAGAATTATGAAAAAACATCCAACAATAATTGAAATTTGTTGATTTCGTTTGATTTTTTCCTTGTACATCAATGCATTTTTTTCCCGTTCTTTTTTATAATAAAGTTCTTTTTTATCGAACTCAAAATTCATTTCTGCTTGAATTGTATTTCGGATGTTTTCTTCACTTCGAATACTATCTTTTGCTGTACTATACGCAACATAATGCTTTAGCGCTAAACTTGGATTTTGTTGTATTTTGTATATTTCAAACAACTTTAGTTCTGTATTTTTGATTTGATCTAATACACCTAATTCTTTTGACAAATTCAAGGATTTTCCAAAAAATTTAATTGCATTTGTGAACTCTTTTTCATCTGTGTAAATTTCTCCTTGGTAAAAATAAGTGTCTGAAATTCCAAATTTATCGTCAATCGATGTGAAGATAGATTCCGCTTTTTCAAACTTTTTTTTTGCCTCTGGAATATTATGTAATGATTTGTTTAACAATCCTAAATTATTGTATAACTCTCCTAAACCTCTAGGATTTGGATATTTTTTAAATAGCCATAACGCTTGATTGTAGTAATTTTTGGCTTTTTCAAATTGTCTTTTGTGATTATAAATATTACCTATGTTCGTAATCGTAATACCCATGGTCGGATCTTTCAATTTCTTTTGAAACTTAAGACATTTCAAAAAATAAAAAAGCGCTTTATCTTCTTTTGCCTGAGATAGATACACAATTCCTATATTATTATACAAACGACCTGTATTTTTATTATTTTTTACCTCCTCATACAATTTAATCGCTTTTCGATAATACGTCAATGCTTTACTGTAATTACTTTGTTCTGAAAAAACTACACCGATACTTCCATACGCACGTGCAAGTCCTTCTTTCATACTTTGTGCTTTATTCGTGTGTATTTGTTTTTCTAAATAATTAGAAGCCGTATGAAAACTTTCTAATGCTGCCTTATAATTTCCAAGCATAATATTAGCATTTCCAATATTTTGATACGAAAGACAAATGTATTTTGGATCTTTACTTTTTAAGGCCACTTCCAAACTTTGAGAAGCATAATACAGCATCTTATCTGGATTTGTTTCTAAATATTCTTCAGCTATTTGATTTAGTAATTTTGCTTTATTCGGAATAGATTTTTCAGTAGTAGAAAGTAACAACAAGGAGTCTATTTTTGGATTATTACTACCAAAAACAACACTTGTAAAACAACTGATTAGTAATAGAAAAAGTATATAGTTTTTCACTCTTTTATTCTTTGATACAAAAATAACATTAATGTAAGAGATAGACCGAGCTAATGAGAATACGCTTGGAGTTAATTAGAATTCGTTGCTTCATTTCGATAAACTCAATGTAAACTTAGCCTAAGGAATCGTATTCGTCCTTCATTTCGATAAGCTCAATGTAAACTTAACCTCAGGAACCGAATTCGAGAGTATGAGAAACTGAATTCTGGTGAAGAAGTGAAAACAAAAAACCCGACGCTAGGCCGGGTTTCGATTTTATGTTGATGCTAATTTCTTAGTATCTGTATTCGTGAGGTTTGTATGGTCCTTCAACCGCAACACCGATGTAATCCGCTTGATCTTTTGTAAGAACATCTAATTCAACACCAATTTTTGCTAAGTGAAGACGTGCCACTTTTTCATCCAAATGTTTTGGCAAAGTATACACTTGATTCTCATAGTTATCAGAATTCAACCATAACTCGATTTGAGCTAATGTTTGATTCGTAAATGAGTTAGACATTACAAAAGAAGGGTGACCTGTAGCACAACCAAGATTTACTAAACGTCCTTCTGCTAATAAGATAATATCATTACCGTTTACGTTGTATAAATCTACTTGAGGTTTGATTTCAGTCTTAGTATGACCATAATTTTCGTTTAACCACGCTACGCTGATTTCATTATCAAAGTGTCCAATGTTACAAACGATAGCTTTGTCTTTCATTTTTAAGAAATGCTCACCAGTTACGATGTCTTTGTTACCAGTAGTTGTAACGATGATATCACCTAAATGAATAACGTTATTCAATTTTTTAACTTCAAATCCGTCCATAGCAGCTTGTAAAGCACAAATTGGATCGATTTCAGTTACGATAACACGTGCACCAGCGCCTTTCAATGAAGCAGCTGAACCTTTACCAACATCTCCATAACCACAAACAACAGCAACTTTACCAGCCATCATTACATCAGTAGCACGACGAATAGAATCCACTAAAGATTCTTTACATCCGTATTTGTTATCAAATTTAGATTTGGTAACTGAATCATTTACATTAATTGCAGGAACTAATAAAGTACCATTTTTAACACGTTCGTGTAAACGGTGAACTCCAGTAGTAGTTTCTTCAGATAAACCTTTAATAGCAGCCGCTAATTGTGGGTAACGATCAAAAACCATGTTAGTTAAATCACCACCATCATCTAAAATCATGTTTAATGGTTGGCTGTCAGGGAAAGCATAAAGTGTTTGCTCGATACACCAATCGAACTCTTCCTCATTCATTCCTTTCCAAGCAAAAACAGGAATACCAGCGGCAGCAATTGCAGCAGCAGCATGATCCTGCGTAGAGAAAATGTTACAAGAAGACCAAGAAACATCTGCTCCTAACTCTACTAATGTTTCGATTAAAACAGCAGTTTGGATAGTCATATGCAAACAACCAGCTATTCTAGCACCAGCTAAAGGCTTGGAAGCTCCATATTCTTCTCTTAAAGACATTAAACCTGGCATTTCAGCCTCAGCTAATGTAATTTCTTTTCTACCCCAATCAGCAAGGGTGATGTCTTTTACTTTAAATGCTAATTTTTCTGTTGTGTTTGTCATACTAGTTTTTTTTTAGTGGTATAAAATTACGAAAGTAGAAATGATAAAAAAAATATTTTATTAAGAAAAAAAGGATTAAAGTATAGGTTCTGGATTTTGAGAATATTAGAAGAAAAAAAACCACCGATGGTGGTTTTGGATTGTAAAATATGACATTTAGAAGAGTATGGATTACGCCTCTACAATTAAATTTTTGATAACTCTTCTTTGGCAATGGTAGAAATTACTTTTCCATCTGCTTTTCCTGCTAATTTACCAGTTAAAAGTCCCATGATTTTACCAATTTCTTGTGGTGATTTAGCTCCTGTTTGAGAAATTGCATCCAACACTTCTTGTCTAACTTCATCTTCTGTCATCATTTTAGGCAAATAAACTTCCATCACTTGCGCTTCAAACAATTCATCCTTTGCTAAATCTTCTCTATTTTGAGCCACATAAACAGCATATGTTTCCATACGTTGTTTATGTAACTTCATAATAATTTTAATCGCAACATCATCTGAAACTTCTCCATTACCTCCAGAAGTTGCTTCTAACAATAATTTAGATTTTATATCTCTTAAAGCTTGTAATTTTTCTTTTTCTTTCGCTAACATCGCGTTTTTGATGTCAGAAGAAATTTTATCCATAAAACTCATATTCAATCAACGTTATCGTGTAAAAAAGAATTATTACTTCTTAAAGAAATATTGTCTCCATTTCCAGACACACCGTAGCGAGAAACAGAATTTTCAATACTTGGTTTAGACTGATCTAATTGAATGTTTCTTCTTTCGTAAGCAGGTTCTTTTTCTAATTGAGTAAGACCGTCAGCTTTCTTCAATTTTTGTGTGTAAGCATTTAAACGCTCCATGCGTTCTTGTTGAATTTTCGATTGTTCTTCAGGGGTCAAATGTGTCTTAGGTGAAGTTCTAATACTGTTTTCTAAAGGTATAACAGCATCATCTAATTCTAGGGTGTGAACAATTTTCTCTTCAGAAACAGGCGTCTTAACTTCGTTTATCACAGATGTTTCTTCCTCTTCATTTTTTACATTTTCAACTTCCCAAACTAAACTGATTGGCTCTGATTCTTTTGTTGGTTCAACAGAAGTTTTTGGAGCTTCATCGATCCAATTTTTAACAACAGGTTTAACTTCTTTAGTAGGTTCTACTGTTTTTAAAAAAGGTTCCGTACTATCTTCAACAGATTTAGTAGGTTCAGCCTTTGGTGCTACTTCTGTTGGTTTTTCTAATTGATTAACTATTTGATTTTTTGGCTCCTCATGTAAAGGGCGAACGATCTTTTCTGGAGCCTTCTCAAAACCCGTGATTGGAGATGAATTAAAGCCAGTAGCTATTAATGTTACACTTAATTTTTCACCTAATGTTGGATCATAACCATGTCCCCAAATTACATCCGCTGAAGAACCTGCTTCATCTTGAATAAAGTCGGTGATTTCTGTAATTTCATCCATCAACACTTCTTTATCACCATACGTAATATTTAAAAGTACAAATTTTGCACCAGCAATATTGTTATCATTTAACAGAGGTGAATCTAATGCTTCAGTCACACAACGGATAGCTCTATCTTCTCCTTCCACAGCTGCAGACCCCATGATTGCTACACCAGAATCTTTCATCACTGTATAAACATCATTAAAATCAACGTTTACTGAACCAGTAACTGATATTAACTCAGCAATTCCTTTAGCAGCAACTGTCAAGACATCATCTGCTTTTGAAAAGGCATTGTTAATTGTTAGATTTCCAGTCATTTCTCGCAACTTTTCATTATTGATAACCAATAATGTATCCACTGCTTTGCGCATTTCTTCTAAACCAAGTTCTGCTTGTTGTCTTCTTTTACGTCCTTCAAATCCAAAAGGAAC
>Ga0172373_10002059_pt1 | contig 31493 bp, 24 predicted proteins | sample Lak10m_2_FD_114546 | JGI IMG/M metagenome (GOLD analysis project Ga0172373, IMG submission 114546) | Freshwater microbial communities from Kabuno Bay, South-Kivu, Congo - kab_092012_10m | ecosystem: Environmental > Aquatic > Freshwater > Lake | place: Democratic Republic of the Congo...
CGCGATGCGCTCGAGCTCGAGGCGATCGAGCCCGACCGCCGGGTCGAAGCGCAGCACGCGCGCGAGGCCGCTGTCGACGACGGCCGTGACCCCGCCCACCGTGACCGAGGTCTCGGCCACGTTCGTGGCGAGCACGATGCGCCGGCGCGGCCCCGCAGTGAGCGCGCGACCCTGCTCGGCCAGCGGCAGGTCGCCGTAGAGCTCGCACAGATCGAGCGCGCGCCGCTCGGCGAGCCCGCGCAGCTCCTCCTTCGTGCGCTGGATCTCGCCCACGCCCGGCAGGAAGACGAGCACGTCGCCCGGACTCTTCTCGAGCGTGCGCCCGACGTGCTGGGCCACGACCAGCGGCAGCGGCCGGTCGTCGTCGCGCTCGAGGTACTCGTGCGTGACCGGGAAGAGGCGCCCCTCGCTGGTCACGATCGGCGCGTCCCCGAGCCAGCGCGCGATCTCCTGCGTGTCGAGCGTGGCCGACATCACGACGAGCTTCAGGTCGGGCCGCGCGTCCTGCTGCACGCGCCGCGCGAGGGCGAGCGCGAGATCGGTATCGAGGCTGCGCTCGTGGAACTCGTCGAACACGAGCACGCCGACGCCCTCCAGGAACGGATCGTCGACCAGGCGCCGCACGAGCAGGCCCTCGGTCAGCACGAGGATTCGCGTCGAGCGCCCGGCGCGGCGCTCGAAGCGCACCTGGTAGCCGACCTCGCCGCCCAGCTCGACTCCGCGCTCCTCGGCCATGCGCGCCGCCGCCGCGCGCGCCGCCACGCGCCGCGGCTCGAGCATCACGACGGCCCCCTCGCCCGCCAGGCCGGCATCGAGCAGCGCCGGCGGCACGCGCGTGGTCTTGCCCGCGCCGGTCGGCGCGCGCAGCACGACGCACGGATGCGCACGCAGGGCCGCCACGAGCTCGGGCAGCACCGCGTCGATCGGCAGGGCGGTGCTCACGAGCGCGTGCGAGCCGGACGTCCCACGGCGGACACGGGCCTCAGTCCTTGCGCTCGCGCCGGCCGGCCCGGCCGCCGCGCGCAGGTCCCTGCTGCTTGCCGCGCCGCTCGTCCGGGCGCTGCAGCGGCGTGCGCTTCCAGGGGCGCTTCGAACCCGCGAAGGTCTTGCGGCGCGCGCTCTGGCGCCGGTCGTACTCGTTCGTGGGCTTGCGCTCGCCGCTCGCACCCGGCTTCGTGGCCGCGAGCAACGCGCCGACCTCGGCGCTCGAAAGTCGCCGCCATTGCCCGACCTTCAGCTTCCTGTCCTCGAGCGGCCCGATGCGGATGCGCCGCAGGGTCTTGACCGGCAGATCGAGCGCCGCGAACACGCGCCGCACCTCGCGGTTCTTGCCCTCCGACAAGGTCACGCGCAGGATCGAGCGCTGCGTCGTGCGGCGCACGACCTCGACCTGCTCGAAGGCGCCCCAGCCCTCGGAGAGGCGCACGCCCTTCTTCATGCGCTCGATCGCGTCTTCCTCGATGCGCCCGCGCACGTCGGCCCAGTAGACCTTCTTCACGCCGTAGCGCGGGTGGCTGACGCGATTCGCGAGCTCACCGTCGTTGGTCAGGATCACGAGACCCTCGGTGTCCTCGTCGAGCCGCCCGATGGTGTAGATGCGGCCCTTCTTCTTGTCGGTCACGAGATCGATCGCCCGCGCCCGCGCCTCGCGCGGATCGTTCGTGCACACGACCCCGGAGGGCTTGTTGAGCAGGTAGTAGCGCGGCGACTCGCCCGCCTGCTGCAGCACGACGCCGTCGACCTCGACCTTGGACGTGGCCGGATCGATGCGCCGACCGAGCTCGGTCACGAGCTCGCCGTCGACGAAGACGTGGCCCTTCTCGATCAGCTGATCGGCCCCGCGCCGCGAGGCGATGCCGTTCTGGGCCAGGAACTTGTTCAGGCGGATGCCGCTCGAACCCGGCCCGCCACCCTCGAAATCCCCGTCGAAATCGAACGGGTCTTCCTGGGGCGCGGACTCGGGCCTCCCGGCCGGAGTCTTGCGTTTCATGGATGCCTCGTGGGCGTGGGTGCGAGCGGAGCGGGCGCTCCGCGGGGCGAAGATCCTAACCGATCCGGCGTGAACTCGCTCGCGGCCCGTCCTCAGGGCCGCCAGAGCATGTTCACGAGCAGCAGCTCGCCGGCCGGCGTGAAGTGGTGGTAGCTCGCGCTGGCGGGCACGAGCCACACGTCGCCGCGCGCGAGGGCGTACTCGCGCTCCTGCCAGCGCAGGGTGCCGCCGCCGGCGAGCACGGCGTAGAGCTGGAACTGTGACTGGGTCGAGCGGCGCACCGGTGTCCGGATGCGCAGCGCGTTCATGCCGAAGTGCTTCGAGCGCGCGAGGTGCGCCACCTGGAACTCCTCCTCGCGGTACCAGCGCGGACGGATCGGCGCGCGCTCGGGATCACCGAAGCGGATCACCTTCAGCGCCTGCTCGACGTGCGTCTCGCGCCCCGGGCGACCCCAGTCCCACAGGCGATAGGTCGTGTCGGAGTTCTGCTGCACCTCGAGGATCGTGACGCCGGCCGAGATCGCGTGCACCGTGCCGCCCGGCACCAGCAGGCAATCGCCCGCGCGCACGTCCCAGGCCAGCATCGTCTCGACCACGCCCGGCCCGTCGGCCACGCGCGCGAACTCCGCCGCCGTGACGTCCGGCCGCAGGCCCGCGTAGAGCTTCGCGCCCGGGCGCGCATCGACCACGTACCAGGCCTCGGTCTTCGCCTCGGCGCCCGCCACGCGCCCCGCCGTCTCGTCGTCGGGGTGCACCTGCACCGAGAGGTTCTCGGAGGCGTCGATGTACTTCACGAGCAGCGGGAAGCGCCCCTCCTTCCCAGCCGGCACCTGCCCGAGCAGCTCCTTCGCGTGCGTCTTCATCAGCTCGCCGAGGGTCTTCCCGGCGAGCTCCCCCGCCGCGACGCGCGAGTTCTCCCCCGCCCGGTCGACGACCTCCCACGTCTCCCCGATCTTCTTCCCCGCTGGCAGCGCGATCCCGGGCTTCGCCTCGAGCGCCCGCCCGCCCCAGACCTTCTCCAGGAAGTGCCGCTCGAACTTCAGGGGCTCCAGACGCGTCATGGGCAACTTGATTCGGCCAGGTAGGCGTGCCCACCTTAGCGTTCACCCCGCGCGGAGCCACGGGAGCTTCCGCTCAGCGGCTGGCGAAGCGCACGAGGCGCGATCGCGGACGCTGAAGACCCGGCCTCCCGGGCAGAGGCAGCTCGAACGCGCGCGCCCGCAACTCGCCCGGCGCGCGCGCAGAGTCCGCCCGGAGGTTCCGATGTCGTCGATGCCGTTCCAGCCCACGCGCCGCACCCTCAACGGGCTCGCGCTGACCCTGCCCTTCTGGCGCCGGACGCAAGAGCGCGAGGTCCAGCGCAGTGCCGAGGGCGAGCCGACCTTCGTGGCCTCGCCGGGCGAGCCCTCGAAGGCCGTGCGTGTGCGCGTGCGGGAGCTCGAAACGGCGCTGGTGGCGGGCACGCTGACCACGAACGCGCTGCTGCTCGACGCCGCGCACGACGACCTGCGGCCCTACCCGCTGTTCCGAGCGCTGATCGCGAAGCACGCGCGCGAGCCGCGCGCAGAGCTCACGCCGAAGGGCGAGCCCGGGACGCCGCTCACGAGCGTCCTGACCGTGCTCGGCGCCGACGGAAAACCGCGCGCGGGCCTGCGCATCTACGCCTACCACACCTCGTCGAAGGGCTGGTACGCGGCCGAGGCTCCGCACGTCTCCGGCAACTCGGGCGACTGGAAGTTCGCGCGCCTCTTCGCCTACGGACGCACCGACGCCGAGGGCCGCTGCACGCTCGTCGGCGTGCGCCCCGCGCCCTACCCGCGCACCACCCTGCCGAGCCACATCCACCTCGGCTTCGAGGACGGCGACCGCACCCTGCTCGTCTCCGAGCTGCGCTTCGAGGATTGTCCGCACCTGACCCCCGAGGTGCGCGAGGCCAGCCTGCGCTCCGGCTTCGTGATCGTGCCCGTCACGCGCGCCGCCGATGGCGCTGCCCACTGCACGGCCGAGTTCCGCCTGCCGCCCGCTTGATTCAGCGCAGATCGAGGCGGTAGCGCACGAGCCCGGGCCGCCGCTCGAGGAACACGATGAGCTCGCCCCCTGCCGTGAAGGCCGCTTCGTGCAGCCCGTCGGGTTCCACGCACGTAGCGCGGGCGAGCGCGGCCCCTGGCGTCGCGAGCCAGAGCTCGAAGTGCTCCTCGTCCTGACGCGCCACGAGGGTGGCGCGCTCCCCGTCGAAGGCCAGCCCGGCCGGCCAGGCCGCGGTCGGGAGCTCGAGGCTCGCCTGCACGGCTCCATCGTCGAGGAAATGCAGGAGAAGCCCGGGATCGCTCGGCGGGTGAACCTCCGAGAGCTCCTCGAACTCGCACACGACCGCGCGCGAGCCGTGCACGGCCGCCCGCTGGAAACTCCGCGCGGGGCTGCGCGGCCGTAGCAGGATCGGTTGCGCTGCAGAGCCCTCCGACCGGCGCCACGCGAGGCTCCGCTCGGCGAGTTCCAGCACACTCACACCGTCCGCGCCCCGGACGAGGAGCGGGCCGCTGCGCGGCCGCGAGTGCCACTCGCCCGTGACCGGCACGAACTCCTCGAGCGTGTCGTGGGTCGCGCCGTACACGCGACCGTCGGCGCTCTCGTGGAACGCCTGGAGCGGCGCGTAGAGGCCGAGCGAGCCCTCGCGACGCTCGAAGAGGAGCTCGTGCCGGCCCTCTGGCCCGAAGACGTGGACGCCGGTGCCGAGCAGGGCCACCCAGGCGCGCCCGCGCGCATCGAGCCAGTAACCGATCGGGCGCTTGCGCACGCGGAAGGCCTCGTACGGAACTTCGAGCTCGAGCCGTTGCACCTCGACGAGCGCGAGCGGGCGGACCTCGTCCGGTGCGACCGGCCCTTGCGGCGCGCGGCAGGTCGCGACCAGCGCACACAGGCCCGCGACAAGCGCACCACGCGCGCTCATCCCTCGAACAGCCCGAGCTGGCGTGGGGCGCGGTAGACCAGGCGGCCGTGCTCGAGCGCGGCCTCGCGCGGGGCGCGGTGGAGTTCGGCGTGCGCCGAATCGAGGGCGTGGCGGACCTCGATGCCGCCGGTCACGAGGCGGTCGCACAGGAGCCGGCGGTGGCAGTCGTCCGGGCGCGCCTCGGCGCACATCACGGCCGTGCGGCGCTCGCGCGCGAGGGTCACGAGGTGCGCGAGGGCCGCGGAGAAGGCCGGCGTCTCCATGTGGTCGGCGTAGCCGCGGAAGGCGCCCGCCGGCAGGGCGGTGTGGCGCGAGTCCGGGCGCTCCTCGCGGTGCCCGCCGAGGTCGACGAGGTGCACGTAGTGGATCCCCGCGCGCGGCAGCTCGAGCGCCAGCGTCTCGCGCGCGAAGTGCGGATGGCGGCGCGAGACGGGATAACGGCGCACGTCGACCACGCGCAGGATCGCGTGCGCGCGGCACAGTTCCAGGAACTCGGGCCACGTGCGCGTCGAGTGCCCGAGGCTCCACAGGGTCGGAAGCGGAGGAGTGGCGGAGGTCACGCCGCCAGGGAAGCGCGCCCTCCTCCCGCTGTCAACGCGTCCCGTGCTGCGCTCGTCCATGCGAAGCCACGCACGAAGCGCCCCGATCCCGACGGTTGCGCCACCTGCAGCCGAACTCGGGCGATGGGCGCGGGCTAGACTGGAGCGAGGCCCGCGTGTCCCTTCAACCGACCCCTCGCCCCACCTTCGCCCGGGGCATGGCTCTGGCCTGCATTCTTTTCCTGCTGTGGCGGGCGGCGGCCTCGGTGCAGCTCAACGTCGAGGAGTTCGACCGGCCGCTCGGCACGCGCGGCGAGGCGCTGCGCTGGAGCGAGGCCGAGCGCATCGACCGCGCCGTGCGCAAGGTCGAGCAGCAGGCCGGGCTGGGAGCCGGATACCTGGCCGAGATCCTCGCCGCGATCGAGGCCCTGCCGAGCGAGGCGCAGGTGTGGATCCTCGCGGGCAAGGAGGACCGGCGGCGCCGCGGGCTCGTGCGGCTGCAGCATCTGTGGCATCCGCGCAGGGTGAAGGCGATCGAGGTCCTGCCACGCTCGGTGGCCGTGTCGGGTGAGGCCTACCTGATCGTCTTCGGGCCGATCCCCGAGCGGGCCGCAGAGCTCACCCTCGTGCAGCGCGGAGCGGACTGGAGCCTGCTCGGCCCGTGAACCTCGACTTCTTCGCTCCGGCGCTCGCGCTGCTGATCCCGTTCGCGCTCGGCGTGCTCGTGCTGCGCGCGCTCGGCCTGCGCTTCGCCTGCGATCGCCTGGCCTACCCGGCCTGGGCCTGGCTGGCGGGCTCGCTGGTCACGGCGGGTGTCGAGCTCGCGGTGCTCGTGCTCGGCGGCGGCGTCGACGCGCCCTGGGTGCACGGGCTGGCGACGCTCCCGGTGGCACTCGTGCTGATCCTGTGGGCGCGCGGAAGCACGCCGCTCGCCGTGCGCCCGCTGCCCGGCACGCGCAAGGAGCGCTGGCTCGGCCTCGCGCTGGTCGCGCTGGCCCTCGGGTTCGTGCTGAACCAGCTGCTGCTCGCCACGCTCGAGCCGATCTACCTCGACGACGAGGCGCACTTCTGGGCCGAGCGCGCCAAGCTGCTGCACGCCGCGGGCGGCTTCGGGCCCGCCTACCAGGCCGGCCTGCGCACGCTGGCGCACGCGGACTATCCGCTCTTCAATCCGCTCTCGCAGCTGTGGATCTTCGTCTTCGCCGGCGAGGTCACGCACGTCGTGAATCGCCTGCCGATGCAGCTCGCCGTGCCGGCCGTGACGCTCGTCCTGGCCGGCGCCACGCGACGCCACCTGCGGGCGCCGGCGGCGGGACTGCTCGTGCTGACCTTCGTGGGCAGCATGCTCGTGTTCTCGGCGGTTCGCCGGGCGCACTCGGACATCCTGGTCGCCTTCGGCGGAGTCGTGCTGCTCGATGCCTACCTGCGCTGGCGCGCGGAGCGCCGCGGAGCGTGGCTCGCGCTGGCCGCGCTCGGCGCCACCCAGCTCGCCTGGGCGAAGAACGAGGGCTTCCTCGTGCTGGCCGCGCTCGGGCTCGTGGCCGGCCTCGAGCGCTGGCGCGCGGCGCGAGCGGGCGAGCCGCTGCGGCTGCGCGCGGCCCATCTGGTGTGGCTGCTGCCGGCGGCCGCCGTCGGCGTGACGCTGCTGCACAACCTGACCTTCGAACTGCAGAACGACCTGATGCAGGAGCACGCCGAGCGCGGCGGCATGCTGGCGCGCCTCTTCGCCCAGTGGCAGGCCAACACGCTGGAGGTGCTGGGGTTCTTCGGCGAGGTGTGCCTGAAGGGCCAGGAGTTCCAGCTCCTGCCCCTGGCGCTCGTCCTGCTCGTGCTCCTCGATCGCGGGGGCGCCCGGGACCTCGGCGGGCCGCTGCTCGTCCTCGCCCTGACCGCGACCGGCTTCGTGCTCGTGCTGATCGCGACGCCGGCCGACGTCGACTGGCACCTGCGCACGGCGGGCAAGCGCCTCGTCCTGCAGCTCTATCCGGCGATCACGCTCCTCGTGGCGGCCCTGATGGGCCGCTGGTTGCCGGCCGAGCCGCGCGGGCCGGTCAGCTCTTCCCGCTCTTGAGCAGGCGCCGGGCCTCGGCCCGCGCGGTCTTCTCGTCGGCGCCGCCGGCGATCATGTCGGCCACCTCGGCCACGCGCGCCTCGCCGGCGAGCGGCACGATCGTCGTGCGCGTGCGCCCGCCCTGGACCTCCTTCGAGATCGAGAGGTGGCGGTCGGCCACGGCCGCGATCGCCGGCAGGTGCGTGACGCACAGCACCTGGTGGTTCGCGGCCAGCACGCGCAGACACTCGCCGACCTCGGGCCCGAGGCGTCCGCCGACGCCCGAGTCGATCTCGTCGAAGACCAGCGTGCGCCCCTTGTCGCCCGCGCACAGGACCGCGCGCAGGGCGAGCATGATGCGCGCCGCCTCGCCGCCCGAGGCGACGTGCCGCAGCGCGCGGCAGCTCTCGCCCGGGTTCGCGGCCAGCAGGAACTCGAGGTCCTCGCTGCCGTGCGGACCGTAGGTCTCGCGCGCGCCGGGCCCGCGCGGGGTCAGGCCGACCTCGAAGCGCGCGTTCGCGAGGCCGAGCTTGTCGAGCGAGGCGCGGATCGCCTTCTCGAGCTTCGGCGCAGCGGCCTTGCGCGCGCGCGCCAGGGCGCGCGCGGAGCGCTCGAGCTCGACGCGCGCGGCCTCGACCCGCTGGGCGAGCTCCTCCTTGCCGACCTCGCCCTCCTCGAGGTGCGCGAGCTCGCCCTCGATCGTCGCGCGCACGTCCGCGAGCGCGTCCGGCGCGACGCGGTACTTGCGCCCGAGGCGCTCGAGCTCGTCGAGGCGTGTCTCGAGCTCCTCGAGGCGCGCCGGATCGCCGCCGGCGCTGGCCAGGACGCTCGCCAGCGTGCCGCCGGCCTCGTCGAGGTGCACCTCGGCCGCGCGCAGGGCCTCGAGCGCGCCGGTGAGGCGCGGCAGGCGCTCGGCCCAGCGCTCGAGCACGCGCACGCCGGTCTGCAGGCGCCCGAGCGCGGCTCCGTCGCCCTCGACGAGGGCGTCGACCAGGCCGCCGAGCTCGCCGCGCAGGGCCTCGGCCCCGCGCAGGAGCTCGCGCTCCTCGAGCAAGGCCGCGTGTTCGCCCGGCGAGAGCTTCGCGCCGCCCAGCTCGTCGCGCTGGAAGCGCAGGAGCTCGAGCCGCTCGCGCCGCTCGGCCGCGCGCTCCTCAAGGTGCTCGAGCTCGTCGGCGCGCTCGAGCCACAGGGCGCGCGCCGCCTCGTAGGCCGCCACGGCCGGCTCGAGCCCGGCGTGGGCGTCGAACAGGCGCAGCTGCTCGAGCGGCTCGAGCAGGCGCTGGTGGTCGTTCTGGCCGTGGATCTCGAGCACGAAGCCCGCCAGGCGTGCGAGCGCCTTGAGCGGCAGCGGGCGCTGGTTCACATGCGCGCGCGTCTTGCCGTCGGCCAGCAGCGTGCGCCCGAGCACGAGCTCGATCTCGCCCTCCTTGCCGAGCTCCTCCAGGAGCTCGGGCAGCTCCTCGGCCAGGAAGGCGCGCAGGCGCGCCGCCACGAGCGCATCGGCGATCACGAAGCGCCCCTCGACGCGCGCCTGGCGCGCCTCGCGCCGCACCCAGGCCGCCGCTCCGCCACGCGGTGCCTCACCGCGCAGGAGCTCGAGCGCGCCGACGAACAGGCTCTTGCCCGAGCCGGTCTCGCCGGTGAGCGCATTCAAGCCGGCCGCGAGTTCCACGGTGGCGGCCTCGATCAAGGTCAGATCCCGGATGACGAGCTCGGTGAGCATTCCACGAAGATCCCAGGCGCCGCCGCGCGATGCAAAGGTCCGTCAGGCCGCCGGCGGCGGCCGGAGCACGCGCGCCAGGATGCGGACCGGCGGGCTGCGTCGATCGCCACGCTCGAGGTCGGCCGTGAGCCACTGCTCGTAGCGCCCGGCGAAGACCGGCCCGCGCCGCCCGAAGCGCCGATTCAAGCCCTGCACGAGCCGCGCCGCCAGTCGCCGCATCCCGAGCGACAGCGCGCGCCGCGAGCGCGCCCGCACGCACAGCCACAGCCGCCCGCGCTCCAGCGCGTACCCCTCGACCCGCACGCCCTCGTCCGCGAACTCCCCCAGCGCCCCGCGCACCACCCCGCGCGCCTCCCCCTTCAGCGTCAGCCCCGGCACCATCGCCCACGCCACCAGCAGCTCGTCCTTCCACCCCACCACCGGCCGACGCCCGTGCGGCGGCCCCGCCACCGCCCCCTTCGGCTTCCGCCCCGCCCCGGGCCTCCACCCGCCCCACCCCCACACCCGCCGAATCGAGTCGCGCGTCTTCATGCCCCCGGAGACGCGCCCGCCCCCGCCAAGGTCACCGGCGACCGTCGATTTCCTCAGCGCGGGCCGGTGTCGACCCGGAGCTCCTCACCCTCCTCGAGTTCGAACTCCCGCAGTGTGTTCCAGTCCACCTGGCCGCCGAACTGCGCGCCCTCCGCGCGAGCGGACAGCGTCCAGCGTCCGGCCGGGACGCGCAGCCGTCTCGAGGACGAACCCGGGAGCTCCTGGAAGAGCAACGCCGCGTGGACCGCTCCGCACGAGCCTTGCAGCAGGAACTCGGGAGAATCCGCGGAGGCGGGCTCGCCCTCGACGGGTGGAACCGCCGGAAGATTCTCGAGCAGGAGGCTCGCGAGCGGAAGGTCGAGCTCCCAGTGGTTGGAACCGGCGGCGAGCGTGAGCTCCGCGGCCAGATGATGCTCCACGTCTCCCCCGTAGCCGGAAATCACCGAGAGCGTCGCCTGACCCGCGCTCAGGCCGCGCAGGCGAAAGCCCCCCGCGGAATCGAGCTGGGTCGAGGCTGCCCCGAGCTGCACGCGCCAGCTGCCCGGCCCGCTCCCGTCGAGCGTCAGGCGCCCGATCAGCTCGGCCTCGCCCGCGGGCGCCTCGGGGCTCAGCACGGAGGGCGTGCTCGACTCCGCCGGCCTCGTCGCGGGGACGCTCACCATCCTCAGGATCAGGTCCCGCGTTCCACTGCGAACCTCCTTCTGCTCGACCGGCGCGAAGCGCCCGAGAGGATCGCGCGCACTCAGGACCCAGGAGCGCTCGCGTGGACCGAGCAGCGCGAAGGTGCCGTCCGCCCGGCTGAGGGCGCGAGCCGGAAAGGACACGGAACCGTCGCCGAGTCGCAACCAGACGCCCGCCACGCCGGTTCCGTCCTCGCTCGTGACGCGGCCCGTGATCGTCTCCTCGAGGTCGGGCCCGGTGAGCAAGAGCTCTCCGACGTCCGCGCGCTTGCCGGGACGGATCGAGAGCGGCTCGACGCGCGCCGGACACAGCGGCCGGCCATCCGGTGCCGCGGCGGCGACGAGCGAGAACTCTCCGCAGGGCACGCCGATGAGCTCGAAGGAGCCGCGTGCATCGCTCACGGCGACCGAGAGGTAGGGGCCGGCGAGCGGTTCCACCAGCGGCCACAGGCGGTGGGCCTCGAGCGGCGAAGGTCCGAGCGGGAGCGACACGGAGAGCAGCGCTCCCGCGAGGGGTCGCCCCTCTGCATCGACCACCCGCCCCGCGACGTCGCCGCCTGGCGGAAGCTGCAGAGCGTCCAGCTCCACCTCCGGGCTCTCGCGCTGCGCCCGGGTCAGCTCCTTCAGCACGCGGGCGCGTCCGGGAGCGTGGCCCGCGACGAGCAGGACCTGCGCCGAATCGAGACGGAGGCGCGGCACGGAGAGAGTCGCCTTCCCTTGCGCATCGGCCGGGCGCCAGAAGAGCTCGACCAGCAGCGCGTCCCGGCCCGCGGCGAGCAGCCCGAGGCGCGCATCCGGAAGCGAGCGCCCCTCCTCGTCGAGGATCCGGGCGACCACGCGGAACTCCGCTCCTTCCGGCTCGGCCTCCGTGACCGGTTCGGGTGCCGGCGGGAGCACCACGAGGGCTTCGCGCGCCTCGGCCGCGACCGGAGCCGTCATGACCGGAGGCTCCGCCACACTCCCCGTGAGAGCCTGAGCGGAGGGCGCTTCTCGCGTCCAGCGCGGCCCGAGGGTGACCACCAGGGCGGCAGTCAGGGACAGGCCGAGGACGAACGCCAGCGCCCCCAGGGCCGTGACGGCCGAGCTCCGTCGGGAGAGCCTCGCCAGCGGCAACAGGAGCAGGCTCCACTCGCGACGCTGTCCGTCCGCGCCCACGGAGAGCTGCGCGCGCAGTTCCTCGAGGCCACGCTCGAGGCGCGAGCGGATCGTGCTCGCGGGCACCCCCGCGCGTCGCGCGATCTCGGCCGAAGTGAGGCCGTCTTGATAGCGCAGGATCACGGTCGCGCGCACCGGCTCGGGCAAACTCCCCAGGGCCTCGAGCAGGAGCCGGCGGGCCTCGAGCGCGGCGGCGAGTTCCTCCGGCGCCGGCAAGCCTCTGGCCGACAGGTCACGCCCGTGCTCCTCCTCACGCCGCCGCCGGGCTTCCTCGCTCCGCCGGTGATCGCGCACGAGGTTACGCATCACCGCCGCGAGCCAGGCGCGTGCTTCGCCCACCGGGCGCAGACCGCGCGCGAGGACCGTGGACCAGGTCTCCTGAACCAGGTCCTCCGCCGCCGGGGCTGCCACCAGCCGTCGCGCGAGGGTCGTGAGCCATCCGGAGTGCGCCAGCAGCTCCTGGAGCGTCCGCTCTTGCTCGGATCGTGTCGTGGATCTCGTTTCCATGCCGCTCCCCACGGAGCGCATGTTTCCAGTGTCGCACGCAATCGCTCCGTTCCGGATGATCTGCGTCCGGAACGGCGAGCCCGCTCGCCCTACCCGACCGGAGCGGCGGCCGGCCGGCGGCGGATCGGGACCAGGAAGAAGGTCGCCAGGACCAGCAGGCCGAAGACCACGTAGCAGGTCGTGAAGACCCACGGCGGGGCCTCGTAGAAGAGGAGCTCGCGCACGAGGCGGGCCACGAAGGAGAGCTCGTCGGGGTGCTGGCCGGCGGCGTGGCGCAGGTTGCGCTCCCAGGTCGTGAGCGGGCACTCGAAGTCGTTCAGGGCCTCGATCGGGACGATCAGGGTGAACACGAGGTGCGGCACGCGGAAGGCCGGCCGGCGCACCCAGCCCCAGCGCAGGGCCACGCCGAGCCAGATGGCGGCGAAGCCGAGCACGACGAAGCCGACGTAACCGAGGTGGAAGACGACGATCAGATCGGCAGCGAGGGCGGGATCCACGGCGAGCACGATACGCGGGTGAAGCGCGCTGCGTGAGGGCTCGTCAGGGCTTGCGCGGATCGACGGGCGGGGCGGTGATCTTCTGCACCTTCTTGCCGGTGCTCGCGGCGGCCTGTGCGCGGGCCTCGCGTGTCTCGAATTCCTCCTCGAGGATCGCGGCCAGCGCGTGCGGCGGCAGCGGCGCGGCGCGGGCGCGCTCGTACTGGTCGAGGGCGAGGTCGAAGTTGCCCTCGAAGGCGAGCTCGCGCGCGCGCGTGACGTGCAGCAGCGTGCCCTCGCCGACTTCCTCGGTGAGGCGCTTCAGGGCGGTGAGCTCGATCCACGGCTCACCCAGGAATTGCTCGCGCACGATGGCCGTCGCCTCGAAGCGCTGGTGCGGCGCCGCACGCCGCACGGTCTCCTCCAGCGGCGTGCCGCGGCGCACGAAGAGGCGCTCGAGCGGCGCGTCGTAGCTCGGTGCGTCCCAGGTGAAGACCTCGTCGGGCCAGGCCGAGAGCCCGAGCCAGCGCCCGGGCTCGAAGCGCGAAAGGTAGGGATTCCAGCTCTCGCTGCGCGCGCGGAACTGCAGCGTCAGCGTGACCTCCTCGCCGAGGCGCCGCCCCGGCGCCGTGCGCAGCTCGACCAGCGTCGCGCGGCGCGCCTCCTGCGACGGCAGCGGCGCGAAGAGGCACGGAACGGCCAGCGCACAGGCGAGCAAGGATTTCACGCCCGGACTATCGGCGCGATCGCCGCGGAGCTGGAGCGGCTCGGCGTCAGCCGACGTGCACCGCGCGCAGCGCCAGCGTGTCCGGCTCGAGCGCGAGCAGGTCGGCGCGGGCGCCCGGCACGAGGTGGCCGAGCTCGTGCGCGAGGCCGAGGGCGCGTGCGGGGGTGGCCGAGGCCATCGTCAGGGCCTCGGCGGCGGTGGTGACGCCGGCCTTGACGAGCCGGCGCACGGCCTCGAGCTGGCAGGCCTCGGCGCCGGTCAGGCGCGGAGGCTCCTCGCCAACGAGCCAGATCGCGCCGTCCTTCACCTGGCAGCGCTTGCCGTGGCTCTCGAACTCGGCGCCGGGTTGCGCGGCGCCCTTGAGCGCGTCGGAGACGAGCGCGAGACCGTGCGCGCCGCGCGCGCGCAGGGCGAGCTTCACGGCCGTCGGCCCGACGTGCACGAGGTCGCCGATCAGCTCGGCCACGAGCGCATCCTCGGCCAGCGCGAAGTTCGCCAGCGAGGCGTCGCGGTGGTGCACGCCGTTCATCGCGTTGAAGAGGTGCGTCGCGCCGCGCGCGCCACAGGCAGAGGCGCGACCGGCCTCGCTGGAGCTCGCCACGCTGTGGCCGAGCGAGGTGCGCACGCCGAGCGTCGTGAGCTCGCGGATCAGCTCGGCGGCGCCCGAGAGCTCGGGCGCGACGGTCAGCTGGCGGATGCCGCGGCCTTCCGCCGTGGACGAGCCGAGCAGCGCGCGCAGCGCCGCGGGCGAGGGCTCGTGCAGCCGATCGGCCGGCAGCCCGCCGGCGCGCTTCGGATTCACGAAGGGCCCCTCGAGGTGCAGGCCGAGCACACGCGCGCCGCCCGCGCAATCGTCGCGTCGCTCCCAGATGCGCTGCGCGTCCTTGCCGAGGCGCGCGGGCGTGTCGGGGAAGAGCGTCGGCAGGAAGGCCGTCGTGCCGACGCTCGCCAGCGCGCGCGCGAGGCCGGGCAGATCCTCGTAGGGATCGCAGCCGGCGTAGCCATGCACGTGCAGATCGACCAGCCCCGGCGCGACGAGCGGCGCGTCGTCGGGCACGCGCGCGAGGCGCTCGACGGCCGTGATGCGACCGTGGTCGTAGCTCACGCGCCCCGGCACGAAGGCGCCGTCGACGAGCAGCCGCCCGACGAGCTCGCTCATCGCCCCTCCTCGTCGCGCTGCACGTACCACAGGGAATTCGTGCCGTAGGCGCGCTCGCGCACGACCAGCTCGGACGAGAACTCGGAGGGCATGATCTTGTGCAGGGGTGCGTGGAAGACGAGCACGCCCTCGGGGGCGAGGCGGTGGCGCACGAGCTCGTGGATGGCCCAGAAGAGGGCCTGGCGCAGGGCGACCTCGTCGAGCAGCGGGTAGGGCGAGTCGAAGAAGACGATGTCGAGCGGGCGCTCGCCCCAGTTCTCCTTCGCGAGCGCGTCACCGCGCAGGGTCGAGCTCTTCGTCTCGAGGCCGAGCTCCGTCAGGTTGGCCTTCAGGCACTTGTAGGCCGGCGCACCGCGCTCGACGAAGTGCGCGTGCTGCGCCCCGCGCGAGAGCGCCTCGATCCCGAGGCTCCCGCTGCCGGCGAAGAGGTCGAGCACGTTCGCGTTCGGAAGCCACGGCGCGAGCGTCGAGAACATCGCCTCGCGCACGCGATCGAGCATCGGCCGCGTCCCCGTGCCCTCGGGCGCCTCGAGCCGCCGCCCGCCGAGCTCACCCCCGATGACCCTCACGGGCGGGCCTCCGGCGCGGGATCCACGACTTGATTCGGCATGGCTGGGCCGTGGTTCTACCCGAAAGGGAGCCGCCCGGAACACGGCTGTTGCACGGAGCGGCGCTCGACCTGCCCCGGAGTCCGCTATCCTCGCCGCTCGCGTGACGGTGCGGGTCCATCCTTCGGCGCTCCTGCGGGAGTACTGCGGCTGCGCGGCCGAGCTGCGGCTCGAGGCCGCGAGCGTGCGTGCGGCGCTGGTCGAGCTCGAGCGGATGGAGCCGCGGCTCCACGCGAGCGTGTGCGACGAGCGCGGCGCGGTGCGCCGGCACGTGAACCTGTTCGTCGGCACGCGGCACATCCGCGAGCTCGGAAGCCTCGACGCGCCGCTCGCGCCGGGGGACGAACTCTCGATCATCCAGGCGGTTTCCGGAGGCTAGTTCCCATGGGCGAGCGCGTCGTTCTCTGCATCGGCACCAAGAAGGGCCTGTTCGTGGCCGAGGGCTCGAAGAAGCGCAACAAGTGGGAGCTGCGCGGGCCGTTCGGCTCGGGCGTGTCGGTCTACTCGGCGCTGGTCGACACGCGCGGCACGCCGCGCATCCTCGCCTCGAGCTGCAACGCGTTCTTCGGGATGAAGCTCCTGCGCTCGACCGACCTCGGACACAAGTTCAAGGAGACGAAGTCCGCCCCGGCCTTCCCCGAGGGCGACGGACGCGCGCTGGCGAACATCTGGTCGCTCGCGACCGGCGACGGCAAGAAGGAGCTCTACGCGGGCGTCGAGCCGGCCGCGCTGTTCCGCAGCGGAGACGGCGGCGACTCGTGGGAGATGGTGCCGGGCATCTCGAAGCACCCGCACGCGAAGGACTGGCACCCGGGGGCCGGCGGCCTGTGCCTGCACACGATCGTGCGCGACGGGAAGCGCATGCACCTCGGCATCTCGACCGGCGGGCACTATTTGTCCGAGGACGGCGGCAAGACCTTCGAGGCCTCGAACAAGGGCGTCGGCGCGGGCTTCAACCCGGACCCGTACCCCGAGTTCGGCCAGTGCGTGCACAAGATCGCGCGCCACGCCGATGCGCCGGGGCGCCTCTACATGCAGAACCACGGCGGCTGGTCGGAATGGACCGGCCCCGGCGGCCCGCGCCCCGACATCGGCGTCCTGCGCTCGGACGACCACGGCAAGTCCTGGCGCTCGATCGCGAAGGGCCTGCCGACCGACTTCGGCTTCCCGATCGTCGTGCACCCCGATGATCCGGACACGGTCTACGTCATGCCGCTCGAGCCGATGACGCGCACCTGCCCCGGCGGTCGCCCCGCCGTGTGGCGCAGCGAGGACGGCGGCGAGCACTGGTCGAAGCGGACCAAAGGCCTGCCCAAGAAGCAGAGCTACTTCACGATCCTGCGCGACGCCATGGACGTCGACACGCTCAAGTCCCCCGCGCTCTACTTCGGCACGACCACGGGACAAGTCTGGATCGGCCACGACGGCGGCGAGGAGTTCGAATGCCTGTTCGACTCGCTCCCGCCGGTGAACTGCGTGAAGGTCGCGGCGGTGTAGAGCGCTCCACGGACCCTCGCTCGCTTACCCGGAATCCGTCTGCAGGCCCTCGTCAACAACTCTCAGGATCGGTCGCGCCAGCCAGATGCGGCCCCACTTGCCCCCGGTGGCTTCCGCGAGCATGCTCGCTTTTTCCAGGACTCGGATCGTCTTCGCCGCCGTCGGTGAGGTGACTCCCAGGTGCTCCGCAGCCCGTGCGACGGTCGTGTACGGGTTGACGAACAGCTCGTCGAGCAGCGCCAGCGCCTTGTGGTCCTTGCCCAGCTGCGCCCGGTACCGGTCGCGCAGCTCGAGGATCGCGGCACTCCGCGCGATCGCGCTCCGGGCCGTGTCGCGCACGGCCGTCAGGAAGAAGACGAGCCACTCCACCCACTCGCCGTGCGTTCGGATCCGCTGCAGGCGAAGGTAGTACTCATCGCGGCGCTGCTCGATCGTGCTGGACAGATAGAGGAGCGGCTTGCTCAGCCGGCCGCGCTCGATCAGGAACAGCGTGACGAGCAAGCGTCCGATGCGTCCGTTGCCATCGAGGAACGGATGAATGGCCTCGAAGTGCTCGTGCACCAGGGCGCACTGGATCAGGTCCGGTAGCTTCCCTCGCTCGTGCAGGAAGCGCTCCCAGGCGCTCAGACACTCCTGCATCTCGGGTTCGTGGGGCGGCGGCACGTACGTGGCGCTCGCGAGCGTCGAGCCAGGTGGCCCGATCCAGCTCTGGCTGCGGCGGAACTGCCCCGGCGTCCGCTCCTGACCGCGCACGTCCTTCATCAACACCGCGTGCAGGTCGCGCACGAGCCGGCAGGAGAGCGGCAGGTTTGCGAGGCGGGCGATGCCGTGATCGAGCGCGGCAACGTAGTTCCGCACCTCCAGCACGTCGCTTCCGGGCGGCGTACGCTTCGGCTCGATCTCATCCAGCATGAGGTCCGAGAAATCCGCCCGCGTGCCCTCGATCCGGCTGGAAGCGACAGCCTCGCGCTTGACGTACGGCGCGATCAGAAGGTCCGGGTTCGGCAGGTGCCGACCGAGCCCGGAAAGCTCGCTGAGGGCAGAGTCGGCCTGAGAGAGCAGCAGCACCAGCCGGGCCTCGTAGGCGATCTCCGGCGGCAGTGGGGCTGGGACGAAGGCCCAGTAGCCCGAGGCGGTGCGGACCGGCTTTCCGGCCTCAGGGCTCCTGAACGGACTGGGGTCCATGCCTGCTTCAGACTCCCATGGAGGCACCCGCTTTGAAAGAATCTGGTTGATTTTTTTCAAAGAAGCGGCGTGGAGTCAAGTTTCTTTCAAAGCGGACTGGCTTGCGCCCGCTCCACGCGACCGCGCACCGACCGGGTGTTGCACCACGGCGCAGGTGCCCGAGTCGCGTCCGCCAGGTCGCGGCGGTGCAGCGCCGCCCGGGCGCGCTTCTCAGCGTCCGGAGCGGGATTTCGCGAGCTCATGGAGCTCGCGCAGGCGTGCACCGAGTCGACCGATGTCGTCCGCTCGGGGCCAGGGGCCGCCCTCGAGCACCTGCGGGACGTCACGGTAGACGATGCGCTGCTGCAGTCCGTCCGGTATCGCCGTGCCGACGCTGGCGACGGTCTGGAGCTTCCAGGAGCCGTCCGCGCGGGTCGAGTTTGAGCGAGAGGCTCTTCGGCTTGCCGGAACCATCCACCGCCGGCGGCAGGTCCCTACTCGCCGAGGTTGTTCAGGCTGACCCGGAGGTCGAGGCTTCCCGCGTTCACGAGGGCGACGTCCATGGTCCCGTTGCGGTCAAACTGGCCGAGCGTGAGCGGGCCGCTGTCGAAGCCCAGGCCTTGACTCAGCCCGAGATCGGGGAAGCCCAGGTTGCCGTCCCCCTCGAAGTAGCGCAGGGACTGCAGGCTGAAGCCCCGACGGGTGGCGACCAGATCCGGCAGACCGTCGCCGGAGAAATCGGCCACCGCGTTCTGTTCGATCCTGGACACGAGGCGCGACTGGACCGCGAACGACCCATTCGCGTTCCGACGCCAGAGCAGCTGGTACTCGGTGACGCCGTCGAAGGCCGAGATGAAGAGGTCGAGATCACCGTCCAGGTCTCCGTCGGCGGCGCTCATGTGGCGCGGAACGACGAAGGCCATGGCGTGGGTGGTCGGAGTCGTCACCGGAGTCCCGAAGGTCCCGTCGCCATTGCCCGGGAAGCTCAGGACCCCGTGGTTTGAATTCTGGGCGCGCAGGATCAGAACGTCCGTGTCCGCGCTCCCGCGGAAGTTGCCGACGACCACGGCCACGGACTCGCCCGAAACCGCGCGCGTCGCGCTCGGCTGAAAAGTCCCGTCACCATTCCCGAGCGCGGTGCTGAATCCGGTGCCGAGCCCGAGATGCGAAGCCACGAGATCGAAGTGCCCGTCCGCGTTCAGGTCGGTGAGCGCGAGTTCGGAGGCGGGTCCGCCTGTCGGATGGCTGCCCGCGAGCTGGAGCCCACCGGAACCGTCCCCACGCAGTATCACCAGCGCGTTCTGTCCGGCGTGCCCGACGAGCGCATCGAGGTCACCGTCGGCGTCCAGATCACCCAGCACGACCCGATTCGGGCCACTGCCGACGGCCACCGTCTGCTCGGGCTCGAAGAACCCGCCCTCGAGGGTGTGCACGTAGCGCAGCGCATCCGCGTCGCGGTCCGGTACGAGGAGGTCGTCGAGCCCGTCCGCATCGAGATCGCCCGCCGCGACATCTTCGCTCGCGCTGAGTCGGGTCATCGGTCGCCGCGGAGCACGCAGGAGGCCCCCGGGCAGTCCGCGGAGGAACGTGCCGTCATTGCCGAGGACATCGAGCCATCCATCGCCGTCGATGTCCGCCAGGACCGCCTGCAGGCTCTGGACGCCGTAATCCAGCACGGTGTCGAAGGTCCCATCGCCACGACCGGACAGCAGGCTCGCGTGGTTCGCGAGCAGGTCGGCGGATCCATCGCCATCCAGGTCGGCGACTTCGATGTTCCTCACGACCTCGGGCATCGGATGCGAGAGCGGCAGGTCGAAGGCACCGCCACCCAGGCAACGCCGGACATCCAACGTCGGATCCGGGTTGAAGCCCAGCGCCAGGTCGTCGAGTCCGTCCGCGTCGAAGTCGTGGGCCTGCAGCGCGAGCACGGGCGCGGGCGTCGCGAAGCTCGGTCCGCTGCTGAAGCTGCCGTCGCCGTTGCCGAGCAGGATGGACACGAGCGGGCTCGTCAGATCCGCGACCGCCGCGTCGAGGATCGTGTCGGCATCGAAGCGTCCCAGCGCCACCTTGCCCACGGACAGGGCGGTCGTGGGGCCGGGCACGAAGGTGGCGGCACCTTGATTCAGCGCAGTGGACAGTCCGGGGAAGGCCGCGCCGACGAGGTCCAGGCGCCCGTCGCCGTCGAGATCGCCCCGGGCACGCGGCTCGTGGAAGGAAGCTGCGAAGGTCGGACCGCGGACGGTGAGCTCAGGCGTTGCGTCACCGGTCAGCAGCGTACCGCCCGTGACGACGTCACCGAATCCGTCTCCGTCGAAGTCGTCCACGAGGAAATCGGCAACCTCGAGGATCGTCAGCGTCTCCGGACCCGGAGCGAATGTCCCGTTCCCGAGGTTCCGCAGCACGTGGTACTTCTGGTACTCGGTGAAGAGCGGAGGAACGGGATAGAGCTGCCGGACGACGAGATCGGTGTGCCCATCGCCGTCCATGTCGAAAGCCGCGAACTCGGCGTTGGGCAACGCGATCATCGGATCCTGGAACGGTCCCGGACTCGGTGCGCCGCAGCGCAACCGCAGCGCGTTCGTGAGCGTGATGCCGCTGCCGGGCGGGACACCGATCATCCCGGCCTGGACGAAGAGCTCGACCCCGCAAAAGACCAAGGGAAGCGGCGGCGAGACGAGCAGCGCGGGCGAGTTCCCGCGCGCGTCGAGCTGGATCGGCGCGGTCATGAGCTGCGCGCCCGGATGGAACAGACCGTTGGCAAAGGGCAGCGTGCGCGGGAGGTGGAACGGGCTCCAGGCCAGGATGCCGCGACCGTCGGGCGCCCCGTTGGACACGCGCAGCGAAAAGGAGCGCCCCACGACGGGAGGACCGCTCTCGGTCCAGAGCGGCGGCGCGACGACGCCGGCGTCGAGCACTTGCCCCAGCGCCGGGCTCCCGCAGGATTGCGCGCCCGGCGACGAGTGGGTCAGGAGCGCGACGACCGCCCAGGCAGCCGGTCGAGAGAGCACGCAAGCCTGGGCGAGAACCGACCGGAAAGGCGCGAGCACGTCATCCATGGCTCACCTGACAAGTGGAACGACAAAGAGGCCAACAGAAGGACGCCCGGACCTCCGCAAGGATAGCCCGACTTGCCCTCTTCCGTGGGTCTTGCAAGGAACTCCACTCGTCAACCCCCGGACGAGCGTGACGGAGGTGGGGCACGCCTACCGTTCCACGGACGCTACGTGCATACTCGCCCTTGTGCCTGTGACGCTCGACACCCTCGGCCGACCGCTGCGCAGCTTGCGCGTGTCGGTCACGGACCGCTGCAACCTGCGCTGCGCGTACTGCATGCCGGAGGAGGAGTACCGCTGGCTCGAGCGGGACGAGATCCTGCGTTACGGCGAGCTCTCGGCGCTGGTCGATGCGTTCTGCCTGCTGGGCGTCGATCGCGTGCGCATCACGGGTGGCGAGCCGCTGGTGCGGCGTGAGCTCGAGCGCTTCGTCGAGCAGCTCGCGCGGCGCACGGCGATCCGGGACCTCGCGCTGACGACGAACGGGCTCCTCCTGGCCGAGCAGGCGCCGCAGCTCGCCGCGGCCGGGCTGCAGCGCGTGACCGTGAGCCTCGACACGCTCGACGAGGGCGTGTTCGAGCGCCTGACGCGTCGCAAGGCACTCGCCGACGTGCTGCGCGGAATCGAGGCGGCGCGCGCGCACTGGCCGGGGCGCGTGAAGCTCGACACGGTCGTGCTGCGCGGCACGAACGACCAGGAGGTCGAGCCCCTGCTCGAGTTCGCGCGCGAGCGCGGCCTCGAGCTGCGCTACATCGAGTACATGGACGTGGGCGGCGCCACGCGCTGGTCGATGGACGAGGTCGTGTCGCGCGCCGAGCTGCTCGCGCGCCTGACGCGGCGCTTCGGGCCGATCGAGCCGGTGGTCGAGCAGTCCTCGGCCCCCGCCGAGCGCTTCCGCCTCGCCGACGGCACCGTCTTCGGCATCATCGCCTCGACCACGGCGCCCTTCTGCCGCTCCTGCGACCGCAGCCGCCTGACGGCCGACGGCCAGTGGTACCTGTGCCTCTACGCGCGCCTCGGCATCGACCTGAAGGCCCTGCTGCGCGGCGGCGCCACGACCGAGGCCATCGCCGCGCGCATCGCCGAGGTCTGGCGCGCGCGCGACGAGCGCGGCGCCGAGCAGCGCCTCGCCGCCCACGCGCGCGGCCCGCTGGCCGACCCGGCCACCCTGCGCGACGAGCCGCACCTCGAGATGCACACGCGCGGCGGCTGAAGGCGCCCGGCGCGAGGCCCGACTTGATTCCGCGCTGCCGCTACCACCGCGCGGGCGGATCCGTAGAGTTCGCTCCGGTCCCGCGTCCTCTGCCGCCATGCCCCACTCTCGAAGCGTCCGCTCTCCGCTCGCCCTGGCCGCCCTCTCCGCCCTGCTCGCGCCCGCCTGCGGCGGCGGCTCCACGACCGCCGAGCTGACGCCCGAGCTCGTGCTCGCGCGCGACAAGGCCGCCGACCTCGCGGCGCGCGGCGACAAGTGGGCCAAGGCCCTCGAGGCGATCCGGCCGTTCGCGGAGAGGAAGGATGCGGCCCTCGAGGATCTCCTGCGCGCGGCCTGCGCAGAGCTCGCGCTCAACCAGGAGAGTGCCGAGATCTGGATCGCGCGCGCGCGCGCGCTGGCTCCCGAGGATCCCCGCGTCCTGTGGTGCGAGTACCGCCTGGCGGCGGTGCAGTACGACCTCGAGGCTTCCCTCGCGGCCATCCGGCGTCTGTATCCGCTGGCGTCCGACGATCCGACCGTCCTGCTCACGCTCGCCTCGACGCTGGACGAGTTCGACGAGCCGGAGCTCGAGAAGGAAGCGGAGATGCTGCTGCGCCGGCTGCTCGCGATGCCCGACGCGAAGACCGGCAACTGGCGCATGACGGCGCTCTACCGGCTGGGACAGATGCTGGTGCGCTCCGAGCGGACCGAGGAAGGCACGCGCCTGCTGAAGGAGATGGAGGTGCTGGAGGCGCGCGGGCTGAAGCGCCCGGGGATACCGGCCCACGAGGCCGACACGCTGGGCGCGATCCCCGTGCACACGCAGGGGCTGTTCGAGCTGCCGACGCCGGTCGCGCCGACGGTGACCTTGCGCGCTGTGACGCTCGCCAGCGGCGAAGGCCTGAGCGACGTGCGCGTGGTGCAGCTCGCAGGCAAGGCCGGCGCGGACGTCGGTGCGAGCGAGCTCGGAGCCGAGGCCGAGGAGTACTACGAGTTCACGCCGGCCGTGAACGTGGTCGCCTTCGGTCCGAGCGGCGTGCGCGTGGGCCCGGCCACGGGCGAGCTCGCGCAGGTGCACGCGGGAAACGTGGTCGACCTCGTGCCGCTCGACCGCAAGAACGCGGGCGCGGTCAAGAGCACGGACTCGGAGTCCGAGAAGCGTCTCGGCGACCAGGACCTCGACCTCGTGTTCAGCGACGGAAGCGCGCTGCGCCTGCTCGAGAACGTGGGCGGCGTCTGGAGCCTCGGCGCGGCTCCGCTGGCCGAACTCGGTGGTCCGGCGCACCTGCTCGAGTCGGATTTCGACCACGACGGCGACCTCGATCTCGTGGCCTGCACGGCGAGCGGCGCGAAGGTGCTACGCAACGACGGCCTCGACAGGAGCGGCGGTTTCGCCGACGCCGGCACCGCGCTGCCGGCCGGGATCGACGCGCGCTGGCGCGCGGAACCCGAGGACTTCGACCGCCACAACGACGTCGACTACCTGTTCGTGGCGCCGGAGGGCGGTGGCGTGAAGCTGGCGATGAACCTGCGCGCAGGGAACTTCCGCGACGCTACCGCCGAGCTGCCGCCGCTCGCGGGCGGCGAGCGCGTCACGGCCGATTTCGACGCCGACGGCTGGCCCGACCTCGCCGAGGTGACGGCCAGCGAGGTCGTGCTGTACCTGCGCACGCCGCTCGGCGCGTGGGCGCAGGAGCCGAAGCGCATCGCGCTCGCGGCCGCGCCCGTCGGCCGGCCGATGGCGGTCGACTTCGATCTCGACGGCGCGCTCGACCTCGTCTGGCCGCTGGCCGACGCGCCCGCCGGCGGACTGCTCGCACCGGGGTTCTCGACCGGCGCCGTGGCCTTCACGCTCGGCGAGCGCTTCGCCGCCCCGCGCCCGGGCCCGGCCGTGCTGCGCGTGGCCGACCTCGACGGTGATCGCGACCAGGACCTCGTGCGACTCGATGCGAGCGGACTCGTCGCCCACCTCGCCGAAGGTGCCGCCCGGGGGCTGTGGCTGACGCTGCAAGGCTACAAGGACAACGCGCGTGGCACGGGCACGGTGCTCGAGCTGCGCTTCGGATTGCGCTACCAGCGCGTCTACTACCGCGGCGCGCCGGTGCTCGTCGGGGGACGAGGTGCGAAGCTCGACGTCCTGCGCATGAACTGGCCGAACGGCGTCGTGCAGAGCCTGTTCGGCGTGGAGCCGGGGCGCGACCGGCTGGCGGCCCAGCGCCGCGGCCTGGTGGGCTCGTGCCCGTTCCTCTACACGTGGAACGGCACGACCTACGAGTTCGTGAGCGACGTGCTCGGCATCACGCCGCTCGGGCTGCCGATGGCACCGGGGATGCTGGTGCCGCCCGACCACGACGAGTACGTGCTCGTGAAGGGTGAGCAGCTCGTGCCGAAGGACGGGTTCTACGAGCTGCAGTTCACCGAGGAGCTGCGCGAGGTCACCTACCTCGATCGCATCCGCCTCGACGTCGTCGACCATCCGGCCGAGGTCGAGGTCTTCCCGAACGAGCGCTTCTCGTTTCCGCCCTTCCCCGAGGCGCACACGCACACGGTCCGGGACGCGCTCGTGCCGCGCACCGCCGTCGATCAAGCCGGCAAGGACTGGGCCGGCGAGCTGGCGCGCGACGATGGCCGCTTCGCCGTGCCCTTCCAGCGCCTCGAGGGGCAGTACCTCGGACTCGCGACCCCGCACGTGCTCGAGCTCGCGTTCGACCCCGAGCGCGTGCGCGACGCCGAGAAGCTGCGCCTCTTCCTCAACGGCTGGTTCTACTGGACCGACGCCAGCGTCAACCTGGCCGCGGCGCACGCGCCCGACGTCGAGTTCGTGCCGCCGATCCTGTCGGTTCCGGACGGCCACGGGGGCTGGAAGGAGTGCGGACCGATCGGCTTCCCGGCCGGCAAGCTCAAGACCATGGCGGTCGACGTCGCGCCCTTCCTCGACCGCGCCGATCCGCGCATCCGGCTCTTCTGCACGCTGCAGCTCTACTGGGATTCGATCCGCCTCGCGACCGATGCCGACGACGCGCCGCTCGTCACGACGAGCCTCGAGCCGCTTTCGGCCGAGCTCTGGCAGCGCGGCTTCTCGCGCACCCTCACGCGAGAGTTTGCGCCCGGCCACACGGCCGCGTGGTTCGAGTGGGACGAGCTCGAGCGCTTCCCGCGCTGGAACCAGCACCCGGGCCTCTACACGAAGCTCGGCGAGACCCTGCCGCTCGTCACCGCCATCGATGACCAGTTCGTCATCATGGGCTCGGGCGACGCCCTGACCGTGCGCTTCGACTCACGTTCCCTGCCACCGCTCCCCGCCGGCTGGCGCCGCGATTTCCTCGTGTTCCTCGACGGCTGGGCCAAGGACCGCGACCCGAACACGCTCGAGGCCCTGTTCGTCGAGCCGCTACCCTTCCACGGCATGAGCGGCTACCCCTACCGCTCCGACGAGCGCTTCCCCGACTCCGAGGCGCACCGCGCCTGGCGTCGCGAATGGAACACGCGTCCCGCCACGCGCTGGATCGAACCGCTCGCCGCGAGCCACCGCCCGCCCCACGCCGCCCGCTGAAAGAGGGCGCGCCGCCCCTCCCGGCGGAGCGGAGGCCAAGCTACAGTCGCGGCTCGATGCGGAGTCACCCCCTGCTCCGCGCGCTGGTGGCCCTGGCCCTGATTGCGGCCCCGGGTACGGCCCAGCGCGCCCTGGCTGCCGAACACGAAGCGGCGCGGGCCGCGCTCCCGCCGCTTGCGCCCGCCTGGTTCGAGCTCGGCCTGGAGCAGATCGAGGCCGAGCTCGAGTGCGATGCGCGCCGCGCGCGCGAGCACGCCACGGAGCTCGCCCGGCGCGCCGGAGAGGCGCAGAACCCGTTCTTCGCGGCCGTGGCGGAGGAGCTCGCCGCCCTGGCCACGACCATGGCCGAGGGTCCGGCGCGCGTGACGCGCGAGCGCGTCGCCCTGCCGGCCGAGGCCGGGCCGCTGCTGCGCGCAGAGCTCCACCTCGCGCGCGCCCGACGGCTGTCGCTCGCCGACCAGCCGACCGACGTGCTGGCCGACACGCTCGCCAGCCTGGACGCCGCGCGCCTCGCCGCCCGCCCCGCGCCGATCCTGCGCGCGGCCTGGTTCCTGCACGACATCACCGAGGACGAGGCCCTCGATCTCGATTCGGCGGTGCTGAGCGAGATCGAGGCCCACGCGCACACGCGCGCGGCCGCAGCCTTCGAGGCCCTGCGCCACATGACCGAGTACTGGCGCAGCTGGGCCAGCCTGTCGATGGAGGGGCGCCACGCGGCCATCGATTCGGCGCAGGCGGCCGCCGAGGCGCTGGGCGACGTGCGCGGCCTGATCCAGGTCGAGTGGGACCGCGCCGTGCTGTGGAGCGAGGTGCACGACGTGCCGCGCGCGGTCGAGTTCCTCGAGCGCGCGCGTGGTCTGGCAGCCGAGGCCGGCTTCCTGCGCGAGGAGGCCGTCTCGCTGCAGATCCTGGCCGAGTTCGCCCTGGCCAGCGGCGACCTCGAGCTCGCCCGGGCCAGCCTGACCGAGAGCGCGGACCTCGTGCGCGGCACCGGACTCGTCGACCCCGAGATCCGCCAGGAGCACCTGGCCCTGCGGCTCGCCTCGGCCAGCGCCGATCAGGCCGGCGTCATTGCGGCCAGCGCGCGCCTCGAGGAGCTGCGCCGCTCCAGCGACGCCCGCCGCGAGGAGTACGCGGCCGTGCGCCAGCAGCTCTTCGCGGCCGAGCTCGCGCGCGTGGGTCTGGAGCACGACATGCAGGCGGCGCGCGCGCACACGCGACGCCTGGCGGCCGGAGCGACGGTCGTGGCGCTGCTCCTCCTGGCGCTGCTCGCCACCTTCGGGCGGCGGAGGCTGGCGCAGACCAACCGACGGCTGCGCGAGGAGATGCTGCGGGCCGAAGGCGAGGCGCGGGCGCGCGTCGAGCTGGAGCAGCGCATGCGCCGCCTGGAGCGCTCCGAGAGCCTGGGCCTGATCGCGAGCGGCGTGGCGCACGACTTCAACAACCTGATGGCGGGCGTGCTCGGCAGCGCCGAGCTCCTGCGCCTGCGCGTGCAGGATCCGGGGCTGACGCGCCACCTCGACGCGATCGGCGACGCGGTCGAGCGCGGCACGCGCCTGTGCCGCCAGCTGCAGGCCTATTCCGGCGGCGAGCCGGCCGCCTTCGAGCGCCTCGACCTCGCCGCGCTGCTGCGCGCGCTCGCGCCGGCCCTCGAGGCCGCCGCCGGAGCCGGGATCACGCTCGCCGTCGAGCCCGCGGAGGGCGACCTCGGGAGCGATGCCGATCGCTCGCAGCTCGAGCAGGCACTGCTCAACCTGGTGGCCAACGCGCGCGACGCGCGCGCGCACCGGGTGACCGTGCGCGCCCGCCGTGAGCGGCGCGAACCGGGCGACTGGCAGGCCGAGTTCCACCGCGGCGAGACGCGCGCCGGCGAGTTCCTGTGCCTCGAGGTCGAGGACGACGGCGAGGGCCTGTCGCCCGAGCTGCTCGAGCGCATCTTCGACCCGTTCTTCACGACCCGCTTCCCGGGCCGCGGCCTCGGCCTCGCGGTCGTGCTCGGTGCCGTGCGGCGTCACCACGGCGCGGTCTCGGTCGCCAGCCGCCCGGGACAGGGCTCGCGCTTCCGCCTCTACCTGCCGGTGCTGGCGAGCGGCACCGCGCGCGAGATCCTCGTGCCCCCGCCGGCCGCGCGGCCCCGCAGCGCGCCGCGCGCCCCGCTCGAGGTGCTCGTCGTCGACGACGAGTCGCAGGTGTGCGCCTACGTGCGCGCGATCCTCGAGGCCCACGGCCATCGCGTCGTGACGACCGAGGACGGAGCCGCCGCCGCGCGTCTGGCGGGCAGCCTCGGCGGCCCGCGCCGGGTGGCCCTGGTCGACCTCACCATGCCGGTGACGGATGGCCGTGACGTCGTGCGCTCCCTGCGCGCGCGGGCGGACGCGCCGGCGATCGTGCTGATGAGCGGACACGCCACCGCCCACCTGCGCGAGACGGCGCGCGAGCTCGCCGTCGAGGGCTACCTCGCCAAGCCGTTCCTTTCGGACGCCCTCGAGGAAGCCCTGCAGGCCGCGCTCGAGACGCGGGCGGAGCGGCGCAGCGAGCGCGCTCCCCTGGCGCAAGTCTGAGCGACGGCCTCCCGGCTGCGAGCTTCGCGGGCAGCCTGTTCGCAAGACCGGGCCGAGCGCGTATCCTCGACGATCCACCGCGATGCCCCGCCTGCACGTCAACGTCGACCACGTCGCCACCGTCCGCCAGGCCCGCCGCGTCACGCGGCCCGATCCGGTCGAGTGGGCCGTGCTGTGCGAGAAAGCCGGGGCCCAGGGCATCACCTGCCACCTGCGCAAGGACCGCCGCCACATCGTCGACGCCGATCTGCCGCGCCTGCGCGAGCGCGTGACGACGCTCCTGAACCTGGAGTGCTCGCTGGACGAGGAGATGGTCGCGATCGCGCTCGCGAGCGGCGCCGACCAGGCCTGCCTCGTGCCCGAGAACCGGGCCGAGATCACCACCGAGGGCGGCCTCGACGTGCTGAAGGAGCGCGCGCGCCTCGCCGTGGTCGTACCGCGCCTCAAGGAGCGCGGAATCGAGGTCAGCCTGTTCGTCGACCCCGACCGGCCGCAGCTCGATGCCGCGGCCGAGCTCGGTGCCGACTACGTCGAGCTGCACACGGGCTGCTACGCCAACGCCGAGGGCGCCGCGCGCGGGCGCGAGCTCGAGCGCCTGATCGAGGCCGCGCTGCACGCCCACGCCCTCGGCCTGCGCGTGAACGCCGGGCACGGCCTCGACTACGACAACGTCGGCCCGATCGCCGGCTTGCCGCACGTGAAGGAGCTCAACATCGGGCACGCGCTCGTCGGCCGCGCGCTGTTCGTGGGCGTCGACGCGGCCATCAAGCAGATGCTCGCGCGCATGCGCGGCCTGGAGGGAGCGCGGCGATGAAGGGACCCTACCGCGGCAGCTTCACGGCCCTGCCGACGCCGTTCCGGGACGGCGCGGTCGATTTCGCGGCGCTGCAACGCCTGGTGGACTTCCAGCTCGAGAACGGCACCGACGGCCTGGTCGCGGCCGGCTCGACCGGCGAGGGCGTCACGCTCGCGCCGCACGAGCGCCTGGCGGTGATCGAGTTCTGCGTCGGCGCCGCGCGCGGGCGCGCGCCGGTGATCGCCGGCGTCGGCTCGAGCGACACGCGCGTCGCCTGCGAGCTCGCGCGCGCGGCCACGCGCACCGGCGCCCACGGGCTACTCGTCTCGACCCCTGCCTACAACAAGCCCCAGCAGCGCGGGATGGTCGCGCACTTCGGCGCCGTGGCGCGCGCGAGCACGCTCCCCGTCGTGCTCTACAACATCCCCGGCCGCACCGGCGTCGACCTCCTGCCCGCCACGGTCGCGACGATCTCGAGCGAGCACGCCAACGTGGTCGCCATCAAGGAAGCCGGCACGACGCTCGCGCGCGTGAAAGAGCTCGTCGCGCTCGGCACGATCGATGTCCTGCTCGGCGAGGACTCCTGGATCGCCGACGGGATCCCGCTCGGCGCCGTGGGCGTGATCGGCGTCGCCTCGAACGTCGTCCCGGCGCTCGTGAAGGCGCTCGTGCAGGACCTCCTGCGCGGCAACACGCGCCAGGCGCCGGCCCACGTCGAGCGCCTCGCCCCGCTGGTCGCCGCGCTCTTCGTCGAGCCTAATCCGGCTCCGCTCAAGCACGCGCTCGCCGCGATGGGCCTGTGCCGGAACGAGCTGCGCCTGCCGCTCGTTCCCGTCGAGTCCGCCACGGCCGAGCGCCTGCAGTCTGCCCTGCGCGTGGCCGGCGTCACGCTGGCGTAGGCCACCAGGCCGCGACGCGCACGGGTTCGGCGGCGAGCGCGGAGGCGGGCGGACCGGTGAGCTCGAGGCCGAGCAAGGCGGTCATGGTGCAGCGCTCGAGAGCGTGCTCGGCGCGCGCGACGCGCCAGGGGGCGTGGGCGATCTCGCCGCGCACGAGGCGGCCGCCGCGCTGGGCGTAGAGGCAGTAGCGCTCGGTCAGGAAGCGCTCGAGCGGGCGCGTGCGGGCCTCGAAGGGAGGCTCGACTGCGCGCCAGCGGGCGGCGAAGGTGGCGGGCGGCGCGCGGCGGTCGGTGCGCTCGCTCGTGTAGGTGAGCTCGTCGCCGCGCCGCGTCGCTTGCATGCGCGCCGTGAAGTACGGCAGGCCGAAGGTCGCGCGCGCGCCCTCGACCGCGAGGCGGCTCGCGGCGTCGAGGCTGAAGAACCAGACGCCGCTCTTTCCGCTGGCGCGCACGTAGGTGCGCAGGTTGAGCTCGGGGAAGTCGCGCGCGCCCGGCAGCGGCGGCAGGAGCCGCCCGCGCGTGCGCGCCATGCGGAAGGGCACGACGCCGAGCCAGGCCGCGCCGTCGAAGGTCTCGAGCTCGAGCCCGGGCGGCAGATGCGCGGCGAGACGCGCGGGCGCGACCGGCCAGTGCAGGAAGAGCAGATCCTCCCAGTCCATCGTGAGCCCCCATGGCCCGCGCGGCAGCGGCCAGGGGCGGTGCTCGGTGTCGCGCAGTGCAGGATGCACGCTCAGCGCCTTCCCGCTGCACGGTTGGCGAAACCGACGGCGCCCGTGAGCGCGTCGCCGAGCTCGCGCCGGTGCGCATCGGCGAGCTCGGTCAGCCGCAGGACGACCTCCGGATGCTGCGCGGCGACGTCGGTGCGCTCGCCCGGGTCGCTGGCGAGGTCGAAGAGCGCGAGCCCGATGCGCGCGGAGTAGTCGTACTGCCCGGGAATCCCGCCGCGACCAGGCTCGCCGCGCGGGGTGCGGTAGGAATGCGGGAAGTGCAGCTTCCAGCGCCCCGCGCGCACGGCCTCGAGCTCGTTCACGCCGTAGGAGAAGTAGAGCGCCTCGTGCGGCGAGTCCTCGCTCGTGCCGCGCAGCAGCGGCAAGAGGTCGCGGCCGTCGATCGGGAGCTCGGGCAGCGGCGCCGCGAGGGCCGCGGCCACCGTCGGCAGGACGTCGATCGCCATCGCCGGCGCGCCGCTCACGCGCCCCGCCGGGATCGCGGCCGGCCAGCGCGCCAGGAACGGCACGCGCACGCCGCCCTCGAAGGTCGTGCCCTTGCCCTCGCGCAGGCCGCCGCTCGAGCCCGCGTGGTCGCCGTAGGAGAGCCACGGCCCGTTGTCCGAGCTGAACAGGAACAGCGTGTCGCGCGCCGCGTCGTGGCGCTCGAGTTCGTCGAGCAGCGCGCCGACGCCCGCGTCGATCTCGGCCAGCACGTCGGCATAGAGCCCCGCTCCGGTCGCGCCCGCGAAGGCGGGATCGACCGCCAGCGGCACGTGCGGCAGCGGATGGGCGAGATAGAGGAAGAACGGGCGCCCGGCCGCGAGCTCGCCGCGCATCCACTCGAGGGCGCGCTCCGAGAACTCGCGCGTGTAGCGCGCGGGGTCGGCGTTCCAGGCCACGACCGTGTCGTCGTCGTAGAGCGGCAGATCGCCCCACGCGTCGGGCGACTCGGGATGGTGCGGCCACATGTCGTGCGA
>Ga0172373_10002060_pt1 | contig 31493 bp, 32 predicted proteins | sample Lak10m_2_FD_114546 | JGI IMG/M metagenome (GOLD analysis project Ga0172373, IMG submission 114546) | Freshwater microbial communities from Kabuno Bay, South-Kivu, Congo - kab_092012_10m | ecosystem: Environmental > Aquatic > Freshwater > Lake | place: Democratic Republic of the Congo...
TAAAATGATTACTTCGAATAGTTCTAAAAATGAAATTTACGCGATTACTGAAACAAACGAGTGTTATCGAAAAGAAATCGGAAGTAACTGGAAATTATTGCCGTATAAAAATGTTTCAAGCGTAAAAAATAAGAATAAAGAGATTTATCTTGTGATACAAAACCGAATTCAAAAGATTAATTAGTTTTTTAAAAGGGCAGAAAATTAAATATACATCTATTTTTTTGTATATTTATACTAATCTAAAATCATCTCATGCAAGAGTTAATATTAAAACAAGAATTATCTCAGTCTAAAATAGATGCCCTTATCTTTTTTTTAAAAAGTTGGGGTGTAGATGCAGAGTTAAAATCATCGTTGAAAATGGAGGATAAGCTTCGTGCTTCTGAATTTACTTTGAATACATCGATTTGGAAAGATAGAGAAATCGATTCACAAGAACTACGTAAACAAGCTTGGAATAGATAATGGTTCTTTTAGATACAAATATATTAATTGAAGTTTATCGTGGTAATTTTGAAATAATTAATACTGTTATAAAAATAGGACAACAGAATATTGCTATTTCTGATGTTACTAAATCCGAATTATTTTTTGGTGCTAGAAATAAAGATGAATTAAGGATTATCAAAAAAGATTTAACAAAGTTAATAGGTATTTCAATAACAGAAGATATTTCTAATTTAGCTGTCCAACTTGTAGAAAAATATTGTTTATCCCATAAATTAAGTCTTCCAGATGCATTAATTGCAGCTACAGCCCTTCAGAATAACATTGAATTGTATACATTAAATGTTAAAGATTTTAAATTCATTAAAGGGTTGAAGTTAGTTAAATAAATCAATCAAGTCAATTTTCTTTATTTTTGTATGTTATAGAGACCGCCTTATGTCTACCAACCAAGTAAATATCCGCAATAAACGCGCTCGCTTCGAGTACCATCTCTTAGACGAGTACACGGCTGGTATCCAATTGACAGGGACGGAAATCAAAAGTATCCGAAAAAATAAAGCAAGTATTTTAGAAGCTTATTGTGTGTTGGTTCGAAACGAAGTATACATACGTAACATGCACATTACGGAATATGAAAATGGATCATTCTATAATCACAAACCGCGTGCAGATCGTAAATTGTTACTCAACCGTACAGAAATAAATAAAATTGCTAAATTTTTGATGATTAAAGGAAATACCTTAATTCCATTAAAAATATACCTTTCCGAAAAAGGATGGGCGAAAATCAACATTGCCTGTGCACAAGGTAAAAAACTCCACGATAAGCGTAATGACTTGAAAGAAAAAGACGCTAAAATGGAGCTAAATCGTATCCGAAAAGTGTTGTAATAATTCAGTTTGTTTAAATTGGCCATTTGAGAATATTCAGTAGAAAATAAGTTTCATGAAGCGAAGTCAAACCCTTGTTTGAACCCAGCCTTCTAATTTTCAGTTTGAAAATTAGTTAAAGGCGTATGTGAGTTTGGGTGCAGACAGCGAAATAAACGTAATTTTCAATGAATATTCACAGAGGTCTAGACTTTTTGGCTCCACCTTTTTGGGCGATGCAAAAAGGTGGAAAATAGTATTAATTAGAGTGAATTAATTATTTATATAATTAACTGATATAAGGATAATTTACAGTTATTTTTTTAAAAAAAACAGTCAAAATGAATATTCTAAGTTACTGGGAAAAAGACACCTATTTCTCCAATGTCGATGTGTTAATTGTTGGTAGCGGTATCGTTGGATTAACTGCTGCATTAGAACTAAAAACAGCCAATCCGCTGCAAAAAATCGTTGTCATCGAACGTGGTTTTTTACCATGCGGAGCATCTTCCAAAAATGCAGGTTTCTCGTGTTTTGGTAGTGTGTCAGAGTTGTTGGATGATCTAACAAAAAATTCAGAAGACAACGTGTTTCAAATTGTGGAAAAACGATGGAAAGGCTTACAACAATTACGTAAGAATTTGGGCGACCAAAATTTGGAATTGTACAACTTAGGTGGATACGAAGTGTTTAACGATGAGGTATTTTATAGTCAGTGTGCCGATAAAATTCCGTATTTAAACACAATGCTAAAAGATATCATCGGTAACGATACAGTATATAAAAATGCAGATGCCAAAATTGGTCAGTTTGGATTAAAGAATGTCTCTCACTTAATTGAAAATTCTTTTGAAGGACAGATTAACTCTGGGAAAATGATTTCAAGCCTAATTCGTAAAGTACAAGAGTTGGGGGTGATTATCCTAAATTCGTTGGAAGTAAAACAATTGAATGAAAACGAGAATCATGTAGAAGTAGAATTAGTGAATGGAATCCGTTTTAATCCGAAGAAAGTCTTAGTGGCTACCAATGGTTTCGCAAAACAATTACTTCCAGAATTGGATGTACAACCAGCACGCGCGCAAGTGTTAATCACCGAACCAATTGAAAATCTAAAAATCGAAGGTACCTTTCATTACGATGCAGGCTATTATTATTTCCGTAATATCGATAATCGTGTGCTTTTTGGCGGTGGACGTAACTTGGATTTCAAAGGAGAAGAAACGACCGAAATGGAAGTGACCGAACTCATTCAAAACAAATTGGATGAACTACTTAAAACAGTAATTCTACCGAATACAGACTACAAAGTCGCGCAACGTTGGAGTGGTATCATGGGAGTAGGAGAAATCAAAGCAACCATCGTAAAACCAATTTCAAAAAACATTTATTGCGCCGTAAGAATGGGAGGAATGGGCGTAGCAATCGGCAGTTTAATTGGTAAAGAAGCCGCAGAAATGATAAATGAGTGACGTGTGACGATGTTAAGAGTTACGTCACTCGTAACTTCTCACTCTTCTCTCGCTCTGCGAGCGCTTCTATCGGTTTTTGAATCACAGTTCTTAATTCCCATCCTAATTTTTCTAAGGTAGTTTTCAAGATTTCTTGCTGATAAAATGCATACGATCCAACAAAAGAGATTTCTTTTTTTGCAGTTTCTTTTGGTAAATAGGTGGATAAAAACAATTCGATGTTTTCTTGGTGAATTAAGTTGATTTCACGTTGGATAATCTCACTTTCTGAGTTTATTTGTATACTACTGATAAACGCTTTTCCTTCTGGGGAATAACAGTTTTTCAGGATGGAAGAACGATTTCCATACTGTGATTCGAATAAGGAGTTTAATGCCTCGGATAATTCATTGTTTAGATATTTTTGAAGCACCAATTTCCCAAAATAATAACCACTTCCTTCATCACCTAATAAATATCCAAAACCACCAATGATCTCGGCGATTTGTGTGTTCTTGTAGTAGGTTAAAACAGAGCCAGTTCCTAAGATACCAACAAATCCTTCTTCTTTTCCTAATAACGCAATACCCGCTGCGACTAAATCAGAAGCAACTTCAAACTGGATAAAATTTACGTCTCTGGTAAAGTAGTTTTTTATTTTTGACTGATTTTCTTCGGTGCTACATCCTGCACCATAAAAATGACAGGAAATAGAGAATTTTTTGGTTAAATCTTTCCAAAATTGTATGAATTCGTGCTTGGATGGGGAGGAAAGTGTATTTGGGTGGTAAGATTCCGTTGAAAAAAAATAGTTGTGATTATTAGAAATCAAACACCAGTCTGTTTTTGTACCACCACTATCTGCAATTAAGAATGATTTTTCAGAGGATAATTCAAAGGATAGCAAATCGGTATAATGGGAGAGAAATGTCTTATTTTGCATTTTTCAGGCATTGTTTTACTTTCCATTCGTGTTTTGAACGTTCTTCTGGCGTAGTATTTGGAGTAGTTAAAAAATCTTTACATTTCGTGTCCACATACTCCCATCGTGCCATTAATTTTTCGGTTTGTTTGTCTGTTAACGTTTTTTCTAGTGCTTTATTGATCGAATCGTTTTTCAATACACAACTACAAAAGTCCCATTGTTCACCATATTTTGCTACAATTTTAGCATGTTCTTCTATTTTTTCCGTTTTAGGATCAAGTACTTCTACTGTTTTATTCTTTTCATTAGAAGTAGTAGACAAAGTAGACGTCGAATCTTTACTTTTTTCTGGTGCTGGTGAATGTTTATCCTTCTTTTTTTGGTCTACACATGAAATCAGTAAAAGCGTTAAAATAACTAAAACTGGTAGCGATTTTGAAAACATATCCGTATTTTTAACTTGAAATTAGAAGTTGAAGATAGTGTTTTTTTTAAAAATCCTCCGTTTTTTATTATTAACAGTTTGTATATCTGTAGGTCTAAATTCATATGGGCAAGATGAAACGGTAAAAGAACTAGAAGAGGCTGTTATTGATCCGGATTTTCAAAATAAATACAATGCTACCCTCCGTAGATTGCGACGTGTATATCCATTAGCATTGGAAGCTGCAAGAATCGTAAATGAATTGGAAGCTGAATTAGCACAAGTGGACTCCAAACGTAAAAAACGAAAGATTACGAAAGAATATAGTAAAGATCTAAAAGAGAGTTATTTATATGCAATAAAAGACTTATACATAGAAGAGGGAGTGTTACTGATGAAATTAGTACATCGAGAAACGCACAAGACCGTAGCCGAAATTATCGCATCTTACCGAGGGAAACTTAAGTCTGAATTTTACGATCAAGTTGGTAGGATTTGGAAACAAGATTTAGATGCTACCTATGACCCTAAAAAGGAATGGATTACCGAACTTATTATTCGTCAAATAAATTCCAATGAAATCAATTTCGATTTTACATTGAAAAAAACAAACAAAGAAGAATATAAAAAAGCAATGAAGATTTACAGAGCGGATAAACGTGTAGCAAGAAAATTAATACGTCAACGAAGAAGAGCAGCGAGTGAAGTAAGTGAGGAGGAATAAAAATAGTTATAAAAAGTGTGAATGTTAATAGAAAATTCACTAAATTTAATATACAAATAGATACAAAATGGCAACAATTATTAAGATAACACCAACAATTCAAGGGAGTGATTCAATAAAATTCAATAAAAATATTGCTTCGAGTAAATCCAATAAAATACCTGAAGATCGAAAAAATAAAATGTTTGAATTAGTAAATAAAGTTATTTCGAAAAATTCTAAATGATGGATATTTCTGATTTCAATTTTACGATTCTAAATGAAAATCATAATTTGTCGAGTTTTGATTGTAAAAATGATGAAATAAATGAGTTTTTAAAAGAGGATTCATTAAGGTTTCAACAAGAAAAAATGACAAACACCTATCTTTTTAAATTAAAAAATGAAATTATAGCATTTTTTTCAATATCTAACGATTGCTTAAATGATATTGGTTATTCCAATCATAGTTGGAATCGTTTGCATAGAAAAATCAAACTCCCAAATAGTAAGAGAATTAGACAATATCCAGCTGTTAAAATTACAAGACTTGGTATTGATTTTAAATTTCAAGGTAAGGGCCTTTCATATCAATTACTTGATTTTATTAAAGCCTGGACTTTTATAGAACATAAACCGGCTTGTAGGTTGTTGATTTTAGATGCATATAATAATCCGAAACAAATTTCAATGTATCAAAAAAATGATTTTACTTTTTTGTTGGATTCTGATGAAAAAGATAAACATCGATTTATGTATTTTGATTTAATTAGACTAGAATAACAATGAATTTCAGTAATATACCTTTAGAAAAAATGAACCAAATGAATTCCAATACCCTGATGGAGGTACTTGGAATGGAATACATAGAAGCTGGAGAAAATTACATATGTGCACGTATGCCTGTCGATAAAAGAACACACCAACCAATGGGACTATTGCATGGTGGTGCATCTGCAGCACTAGTAGAGACTATCGGCTCGCTTGGATCAGCATTAATTTGTGATTTATCCAAAGAATATCCCGTAGGACTTGAGGTCAATACAAATCATATAGGAGGAGTAAATACTGGATATGTTTTAGGGAAAGGTATCCTCGTACACCAAGGTAAAAAAACACATGTTTGGCAGGTTGATATTACGGAAGAAAGTTCTAATCGTTTAATTGCAACAGGAAGGCTAACAGTGATGATTATCCAAAAATAAGTGAAATGGATTTTTTAACCTATCGTTTTCCAGGGAAAGAAATAATTAGGCAGACAGGAGTTTTGAAAGAAATTATCCCAAATGCAGATACTGAGGGGTTTATATTTTCCAATTTTGAAGCAAGTGTTTTTTATGGTTTTGATGTAGAAGAAAATTTTTATTCGTATCCATTCAATTCTTTCAAAAGTTTTTCTGAAAAACCATACGTTTATACGACTCGTGAGTATTTGTTACAAGCACATTCATTTCTGAATGGAATTCAACAATTTGGACTAAAAAAAGCTGTGCTTTCAAGGATAAAAAGTAAAACATTCCCAATCTCACAAGCAGAAAACTTGTTTCATGAACTTTGTGAAACGTACCCAAAAGCATGCGTTTATCTCCTAAGTTCTGAGATGCTTGGTACTTGGGTAGGTGCTACACCGGAAATCCTACTAGAAATTCACCAAGGACAATTATTTACTATGTCGTTGGCAGGAACAAAAAAATCTAATAGTACAAAGGATTGGGGAGATAAGGAACGTAATGAACAGGCTTTTGTAACCACATTTATTGAAGAAAATTTAAAACGTTTAGGGGTTAAAGCAATGGAAGTTCAAGGTCCATATGATTTTCAGGCTGGACCTGTAACCCATTTGAGAACAGATATTTGCGGGGAATCTGGTGAAATTCCTAGTGTACACATTGTTAAAGCTTTACATCCAACTCCTGCTGTCAGTGGATTGCCTCAAAAGGAAGCGATGGAATTAATTTCTTCAGTAGAATACCATCACCGTATGCTTTACACGGGAGTAGTAGGTTGGCTGGGGAAAGAGCATACACGACTTTTTGTAAATCTTCGCTGCGCACAACTTCAAGAAAATGAATCGTTTTTATACGTAGGTGGTGGTTTTACCATTGATTCAATACCGGAATTGGAATTAGATGAGACGGAGAACAAAAGTAAAACGCTTATTGCTTGCATGGAGAAAATTCTAAGAAAATAAGCTTATTTTTGTAGGTAATAAATGAAGAAGATGAATGTTCATTTTTATAAATATCAAGGTACTGGAAATGACTTTGTAATGCTTGATAATCGCACTGGCGTTTATGACGTTTTGGGTGTTAAAGAGATTAAACAAATGTGTGACCGACGTTTTGGTATAGGTGCGGATGGTTTGATAAAAATAAATCAACATCCTAATCTAGCGTTTGAAATGGATTATTATAATTCGGATGGTTCCAAAAGTTTTTGTGGAAATGGAGCGCGCTGTTCGGTTGCATTCGCTGATTTCTTGGGTGTTCAAACAGAAGCAGTTGATTTTTGGGCAATTGATGGAAGTCATGTAGCAAGAATAAATGGACAAAAAGTTGCGCTCGTAATGAACGATGTGCATGAAGTCCATGAAATTGACTCAGATTATTTGTTGTATACTGGTTCTCCGCATTATATTCAGTTTGTTCAAAGTGTGGAGAAAGTGGATGTGTTTGCACAAGGCAAAGCAATACGTTACCAAGATGCTTTCAAACTAGATGGGGTAAACGTTAATTTTGTAGAAGTAATTAAGGATAAGGAATTGTTTGTGCGGACATACGAACGAGGGGTAGAAGATGAAACCTTATCCTGCGGTACTGGTGTCACAGCAGCTGTTTTGGCTTATGGATATAAAATTGGATTAAAAGATAAACATACAATTCGTGTCAAAACTTTAGGAGGGGAATTGGAAGTGACTTTCCGTGTACAGGATCATGGAAAGTTTGATGAAATACAATTACTTGGACCAGCAATACAAGTGTTTAAAGGAGAGATAAATGTCTGATTGGTTGTTAGAAAAATATCTAAATATATATCCGAAGTTTGATTCAAATGAATTGATTATTTGGGTGTTGCATGCGGATAAAAAACCACCACATATCGGTATTTCAATGGAGAAATCTTTCTACAGTCTCAAAATGAACGGTAAAGACGATGGATTGGCCATACCATCCCTAATTCATTTAATGGAAAAAAAAGAAATTCCTACTTTAGCGATTACCTTAAATACACCGATATTTCATGACCAAGTAAAGTCTGTTTTTCTATCTTTTGGTTCGAAAATCGGTGTAGATCAAACCTGTCTTTCTCCAATAACGAAGTTGTTAACGCCGCAATTAAACGATCTAATTTTAATCGAGTTGTTGTCCGAGTTAGATAAAAAACAACAAATTAAATGTGTTTATGGTTTTTACCTTCCGCAAGGATATGCAGGGATTCCAATCTATTCACGAGAAACAATTCAACAGAGAATTCATGCAGTACAACCTTCTGAAAGCTAAAAATATTTATTTACGTCCTGTAGAACCTAGTGACGCGAATACAATGTTGTTGTGGGAAAATAATCCTGAAAACTGGCGTGTGAGTGGAACGGAAGCACCTTTTTCGCTTCACGGAATTCTAGAATATATAAACAGTATTCAAAATTTTAGAAGTTCCGGTGAATTACGATTAATTATTTGTAAAAATGAAACCAATATACCGATTGGTACGTTAGACTTATTTGAAGCAAACTTTAAACATGGTCGTGCTGGCATTGGAATACTCATTGCGGATAGAAATGAAAGAAACAAAGGATTTGCTAGCGAAGCGTTAGATATTTTAAAACAGTATGCAAGTGAGGTACTCGAGTTTTATAATTTAACAGCAAATGTTTTGGAAGACAATGAATCAAGTATCGCACTTTTTGAAAATGCAGGTTTCGAATTAGTTGGTGTGAGAAAAAACTGGTTCTATGAAAGAGGTAAAAGAATTAATGAAAGAATATATCAATTATGCATAAAAAAATAGGAATTGCTGTAGCGGTTATTGTAGTGTTGGTAGGGATTTTTATAGGTCCTAAAATTGCTGTATTTATTGCTGGACAAACAAAAACAGTTAATAAGGAAACGAAAGACTTTTATTACAATGCTATTAATGGTTTAGAGGGGTTAACTGAGCAACTTTTTAAAGAAGGACTGATTGAGGATAAAGCAGATTTCTTGAAGGTCGGTGAATATAAAAATTTGGATAATAGTACATTAGCGAGTGGGCGTTACCGAATTGAACCTGGTACAAATTTTAGAACATTACTTAATGGATTTACAAAAAATTCTGCTGGTAATGGTAACGCGGAAGTAGAAGTAGAGGTTACATTTAATAATTGTCGCGATATCTACCAATTAGCAGGAAAAGTTTCTAAAATGATTATGGTGGATAGTGCTAAACTAGTAACTGAAATTTTGAAACCGAGCATGCTTGCACGTTTAAATTTAACTATTGAAACAGTACCTGCCTTGTTTTTACCTAATACCTACCGGATGTTTTACGATGTTTCCCCAGAAGCATTTATTGAGAGAATGGAAGCAAATTACAATGCTTTTTGGAACGATACACGTTTAGCAAAATTGAAAAAATTAGATTTTAAGCGTAGAGATCAAGTAGTAACTTTAGCAAGTATTGTTTATTCTGAACAAGCTAAAAATAAAGAGGAATGGCCAATAATAGCAGGTTTGTATCTAAATCGCTTAGATGAAGGAATGAAATTGCAATCCGATCCTACGTTTAAATTTTGTTGGGGAGATAAATTAGATGGAGTGCAACGTTTAACTTTCGAACACAGAGAAATAGATTGTGATTACAATACATATATGCACAAAGGTTTACCTCCAGGTCCTATTTGTATTCCACCTTCGGAAGTTGTAGATGCTGTATTATCTCCAGACAACAACAAGTATTTATATATGTGCGCAAAACCCGATTACACTGGGAGACATGATTTCACGGTTACCTATGAGGAGCATAAAGGGAACGCTACTAAATTTCAACGTTGGATTGCTAAACAATAAATCATGGAATTTATCGATGAAAAATTAGATGAGTATGTTTGTGCGCACACAAGTGCGGAGTCTGATTTATTGTATAAACTGAACCGAGAAACACATTTGAAAATCCTCCAACCACGTATGTTGAGTGGACATTTTCAAGGAAGAGTGTTGAGTATGCTTTCTAAAATGATACAACCAGAAAGAATTTTAGAACTAGGTACTTATACTGGATATTCTGCTCTTTGTTTACTGGATGGTTTGCAAGCAGATGGAGAATTAATTACGATTGATTGTAACGAAGAATTGGAAGATTTTGCATCTTCGTATTTTGATAAGCATCTACGTAGAGATACCATCAAGCAATTGGTAGGGGATGCAATGGATATAATTCCAACTTTAGTTGGTAAATTTGACTTGGTTTTTATCGATGCGGACAAGGATAACTATCTAAATTATTACAAACTTTTAATCGATAAAATACCAAGTGGAGGATATTTATTAGCAGACAATGTGCTTTGGTCCGGAAAAGTGGTAGATGAAAAAAGTTTGAATGATAAAGATACTTTAGCAATAAAAGAATTTAATTTATTTGTTCAAAACGATGAACGTGTAGAAAATGTAATGCTTCCAATAAGGGATGGTTTATTAATGATTCGAAAAAAATAGTAAGCGTGAGGGTAATATCAAATAATAAACAAAAATGGAGTTTGTACCTGGGTACATTTCTAGTTATTATTTGTATGACAACAAATACATTTAGTCAAACTCATACAGTTAAAACAATTGTCTACAATACCTTAGTTTTGAATTCATCCAAATTGTTACTAAAAAACACACTCCTAGGAATTAAAGCAACAATAATTAAAGGGGATGAAAAAGGCCAGGTAATCTATGCAGAAACACTTAAAGGTCAGACCAATAATAAAGGTAATTTAGCAATTGATATTGGTGTAGGATTTGTTGTTGCGGGTAAGTACTCCAATTTTGATATTACAGGTGGTCCTTATATGATTAAATTAGAATTAGATCCACATGGCGGTACTAATTATACACTTAATATTACCAGGCCATTTGTAAATCTTGCAAAGGGTATAACAGCTCCTTTTAAGTTTAGTGTAGGTTCTAAAGTTATTGTAAAACGCTATATTGGAGAATTGTATGGAGGTGGAATTATATTTCATCTAAGTAAAGACTCTTTAGGTAACGAGCATGGTTTAATTGCAAGTTTACAAGATATAAGCACTTCAGCGAAATGGGGATTGTCTGGGATAGACTTTTATGGATTTAAAAATGCTTCTGAAGGAAAAGATAATTTCAAAGCGATGCTTCACAACGGTGCAGAACCTGGAACTGCAGCTCGTTTAGTGGAGAAATACCAACACGATGGCTATAAGGATTGGTATTTGCCGGCATTAAAAGAGTTATTGTTACTCTATCAAGTGAAAGATGTAATTGATAAAGCCTTAGATACAGATAAAAATGAGAGAACAAAAGGATTAGAACGAAAACATTATTGGTCTTCTACAGGATATAGTGCCTCCACTTCTTGGTTTTTTAGTTTTTATAATGGTGGCGCTACGAATTATGGCAAAAACTATGTGTTTAACGTTCGAGCAATAAGAGCTTTTTAGTTTTCGTTAGGATTCATTGGGAAATTTGAAATCAATTTGTATTTATTTCCTAATTTACCCATAAAATATTTCCAAGGATCTTGCAGATTTGTATTCATTAGCTCGTCCAACGAATCAATTTCTGAAACTATCCAAATGTGATCGGCAATTTCTTCCTCAAGCTGCTTGGATTCCCAACCAGAATAACCCAGGAAAAAACGAAGCTGATTATTTTCAAAATGTTCCTCCTTCACGATTTTTGCAAGTTGATCAAAGTCTCCACCAATGAAAATTCCTTTCTGAAGTTCGATACTTTCGTTTAAATCATGTCCAATAGTGTGTAAAAAATATAAACTCTCCGTCTCTACTGGTCCTCCTAAACTCATTTGAACTTTAATTTCAGGGAAGTCTGGATTTAAATCTTGTATATTGATTTCTACCAAATGATTCAATACAAAACCGAAACTGCCTTCCTTGGAATGCTCACAGAGATACACTACGGATCGCTCAAAATACTCATCCCCAACAAACGGATCAGATATTAAAATCCTACCTTTTTTTGGTTTTAATTGATTTGTAAACGAAATATCTAACACTGGAATGTTTTGAAGTGCAAAAATACGAATTTATACTAAAACTTAAAACTCATTCCAACACTAGGAAGTATAGGGAATTGATAAATTGTTTTGTTGGTAACACGATTGACATAAAAGATGTTTTTTCGGTCGTAAGCATTAGTTACACTTCCTACAATTTCCAATACATACTTTTCCTTAAACTTATAATTTTTCTTTACTGTAATGTCTAGTCGGTGGTAATAGGGTAGACGTTCACTGTTAAAATTTCCAAGAATTATACCCATGCTTTGTTGATTTGTCGTTGTAATATTCGTTGTAATTCCGGATGGAAAAGATTCGTTTTGGTAAAATCCTGCAGTTGGGGTGAATGGTAGCCCTGAACCTAAATTCCAGCGCAAGTTTAGTTCTAAGTTTTTCTTTGCTCCAAATAAATAACTTGTTACTACATTGATATTGTGTCTTCTGTCAAAAACTGGCGCGTAGGTTCGTGTACCATCCCAACGGGTTGATTTTCCGAAAGAATAAACTGTCCAAATAAATAATCTGTTTTTAGAAAATTTTAATAAAGCATCAAAACCATAGGTTTTTGCTGTCTCGATGATGAAATCCTTTTTTTGTACGTCTGGTATATTAGACGGAGCAAAATTTTCATCATAAAGTTTGTTTGCATTGATGTTACTCAATAGAGGAAAATATTTATAATACCCTTCAAGGTTGACAGAAAAATAATTACCTAAATCAATTTCAGTTCCTAAAATCGCATGCCAGGAATATTGAATGGCACTTTTTACATCTGTAATTGTTCCGTCTTCATGCGTAAGTGTTGCCTGAAAATTGGTTGGTGCAGACAATAAACCATTGAATAAATTTACTACATCTTTATCGGATGAGGTTGATGTGAAATTTTGTGAATATTTACCGCTAGAAAATTTAAATCGTAATTTTTCCATAGCATTCCATTTAATACCCAAACGAGGTTCTGGAGAGATAACTCCTCTAGAAATATAGCCTTGTGTCCTAAATCCAGGTTGAATTATCCATTTACCTTTTACTATTTTGTAATTGATATAGGAACTTACTTCAAACGTGGTGTTCTCATCACTGATTTTGGATGCTAGTTCGTTATAGGTGGTATAACTTGTGTTAAAGGCATTAATACTTACACCAAAATCCAATTGTCCTTCATTCTTTTTAAAATAACTAAAATCAAAACCCAATTCAGCTCCTCCAATCGAACTTGTGCGATCTTGCATGTTTTGCTCTTTAAATCCTAAAGAATAATTGGAAGCATTTACATGCCCTCGTATCAGTGCAGCAGAACTACTTGGAACCACAATAAAATTGATACCTCCACCTTTTTGGGTGAAATTTAAGTCTGCTAGGTCTGTATAGGAAACTTTGTCTGAATTATTGAATCCAAAAAAACTAAATTTGGAACCTCCACCTGCATTTAACGTTATTTTCCCATAATAATCACCGAAATTATATGGTAAGCCATTACCATTGTTAATTCCTGGGTATAAACTTTTTGAGGTAAGGTCTAACATAGATTGCTTAGCAGAAAATACATAGGAACCTAATGCTGATCCATCTTCTTTTAATTTACCCATTGGTCCTTCTAAAACTACTTTCCCCATAAAAGGACTTACAGAAATTTTTCCTCCAAAAGATTTACGATTTCCATCCCGATACGAAATATCCATGATGGAGGATATTCTCCCTCCATAACGCGCGTCAAATCCACCAGTATATACATCTACGTTTTTTACTAATTCTGTTTCAAAAATGGAGAAGAAACCAATAGAATGGAAAGGATTATAAATAGTAATTCCGTCTAATAATACCTTGTTTTGAATAGGTGTTCCTCCACGTACATAGATTTGACCACCTTGATCTCCAGTAGTCACCACTCCAGGGGTTACACTAAATGCTCCAACAATATCATTCTCTCCACCAATACTTGGGATACGTTCTAAACTCTTTTTATCGAGTTTAATGTGCGACATATTAACTTCAGTTGTTTTTTTCTTAGCCTCCACATTTACGCGCGCTACACCTAATTCTTTTGTGGTTATTTCTTTAATTAACTCATATTTCTTTTGAAATATAGGGGTAGAAGTTAGTAGCGAGATTGTGTCTCTTAGAGTTTCGTAAATTGGATTTTCTATACTTACATAATAAATTCCAGCTTGAAGTTTTGGAATAGAGAAAAAACCATTTACATCTGTAACTGCAGCAGAAAATTCATTGGTAGTCGAATAAATTTTAATTTTTTGAAAAGGAATAACCTCTCCAGATGCTTTTTCATGGATAAAACCTCTGAATATAGATTCTTGGCTATTTACATGAGGTGTACAGACAAACAATAACAGCAGTAATAAATATATCTTGTGCATCTTTATTTATTTTTTTCAAGTTCTTTTGCTTTCTCCCAATACATATCCATTTCTGCTAAATCCATTTCACTGATATTTTTATTCGCAGCTAGCATCAATGATTCCATCGTTTGAAACCTTGCTTTGAATTTCAAGTTGGTTTTGTCTAAAGCATTCTCTGGATTAACCCCAATAAAACGTGCATAGTTTATTAAAGAAAATAAAACATCACCGAATTCATTTTCGATTTCTTTTTTATCGTTGCTTAACTCAGCTTCTTGTAATTCTACAAGTTCTTCTTGAACTTTATCCCAAACTTGTGCTTTAGTATCCCAGTCAAATCCTATGCCTTTTACTTTTTCCTGTATACGCATCGCTTTAACTAACGCTGGTAAAGAAGTAGGAACACCTTCCAATACAGATTTTTTACCTTCTTTTAGTTTTAATTTCTCCCAATTCGCTTTTACCTCTTCTTCTGAAGTTGCTTCGGTGTCTCCATAAATATGTGGATGTCTAAAGATAAGTTTTTCACAGATGGAATTTAAAACACTTTCTACATCAAAAGCCCCGTGTTCTTTGCCTATTTTACAGTAGAACACAAGGTGTAAAAATAAATCGCCCAATTCGCCCTTTAATGCTATTAAATCATTCGTAGAGATTGCATCTGCAAGTTCGTAGGTTTCTTCTATTGTAAGAGTTCGAAGTGTTTCAAAGGTTTGTTTCTGATCCCATGGACACTTTTCGCGAAGGTCATCCATGATATTTAATAATCTTTCAAATGCGCGTAGTCGTGGATCCATATTCAATAAACATATTTTAGGAATGCTGAAACATAAAACAATTCTATTTTTCTAAGAGAGTTATTTGGTGTACATTTTTTTGGATGGCTTATTTCTTGGTACCTCTATATTTTTGTAATGCTTTACTAGTTTCTGTAAGCGTATTGTATTTCCCTAAGTTAACTTCATATGTTCCATTTCTTTCCGTGTAATAAGCCGTATTATAACCATCTGCTTTTAAATTAGAAACAAATTGATCTGCGGATGCTTTGTCTTTGAATGTTCCAACGATAACCTGAATATTTTTATTCGAAGAAGTATTTGTTGCAGTATTTGCAGGAACTGGTTTTGGTGGTGCTGGAACAGGTTTTATAATTGGTGTAGAAGTTGTAATTACAACTGCATTCGCAGGATTAGGTTTTGGTTTTTCAGTTTTGGGAGCCACTTTTGCGTTCGCATCTGTTTTAGCAGGTGCTGCAGAACTAGCTGTCATAGGAGCAGCTGTTTTTGGTGCTACTTTTGCGTTTGCATCTGTTTTAGCAGGTGCTGCAGAAGTTGTTGTAGTAGGAGCAGCTGTTTTTGGAGCCACTTTGGCGTTCGCATCGGTTTTAGCAGGCGTTGCAGAACTTGTTGTTGTAGTAGTAGTAGCTGTTTTTGGGGCTACTTTTGCGTTTGCATCGGGTTTAGCAGGCGTTGCAGAGCTAGTTGTTGTAGGAGCAGCTGTTTTTGGTGCTACTTTTGCGTTCGCATCTGTTTTAGCTGTTGTTGCAGAACTAGCTGTCGAAGAAGGAGCAGCTGTTTTTGGTGCTACTTTTGCATTCGCATCGGTTTTAGCAGATGGGGTAGGTGTAGTCACATTTTTGGAAACTTCTAATTTTGGTGTTGTACTAGAAGATGCTTCTGATTTTTCTTCTTTTTTGGGTTTTGCTAAATTATCTTTCTTAGCAACTGTTTCTATTATTTTTTTTGTCGGAATGGTAGATTTTTTAGATTCTAATTTCTCCTCTTTGACAACTTTATTTTTAGTCTCAGAAGCTTTTTCTTCCGTTTTTTCTGGGGATTCTTCTTTTGATGCGTGTTTAGCAATTTCTTTATGTAATTCTTTTTTTTCTACGACTTTAGTTGAAACAACTTTAGACTTATTTTTATCTATAACAGTCAAATGTACTTTGTTATCGCGTTGCATTTTAATATACCACATTGTTCCAGCAGTAAGTAGTATGGCAAAAAAGATCCAAAGTAGCATAGAACGAGACTTTTTCTTTTCCTTAGGAGCTGTTGCACTTGCTTTCTTTGCTTGTAACTTTTCTTCAAGTTTCGCGGCTTTTTTTATTCTTTTTTCTTCCGCTTTTGCAGCAGCTTGATCTCGTTTAAGTTTTTGACGTAATGCTTTTTTATCTTCTTTTGTCTGTATTATTACGGGTATTGTTTGCTCATTGAATACTTCTTTTTCATCCGATATTTCATTAGCTGTAGCTTCAGTGAAGGAATCGGTTGTAGGATGAACTTCCTCAAAGTCACTTGAAGCATTAGATTCAGTCACTTCTTCTATCAATGACACAATTGAATTCAAAGATTCTTCAGTTAAATTGGGGTCTTCATTGGAGCTATGAAGATTTACATCTTCATTTTCTTTTTCATTAAGAAGGGCGTCGATGGATTTTTGCTCTGTAATTGGTGTGTAAGTTTCAAGTTCTTCAACCGGTTGGATAATTGTTTCGTCTACAATTGGTTGAATGGGATTAGAGGAGATAGAAAGATTATCTTCGATTTGTTGGTGAATTTCTTTATCCGTTTTTATTGATTTTTCTTCCGAAGAAGTGATTTTTTTAGTGGTTTTTTTAACTTTTGTTTCGCTAATTGATTGGGTGTCTTTTTTGGGAGTTTTAGCAGCTTCTCGCTCCTGAATTTTTTTAGAAAGAATCGAAGTGTCTTTTACTTGATAATCTTCCCAACGCTGAAATTCTAACTCGCCAGATTGGTTTTTTATAAATCTACCAAATTCTGACATTTCATAATTTTCACCATTTTCAATAGCATTTTGAACATTTACTACAAAATCGTTAATGGTATTTTTTGCATCTATAAGTTCACAGCCTTCTTCCTTGGTAATAAATTTTGCTAATGTGCCATCATCGTGTTTTAAAAATGGCATAAAATAAATGTCTCCTGTTTTTGTACTTGTAATTGTCAAAGCACCAAGCCCTGGAATAATAATTGTATTTGATTCAGAAAGAATTTGTTGTAAATATTTTTGCATAAATCGGTTTTTGAACTAATGTAAAGTTACAATTTTGTATTAATTAAAAAAATCTTCGAATTGGAATGTTTGATCTACACGCACTCCTTTTTCTGTATGCTTAACTGTACAACATTCATTTACATGATCATGTTCGAAGAATAGAATATAGTTATTTTTAACAGCTTCATTTAAAAATTTTTCTTTTTCTTGAAGAGTAATTAATGGTCGAGTATCATATCCCATTACGTATGGAAGAGGGATGTGTCCTATACTAGGCAAAAGGTCTGCCATAAACACTAAAGTATGTCCTTTATAACTTATTTTTGGCAACATCATTGATTCGGTATGACCATCCACAAAAATGGTATCTATATGGTCAAAAATCTGAGAAGTTAACCCACCTGTTCTTGGTATAAATTGTAATTGACCACTTTCTTGTATAGGTAATATGTTTTCAACTAAAAATGAGGCTTTTTCGCGGGCGTTCGGCTGTGTTGCCCAACTCCAGTGTTGTTCATTTGACCAATAGTTGGCATTTTTAAAGGCAGGTTCAAATCCTGTTTTAGACTTATTCCATTGTATTGCACCTCCGCAATGATCGAAATGTAAGTGAGTCAAAAAAACATCTGTAAAATCAGATTTAGTATACCCTATTTGATTGAGTTTTTGTTCGAAAAGATTGGTTTCAGAGAGGTGAAAATGGGAGAAGAATTTATCATCTTGTTTATCTCCAATTCCAGCATCTATTAGAATTAGTTGATCTGCTTGTTCAATAATTAAACTTCGCATTGCCCAGTCACAAAGGTTGTTTTGATCCGCTGGGTTTGTTCTATTCCATATAGATTTTGGAACGACTCCAAACATTGCCCCTCCATCTAATTTGAAATTACCGGTATTTATGGAATGTATTTTCATAAGTAAATATAATTTGTGAAAAAATTAAGAGGAATGTTTCTCTCTAAAGTGTTTTTCTAATTGTTCGCCGCTATTAAGAATTTTTCTACACCATTTGATTTTTAAAGCAATTTGTTCTTCTTTAGAAAGTTTCCAATTATAGGAACTTTGCTCTAAGCGTTGGCGTAATGTATTCAATATTATTGCTACGGAAACTGAAATATTAAAACTTTCAGTGAATCCATACATCGGAATTTTAACGAATGTATCTGCCATTTGTTCAACTTCTTCACTTATTCCTCTCCGCTCGGTTCCAAAAACTAATGCAACAGGCTTACTTAAATCTAGGTCATAAATGGTGTTTTCAGTATGTGGTGTAGTTGCTACTATAGTATATCCGTTAGATTTTAGTCGGTTGATACAGTCGCTAGTTACTTGATTTCCTTGGTTGTAATTATACATGTCAACCCACCTACCTGCTCCTAGTGCAATGTCTCTTTGTACTTTGTATTGATTATCTTTCTCTATCACATGTAACTCCTGTAATCCAAAACAATCACATGATCGCAATACTGCACTTGCATTATGTTCTTGATATACATTTTCAATGGCTATAGTAATGTGTTTGGTGCGTTCCGATGCGATACGGTCAAACATTTCTTTTTTATTTTCGCTGATAATATCGTAAAATTCAGCTAGTATTTTTTCTTCCATTTATTTGAAAAAAAAAGGGTAGCCTAAGCCACCCTTCAAAATTTTGAAACTAATTCTTAGTTAACATTTCCTGTTAAGTCAGCACCAGCTTTAAATTTAACTACATTTTTTGCAGCAATTTTGATTTCTTTACCAGTTTGTGGGTTACGACCAGTTCTTGCTTCTCTTTTAGAAACGGAGAAAGATCCAAATCCAACTAATGATAATTTATCACCAGCTTTTAACGCTGTTGAAGTAGCGCTTACAAATCCGTCTAATGCTTTTTTTGCATCTGCTTTAGTTAATCCAGACTCAGCTGCGATTGCATCGATTAATTCTGCTTTGTTCATTTTAAATAGTTTTTATTCAATTAATACTAGGACAAAGTTATAAGAATATGCAGTAAATACTAGCGTTTAAGCAATTTTTGTTAATAAAAAATTATCAAAAAAAGATGTATGAAACTAATAATGAACAAATTAAGTTGTTTGTTTTAAGCTTAACTGCTTGTTTTCCATTTGTTTACGTTTTATTTTTTGAAAAATCTAATTTTCAATCGATAGTGAAAATTGATTGTATCCTGCATTAAATTCTGTGTGATTCATCCGTTTTTTTCCTTCAGGTTGTAGTTCAGTTACACATAAATAATAGTCTTGACATGGAAATAATATACCTTCTTTCGTGAATACAAGGAGATTTGAATCCTTTGAAATTATTGATGTTTTCGTTGCTTTGAATATTTTAAACGTTTTTATTTCTCCTTTCTCATTAAAACGAACATTCGTCCATGCAGTAGGATAGGGGGAAAGTCCTCGACAAAAATTATGGATCTGTGCAACGGTATGCTTCCAATTAATTTGACAATCGGGTTTGAAAATTTTTGGTGCATTTTTTAATTCGTGCGATGCAAGTAATGCTTCTTGTGGTGTTCGCTGAACAGTACCCTCCATGATTTGTTGTACCGATTTTTGAACTAATGTTTTTCCTAAATACATTAGTCGATCGTGTAATTCACCTGCAGTCTCGTTTTCAGATATAGTTAGTGCCTCCCGTTCAATTACCATACCTGTATCTATTTCTTGTTCAATAAAAAAAGTTGTTACTCCTGTTGAAGTTTCCCCTTGAATAATTGCCCAATTGATTGGGGCTGCTCCTCGGTATTCAGGTAGTAAAGATGCGTGTAGGTTAATGGTGCCTTTTGGTGGCATATTCCAAACAATTTCAGGTAACATTCGGAAAGCTACAACTACAAATAAATCTGCTTTTAAAGCTTCTAATTCTCTTACAAATCCTGAATCTTTTAAGTTCACTGGTTGAAGAATTGGAACTTGATACTTTGTTGCAGTTGTTTTTACACTACTCTCCTGAATTTTTTGTCCTCTGCCTGCTGGTTTATCAGGGGCTGTGATAACACCAACTACCGAATATTTATGCTCTAATAACCCCTCTAATATTGTGCTCGCAAATTCTGGTGTACCCATAAATACAATGCGAAAATCTTGTTTTGTCATATTTTTTTTGTTTTCCAATTAAAAAAACGGAGATATCCGATGGATAATACTCCTAAAGATCCGAAATAAATATATTCGACGGACCAAACCCAGAAGATGTCTACTTCCCAAACTTTGATGAGTAAATAAGAGAAAATGAGATAGATACTAATACTGCAAAATTCGATTAAAAAACTAGCAATTGTGTTTCCAGATCCATTCACAGTTTGAAATTTAACAGAAATAAGCCCAAATATTAAAAATGATCCGGCTATAAATCGAAGTATATCTGCACTTTTATCTAGATACTCACTCGCTGGATTTATCCAACCAATCATTGTTCTAGGATAAAATAATGCACCATGGAAAAAAACGAATAAAAATAAAACAGTAAGTGTTTGAATTCTCCGCTGAATTATTTTAATCGCCTCAAAATCTACTTTCCCAAAATACTGTGAAATGTATGTTTTGGTAGTAGCTGCAAAACCTAATATGGGAACAAATGCTAAGAAATAAAAAGAACGAATATTTTGAGAAACGGTTAATTCAAATTTTCCCATTTGTTCTATCCAGGTAAAAAAAATGGTCCAAGAAGCCAAAGCGATAAATCCTTGAAAGAACAATGGAGAACCAATTTTCAATAACTCAATAAAAGAATTCCATTGAAATGCAAAATGTTTAAACATGCGATAGCGCTTTCGTTCCTCTGAAAAAAATAGAAAAAAAACTAGAAAAACCATGCCTAAAAATTCAGCAATAGTAGAAGCAAGTGCAGCTCCCTGAATTCCTAAAGGCGGTATCAAATTCCCAATACCAAATATGAAAAGATAGCCTAATATTATATTAGAAACTGCTATAATCACTGCACTTAATAATACTACCCATGTTTTACCAGTCGCTAAAAAAAAAGCTTGAATTGGTAGACTAAACATACAAAAGAGTAGAGCGTAACTTCGGATCGATAAAAATTCAATTTGTGCATTGGCTAGGTCAGTATGTTTTGAGTATAATGGTAACAATACTGGGACTAAAAAAAATAAAAATAGAAATAGGATTAGCGATACTAGTCCAATTGTAAAAACAGAAGTTCCAAATATTCGTCCAATTGCATGGTGTTTATCTTGACCAATTCTTCGTGCTATAAGTATTTGAACACCATCACTTAATCCATTCAACGCCATGTATAATGTAACATAAATTAAACTGGCATTTCCACATGCGTCAAACGCGAGTGTGTCAAAACGACTTAAAAATGCACTATCACTAATTAATACAATAGATTGAATAAAGGAAGATACCATTAATGGTATAGCTACTCTTAATATGTTTTTGTATTTGTATTCGAGCATTATTCGACTTGAATGACTAACCCTTTCAAATATTCTCCTTCAGGATGAAAAGCATTAATCGGATGGTCAGCGGGTTGATGTAATTGCTCTAGAATACGCACTTTTCTTCCGCTTTCGATTGCTGCTGCAATAACTGTATTCGTGAAAAGGTATTTGTCTACAACTTGAGAACAAGAATAGGTGAAGATCAAACCGCCAGGTTTAATTTGTCTAATAGCATGTGCATTTAATCGTTTATAACCTTGTATAGCTTTGTGTCGCTTGTCTTTGTGTTTTGCAAATGCAGGTGGATCAAGAATTATAATGTCATAAGCTTCCGGTAATTCTTTGATGTATTCCATTGTATCTGCCACAATCGATTGATGATTTTCGCCCATGTCATTCAACTTCACATTCGCTTCTGTAAGTTCAATTGCTTTTTTTGAACTATCCAAAGAATGAGCAAGGCTTGCTTCTCCAGCAATTGCTGCTAAACTAAATCCACCGGAATAACAAAAGGTATTTAATACTTTTTTACCTTTTGCATATTTTCTAACCAAACTTCGATTTTCACGTTGATCAATAAAAAAGCCTGTTTTTTGACCATTTATCCAGTCAATTTGGTATTTAATTCCATTCTCGATGGCAATATGTGGTGTTTCTGCTGATCCAAACAAATACTTATTGTCAACGCCTAAACGTGCAGGAAGTGTATCACTTGATTTAGAATAAACAGCGATTAACTCTTTCCCAAGAACATGTTGTAACGCATTGGAGATGTAGGTCAGATTTTGATACATACCAATGCTATGACATTGTATAACTGCAACTCCGGCATAAAAATCAATGATTAGCCCAGGTAATGAATCTCCTTCACCATGAACCAAACGTACAATAGAGTTTTGAGGATTAAATAAATTTAGACTTCTACGTAATTCTATTGCAGCTTCCAATTTTTCATTGAAAAAGTCTTGATCTATCGGGCGCTCTGTAAAACTTAATACACGAAATGCTATTGTACTTGGTTGAAAATGACCTCGCGCAATAAAATTATTACGATGATCACATATATCCACAATTTCTCCTTCTACTAAATCAGATGTATCCGTGTGGATTGCTCCTGAAAAAACCCAAGGATGAAAACGTTGGATAGAACCTTGTTTTACTTTATGTAATTGTAGTTTTTTGATGGACATATATTATTTTATTGCGTCTGCTTTTGCTTTAATTTCTGCTGCTTTCGCTTCGTTACCAACTCTTCCATAAGCACGAGATAAAGTGATTAATGCATCTTTATCTGAAGGGGAAACAGCCGTATATTTTTCTAATGCTGAAATTCCGCGTAATAAAGTTTTATTTGCAAGTTCATCTAACGTTTTTACTTTAGGGTCTTTAGTGGGTAACAAGGATGCTTCTTTACTGATAGATTTTGCCCAAGAAATATATGTACTCGCTAATTGATAAATTGCATCCACATACATTCCATCAAAAGATAATGCTTTTTTAAATCCTAGTTCCGCTTTTTGGTATTCATTAGCGTTAAGCAATAATGTAGCTAAATTGTAATGTAAACGCTTGTTTAAAGTATCATTTGGATTTAATTGCGTAAATTCTTCTGTTAATTTTTCTAATTCACCGAGGTTCGATTTTTTTAATTGAATATCTATAACGGATAGCATCGCACGACGATTATTTGGGTAATAACTCTTAAATGTAGATGCTAATTTTAAAGCTTCATCCAATTTGTTTTCAGTTACATAGACATTCATTCCATTTAAAAAAGAAACTTCCGCATTTGCATCCGCATTTTCCATTTTTAAGCCTAATGTATTTTTAATTTTATTGGATTCAATAAATGCATACATAGCACCTTCAAAATTCTTAGATGTAAAAAATGTTTGCCCTTGTTGAAAAACAGTATATGCCTTTTGATTCACATATTCTTCGACTTTCTCCTTGTATTTTGTATTTGGATTGTTAAATGCGCTCAACATATTTGCGTCTGCAACATCTTGGTATTCTTTTATTTTTACTGCATCATTCGATGTTGCTTTTGTTATTTCAACTAAACCTAAATAGATCTGTGCTTTGTAATACTGTGTTTTTGGATTGTTTTTGGTTTCCTCGTTTACACTCGCTTGATCAATAAAATCTTTCGCTTTAAAGATTGCTTCACTTGCTCCAGCAATATCGCGTTTGCCATACGCTTTTACAAATTTGTTTTCATATTCACTAGCAGCCGAAGTTTCCATCATTTTTTGACTAAAGTTAACCCCATAGATAGCTATGCTAAGTGACAATAAAAGTGTTTTTTTTCCAAGTAATTTCATAGTTATTGTGTTAAAAAGAAAACCTCCCATTTGAAAAATTGAAATTTACTTCAAACTTACAAATGGAAGGTTTATTAGATTTTAAAAATAAATTATTCTTCTATGTTTACATCTTCAGAATCTTCATCAATGGATGAATCTTCTGTTGTATCCTCATTTAAAATTTCTACTGGAGCATTTGGATCAATTTCCCCTAATGCATCTTCGTCTAATTCATCTTCATCCTCGCTTCTCGGTGCACGCGCTACTGCAGCAATAGATGCCGTACCTTTCAGGTTGATTAAACGAACTCCTTGTGCAGCTCTTCCCATCACACGCAAAGTATCAACATGCATACGAATTGTAACTCCTGCTTTAGTAATTATCATTAAATCATCTTCATCAGTAACATTTTTAATTGCTAATAATGGCCCCGTTTTATCGGTGATGTTGATGGTTTTAACTCCTTTACCACCCCTGTTTGTAATACGATAAATTGGTTCGCCATCTTCTGGATCATTCAGGAAAGAGCGTTTTCCATATCCTTTTTCTGAAACAACAAGAACTGTTGATGTATTATCTTTAACACAAACCATTCCAACAACTTCGTCTGTTTCTCCCAATAAAGTTACCCCGCGAACACCTGAAGCATTTCTTCCCATCGGACGAACCTTTTCTTCATTAAATCGAATCGCTCTACCAGATTTTGTAGCTAATACGATCTCATTTGTTCCGTCTGTTAACTTAGCTTCTAATAACTCATCATTTTCACGAATTGTTATAGCGTTGATACCATTCGTTCTAGGACGTGAATAAGCTTCTAAAGATGTTTTCTTGATAACACCTTCTTTGGTACACATGATGATAAAGTTATTTTCAACGTACTCTTTATCCGTTAAATCTTGCACTTTTACATATGCTTTTACTTTATCGTCTTGAGAAATATTTAAAAGGTTTTGAATAGCTCTTCCTTTTGCTAATTTATTACCTTCTGGAATCTCATATACCCGCATCCAAAAACATCTTCCTTTTTCAGTAAAGATTAAAAGGTAATTATGATTTGTAGCTACAAACAAGTGTTCAAGGAAGTCTTTGTCTCGCGTTGTGGAGCCTTTAGATCCCATACCGCCTCGGTTTTGAACTTTGTATTCAGATAAACTAGTTCGTTTGATGTATCCTGCGTGAGAAATAGTAATAATTACTTCTTCATCAGGTATTAAATCTTCCATACGCATTTCGGAAGCAGCATACTCAATGCGCGATTGACGAACGTCACCATATTTATCTTTCACGTAGTTTAGTTCATCTTTGATAATTTGCATTCTACGGTCTTCGTTTGCTAAAATATCTTTTAAATCAGTGATTAAAGCCATTAAGTCTGCATATTCTGCGCGTAATTTATCTTGCTCTAATCCTGTTAATTGACGAAGGCGCATCTCTACAATCGCGCGAGATTGTAAGTCACTCAAATTAAAGCGTGAAATTAAATTATCACGCGCTTCTTCAGGACTTTTAGATGCTCTAATTATTTTAATTACTTCATCAATATTATCACTTGCTATGATTAGTCCTTCTAAAATGTGTGCTCTTTCTTCCGCTTTTCGTAAATCAAACTTCGTTCTACGTATTACTACTTCATGACGGAAATCAATGAAATGCCTGATTAAGTCTTTAAGATTTACTAACTCAGGACGTCCATTTACCAAGCAAATATTATTAACAGAAAAAGAAGTCTGTAGAGCAGTAAATTTGTATAATTTGTTAAGAACAACGTTAGAGATTGCCTCACGTTTTAGTTCAAAAACAATACGCATTCCATTTCTATCCGATTCATCACGAATGTCAGAAATACCCTCTAATTTTTTATCATTAACAAGCTCAGCAGCTTTTTTAATCAATTCAGATTTATTAACCTGATATGGAATTTCTGAAATAATAATCTGCTCTCTTCCATTATTTTCTTCAATTTCAGCTTTGGCACGAATCACAATACGACCTCTTCCAGTAGTTAATGCTTCCCTAACACCTTCATAGCCATATATGATACCTCCAGTTGGAAAATCTGGAGCTTTGACATAATGTAATAATTCTTCTACTTCTATATCCTTGTTGTCTACATAGGCAATACAACCATCAACAACTTCACTTAAATTATGCGGAGCCATGTTAGTTGCCATCCCAACCGCAATACCGGAAGCTCCGTTTACCAATAAATTCGGAATCTTTGTTGGTAGTACTGTTGGTTCTTGTAAGCTGTCATCAAAGTTTGGAGCAAAATCAATCGTTTCTTTCTCCAAATCTTCAAGCATGTCTTCTGCAATTTTACGAAGTCTCGCCTCAGTATAACGCATTGCAGCAGGACTATCACCATCTACGGAACCAAAGTTTCCTTGTCCGTCAACCAATGGGTATCGCAAAGACCATGGCTGAGCCATACGAACCATTGTGTCGTATACAGAACTATCCCCATGTGGGTGATACTTTCCTAATACCTCACCAACAATCCTAGCAGATTTCTTGTGTGGACGATTAGAATAAACGCCTAAATCTTGCATACCGTACAATACACGTCGATGTACAGGTTTAAATCCATCACGTATATCCGGTAAAGCACGAGAAACAATTACTGACATCGAATAATCGATGTAAGCAGCTTTCATTTCATCTTCGATGTTTATCTGGATTATTTTTTCACCGTCTGCCATAGCGTTTTTAGTCTAGTTTATAGTTGATTATGAATTGTACTTGTTAAAAAACATGAAGTACGAATATATGTATATTTAATACAAAGAAAACAAAGAGGTTAACTATTTTACTAACAAAAATCTGTGGAAAATTGCAGGTTTTTATTGAGTTATTAACAATTAATAGTTATACTTTTGTTATATTGGATTTAGAGTGTTTTTACTTTAATGTTTTAACTCAAATAGTAATGGAAGCAAAGTTCTCACCAAGGGTAAAAGATGTGATTAGTTACAGTCGTGAAGAAGCTTTACGGCTTGGGAATGATTTTATAAGCGTTGAGCATATTCTTCTCGGTATTATTCGAGAAGGAGAAGGTTCGGCAATAAGATTACTTGCGACATTCAATTTGGATTTGAAGAGTATAAAAGCGGAAATTGAATTAGGATTGAAGAAAAGTTCTCCTATCAGTGTTGATTCTGCAATAAATATACCTTTAGTAAAACAAGCAGAGAAAGTATTGAAAAAATCTTTTTTAGAAGCTAAACTCTATAAAAGTTCGGATATTGGTACGCAACATTTATTATTATCGATATTAAAAGAAGAAGATTGTGTTGCTACAACAATTTTGAATAAATATGGCATTATTTATGATATTATTAAAGACGAGATAGAACTTATGATGAAAGATGAACAATTACCTAGAGCTGAGTTTCCAGGAGCTTCCGATGAAGATTCTGATAACTTCGGTGCATCGCAACGTAAAACTGCAGATCCTAAATCTAAAACACCTGTCCTAGACAATTTTGGTAGAGATTTAACTAAAATGGCAGAAACAGGAAGGTTGGATCCAATTGTTGGACGTGAAAAAGAAATTGAAAGAGTGTCTCAAATACTCTCTCGAAGAAAGAAAAATAATCCTATCCTAATTGGCGAACCAGGAGTTGGTAAAAGTGCAATTGCTGAAGGATTGGCGCTTAGGATTGTTCAACGAAAAGTGTCTAGAATACTTTTTAATAAACGTATAATATCACTTGATTTAGCATCCCTAGTTGCAGGAACTAAGTATAGAGGACAGTTTGAAGAGCGAATGAAAGCGGTGATGGCTGAAATTGAAAAAAATCCTGATATTATTCTTTTTATAGATGAAATTCATACAATTATAGGCGCTGGAGGTGCTAGTGGATCTCTAGATGCATCAAACATGTTTAAACCTGCACTTGCTCGAGGAGAAATGCAAGTGATTGGTGCGACTACCTTAGATGAATACAGACAGTACATTGAAAAAGATGGTGCTTTAGAACGTCGTTTTCAAAAAGTATTGATAGAACCTACAACAGTTGAAGAAACGATTCAAATATTAAACAACATCAAAGAGAAATATGAAGATCACCACATGGTTAATTTTACACCGGAGGCTGTTGCAGCTTGTGTTAAGTTAACAGATCGTTATATTAGTGACCGTCACCTGCCTGATAAAGCGATTGATGCTTTGGATGAAGTAGGTTCTCGCGTGCACATTACGAATATCAATGTTCCAAAAGAAATTATTGATATTGAAGCGCAAATTGAAGCTTTGAAAGAAAAGAAAAACGAGGTGATTAAATCTCAACAATACGAAGAAGCTGCAAAATTACGTGATGATGAGCGCAAATTACAAGACCAACTAGAAACTGAAAAACGCAAATGGGAAGAAGAAAGCAAAATTCACCGTGTTGCAGTTACTGAGGAGGATGTTGCAGAAGTTGTCTCGATGATGAGTGGTATTCCAGTGACTCGTGTAGCTCAAAAAGAAAGTGGTCGTTTAGTGAATATGGCTGAAGAATTACGGGGTAAAGTGATTGGTCAAGACGAAGCTGTTGAGAAAGTCGTAAAAGCGATACAACGAAACAGAGCTGGACTTAAAGATCCAAATAAACCTATCGGTTCTTTCTTTTTCTTAGGCCCAACAGGAGTTGGTAAAACTCAGTTAGCTAAAGTACTTGCAAAATATTTGTTTGATTCAGAAGATTCGTTAATTCGAATTGATATGTCTGAATACATGGAGAAATTCTCTATTTCACGCTTAGTAGGAGCACCTCCTGGATATGTTGGTTATGAAGAGGGTGGGCAATTAACTGAAAAAGTGAGAAGAAAGCCTTATTCCATTATTTTATTAGATGAGATTGAAAAAGCTCATCCAGATGTATTTAATCTACTTTTGCAAGTATTAGATGATGGACACATGACAGATGGTTTAGGTCGTAAGATAGATTTTAAAAATACAATTTTAATCATGACTTCCAATATTGGTGCTCGTCAATTAGCTGATTTTGGTACAGGTGTTGGTTTTGGAACTGCTGCTCAATCTGCTCAAAAAGAAGATAATAGCAAAGCTGTAATTCAGAACGCCTTGCGTAAAGCTTTTTCGCCTGAATTTTTAAACCGAATTGATGATATGATCATTTTCAAGTCATTGACTAGAGAAGGTATTCATTCAATAATCGATTTAGAATTATCCAAATTATACGGTAGAATCAATAATCTTGGTTATCACATTGAATTAACAGAAAAAGCAAAAGACTTTATTTGTGATAAAGGGTATGATGAAAAATATGGCGCTCGTCCATTGAAAAGAGCTATTCAAAAATACATTGAAGATCCACTCGCTGAGGAAATTGTTAAGTCAACAATGAAAGAAGGTGATAAAATAGCTTTAGACTTAGAAGAAGGTAAAGACGTCTTATCAGTAGTTATTACTGGTGCCTCTAAAACAAAGTCTAAAACAAAAGAATAAGTTGTTCCATAGTTAATTATAATGAAAAGCCGTTGAATTTCAACGGCTTTTTTTGATTGAAAATAAGTGTAATAATTTATAAAGGTTGAATAATGGAATATTTATTATTCCTCTTCTTTGAATATATAATAGGATAGGAGTGGTTATTTTGCCAATTAACAAAATAAAAAATCGAATTGGTTTTAATTTTACGTATGCATTAAGTAGTAAAATCTCCCTTTGAAAATGTAAGTCATCTTTATAATAATTTGAAATTAAAACTAGATTGTGGATAGCTAAATTTGTTTTATCAATAAAAACTTCATTTGTTTCTATTTCACCATTCATTATTGGGTTATCGATATGTTTGATTGTAATATCATGTTTTCTCAATATGTAGCCATATAATGTGTCTTCATGCCCATATTTTGTTAATCGTTCGTCAAATTTGATAGTACTTAATAACTCTTTTTTTATAAGGAAGTTATTGGTCATAAATGAACTGTTTGGAAATTTATTTCGGACAGACGCAGATTTACTTTCGCGCTCTATTCCGTATTTCCAGCTAAGACGTTGTTGCTTTGATGGACATGTTTTTGGATATATCCTACCACCGCAACAAATTTGGTGTTGATTTTGTATTTCAGTGATGTAATTTGCGAGAAAATTTGAATTTACGATAATTGAGTCACAATCTAGGAATAACATGTATTGATAATTGGCATATTCCACAAACATGTTTCTTATTTTTGATCGTCCAATATTTTCTTTAAGTGAAATATAGGTACATGAAGATTCGAATTGCTTGTTTTCTTCCTGAAAATGAGTTGATGCATCGTCAATTAGTATGATTTCTATTGGAGTGCTCAGTACAGATTTTTGAGCTAATAAATTATTTATCAGCGTTGAAATATCGAAATTATAAATAGGTATACAAACACTCAACATATTTGTTTATTTATTTTGAGAACTCAAAAAAACAATAAACTTCTCTAAAGCGCGCGCGCGGTGACTTAAAGTATTCTTCTCTTCGATGGTCATTTCTGCAAAAGTTCGATCGTATCCATCAGGAATAAAAATTGGATCATATCCAAATCCTTGATTTCCTCTTTTCTCATCTATAATTCTCCCTGAAATACTTCCTTCAAATATATATTTGTCACCATGTAGATCGATATAAACGATAACTGTTTTAAAACGCGCTTTACGATTTGTTATTCCTTGTAGATTATGTAAAAGTTTATCGATGTTGTTACCGTCGTTTTTTGCTTCTCCCGCATATCGCGCAGAATAAACACCAGGTTCTTGATTTAATGATTCTACTTCTAATCCCGAATCATCTGAAAAGCAAGCAATGCCATAATGTGTGTAACCAAACATCGCTTTCAGTGTAGCATTCCCTTCAAATGAATTAGCATTTTCTTCAATCTCTCCCTGAAACCCTAAATCAGTTAAAGATTTTAAAATGTATGAAGATCCAAGTTTATATTGAATCTCTTTTGTTTTATGTACGTTTGTTGAGCAAAATAGTAGTTCTATATTTTTCATTTTGTAAAAATACAAATGATTTTAATGCTTTTCTTTTTGCTTCCGTATTATGTATGGTTTTACTTTACTTTTATGTGTATGTGCTACATTTCGGTTACATTTCGTAAAATTATTTTTAATGGTTTTTTTTAAAAAATATTTCGATTAAAATAATTGAAAATCAACATTTTAGTTTTTACATCACAGATATGAATAAAAAATTATTAATATTTTTTTGTTAAAATGTTTTTTGAAAAGAAATAAATACATATCTTTGCACCCCGCAACACAATAGAGTGAGCGAAGTTATTTGAGGAGTAATTTTTGAGTAATAACAAAAGATAAGTTCTTTGACATATTAGGAAATAAGGAAACAGCGTA
>Ga0172373_10002063_pt1 | contig 31471 bp, 31 predicted proteins | sample Lak10m_2_FD_114546 | JGI IMG/M metagenome (GOLD analysis project Ga0172373, IMG submission 114546) | Freshwater microbial communities from Kabuno Bay, South-Kivu, Congo - kab_092012_10m | ecosystem: Environmental > Aquatic > Freshwater > Lake | place: Democratic Republic of the Congo...
GCGCTGCTGCTGGTGGCGTCCTACTTTGTTCCTGGTGGCGCCACCGCTGCCGGATGGACCATCTATGCGCCGCTGTCGGTGCAGATGGGCCCTGGTATGGACCTCGCCATCTTCGCGCTTCACATTCTGGGTGCGAGCTCCATCATGGGCTCGATCAACATCGTCACCACCATCCTGAACATGCGCGCGCCCGGCATGACGCTCATGAAGATGCCGCTGTTCGTCTGGACGTGGCTGATCACCGCCTACCTGCTGATCGCGGTGATGCCGGTTCTGGCAGGCGCCATCACCATGCTGCTCACCGACCGTCATTTCGGCACCTCGTTCTTTAACGCAGGCGGTGGCGGCGACCCGGTGATGTTCCAGCACATCTTCTGGTTCTTCGGGCATCCCGAGGTTTACATCATGATTCTGCCGGCCTTCGGAATCGTGTCGGAGATCATCCCGACCTTTGCCCGGAAGCGGCTGTTCGGCTACAGCTCCATGGTGTACGCCACGGCGTCGATCGCCATCCTGTCCTTCATTGTCTGGGCGCACCACATGTTCACCACGGGCATGCCGGTCACCGGGCAACTCTTCTTCATGTACGCCACCATGCTGATCGCCGTGCCAACCGGCGTGAAGATTTTCAACTGGGTGGCCACCATGTGGCGCGGTTCCATGACGTTTGAGACGCCGATGCTGTTTGCGATCGGCTTCATCTTCGTGTTCACGATGGGCGGCCTCACCGGCATCATCCTGTCCGTGGCTCCGCTCGACATCGCGCTTCACGACACCTATTACGTGGTGGCGCATTTCCACTATGTGCTGGTGGCGGGCTCGCTTTACGCGCTCTTCGCGGGCACCTACTACTGGCTGCCCAAGTGGACTGGCCACATGTACGACGAGCGGCTGGGCAAGTGGCATTTCTGGATGTCGCTCGTGTCCTTCAACCTCACCTTCTTCCCCATGCACTTCCTGGGCCTCGCAGGCATGCCGCGTCGCTATGCCGACTACCCGATGCAGTTCGCTGACTTCAACGCCATCGTCACTGTAGGCGCGTTCTGGTTCGGTCTGTCGCAGCTCATCTTCCTGTGGGTGGTGATCAAGTGCATCCGTGGCGGAGAGAAGGCCGCAGACAACCCGTGGGGCGCTGCAGACGGGCTCGAGTGGACCATCCCGTCTCCTGCCCCGTTCCATACCTTCGAAACCCCGCCGGTGGTGAAGTAAGGTGAGGATGGTTCCGGTGAGCGCAGAGCCTTCTTCTCAGCGGCCGAGCAACCTTCGCACGGCCCTGGTGCTCCTGTCGATCGCGCTGGTATTTTTTGCCGGTGTGATCGCCAAGCACTGGCTCTTTGGCGGCTGATCGCATTCTTATGACTCCGTCCGGCCCCGCTTCCGCCAAACCCGCCGACCAGAAAGGCTCGCGGGGCCTGAATATCCAGATGCTGGGAAAGCTGGTTGTAATGGCCGGGCTGATGTTCGGGTTCGGTTATGCCCTGGTGCCCATTTATCAGGCCATCTGCGAAGTCACCGGCATTAACGACCTCACCAAGCGTGACAAGGGTGCAGAAGAGTTCGCTCGCAACACCCAGGTCGACCATAGCCGCAAGATCACCATCGAGTTCGATGCCAACAGCCGGGGGGCCTGGCTCTTCAAGCCCGAGGTCAATGCGCTTGAGGTCCACCCTGGCGAACTGGTGACCGTGGTCTATGACCTGGTGAATACGCGCGATGTGGCCACCGCGGGCCAAGCCATTCCAAGCTATGCGCCGCTGCAGTCGTCGCCCTATTTCCGAAAGCTCGAATGCTTCTGCTTCAAGCAGCAGGCACTCGACCCAAGCGAAACCCGCAAGTTTCCAGTGGTGTTCGTGATCGATCCCAAGCTGCCGCGTGATGTGAACACCATCACCTTGTCCTACACCTTCTTCGAAGTCGGCGGACTGACGCCGAAAGCGGGGGGCTGAGCGTTCATGGATCGCGCTCCCCAAGGCCAGCCTGCTGCGTCCGATGTGTCGGTGGCGGGCGCGCAGCCTTCAGCGGTGCAGGTTGCCGGGCCACAGACGGGTGCAAGTGCTGCCCGCGAAGCGGGTCTGCTGGAAACCGCGCGAGCGGTGATGTGGTCGTTTTTCGGTGTACGGGGGCGCAGTGCGCACGAGCGTGATCTGGCTCGGCTGAATCCCCTCTACGTGATCCTCATGGGAATCGTGCTGGCAGTGGGCTTTGTGGTTGGGCTTGTCACGCTGGTTCGGTTCGTGGTGTCCTGATTCGAGAATTTTCAAGGGAGAAAACAATGGCTGCCGGAGCCCACTCTCAAGCGCCTTACTACTTCGTTCCAAGCCCTTCGCACTGGCCAGCGGTCGGTTCCGTCGCCCTCCTGTGTTTTGGCTTTGGCATGGCGGGATGGGTGAACGGCGCAGCCTACGGGCCCTGGCTGTTCGCGGCATTCCTGGCCATTCTGCTCTTCATGATGGTGGGCTGGTTTGGCACGGTGGCGGCCGAGTCGGAGTCCGGCATGTACAACCACCGGGTTGATACGGCCTTCCGCTGGTCAATGGGATGGTTCATCTTCTCCGAGGTGATGTTCTTTGGCGCGTTCTTCGGAGCGCTCTACTACGCGCGAACCATCTCCATGCCCTGGCTGGGTGACCTGGATCACAAGTCGGTGCTGTGGCCCGACTTCCAGGCGGTGTGGCCCAATCTGGGGCCGGCTGGCGTGGTTGATACCTTCCAGACCATCGGTCCCTGGCCCATCCCCACCATCAATACCGCGCTGCTGCTGGCATCCGGGGTCACGCTCACCATCGCCCACCACGCGCTCAAGGAGAGCCGCCGCGGGTCGGTGGTGTTCTGGATGTTCGTCACCATTCTGCTGGGCGCCGTGTTTCTGGCCTGTCAGGCTTACGAATACATCCACGCTTACCGCGACCTGAACCTCAAGCTCACGTCGGGTGTGTTCGGCTCCACGTTCTTCATGCTCACGGGCTTCCACGGATTCCACGTGACGGTGGGGGCCATCATGCTGGCGGCGGTGCTGTTCCGGCTGCTGAAGGGCCACTTCACTGCCGAGAACCATTTCGCCTTCGAGGCGGCCGCCTGGTACTGGCACTTTGTTGATGTGGTGTGGCTGGGGCTCTACGTCGTCGTCTATTGGTTGTAGGCGGGCGGAGGCATCGATTCGCAGCCCGGTTGCGGGCGCGTGTTTGGCATCAGGGGCGCAGCGGGCGCCCCTGCTTGTTTCGGGGCCTGTTGAGGCGTCGCACTATCGCGCTGGGCCCACCGGTACGCCGGTGCTCTGAATCCAGCCAAGCTGGTGAGCGATCAGGATGAACACAAACAGCGCGACCGAGAACCCGACTCGAAGGGCCAGCGCACGGACCGTGTTGTGAGTGCGGCCCTTGTCGCGGATCAGAAACACCATGGCTGACCCCAGGCTCGCGATGATCAGCACGAACGCGATCACGATGATGATTTTCAAGACAGGGCTCCGCCGATCGAAGCCCGGCATTGTAGGCGCATGGAATTGATGCGACTGAAAGTGAAGGGCATTGCGCTGCTGCCCTCGATCGCGGCTCTGGTGGTTGCGGCGCTCACGGTCTCGCTTGGCAACTGGCAGACCCGGCGCGCCGAGGAAAAGAGTCTGCTGCAGGCCGCACGCGATCAGGCGGCCTTGCAGCCTCCGGTTGTGCTCGACGCGCGCGCGCTGGATGCGCCGACTGCGCTGGTGGGCCGTCGCGCGATCGCGGAGGGCCGATTCCTCGAGGAGCATTCGGTCTTTATCGACAACCGCAGCTATCGGGGCCAGGCGGGCTTCCATGTGCTCACGCCGTTTCGCCTGGAGGGCTCGTCTGCGGTCGTTCTGGTGCTGCGCGGCTGGGTACCCTCCGACCCCGCTGCACGGAGCCGACTTCCCGCGCTTGCCGAGTCGCAATCGTCCCTTCAAATCGAGGCGCTCGTTCAGCGCGACCTGGATCAGGTGCTTGAACTCATGAAGGCGCCTGCCCCTGGCCCTGGTGAGCGGCTGTGGCAGAACGCGAGTGTCGATGCGGTGAGCCGATGGTCGGGCCTCACGCTACCCCCGATTGTTCTTCGTCAGATCGCAGAGGCGGGTCCGCAGGCGGCAACCCTGGTGCGTGACTGGCCTAGCCCCGGAGCGGGCGTGGACAAACATCGCGCCTACGCGTTTCAGTGGTATTCGATGGCCTTTCTGGTGATCTGCCTCTGGTTGATTTATTTCTGGCGCACGCGCCGTTCCCGCTCATGACCACAACATCCTCTCCCCCGCCCGCCGCGGCTTCACGAGGCCGACTCAAGCTTCTGCTGGTGCTGCTCGTGTGCGCAGCGCCCGTGCTGGCCTCTTACTTCACCTATTACGTGATCCGGCCGGATGGGCGGGTGAACTATGCAGACCTCATCGAGCCGCAGCGCCCGGTGGGCGACACGCCTGTCGTCAATATCGATGGGACGCCCGATACGCTTCTCAGCCTGCGTGGAAAGTGGGTGCTGGTGGTGGCAGCACCGCCCGCGTGCGATGCTGCCTGTAGCACTGCGCTCTACAACATCCGGCAGGTCAGGCTCACCACGGGACGCGAGCGTGAGCGGGTGGAGCGGCTGTGGTTGCTCACCGAGCCAGGCGAGCCCGATGCAGCCTTGCTTGCGCAGCATGAGGGCCTCATCGTTCGTCGGATCGCAGCCGAATCGCTTGGCCGCTTTGAGCCGGCCGCTGGTGGGCGCACCATAGACCACACTTTCATCATCGACCCCCTGGGCAATCTGATGATGCGCTTTCCCGCGCAACCCGATCCCAGCCGCATGAAAAAAGACCTCATCAAACTGCTTCGAGCATCACGTATCGGATGACTGAATGAACGTTTCGTCTGCTTCACTTTCGGGCGCCGGGCGCGCGCCGGGATATCGACGGTTGATCGGGTTTACTGCTGCGCTCACGCTCGCGCTCATCATGCTGGGCGCCTGGGTGCGGCTCACCGATGCCGGGTTGGGCTGCCCGGACTGGCCTGGCTGCTACGGCAAACTCACGCCCACCCAGGCCAAATCAGACATCGCCCGGGCGGTTGTGGAGCAGGGCGGCGAGCACGGTCCGGTTTCCATGGGCAAAGCCTGGCGGGAGATGGTTCACCGCTACGTGGCCTCGGGCCTGGGCCTGCTGATTATTGCGATTGCAGTGATGGGCTGGCGTGCGCGTCGCGGGCTCGATCAGTCGCCTGTGCTGCCCACCGCTCTGGTGGGCGTGGTGATCATGCAGGGGCTCTTCGGGATGTGGACGGTCACGCTGCTGCTGAAACCCGCCGTGGTCACGCTTCATCTCGCGGGCGGAATGCTCACCTTTGCCTTGCTGATCTGGCTCTGGCAGCGCCAGCAGCCGCGCTGGCCGGCAGTGGACGAACGGGCGCTCGCGCGCCTTCATTTTCTTGCGCTGGGGGCGCTGGTGCTGGTGCCGTTACAGATTCTTCTGGGGGGTTGGACCAGCACCAACTATGCTGCGCTCGCCTGTACCGATCTGCCCAGGTGTCAGGGCAGATGGTGGCCAGAGATGAACTTCGAAGATGCCTTTCATGTGTTCAGGGAACTGGGTCGTACCGATGATGGCGAATTCCTGCCTGCGCAGGCGCTCACCGCGATTCATCTCATGCACAGGTTGGGCGCAATCTGCGTGAGCCTCTGGCTTGGCCTGCTTGCCTGGCGTGTGATGAAGGTTCCTGGCACGCGCGGCTTCGGGCTTGCGCTGCTGCTCATGCTCATCACCCAGTTCTCGCTGGGGCTTTCCAACGTCTGGTTCAGTCTGCCGATCGCTGTGGCGGTGTTGCATACAGGCGGCGCAGCCGTGCTGCTTGCGCTGGTCGTGGTGCTAAACTTCAGGGTTGCGCAGGCGCGGTTGACACAGTGAGTCCGGGGCTCGTTTCAGCGTCGCGTCCTCCGGTCAAGTCAGCTGCAGCGGCCCATTGTTTCAGCCTCAGGTATCGACCTTAAGCGGCCTTAAGCGGCCTTAAGCATCACCCTCAACGCTTTTCATGCAACTCACCCGAAACGCCCCCGCCAGCTGGCGCTACATCGCGCTCCAGTACTTCGCACTCACCAAGCCGCGCGTGGTGCTGCTCGCGGCGTTCTGCGCGCTGATCGGTATGCTGCTCGCAACCGAGGGGCCATTGCCTTTCACCCTGCTGGGTGCGGGGCTTGCGGGCATTTCGCTGCTGGCGGGCGCGGGCTTTGCCTTCAACTGCCTGATTGAGCGCAGCATAGACGCCCGCATGGCCCGCACTCGCGCGCGGCCGCTCGCACGGGGCGAGGTGGGCGTCACCGGCACCATCGTGTTTGCAGGGGTCATCGGCGGCCTGGGCGCGGCCCTCCTCTACTGGGCTGTCAATCCCCTCACCATGTGGCTCACCATGGCCACCTTCGTGGGATATGCGGTCATCTACACCGTGCTGCTCAAACCTGCCACACCGCAAAATATCGTGATCGGTGGCGCCTCGGGCGCCATGCCGCCGGTGCTTGGCTGGGCAGCGGTCGCAAACGAAGTCACCGCCCCCGCGCTGGTGCTGTTTCTGATCATTTTCGTCTGGACGCCGCCGCATTTCTGGGCGCTCGCGCTCTACCGCATTGAAGACTACAGACGCTCCGGGCTTCCCATGTTGCCGGTCACCCACGGGCCCGAATTCACCCGTCTGAATGTGTTGCTCTACACCGTTCTTCTGGTCGCGGTCTCGGTCATGCCCTTCATGATCCGGATGAGCGGGCTCTTTTATCTGCTGAGCGCACTGGTGCTGGGCGGTGTGTTTCTCTGGTACGCCTGGCGCTTGTGGCGCAACTATTCCGATGCGCTGGCCCGCAAGACCTTCAGCTATTCAATCTTTTATCTGTCCGCGCTCTTTGGAGCGCTGCTGATCGACCACTACCTGCGTTGATACAGGCCTGTGTGATGGCTTCTCCGGGTAGATCCAAGCCCCTGCCGCTGCGCCTGCCCCTTCGCCGGGCGTTGCTGCGCGGCCTGGCCGCTTTGCCGGGCTCGCTGGCGGCGGCGCCCATCGCAATGCCAGCTCTCGGATTCCTTGCCCTGGGCCTTTCCGGCTGCAATCGGCAGTCAGGCTTTCGCGCCATCGACATCACGGGCGCAGACTTCGCGAAAGGCTTCGATCTCACCGACCATCGTGGGCATAAAACCCGCCTGGAAGATTTCTCCGGCAAGCTTCTTGTGGTGTTTTTCGGCTACACCCAGTGCCCTGATGTGTGCCCCACCACCATGGCCGAAATGGCCGAGGTCATGAAACGCCTGGGACCGCTTGCGGAGCAGGTCCGGGTGGCCTTCATCACGGTTGATCCCGAGCGCGACACGCAGGAACTGCTGTCGCATTACGTGCCTGCCTTTCATCCCGAGTTCATAGGGTTGTGGGGGGATGCCGAAGCGACGGCGCGCACGGCGCGGGCCTTCCGGGTGATTTACCAGAAGGTGCCCGGCAAAACGCCGGGCAGCTACACGGTTGATCACAGCGCGGGCAGCTATGTTTTTGATCGGCGCTCGCGTGTGCGCCTGATGATTCGCCATGGCACCCAGGCCGAGGCGATTGAGGCGGATTTGCGCCGACTGCTGAGCGAGCGCTAGGCAGGCAGCGCGGCGGCCAGTGCGCTAGGCTGCCCTGGTTTTGCGCGGCCTGAGCGAGAGCGCAGCCGCGAGGCTCGCCATCACGATCAGCGCCCCGCCTGCCAAAACCTGGGGGCGCAGTGTCTCGCCTGCGATCAGCACGCTCGATAGCGCGGCAACCGGAACTTCGGTGAGCATGACGATCGCAGTCACCCGGGTGGGAAGTCGCGGCGCGCCGAACTGGAGCGCAGCGTTGGCAACCAGCAGAATCACCGCGAGAACAATCGATCCGGGTAGCCAGGCGAACTCGTTTACCGGCGGGGGGCTGATCATGCCGGCTGCCACCAGGGCAATACCTACCGCAGCCGGGACCAGCGCCGACCCGATGCTCATGGCGAGCGCGCGAGCCGCTGCAGGCGTCTCGCCCATGCCTCGCAACTGCACGTTCAGCCAGGCAAAAGCGGCGCCGCCCGCCACCCCCAGCCAGTCGCCCAGCGACGCGGGCCAGGGGAGCCCCGCACCGGGCTCCCACAGCACGACGGTAGCCCCCATGATGGCGATCAGGGCCCGGATCGACGCCCCCAGGGTGATGGGTTCTGCGAGCAGCCAGCGCGCAAGCAGCATGGTCCAGACCGGCATCAGGTAGAAAAGCAGCACCACTCTAAGCACTTCACCTGCGGTCATTCCCCAGTTGAAACAAGCATTGGTGAGGCCTGCCGCGAGAGCGAGCACCCACAATTTCTGGTCGGCCACGATCCGCGGCAGCGCGGTACGCCACAGTAGCGCGATGCCTGCGCTACCGATCAGAAAGACGATTGCGGTTGCCCAGAGCCCGTGCAGACCCCGCTCCGAGAGATAGCGCAGAGGCCACCACGACAGGCCCCAGATCATGGCGTTAAACAGGAGCGCGAGCAGCGCGGGGCCGCTTCGCGGGGGCGTAGCGCTCACGCGCCTGGCCAGTCGGACCAGACGTCGCGGGCGTGCGCCTTGGGCGCGCGGCTTGAGGGCGGACGGGTGGCTGTGCCCAGCGCAATCCACCCCACCAGGGTTTCGCCTGGCGCACAAAAGGCGCGTGCGAGGAGCGGATCACGCACCTTGGCGCCCGACAGCATCTTGCCGGCGTAGCCCAGTGCGTGGGCCGCGTTCAGGAAATTGGCAAGCGCCCCGCCCACCGCGATCCACTGTTCGTGCGCGGGCACCAGCGGGTGACCCAGGTCGATGCGCGCGGTCAGTGCGACGCTGACCGGCGCGCGGCGCGCCCGCTCGGCATCGAGCAGCGCCCCCGCCTCGTCCTTGCCCGCGTCGCGCGCTGCCTGGGCGAAAAGCCTGGCCAGTTGCTCTCGCGCCCCGCCACGGATCACGCTAAAGCGAAAGGGCACCAGTTCGGCATGGTCGGGTGCCTTCAGCGCGGCGGCGGCCATCTGCGCAAGCGCCTCATCATCGGGGCCCGGCTCGGATAGATGCCGGATGCCCAGTGAATGGCGTGTGTTGAGCAGGCGCAGGGCCTCGTTGGATGAGGGATCGGACATGGCGGGGTGGTCGCGGGCGGCGCGCTCAGAATACCAGGGCACGCCAGCGCTGATCGGCGGCGCGGGCCATGAACTGCACTGCGCCGCCGCGGCCCGCGCACTCCGGGATCAGCTCGCCCGATGCGAGACCGTGCGCGGCGAGCGCGTCGCTGCAGGCAAAGAGTCTGGCACCGAGCTGGGTAGCCTCGCGAATCGAATCCAGCACGGTCTTGGGATGTTGCGGATTGGGCCGCAGTGCCGCAGCCACGCCGGGCGCCAGGAGCTGCACGCTGGCGGCGCTGAAAAAAATCTCCACCGGGATATCCATGGCGGCGGCGGCGGCAGCGTGAAAGAACGGCGTTGCCAGGCGTTCGGGCGATCGGGGGTCTGCCGCCCATAGAAGGATGGCGAGACCGGCCACCTGATGCTCGAGAAAACCGTTTGCCTGCGACATGATCAGGCTATCCGGTAAAGGCGTGCGTGGTCGGCCATGGCGGTCCTGACGCCCTCGCCCTGCAGAAGCAGCTGCTCTTCATGCTCGAATGCGCTGGGTCTGATCCGTGCGATCCAGCCCTCGCCGTAGGGGTCGGCATGGACCAGCTCTGGCGCGTCAGCCAGACGGGGATTGGTCTCGATGACAGTGCCCGACAAGGGAGATTTCACCGACACGATCGACTTCGCGAGCTCAACCACTGCCACGGATTTTCCCTGTTCGATGGCGGTGCCCACTGCTTTGGCCCGGCACATGTAAATCTCGCCTGCGAGCGCGATGCCAAGCGATGTGATGCCCACCTTCGCGGTGCCATCGGCTTCGACTCGCGCCCAGACCTGATGCTCGATCAGGTAGTGGAGGTCAGCCGGAAAGGCGAGCTCTTCGAAACGGATCGTACTCATGGGAGGTGACGGTGCTCAGGCGATGGCGGAGGGGAATGGGAGTCGAACCCACCCGGCGGCGCGTGGCGCCGCCCACCGGGTTTGAAGCCCGGCCGACCCACCAGGATCGTTTCCCCTCCGAGGTCTGCAAGAAAAACGGCCTGCACGCTCCTGTCAGTCAAGAAACAACCGGCTGTCTGTTCGGAGGCGATGCAGATCGCCCACCCGTCGCAGCAACCCGGCCCGATCGAAGTATTCCAGAATCTGGATGGCCCGCTTTCGGCCGAGTGCGGTCGCATCGCGAAAGGTGGCCGCGGTCACGGCTCCGTTGGTGGTGGCAAGATCGCGAGCGATCTCTGCAAGGCGGCGCATCGTCGCCGTATCGTAGACCAGATCACGCACCACCTGGTGAAGATCCCCGCGCTGCGCAAGGCGTGCCACGGCCACCCTCAGGAGCGGCTCGCTCTCGCTCGCATCCCGAGCCAGATCACGCGCCCACGCCCCCTCGAAACCGGCTGCGTCCAGCAGGGGGGCGATGGCCTGCGCGATTCGCTCATCAACCGCCGACAAGCGTACGCCGTGCTCGGGCAGATGCACGAAGCTGCCTCGCAGAGTGAGTCGCGCATCACGCTGCAATTGCTGCAGAAGCGCGCGCCAGAGCGGCTCGGCAAGCCTGGGCGCGGCCAGCCGGCGAAGACGCGCGCTGTCAGGGCCCAGTTCATCGGGATGCTGTTGGTGAAAAAGGGCGAGCGCGGCAAGCGCCTGACTGGCGATGAGATCCGAGTGGCTTGCGCTGAGTGCAAAGAGGGCCTCGCGGTCGCGTGCAATGAGGACACTCGCGCCGTGGTCGCCGTGAACTACGGCGCCATCGTGAGCAAGCATCCCATGTGATCCGGCGCTCTCGCCCTCAGGGATCATGCCCTCGGCCCGATAGACCTGGGCCAGATCAATGCCGTTCGGTGCCCTTGCGATCCGTGCCGCATGCCGGGCGCGGCCATCGGCCAGCGCGATCGCATCGAGTTCATCCAGACGTTGCGGGGTTCGTCGATAGCGTGCGGGTGCAAACGGGTCGAGGATGCTGCCACCGGCGATGGTGCGACTGGCCGATGCATCGCGCAGCACCACACGATCACCGCGCCAGGCGGCAATGTCTTCGTGGAGAACGAGCTGCACGCGTGCGGCAGCGCCCGGTGCCAGCACTTCGCCCGCATCGAGCAGGGCCACGGTCCCGGTGACCGAGGTGGCGCCCAGATGCACATGGACCGGGGTGCCCGCGCGAAGTGCACGCGGTTCGTCCTTCCACAACCGGATCACGGCATCGAGGCGTCGCGTGGCCAGTGCAATGGGTGGCGCCACCAGCCACTGGCCGCGGCGCAGACCGTCTCGGTCGACGCCGGCCAGGCCCAGCGCGCAGCGCTCACCCGCACGCGCCAGGGCGACAGCGCGATTTTGCGCATGGACGCTTCGGACCCGCGCATGCAGCATGGAGCCTCCGTGAGGCACGCCCACCAGCTCATCGCCCGCCTTCACCTGTCCGGCATGCACCGTCCCGGTGACGACCGTGCCCGTGCCTTCCACCACGAAGACGCGGTCGATGGCGATACGGAAGGCCTGCCGGGTGGCGGCCTCCCGTGAAGCATGCTCGGCGTGCGCAAGAAGCGCCTCACGAAGCCTTGCGATGCCCTCTCCCGTCTGTGCGCTCACCTCGAAGATCGGGGCTTGGGCAAAACGGGTTCCGGCTGCGAGTGCGGCGAGCTGTTCGCGCACCTCCTTGAGCTGCTGCGGATCGGCGCGATCGGTCTTGGTGATCACGAAGCTTGCCGAAGGTACGGCGAGCAGTTCGACAATGGCAAAGTGTTCGCGCGTCTGTGGCATGACACCGTCATCGGCCGCCACCAGCATGAGCGCATGATCGATACCGGTGGCACCACTCAGCATGGTGTGGACCAGCCGCTCGTGGCCTGGCACATCGATGAAGCCCAGTCGCGCGCCACCCGGCGCATCGAGGAATGCATAGCCGAGTTCGATGCTGATGCCGCGGCGCTTCTCTTCGGGTAGCCGATCGGTATCAACGCCGGTCAGGGCGCGGACCAGCGTGGTTTTGCCGTGGTCGATATGACCCGCAGTGCCAATGATCACGACAGCAGCCGGGCGAGCGCAGGCAGCTGGGATCCGAGCTCGGCTTCGTCTTCCAGGCAGCGGCAATCAAGGATGAGCTGCTGCTCGGCGATTCGTCCGATGACCGGGCGATCGAGCGCACGAAGTGCCTGCTCAAGCGAGTCGAGCGCACGCCCTGCACCGCGCTTCTGAACCGGCGCAATGGCAAGCCCCGCCGAGCGCAGGCTCTCGACCGGTAGCGACCCCGAACCAATCTGCCCGAGGAGCTCGCAGGTTCGGACCGTAAAGCGTGGGCCGACCGCCTCGGTGAGCGCCGTCAGCAGCCGCTCGGCGCAGCCGCGTATGTCGTCCAGTGGCCGCGTGAGCAGCCTGAGCGTGGGCAGATCCCGTTCGAGGCGCTCAGGACGCAGGTAGAGCCGCAGGGTGGCCTCGAGCGCGGCAAGCGGGAGCTTGCTCATGCGAAATGCCCGCTTCATTGGATGCTTGCGGATGCGGGCGATGGCCTCACGCGAGCCCACGATCAATCCTGCCTGCGGACCACCGAGAAGCTTGTCGCCGCTGAAGGTGACGACATCGCAACCGGCGGCGAGCTTTTCCTGGGGAAGCGGTTCGCGAGGCAGGCCCCACTTTGCGAGATCGACCAGCGAGCCGCTGCCCAGATCGGTGGCAACTGGCAGGCCGTGTGCATGGGCGAGTTCAGCCAGTTCGTGCTCATCGACGCTCGCCGAAAAGCCCTGGATGGCGTAGTTGCTGGTGTGCACCTTCATGAGGAGCGCAGTCCGCTTGCCTATCGCCGCCTCGTAATCACGAAGATGGGTCCGGTTGGTGGTGCCCACCTCCACCATTTTCGCGCCTGCGCTCGCCATCACGTCGGGCATGCGGAAGGCGCCACCAATCTCGACCAGTTCGCCGCGTGACACGATCACCTCGCGGCCGCGCGCAAGCCCGGCAAGCGTCAGCACGACCGCCGCTGCGTTGTTGTTGACCACGGTGGCGGCCTGCGCCCCGGTGATCGTGCAGAGCAGCTCCTCGACGATGGTGTCGCGATCACCGCGACCGCCCGACGCAAGGTCATATTCGAGGTTGTTCGGGCCCGCCATCATCGCGGCAAGATGGGCAAGCGCCTCGGGGGCGAGGAGCGCCCGGCCCAGATTGGTGTGGATGACCGTCCCGGTGAGGTTGATGACGCGGCGCATGCGCGGGGCGAGCCGCACCCTGACCTGGGCCTCGAGCTGCCGGGTGATTGCGTCCAGGCCTGCATCGGATGCCGACAGGCCGCCTGCCAGTGCCTTCCCCCGCAGTGCCTCGATCAGCAGGCGGGCTTCAGCGGTCACCAGGGTATGACCATGTGTTGCGACCAGCGCTGCGCCCTCGGGCGAACGCAGCAGTCGGTCAATGGAGGGAAGGTCTTTAGGGCTGGCCTTCGAACCGTCGACGACGGATTGCGCGGGCCGGTCCACTAGCTGCGCCCTGGGTCGGGCGGCCGCGGCGCGGCGCCGGAATCTGAATCCGCGCCCGGATCGCCTGCAGACGGATCGACCGGCGCATCCTCGGTCTCGCTCTCGGGTTCGCCAAACAGCAGCATCAGATTGACGCCGTGGCGGCGGCTGCCCGATTCGGAGACCAGCAGGTCGAGCGTAATGCTTGCGAGGTCGTCGGCTGCCGCATCGACGTGCGGATCGCGATCGGAATGAAAGATCTTGAGGTAGTGGCCGCAGCTGTCACAGACCTCGGCCTGTGCCACGGCCGATGCCGCAGCCTCGGTATCGGGTTCCTCGGCTGCACGCTGCAATGACTGATAGGTGATGGCCTGTGTTGACAGGCAATGGGCGCACTTGATGCGCACCATATGCCACTGCAGTCCGCAGAGAGAGCAGCCGAGATAGCGCTGGCCCAGGAGCTCACCCGCGTTGCGCGTCACGCTCGCCACCGGCTTGCTTGCGCAGGCCGGGCACACGGTTTCGTCCTCGATGCGGCCAAAGGGCTGGCCCCGGCCGATGGCGCCTGCCTGCACCGCAAGGAGCAGATGGGTGAAGTACACCTGAAGGCCGGCCGCGACCAGCGGGGCTGCTGCAAGGTCGAGTCCACGCGTGACACCCGCGAGCAGGCAGTCGGCCTGTGTCTCGAGCCAGTTGTCGTCGGACGCCGCCACCCGGCTGACCGTATGGCGGGCCGCCTCGGGAAGCGATTGAGGCAGCCGTGCGAGGAGCGCCCGCAGCTCGCTTCGCCACGCCGGGTCTCGCGGCCAGTCGATGGCAGCCAGCGGTGGTGCAAGCTGCCTGGCCGCACGATCAAGTGCCTCGTGATCGGGCAGCGCCACCGCGGGAAATGCCGCCAGCTGCGCCTGCTGCGCCTGCGCGAGATCGGCCGCAAAGAGCAGAAACTCGCGCATCGGGTGGTTGGCAGCGAGCTGACGCAGTCGCATTGCCCGCTCGGCGAAATGGGTGCTGCGTTCCGGCCAGAGCAGATAAGGGGTCTCGCCGCCCGAGCGGGCGGCGATTTCCTCGGGCGACATCACCCGTACGGTGGCGGTGGCTCCCATCCGGTGCGCAGTGACCAGGGGCTTAACGGCCCTTGGTGACCTCCTGATGCCATAGCGCGTGGTTGGTTTTCGCCCAGCTCTCGGTCACGGTGCCGCGGGTCATGGCGCGGATCGTGCCCTTCACCCAGATGGCCGCGTAGACATGCATGATGGTGCTGAGAATCAGCACCACTGCAGCGACCGAGTGAAGCAGCACCGCCGCCCGCATGGCCTCCACCGAGAAGTACGGCGCAAACCAGGGCCGCCAGAACATGACGCCGGAGGCGAGCAGCACAACCAGCGACAGTGCCATCACCCAGAAGGTGAGTTTCTGCGCGTAGTTGTACTTGCCAACCGGCGGCAGCCCCGCCTTGTCGCCGCTCAGCATCTTGCCCATGTGCTTTGCCCACTCCCGATCGCCCGCGGTGATCAGATTGTCTTTCCAGAGCCGGAAGAAAAGCCCCAGAAAGCCGAGCACCATCAGCAGCCCCAGAAACGGATGCAGGATCCGCGTCCAGCTGCCGCCTCCGAAGAGGTTCGAGAAAAAGAACATCGACGGGTGAAAGAACGCGAGACCCGACAGGGCGGCCAGCACGAACATGAGCGCAATGAACCAGTGGTTCATCCGATCGCCGTCCTTGTAGCGTTGCAGCAGCCTGTTCATCACGCTTCCTCCTTCTCGGCTTTGTCCTCAACCGGACCGACCTTCATGTAGTGGAAGAAACCGGCCACCATGGCGCCTATCATGCCTGCGACTGCGAGCGGTTTGGCGAGGCCCTTCCACAGCGAGACCATCGGATCGATACGGGGATTGGCGGGCAACTCCTCGAGATGGGGCTTGTCGGCGTGCTTGAGCACATACATCACATGCGTGCCGCCCACGCCTTCGGGGTTGTAGAGCCCTGCGTTCTGGAAGCCGCGCTCTTTCAGCTCGCCCGCGCGCTTTTCGCCATAGGACACCATGTCGTCTTTGGTGCCGAAGGAGATCGCGCCGGTTGGACAGGTTTTTACGCACGCAGGCTCGAGACCGACGCTTACGCGATCGGAACAGAGCGTGCATTTGTAGGCCTTGTTGTCCTTCTGGCTGATGCGCGGCACATCGAAGGGGCAACCCTTCACACAGTAGCCGCAACCCACGCAGTTTTCCGAGATGAAGTCGACGATGCCGTTGGCGTATTTGACGATCGCGCCCGGTGAGGGACACGCCTTCAGACAGCCCGGATCCTCGCAGTGCATGCAGCCGTCCTTGCGGATCAGCCACTCGAGTGAGCCCGCCTTGGGCTCGACCTCGTAGAACTTCATCACGGTCCAGGAGCTCGGCGTGAGATCGACCGGGTTGTCGTAGACGCCCACGGTCTCGCCCACTTCATCGCGCAGATCGTTCCAGTTCATGCACGCGACCTGGCAGGCCTTGCAGCCAATGCACTTGGACTCGTCAATGAGCTTGGCGACCTGCGGGATTGCCTGCCGCACCTGAGGGGTCGGGAGGGTCGTGGCCGAGCGGGCCACGACGTCCAGGGATTGAAGACTGGCCATGGCTTAGCTCCTCATGCCTTCTCGATGTTGACCAGGAACGCCTTGTACTCCGGCGTCTGGGAGTTGGCGTCGCCGACGAAAGGCGTGAGCGCATTGGCGAGATAGCCGTTTTGCGTCACCCCCTTGAAGCCCCAGTGAATGGGGATGCCGACGTGATGGACCTTCTTGCCGTTGACCTCCAGTGCCTTCATGCGCTTGGTGACCACGCAGGCCGCGACCACTTCGCCGCGGTTTGATTTCACCTTCACGCGGTCGCCCTGCTTGATGCCTTTCTCCCGGGCGAGCTCCTCACCGATCTCGACAAAGGGCGCAGGCTGCGTGATGGCGTTGCTGCGCGAGTGCTTGGTCCAGAAGTGCAGATGCTCGGTGAGCCGGTAGGTGGTGGCGGCGTAGGGGAACTCTTCCTTCTTGCCGAATGCCTCCATGTCGCCCTTGTAAACCCGGGCAGCAGGGTTGCTCACCGCCTTAGGGTTGGTCGGGCACATCAGATTCACGCCCACCGGGGTTTCGAACGGCTCGTAGTGCTCGGGGAACGGTCCCTCGCTCATGGCAACAGCATAGAACCGCGCCACACCCTCCGGGTTCATGATGAACGGCCCGACATTCTGCTCGGGCGCGGCATCGGGACGGATATCGGGCACGTCGGCGCCGCCCGCCCAGCTGCCGTTCCAGGCCAGGTACTTCCGGGACGGATCCCAGGGCTTGCCCTGGGCATCGGCGCTTGCGCGGTTGTAGAGAATCCGGCGGTTGGCGGGCCATGAGAAGCCCCAGCCCGGAAATACGCCCAGTCCGGTGGGGTCGCTGGTGTCTCGCCGCTGCGTGAGATTGCCTGTGGGACCGAACGAGCCGCAGTAGATCCAGTTGCCGCAGGATGTGCTGCCGTCATCGCGCAAAAGAGCGAAGCCGGCGAGTTGCGTTCCCGCCGCCACCTGCACTGCGCGCGGCGCATCCGGATTTTTGGGATCGGGCGGCGCGAGCAGATTCACCAGCGCTCGACCGTTGATCTCTCGCAGCACCTCATCCGGGGCGGGGGCCGACGGATTGGAATAGTTCCAGGTAAGGGCAGCGATCGGCTCGGGGAGCTTGCCGCCGTCTTTGGCATAGAGCTCACGCAGCTTCATGAAGAGCCGGGAGATGATCTCGGAGTCGGCCTTGGACTGCCCCGGTGGATCGACCGCCTTCTCCTTCCAGCTGATCACGCGACTGGAGTTGGTGAAGGTGCCGGTTTCCTCGGCAAAGCAGCTGGTGGGAAGCCTGAACACCTCGGTGCGGATCTTGGTGGGATCGACATCATTTAAAGGCCCGAAGTTCTTCCAGAACTCGCTGGTTTCGGTCTCAAGCGGATCGAACACCACCATGTACTTGAGCTTGGAAAGACCTGCCGAGAGCTTCTTCTTGTTCGGCACCGCCGCGAGGGGATTGAAGCCCTGGCACAGGAAGCCGTTCATCTTGCCCTGATGCATGAGCTCGAACATGGCGAGCACATCGTAGGCCCCATCGCGCTTGGGCAGCCAGTCGTAGGCGAAGTCGTTCTCTTTGGTGGCAGCGTTTCCGTAGTAGGCCTTCATGAGGCTGGTGTGCCACTTCGGGAAGTTCTGCGTGAACGCCATCTGATTTGGACGGATTGCCTTGCCGGTGCGCGCAGCCAGATACTTCGTGCGCGTGTCGTCCGTGTCAGTGGGTGCGCTCATGTAGCCCGACAGGTTCTCGGGCAGTGCGCACATGTCGGTAATGCCCTGCACGTTGGCATGGCCCCGGAGCGCGTTGACGCCCCCGCCTGGCCGGCCCATGTTGCCCAGCAGCAGCTGGATCATGGCCATGGTGCGGATGTTCTGCGAGCCCACCGAATGCTGCGTCCAGCCGAGCGCATAGAGGATAGTCATCACCTTGTTGGGCGCAGACGTTTCCCCCAGCATTTCCGCCACCTTCAGGAACTGGTCCTTGGGCGTGCCGGTGATCTTGCTCACCATCTCGGGCGTGTAGCGCGAGAAGTGCTTCTTCATGAGCTGGAACACGCACTGCGGGTCCTGCAGCGTGTCGTCGGTCTTCACGAAACCATCGGGCCCCATCTGGTAGCCCCAGCTCGCCTTGTTGTAGCTGCGCGAGCCTTCGTTGTAACCCGTGAAGAAGCCGTTGTCGAAGCCGTATTCATCCTTCACCAGGAAGCTCGCGTCGGTATTGAGCTTCACATAGTCGAGATGAATCTTGTTGTTGATCAGCAGATAGTTGATGACACCTGCGAGGAACGCGATATCGGTGCCCACGCGGATCGGCGCGTAGTAGTCGGCCACCGCAGCACTGCGCGTAAACCGCGGATCCACAACAATGAGCTTTGCCTTTCTGTGCTGCTGCGCCTCGGTCACCCATTTGAAACCGCAGGGGTGTGCCTCGGCGGCATTGCCGCCCATGATCAGAACCAGATCCGTGTTCTTGATATCCGTCCACGAGTTGGTCATCGCTCCGCGACCGAATGTCGGGCCCAGACTGGACACCGTCGGTGCGTGTCAGATGCGCGCTTGCGTGTCGACCGCGACCATACCCAGGCCGCGCGCCATCTTGACGGAGAGATAACCGGATTCGTTGCTGATGGCCGAGGACACGAGGAAACCGGTGGTGTTCCAGCGGTTGACCGTGACGCCCGCGGCGTTTTGCAGGACGAGGTTGGCATCGCGGTCGGCCTTCATGTGCCGTGCGACGCGGGTGATGGCCTCATCCCAGGAAATGGTTTTCCAGTCTTTGGAACCGGGCTCGCGCACCTGCGGCTGCTTGAGGCGGTTGGGCGACTGAATCATGTCCATCACGCCCGCGCCCTTCGGACACAAGGTGCCGCGATTGACGGGGTGATCGGGGTCGCCCTCGACGTGAACGATCGAGGACTTGACGTTTTTCGACTTGTCGCCGAGCGAGTACATGATCATCCCGCAGCTGACCGAGCAATACGGACAGGTGCTGCGGGTCTCGGTGGTCCGAGCCAGCTTGAAGTTACGCGTTTCGGCGATCGCCTCAGTGGGCGAAAAGCCGAGCGCTGCGAGACTGGAACCGATGAGTCCCGCGCTGCTGACCCGGAAGAACTGCCTCCGGTTCATATCCATGATGAATTGATCCTCCTGCCCGGTGGGGCCTGTGAGAGACGCCTGCGGTCGGTGGTCCGACTCTTTTTTGAATGTTCAGTGCTCACCCGGGTGAGGCGGCGGACGTCTGTCAACGAAAACCGCTTCCGGGATGCCGACCTGACAGACGGCCGAACGCCGGCCCGTGTTCAGGACAAGGGGCGATTCTGCGCGCGTCGACGGAAAAAGAAAATGCCGCCCCGGGTTTTCCCTTGGGGCGGCACGGTTTGCGGCCGTGCGCTCAGGCGTAGGCGGCGAGCGCGGTCTTCATTTTCTGGAGCGCCTTCACCTCGATTTGCCGGATGCGCTCTGCCGACACGCCGAATTCATCGGCGAGCTCGTGCAGCGTCATGGCACCGCCCTCGGCATCGTCGCGCAGCCACCGGGTTTCGATGATGCGGCGACTGCGGGCGTCGAGCGATTCCAGCGCCTGCGAGAGCCCTTCGCCCTGAAGACGATCGTACTCGCGCGCCTGCAGGCGCTGCGTGGGCTCGGTGTCGGGTGCCGAGAGATAGGCGATGGGCGCGTAGTCTTCCTCGCCATCGTCGGTCTGGCCTTCCAGCGCCACGTCGCCACCCGCCAGCCGGGTTTCCATCTCAACCACGTCGGCGTTGCGGACATTGAGCTCGCGGGCGAGGGCATCGATTTCGGCCCCGGTCATGGCCCGATTGCTTGACTTGTGCGAGCGCAGATTGAAGAAGAGCTTGCGCTGCGCCTTGGTGGTGGCCACTCTGACCAGCCGCCAGTTGCGCAGGATGTACTCGTGAATTTCAGCCTTGATCCAGTGAAGCGCAAACGACACCAGTCGCACGCCCCGCTCGGGGTCGAAGCGCTTGACGGCCTTCATGAGGCCGATGTTGCCCTCCTGGATGAGGTCGGCATGGGGCAGACCGTAGCCCAGATACTGGCGCGCCACCGACACCACCAGCCGCAGGTGCGACATCACCAGCTCGCGGGCGGCCTCCAGGTCGGTGTTTTCGCGGAACCGCCGGGCAAGCTCGGACTCCTGCTCGGCCGTCAGCATGGGGAGCCGGTTGACTGCCGAGATGTAGGCGTCGATATTTCCGACCGGCGGCAGCGCGACGGCCGCGCCGGCGGCGCCACTCGGCACAAGTGCAGTCGAAACGAAGGACATGTTGAAGCTTCCTCTGGATGGGCTGGCAACGGATCCGGACGGTTCCTGACTCACCAGTCATCAAAATGTTAGCACTCTCGATCGTCGAGTGCCAAGACCAGGTTGTAACAGCGTGTGAAGGGTTTGTGACGTCGGTCACGGCGCCGGGCCGTGCGGCCCTCAGCCGATCAGCGCGGCGGCGAACTCGTCGGCGCTGAAGGCTTCGAGGTCTTCCAGCGCCTCGCCCACCCCGATGAACACCACCGGAACAGGCCGGTCGCGGCGGGTGTGGGCAAGCGCGACCAGCGCTCCGCCCTTGGCGGTTCCATCGAGCTTGGTCACGATCAGACCGGTGAGTCCCAGCGCGTCATCAAAGGCGGCCACCTGCGCGAGCATGTTCTGACCGGTGTTGCCATCAAGCACCAGCAGCACCTCATGGGGCGCCTCGTCCATGGCCTTGCCGATTACGCGCTTCACCTTGCGCAACTCGTCCATCAGATGCAACTGCGTAGGGAGCCGGCCAGCCGTGTCGATCATGACCACGCCCACGCCGCGGGCCCGGGCCGCGCTCACCGAGTCAAAGGCCACGGCCGCCGGGTCACCGCCTTGCTGCGCGATGACGTCGACCGAGTTTCGGGCGCCCCACTGCGCGAGCTGCTCCCGGGCGGCGGCCCGGAACGTGTCACCTGCTGCGAGCAGGACTGACTTGCCCTCGCGCTGCAGATGCCGGGCGAGCTTGCCGATGGACGTGGTTTTCCCGGCGCCATTGACCCCCGCAACCATCATGACCAGCGGCTGCGCGCGGTCAATGTCGATGCCGCGCTCGAAGGGGCGCATCAGCTGCGCGATCAGCTCGCGCAGGCACGCTTTCACTTCATTCGCGTCGGTGATTCGGCGTTCGCGAACCGCCCGGCGCAGTTCTCCCAGCAGCCACTCGGTGGCGGCAACGCCCGTGTCGCTGGTGAGGAGCGCGGTTTCGAGATCCTCGAACAGCGATTCGTCGACCGGTACGCCCGCAAAAAGCGTCGCGAGGTTGTTCCGGGTCCGGGCAAGGCCCGTGCTCAGCCGATTGAACCAGGAGGCGCGGGTGGGGGCTTCGGTAGCAGCCGGGAGGGGATGCTCCTCGGCTGTTGGCGCAAGCGCAGGGGGCGTCTGCGAAGACGCTTCCGGGCTTGGCGCGGGTGGGGGCTTTTTGCGACGAAAGAATCCGAACATGGCTACACTCAACCCTCCATTCTAGCCTTGGCATCCCCGTGAATCTGTCTGCCCTGATGTTCCACCGGGCGCTGTGGACGCTCGTCCTCGTGCTGGTCTTCGCATTGCCTGGCTGGACTGGGCGCGTTCAAGCCGCTGGCGCCACCGCGCAAGAGCGCACCCTGCCGAACGGACTCAAGGTGCTGGTCAAGGAAGACCGCCGTGCACCAACGGTGGTCCACCTGATCGCCTACCGTGCCGGGTCGGTTGACGAGGTCAACGGTCGCACTGGCGTGGCCCATGCGCTCGAGCACATGATGTTCAAGGGCACGCGCACCGTGCCGTCGGGCGAGTTCTCGCGTCGGGTGGCAGCAATGGGCGGGCGCGAAAACGCGTTCACCACTCGCGATTACACCGGCTACTTTCAGCAAATCCCCTCGGCGCGGCTCTCCGAGGTCATGGCCCTTGAAGCCGACCGGATGAGCAACCTGGTGCTCTCGGTCGATGCCTTTGCGACCGAGCGCGAAGTCGTGATCGAGGAGCGGCGCCTGCGAACCGAGGACCGGGCGCGATCGCGCGTCTTCGAGCAGCTGATGGCGCTGGCCTTCACCGCTTCCCCCTATCGGCAGCCGGTGATCGGCTGGATGAGCGATCTGCAGTCGATGACGATCGCTGACCTCGAAGACTGGTATCGCACCTGGTATGCCCCCAGTAACGCCACCCTGGTGGTGGTGGGGGATGTGTCCGCGCCCGAGGTGTTCGCGCTCGCTGAACGTCACTATGGCGCGATCGCGCCGCGGGGACTGCCCCCTCGCAAGCCGCAGGATGAACCGGCCCAGACCGGCCTCCGGAGCGCTGTGGTGAAAGCGCCTGCCGAAACGGCGTACCTGCTCATGGCCTTTCGTGTCCCCAAGCTCGACCGGATCGATGGCCCGATCGAGCCCTTCGCGCTCGAGATGCTCTCTGAAGTGCTGGCAGGCGACGAGAATGGTCGCTTTACGCGCGAGCTGGTGCGCCGGCAGCGGGTGGCCGACAGCGCGGGCGCGGGCTACGGGCTGACCGGCCGCGGGCCTGGCATGTTTACGCTCAGCGGCGTACCGGCGGCTGGCCGCAGCGTCACCGAGCTGCAGCAGGCGCTGCGCGAGCAGATTGCCCGCGTGGCGGCCGAGGGGGTCGATGAACGCGAGCTCGAGCGGATCCGGATCGGTTATGTGGCCTCGCGGATCTATCAGCGGGACTCGCTCATGTCGCAGGCCATGGAGCTGGCAGGAATGGAAATGGCCGGGTTCTCTCATGGCGACGCCGACCGGCTTCTCGAGCGCGTTCGAGCGGTGACCAGCGAGGACGTGAAGGCGGTCGCGGCGCGATTCTTTGGTGATGACGGGCTGTCCGTGGTGACCCTCGACCCGCAGCCGCTGTCGGGCGCGCGTCAGCCGCCGCGCGGATTTTCGGGGAGGCACTGAGATGCGAGGCGGCCGTTATCGTTTCCTCTCGCGGCTTGCGCGCGCGGGTCTAGGGCTCCTGGCGAGCCTCTTTGTGCTCCCGGCGCTCGCCGTCTTGCCGATCGAATCCTGGACCACGTCAAGCGGAGCAAGGGTGCTCTTTGTTCGCGCCGACGCCATCCCCATGATCGATTTGCAGATTGATTTCGATGCCGGCGACCGGCTCTCGCCTTCAAACCGGCTGGGCCTCGCATCCATGGTGAACGCCATGCTTGGCAAGGGCGCGGGTGATCTGGATGAGGCGACCATCGCCGAGCGATTCGCACTGACCGGCGCCGGACGTGGCGGTGGTGCGGGCGACGATAGCGCGTCGGTGTCGCTTCGCAGCCTCACGAGCGAGCCCCAGCTGTCGCGTGCGGTCGAACTGCTCGCGCTGCTTTTGGCCAAGCCCACGTTTCCGCAGTCGATTCTCGATCGCGAAAAGGCCCGGGTGAGCGCGAGTCTTCGTGAGTCCGCCACCCGGCCCGAGACCCTTGTGCGGCGCACGTTTGATTCGCTACTTTACGGCGAGCATCCCTACGGACGTCATGCCGAGCCGGAAACGGTGGCGGCCATTGATCGTGATGATCTGGTGCGCTTTCACGCCGACCATTACTCGGCTCGCCGGGCGGTGATTTCGATGATTGGCGCGGTCTCGCGCGAACGCGCAGCCGCCATCGCCGAAGACCTCACACGCGGGCTGCCGGCCGGCGCCGCTTCGCCTGCGCTATCGCAGCTTCCGGTGGCATCGGGGTTGGCCGAGCGTCGTCTCGAACACCCTGCCTCGCAAAGTCATGTGCTGGTCGGGCAACGCGGCATCGCGCGCGGCGATCCCGATTTCTTCGCGCTCACCGTGGGCAACTATGTGTTGGGTGGCGGTGGGTTCGTCTCCCGGCTTTATGGGGAAGTGCGCGAAAAACGTGGCCTCGCCTATAGCGTCTACTCCTATTTTTCGCCACAGATTCAGCCAGGCCCGTTTGCAATCGGTCTGCAGACCCGCAAGGACCAGGCCGATCAGGCGCTGAGCGTGGTGCGTGACGTGCTGGAGCGGTTCGTGAGGGAAGGCCCGACGGCTGACGAACTGGCCGCGGCCAAATCGAACCTGATCGGAGGCTTTGCCCTTCGCATCGATTCCAACGCCAAGATCCTGGCGCAGCTGTCAGCAATCGGTTTTTACGGATTGTCACTTGATTGGCTCGAGCGCTGGACCGATCGCGTGGCGGCAGTCAGCCTCGAGGATGTACGGGCTGCGTTTGCCCGGCACATCAGACCCGACGCCATGGTGACCGTGGTGGTGGGCGCGCCCTCTGCGGGTGCCCCGTCGCGCTGAGCCCGGCATGCCCCCAGCCTCCAGACGATCGCAGGCGGCGCGTACCGACGAGCGCGCGAAACGCGTCCCGGCGGCAGCGCCAGGGCGCATCCGGATCATCGGTGGTCAGTGGAAACGTACGCCGCTTGCCGTACCGGCAGTCGATGGCCTTCGCCCCACGCCCGACCGGGTGCGTGAAACCCTCTTCAACTGGCTGGGGCAGTCGCTGGACGGCTGGCGCTGTCTGGACCTCTTTGCAGGTACCGGCGCGCTGGGGCTCGAGGCCGCTTCACGCGGGGCCGCGCGCGTGGTGATGGTTGAACGTGATCGCACCGCCTGCCGGCAGATAGCCGGGCTGGTCAACCGCCTGTCGGCCGGCGACCGGGTCGAGCTGATCGAGGGCGATGCCCGCGATGCGCTGGAGCGCCTGCGTCGTCGCGCTGAGCCGCCCTTTGATCTGGTCTTTCTCGATCCACCGTTTTCGGGCGACTGGATCGCAAGCCTGTGGCCTCGCCTGGATACGATCGTCAGTCCCGCGGGCCTCGCGTATGTGGAGTCGGGCCGTCCGCTTGATCCGATCCCCGATGGCTGGCGGCTCGAGCGCGCGGGATCGGCGGGGCAGGTCCATTATCATCTGCTGCGCCGCATGGAACCGAACGAGGAAACGCGTCATGGTGAGAGCTGTCTACCCCGGAACCTTTGATCCGCTGACCCGCGGCCACGAAGACATCATCCGCCGCGGCGCGTCCCTGTTCGATTCGGTAGTGGTGGGCATCGCCGCCAGCCGCGGCAAGAACCCCATCTTCAGTGTCGAAGAGCGGATAGCGATTGCACGCGAGGCCCTGGCCGACTGTGGCAACGTCCGCATCACCAGCTTCTCGGGCCTGCTGGTCAACTTTCTTCGCGAGCATGAGGCGCGGGTGGTGTTGCGGGGCGTTCGAAGTGTGAGTGACTTCGACTACGAGTTTCAGATGGCGGGCATGAACCGGCACATGATGGCCGACTGCGAGACGCTCTTCATGGTGCCCACCGAGGGTCAGATGTTTGTCTCGGGCACGCTGGTGCGCGAGATCGCCATGATGGGCGGCGATGTGAGCCGTTTTGTGGCGCCTCCGGTGCTTGCCTGGATTGAGCGAAAGCTTGCAGCGTCCGGCAAGGCCCCGGCGGGCTGAGCCTGTCATTTCCGAGCCCAGACCATGGCGCTGATGATTACCGACGAATGCATCAACTGTGATGTATGCGAGCCCGAGTGCCCCAATCAGGCCATTTCAATGGGAGCCGAGATCTACCAGATCGACCCGGCGCGCTGCACCGAATGCGTTGGCCACTTCGATGAACCGCAATGCCAGCAGGTCTGTCCGGTGGCCTGTATCCCATTCAATCCCGAGTGGCGGGAAACACGTGATCAGCTGACGGCCAAATACCTTTCGCTGCAGCGCGGTGTCACGAATTTGTAACAGAGCGGGCTGACGCTTTGGATCCCATTGATTCGGGTCCGGCAATGGAACTCATTCTGTGGCGGCATGCTGATGCGGGCGACTCGGTGGCCGACCCGCTGGAAGATCTTGAACGCAGGCTCTCTGACCGCGGCCGTCGACAGGCGATGCGGGTTGCGCGCTGGCTCGAGTCGCGTCTTCCCGAGCGTTGCGTGGTCTATAGCAGCCCTGCCCCGCGGGCCCGTGAGACGGCCGAAACCCTGGGGCTGAAGCTTCGGATTGACGAACGGCTCGCGCCCGGGGCAGGCGGGGAGACTGTTCTTCAGGTCGCTGGGTGGCCCGGCGTGGACGGCGGCGACAGCAGGAGCCGACATGTGCTCATCATTGGTCATCAGCCATCCCTGGGCGAGGCATTCAGCCTGGCGCTCTCGGGGCAGGCCGGTCACTGGACCGTCCGCAAGGGCAGTCTCGTGTGGCTGGTGAGCCGCGAGGCGGGCGCCAATGTCTATCTGCGTGCGGCGATCGGCCCCGACCTCGTTTAATCCTGTCCCGCAGAGGGCGCTGGCGTCAGAGCTCTCGCACTTCGAACTGCGCGAGCAGTCTCTGCTCGGTCCAGCGTGTCGACTCGTCGACCAGGTCCTCCCGGGCCTCGGGGTGTGCGTCAAGCCAGTCACGCGCGATCTCGATTCGCGCCGACCCCTGGCGGAAGAAAAGCGCAGGTAGCGGTGGCGCCCGCTCATCGCCCGTGGAGTGTCGCTCGAGTATCACAGCGAGGCGCAGTGCCAGCACGGACAGCCACGCGAGCTCCCCCGCCACCAGGCCGCGCAATTTGCGCAGCCCCCCGGTCTGCGCCAGAACGAGCGCCGACAGCGCGCCCTGCTCGGCATCGCTAAACCCCGGCATGTCGGCGTGGCGAAGAATGTAGGCCGCATGCCGGTGGTGATTCTCATCGGCGATGATCCGGCCGGCATCGGCCAGACGAGCCGCCCAGCCAAGATGCGCCCGCCGCTCGAGGCGCTCCTCGCGCACCGCACGCGCCGCCTGGTCATAGAGGGCGCAGGCGGTTTCAGCGCGGCGACGGCTGCGGATCGGATCAATCTGGTAGCGGCTCTGGAGGCGCGTGACCGTCTGCTCGCGGATATCGGCACCAGCCAGTTCGGACCAGAGCTCGATCAGGATCCCGTCACGCAGTGCCGCCTCGCAGTAGTCGATGGCATCCAGTCCAAACTCATCGAATACCGCTGTCATGACGGCGAGACCGCCCGCAATCACTGCGCGGCGGTCGGGCTTGATCTGTGCGAAGACGGGCGATTGGTCGATTGGCGCGGCAAACAGTGCCCGGCGCAATTGCGCGAGCGCGAGCCGGTCCAGGCTGGGCGAGCCCAGCGTGTTCCGGGCAAGCAGTGACAGCGCCTTGGCTGTTCCCGAAGTGCCGACGGCGTGTTCCCAACCCAGGGCACGCGCGCGGCGCGCAACCGGTGCAAAGCGCTGCTTCACTTGTCGAAGCGCACGATCGAAGCTGCGCTCATCGGCACCCGTCCCGTCAAAGTGTGCGAGCGTGGTGCTCACGCAGCCAACGTCAATCGAGTCAAGCATCAGGGGCTCATCGTGAATGCCGAGAATGCATTCTGTCGATCCTCCCCCGATGTCGATCACCAGGCGACGGCGCCCATCGCTGAGCGCATGTGAAGCACCCACCCAGATGAGCCGGGCTTCTTCATGGCCCGAGATGACTTCGATGGGATAGCCGAGGACAGCCTGGGCATCAGCCAGAAAATCAGCCGAGTTCTGCGCCACCCGCAGGGTGTTGGTTGCCACCGCCCGAACCGCCTGCGGTGCGAAGGCGCGCAACCTGTCGCTAAAGACGCTGAGTGCCTCGAGACCGCGCATTCGCGAGTCGGCATCGAGTCGGCGCTCGGTGTCCAGCCCGGCCGCGAGCCGGACGCTGCGCTTGACGCTGTCGATCGCGCGAACCGACGGCGCAATGCCGTTGCCGGTGGTTCGGGCAATCAGCAGCCGGAAGCTGTTCGATCCGAGATCGATAGCGGCTAACAGGGAGGACTCCGACATTCGGTGACAGGACCTTGATGATGATCGGGCGCGAGTATGACAGCGCCTTGACGGCCGTGCAGCGCTTCGTCATCAAACCGTCATTGTCGGGCAGGATGATTCAAGGCCACCGTGAAAAGAGGCTGCTCGCCCAGTCTGTTATGCCATGACAACCTCGTCCCCTGACTCCTGCGGCCGACTGCTCAATCGCGAGCAGGGCATTCTCAGGTTCAACGAGCGCGTGCTCGCGATGGCAGACGACGCGTCCGTGCCGCTTCTCGAGCGCCTTCGGTATGTGACCATCGTCAGCAACAATCTTGATGAGCTCTTCGAGATCAGGGTGGCGGAACTGCAGCAGATCGTCCGTCTGGGGCGCGAAGATTCTTCGGCCGCCGCTGCAAGCCTGGATGCCATCGGTCGATCGGCGCGCGCCCTGGTCGATCGCCAGTACACGCTTCTGAACGAGACGCTCAAGCCCCTGCTGGTGTCTGAAGGCATCGTGATTCATCTGATGGTGGACTGGAACGATGCCCAGAGGCAATGGGCGAGCGATGTGTTTGACCGCGAAGTGGAGCCGTTGCTTACGCCCATTGCGCTCGACCCGGCACATCCTTTCCCACGAATCCTCAACAAGAGTCTGAATTTCATTGTCGAGCTTGATGGCGAAGACGCCTTCGGTCGCCGCGCCGGGATTGCGATTGTGCAGGCGCCGCGTGCGCTACCCCGCGTGCTGTCGGTTCCTCCCGAGGTGTCGGGCCATGCGCACGGCATGATGCTGCTCACCTCAATCGTGCAGGGTTTTGTGGGCCGGTTGTTTCCGGGCATGGAGGTTCTCGAGGTTCACCAGTTCCGGCTCACCCGGAACAGTGACCTGTTTGTGGATGATGAAGAGGTCACCGATTTGCGTGAGGCGCTGCAGGGTGAACTGCTTCAGCGCCAGTTTGGCGATGAGGTGCGGCTGGAGGTGTCGGCGGACGCGCCCGACAGGCTGGTGGCGCGGCTTCTCAGGGAGTTTGAGCTCACAGAGCGCGATTGCTACCGCTCCAAAGGCCCGGTCAATCTGGTGCGGCTTCAGCAGGTGATCAGTCTCGCGAATCGCTCCGACCTGCTCTTTCCCGCGTTCGAGCCCCCGGTGCCCGCTGCGCTTCGCGGGCGCGACCTGTTTGCTTCGATCCGCAAGCACGACATCCTGGTTCACCACCCCTATGAATCGTTTGCGCCGGTGATGCGATTTCTCACCAGTGCAGCGCGCGACCCCGATGTGGTGGCCATCAAGCAGACGGTCTACCGCACCGGGGATGACTCCGCGCTCATGCAGGCCCTGATCGAGGCGGCGCGGGCGGGCAAGGAAGTCACGGTGGTGGTGGAGTTGATGGCGCGCTTCGACGAGCTCACCAACATCAACTGGGCCGCCCGTCTCGAGCAGGTGGGTGCGCACGTGGTCTATGGGGTCGTGGGCCACAAGACCCACGCCAAGATGGCGATGGTGCTGAGGCGTGAGCGGGCCCGCAATGGACAGACGGTGCTTCGCCGCTATGTTCATCTTGGTACCGGCAACTACCATCCGCGCACTGCCCGGCTGTATGAAGACTTCGGGCTGTTCACCGCAGATGAGGATATCTGCGCAGACGTCCATCAGGTCTTTCAACGGCTCACCGGCCTGGGCGAGCGCGGCCGATTGCGCGCGCTTGCGCAGTCGCCGTTTACGCTGCTCGAGATGGTGCTTTCGTCGATTCGACGTGAAATCGAACATGCGAAGGCCGGGCGCCCGGCTGCGATCTCGGCCAAGATCAACGCGCTTTTGTCGCAGCAGGTGATCGATGCGCTCTATGAAGCCAGCGCGGCGGGCGTACAGATCGATCTGATTATTCGAGGTGTGTGCGCACTCAAGCCAGGCGTGCCCGGGCTGAGCGACAACATCCGTGTTCGCTCGATCGTGGGCCGCTTTCTCGAGCACAGCCGCGTGTTTGTGTTCCATAACGATGGTGATCCCGCGGTCTGGCTGGCGTCTGCCGACTGGATGGATCGCAATCTTCTGCGGCGGGTCGAGGTGGCCTTTCCGATTCGCGATGCCAAGCTTCGCGAGCGGGTGATCTTCGAGGCAATCACCGTGCATCTGGGCGATAACGCCGATGCCTGGCTGATGGATGGCGAAGGCAACTACCAGCGTGGCGCGCCCAAGGGGCGCAGGCGTGGCTACCACTCGCAGCGCGAACTCATGCGGCGGCTGGCGGGCTGAACGCCGGGCGGTGCGTGCGCCGCGCTGTCATCGATTCTTCACGCTGCGGTCATCAGACCGAAACAATTTCTACCGACACTGCCTGTTCCGTAACAAGGAGTTTGAGTGATGTCGCACCCCAATGATTCATTTCCCGTTGAAAACACCTCGAACAATGAACACTTTCAGGACGTGCTGGCGCGCGGCCTGTCAAATCCCTCACGGCGCTCGATTCTGCGCGGCGGTGTAGGTCTCTCGGCGGCATCGCTGCTACCCGTCATGTCTGCCTGCGGCAGCACAGACGCGACACAGATGAAGGCACTTGCTGAGCCTGTCGCCGCAGCGCAGATCAAGTTCAACGCCGTCGCCAAAAGCATTGCCGATTCGGTGATCCTGCCGCCCGGCTACACCGCCCGTGTATTGCACGCCACCGGTGATCCGATCGATACCGCAGCGGCTGCCTACTCCAACCTCGGTACTGAAGCGGATGACTGGTCCAAGCGGATTGGTGACCATCACGATGGGATGGAGCTCTTCTACATCGATGGCGCAGGCAAGGCGAGCAATGCCGCACAAACACGTGCCGTGCTGGCGGTAAATCATGAAAGCTCGGCCGACGCGCACTTTTTCCATGCGAATGGCCAGACCTCGGGTGCGAAGACCGGGCTCAAGTTTGACCAGTTTGGCTCGTGGGATGGCGGCGCCCGCCCGGCAGCCGAAGTGCTGAAGGAAATCAATCACCACGGCGTGTCGATCGTTGAACTCGACATGGCAGCGGGCGGCGGCATCAACGGCTACAAGGTAAATACCGGCGCCAGCGCTCCGCTCAACCGCCGGATCAACCCCAACACCCAGGTGACGGTGACTGGGCCGGCGGCACACCTCGCCGGTATCAAGTCGCTTTTCCGGACAAAGTTCAGCCCCGATGGTTCGCTGGCGCGCGGCACGCTCAACAACTGCGGCTCAGGCCGGACACCCTGGGGCACTTTCCTCACCTGCGAGGAAAACTGGGCCTTCTACTTCAACATGCCCACGGGCGCGACGCTGCCCGATTCCAGGACGCTGGCAGGTCGCACACGCTACGGTGTGGCTGCCACCGCACCAGCGGGCGCCGCCGGCAAGCTCCTGGGCCAGGGCTGGCACACGCCGGTTGACGCAGCGGGCGAGACCACCTTTGCACGCTGGAACATTGCGGCGTCGGGCGCCACGGCAGCCGATGACTTCCGCAACGAGCCCCACACCTTTGGTTACAACCTCGAGATCGATCCCGCCAACCCGAATTCGGTGCCCGCCAAGCGCGTGTCGATGGGCCGCTTTGCCCATGAAGCCGCCGTCTGCAGCAAGCTGGTGGCCGGGCAGCCCATTGCGTTCTACATGGGGTGCGATTCGCGCAACGAGTACATCTACAAATTCGTCTCCAAAGAGAAC
>Ga0172373_10002064_pt1 | contig 31445 bp, 28 predicted proteins | sample Lak10m_2_FD_114546 | JGI IMG/M metagenome (GOLD analysis project Ga0172373, IMG submission 114546) | Freshwater microbial communities from Kabuno Bay, South-Kivu, Congo - kab_092012_10m | ecosystem: Environmental > Aquatic > Freshwater > Lake | place: Democratic Republic of the Congo...
CAGGGGCTGAAGATCGAGCTCGGCGTCAAGGTCGGCGAGATCGCGCGCACCGGCGGGGGCGTCAGCGTCGCCTACACCGATGCCAAGGGCCAGGCGCGCAGCCTCGAGGTCGAGCGCCTGATCGTCTCGATCGGCCGCGTGCCGAACACGACCGGGCTGAACGCCGAGGCGGTGGGCCTGAAGCTCGACGAGCGCGGTGCCATCGTCGTCGACGGCGAGTGCCGCACCAACCTGCCCGGCGTCTGGGCCGTCGGTGACGTGGTGCGTGGCCCGATGCTGGCGCACAAGGCCGAGGAAGAGGGCGTGGCCGTGGCCGAGCGCATCGCCGGCCAGCACGGGCACGTCAACTTCGACACCGTCCCTTGGGTCATCTACACCAGCCCCGAGATCGCCTGGGTCGGCAGGACCGAGCAGCAGCTCAAGGCCGAGGGTCGTGCCTACCGCGCGGGCAGCTTCCCCTTCATGGCCAACGGCCGGGCGCGCGCGCTGGGCGACACGACCGGGATGGTCAAGATGCTGGCCGACGCCACCACCGACGAGGTGCTCGGCGTGCACATCGTCGGCCCTTACGCCAGCGAGCTGATCGCCGAGGCGGTGATGGCGATGGAGTTCAAGGCCAGCAGCGAGGACATCGCGCGTATCTGCCACGCGCATCCTTCCCTGTCCGAGGCCACGAAGGAAGCGGCGCTGGCGGTCGACAAGCGCACGCTGAACTTCTGATGCGGCGGCGCCCCGGCCCAGCGACCGTTGCGGGCTTCGAGGACGAGAGGCGCGCGCGGTGAGCGTGCGGACTCTGTACGAGTCCGAGCTCACCGCTCGGGGATACCGTAGCGATCCGGCGCAGTTGCGCGCAGTCGCCGCGCTGGAGCGTTGCGAGCGCGAGTGGGCGGACTACAAGGCGCGGCGCAGCAACGCACTCACCAAGCTGCTGCGTCGCCCGCCCATCCCGCGCGGCGTCTACATGCACGGCGGCGTCGGGCGGGGCAAGAGCTTCCTGATGGACTGCTTCTTCCAGGCGGTCCCGCTGACGCGCAAGACGCGCCTGCACTTCCACGAGTTCATGCGCGAGGTGCACCGCGAGCTGCAGGATCTGAAGGGCACGGTCAATCCGCTGGAGGAACTCGGCCGCCGCATCGCGCGGCGCTTTCGGCTGATCTGCTTCGACGAGTTCCACGTCGCCGACGTGACCGACGCGATGATCCTGCATCGCCTGCTGGAGGCGATGTTCGCCAACCGGGTCAGCATCGTCACGACCTCGAACTTCCACCCCGACGATCTTTACCCGAACGGCCTGCACCGCGACCGCATCCTGCCGGCGATCGAGTTGCTCAAGCAGCACCTCGAGGTGGTCAACGTGGACGCCGGGGTGGACTACCGCCAGCGCACCCTGCAGCAGGTCGAGGTCTACCACTGCCCGCTCGGCGAAGCGGCCGAGGCGGCCATGGAGCGGGCCTTCGAGGCGCTGGCCGAGGCGCGTGACGAGCCGCCGGTGCTCCATATCGAGCATCGCGAGATCCGCGCCGTGCGCCGCGCAGGTGGCGTGGTCTGGTTCGATTTCCGCACGCTCTGCGGCGGGCCTCGCTCGAACCATGACTACCTCGAGATCGCGACCCGATTCCACACGGTGCTGGTGTCCAACGTCCCGCAGATGCCTCCTCGCATGGCCAGCGAGGCCAGACGTTTCACCTGGCTTGTCGATGTGTTCTACGACCGGCGCGTCAAACTCGTGTTGTCTGCCGCCGTGCAGCCGGAGAACCTCTATCACGAGGGCCCGTTGGCGCACGAGTTCCCGCGCACGGTCTCACGCCTCAGAGAGATGCAATCCGCCGAATTCCTTGCCCTTCAGCGACGCGAGGTCGACACGTCTTTGACCTGACCTGACCGGACAAGAACGTGGTGGGCGGGCAGATGCCCCGAGGCGCCCGTCGACCGGTGCGCACATAATCCCGTCCAGCGCTTCGATGGACCAGAACCTCCACTCCCCCGAAAGGCGGCTCATCGAGTTGAGGATCGAGCACGCCGATCTCGACAGTCTCATCGATCGCGTGGAACGCGAGCGCGACGGCGGGGTCGATGAACTTGCCCTGCGACGCTTGAAGAAGCGGCGGCTGCTGCTGCGCGACATGATCGCCCGTCTGGCCCTGGCGATCGAACCCCCTGAACACGCCTGAGGTGTCCGTCCCGGATGTCCTCGTCGGGACACTCGGCGGCGCCGTGCGCGAGGCGCTCGCACCCGAGGGCCCGCTTGCCGAAGCGGACGCTGCCTTTCGCCCCAGGCCGGCGCAGCAGCAGATGGCGCAGGCGATCGCGCACGCCATCGAGGCCCTGGACACCCTGGTCGTCGAGGCGGGCACCGGAACGGGCAAGACCTACGCGTATCTGGTGCCGGTGCTGCTGTCGGGCAAGCGTGCCCTGATCAGCACAGCCACTCGCGCTCTCCAGGATCAACTCTTCCTGCGCGATCTGCCGCGACTGGTCGAAGTCCTGCGCCGGCCGGTACGCATGGCGCTGCTGAAGGGGCGATCGAGCTACCTGTGCCTGCACCGTCTGGGACAGGCCAGGATGCAGGCGAGCCTGCCCGATCTGGCGTCGGTGGTCATGCTGGCGCGTATCGAGCGCTGGTCGCAAGCCACCATGACAGGTGACCTGGCCGAGGTCGCCGGGCTCCACGAAGGCGCTGCGCTGATCCCGCTCGTGACCTCCACCCGCGACAACTGCCTTGGATCGGAGTGCCCGCAGTGGTCCTCCTGTCACCTTGTGCGTGCCCGGCGCGATGCGATGGCGGCCGATGTGGTGGTGGTCAATCACCATCTGTTCTTCGCCGACGTGGCCTTGCGCGACAGCGGCGTGGCCGAACTGCTGCCCAGCGTCGATGTCGCCGTCTTCGATGAGGCGCACCACCTTGTCGATGTGGGGCTGCAGTTCCTCGGGAGCGTGCTCGGGACGTCGCAGGTCGGGGACTTCGGCCGTGATCTGGTTGCGATCGGACTGGAGCGGGCGCGTGGACTGCAACCCTGGCCCGACATCGCGGCAGACCTCGACGTCCGTGCACGCGAGGTTCGGCGGCTCGCGCTGGCCGCGATTCCTCAGACCCGTCTGCCGGTGAAGCTGGCGTGGGCCCAGCGTGGCGATCCGGGGCCATGGGCGCAGGCTGTCGAGACGCTCGCGCTGTCCCTGGCGCGTGCCGGGCAGGCCTTGGCCCAGGTGGCGGATGGCAGTGCCGAATTCGGCCGATTGGCCGAACGCGCCGCGGCGCTGGAGGCACTTGCACGACGCTTCTCGCAGGAGGCTGTGGTCGGGCATGTTCGATGGGTTGATGTCTCGACGCATGCTGTGCGTCTGGTGGAGTCGCCGCTCGACATCCGCCAGTGCATCACCGCCTGCCGTGAGGCGTCGCGCAAGACGTGGGTCTTCACGTCGGCGACGCTCGGTGACGATGACAGGCTGTCGTGGTTCACGGCCGGAACGGGCGTCGAGGATGCGACGGTCCTGCGCGTGGGCAGTCCTTTCGACTATCCGACGCAGGCGCGGTTGTGGGTGCCGCGGGTCTTTCCGGCGCCGCGCGAGGCGGGGCATCCCGCAGAGGTCGGCCGTCTGGCCGCAGAGCTCGCCAGGGTGCTCCAGGGGAGGACGTTCATCCTCACCACCAGCCTGCGAGTGCTCGCGCCCATCGAGCAGGCGCTCCGGCTCGCGCTGGCCGGCACCGGTGCGGGCGACTGGCAGGTGCTGGTGCAGGGACAGGCGCCGCGGCGCGCGCTGCTCGAACACTTCGGCGACGGCCGGCGCAGCGTGCTCCTGGGCTCGCAGGGGTTCTGGGAGGGCATCGACGTGCCGGGTGAGGCGCTCCAATGCGTGGTGATCGACAAGCTGCCGTTCCCGATGCCGACGGATCCGCTCACACAGGCCCGGGTCCAGCAGGTGGAAGCCCGTGGTGGCAAAGCCTTCGAGGAATGTATTCTTGCCGAGGCGGCGGTCATGCTGAAGCAGGGCGCCGGTCGCTTGATCCGCACCGAAACCGATCAGGGCCTGCTGGTCGTGTGCGATCCGCGGCTGGTGACCATGCCCTACGGACGACGGCTGCGGTCCGCGATTCCGCCGATGTCGGTCATCGAGACGCCGGAGTCGGCGCGGCGCTGGCTGGACGGACTGGCCGCGGCGCGCGATGCGAAGGCATCGTCTGCCGCGGCAGGGTGAGGATGCGGTCGACGACCGGGCTCACCAGGGTCGCCACCATGGGCGACCGGCGGCAGGCACCGCACCTTCGAGGAATCGGCTCTGGGGGAAACTGCTGCGCAAGACGCGCTTGGCGTCGTCGCGCAGGTTGGCCAACCCCAATCGGTCGTAGCTCTGGGCCATGATCGCCAACGCCTCCTCGACCGCGGGCGCCTTCTCGTATTCGACGACCGCCTGCTTGGCTCGATTGGCAGCCGCCACATAGGCGCCTCTGCCCAGGTAGTACCGGGCCACGGCGACCTCGGCCTCGGCCAGTGCATTCAGGATGAAGTCCATGCGCTGCAGCGCATCCGGTGCGTACCGCGAGTCCGGGAATTGCTGGAGCAGTTGCCGGAAGGACTGGTAGGCCTCCCTCGAGGCCTGCGGATCGCGCTCCGCCACGCGCTGGCCCGCGAGCACGCCGAGAGAGCCTACGGAGTCGTTGAAATTGATCAGCCCGCGCAAGTACAGCGCGTAGTCCATGGCGGGACTGGACGGGTGCAGGCGCATGAACCGGTCGACGGTGGCAAGCGCCGAGGCCCGCTCGTTGAACTTCCACTGCGCGTGCGCCAGATCCAGCAGGGCCTGCTGGCCGAGCAGCGTCCCGGTGGCTCGCGCCTCGACCCGCTCCAGCGCCTTGATCGCCGCGTCGTAGTTGCCGCTGGCCGCCTGCTCGCGGGCCTGTGCATACAATTCCGCGGTTTCCGCATCCGGTGTCTTCGGCGCCGGGGTGAGGCCGGCACAGCCTGATGCCAGCACGACGATGGCGATGCCAACCGTACGTGCCAACGCGCTTGCAAGAGGCAGACTCAGACGCATGGACAGGCTTGTTGCAGAGGGCCGGATGACCGGGCAGGGCAGTGGCGGATTATAGGAACGGGGGATTGCCGCCCGGCTTGACGCCGGTGGTGCGTCTTCGCTCGAATGCGGTCGATGGCGTCGATGACGCATCGTCGCGGGAAGAGGCTGAGGCTGAGGCTGAGGCCGAACCGCAGTCGGTGGACATCCGGACCGGGCGTGTCCGCCTCGATCAGCACGCGACCCGCCTGGACCGGGCGCTGGTCGAGTTGGCGCCGGAGTTTTCCCGGGGCCATCTGCAAACCTTGATCGGCGAGGGCTTGGTGCAGGTCGACGCGCGTGTGGTCACGTCGTCGTCGACCCGACTGAAGGCCGGCCAGACATTGCAGGTGATCCTGCGCCCGACGGCGGAGAGCCTCGCCTTCCGGGCGGAGCCGATGGTGCTGCCGATCGTCTACGAAGACGATCACCTGCTCGTCGTCGACAAGCCCGCGGGGCTGGTGGTCCACCCCGCTGCAGGCAACTGGTCCGGCACCCTGCTCAACGGCTTGCTGGCTCACCATGCGCAGGCGGCGCAACTGCCCCGCGCAGGGATCGTGCATCGCCTCGACAAGGACACCTCCGGCCTGATGGTGGTGGGCAAGACGCTGGCTGCAGTGACCGCGCTGGCGCGGTCGATCGCCGCGCGCGAGGTCCGGCGCGTCTATCACGCCGTGATCCACGGCGCGCCGTCCGACCCGTCGTTCGACGTCGATGCCCGCATCGGACGCGATCCGATCTCTCGCGTGCGCATGGCCGTCACCCGGGAGGGTCGGGAGGCGCTGACGCATGTCGAGGTCTTGGGTACAGGCCAGGGCTTCAGTGCCGTCCGGTGCCGCTTGCACACCGGACGCACGCACCAGATCCGGGTGCATCTGGCCAGCCGAGGCCATCCGCTCGTCGGCGACCGTCTCTACGGAGGCGCATGTGCGTTGGGCATCGAGCGTCAGGCCCTGCATGCGGTCGAACTGTCGCTGGCACATCCGGTGACCGATGAGTCCATGACCTGGCACGCCCGGCCGCCCGAAGACTTCCTCAGTGCCTGGCATGCTGTGGTCGCGCGCGTCTGAATTCCGGGATGCGCGGGCGCGAAACTTGCGCTCGCGCGTCGGTCGATGCGCGTGACTTCGACGGCATCGACGGCATCGTTGACGGCTTCGTTTTCATCGGCGTTACACTTGCGCAATACGCGGCCAGCGGATGCCGCTGATGCACGCAGTGCCATTGCCCTGCAGTCTGGCCTATCGGGGCAAATCGAGGCCGGCGGCGTCTTGTTGAACCGGGGTGGCGGTGGTCGGACTTCTGGGGCGGTCGTCCCGGGTTGCCGGCAAGGCGCAGTGCATGCCACCGATGCCTTCGTCGGTTTCCGACTCCGTCCGAGGGCCTGCACAGGACGGCGGTCTGACGATTTCTTGAGGCGTTCTTGACGCGCGAGAGGTCGGGGCCACGTTGACTGGGGCCGCATGCGGCCCTGACTCGCCCGCTGCGGCCGACCCCGAACCGAGCCCGCGGGACGCGGTCACTTTCGTGCTGCGAGACAGGCAATCCGGGTTCAGCCAGGGTGCCCGGTCACATGGCGCGGCCAGGGTGGGGCCCCGAATCGCTGGTGTCCGTCCCCAGGGGTGGGTCTGATGAATGCCGATGAGGCCAGGAAGATTCTCGAAACAGCCTTGATCTGCGCGGCAGCGCCGCTGCCCCTGCGCGACATGCAATTGCTCTTCGACGGCGAGCGGGATGCTGCGGACATCCGGGCGCTGCTCGGGGAACTGACCGAACTTTGGAAGGATCGTGGGGTGGAGTTGGTCTGTCTGGCGTCGGGTTGGCGTTTCCAGAGCCGGGCGGCCATGCGTCCGTTCCTCGATCGACTGCATCCGGAAAAGCCGCCTCGATATTCCCGGGCCGTGCTCGAGACGCTGGCGATCGTCGCCTACCGTCAGCCGGTCACGCGTGGTGACATCGAGGACATCCGTGGTGTGACGGTCGCCACCCAGATCGTGCGCCAACTCGAGGATCGCGGCTGGATCGAGCCGATCGGCTATCGCGACACGCCGGGCCGTCCCGCGCTCTACGCCACCACTCGCCAGTTCCTCGACGACCTCGGACTGCGCAGCCTGGAGCAACTGCCCGCGCTGGAGCGGGTGACAGCGGGTGCGGGTCACGCCTTGCAGGAGACGTCTGCGGCGCCGTTCGCCCCGGCGCTGTCGTCTGCCTTCGACGACGCAGGGCTGCCATTCGAAGCGGCCGCCATGGCGGATGTCGCAACCGACCTCGAGACTGGAGCGCCCTCGCTGCCGGCCTCGGGGAGTTCTGAAGATGAGCAGGTATCCCCTCCTGCCGGAGACCGGTCCGATGATGACTGATGACGATTCCCCCTCGACGCCTTCCGGTGCCCAGTCCCCCGCGCCAGCCATGGCGCCGCAGGTTCAGACGACCGCCGCTGTGCAGGCGGATTTCGCCGCGGGCCCCGGCAGGGCCGTCCCCGCTGTCGCCGGCGGCGTGACTGCAGGCGGTGATGGGGCCGCTGGGGCACATGGGGCAGATGCGGCAGATGGGACCGATCGGGCCGTTGGGGCCGATGGGGCCGATGGGGCCGAGCCCGCTGCGCCCGCTGGTTCCAGACGGAAGCGGCCGCGTCGGCGATCTCGCAGACATGCCGATCGGTCACCAGCCGCTGCCGTGAGTGACGCCTTGGCATCCGACGAAGAGGACGCAGCGGCCACCGAGGCGGGCGAGTCGCTTTCCTCGCCCGAGCCGTTGCCGATCGATGCCGATGCCTTGTTTGCCGAGGTGGTCTCGGGTGCCTACGACGTCGCCGGCGACGAGGCCCAGGTCGACATGCCCGTGGCGAAGCGCATCCTGGCTCCGGAGCCGGACGCCCCCAAGCTGCACAAGGTGCTCGCGCAGTCGGGCGTCGGATCGCGGCGTGACCTGGAACAGGTCATCGCGGAGGGTCGTGTCAGCGTCAACGGACAGCCGGCACACACCGGCCAGCGTGTGTCGTGGGGTGACCGGGTGGCGATCGACGGCAAGCCGGTGAAGATCCACATCGCAGCGCCGCCGCCGCGCGTGTTGGCCTATCACAAGCCGGTGGGCGAGATCGTCACGCACGACGACCCGCAGCAGCGCCCGACCGTCTTCCGGCGCCTGCCGCGTCTGCCGCGTGGCAAATGGCAGTCCGTGGGCAGGCTCGACATCAACACCGAAGGCTTGCTGCTCTTCACCAACTCGGGCGATCTTGCCAACCGGCTGATGCACCCACGTTTCGCCGTCGAACGTGAGTACGCGGTGCGCATCCTCGGAGAACTGGGCGACGAGGGCCGGCAGCGGCTGCTGTCGGGCATCGACATCGACGGCCAGGTCGCCACCCTGCTGAGCATCGAGGACGGGGGCGGTGAGGGCGCCAACCGGTGGTATCGCGTGGTCATCGCCGAGGGGCGCAACCGGGAGGTTCGGCGTCTGTTCGAGGCGGTCGGTCATGCCGTGAGCCGGCTGATCCGCATCCGCTACGGATCGGTGGTGCTGCCTCGCGGCCTGCGCCGAGGGGCCTGGGTCGATCTTTCGCCGCAGGACGTGAAGACGCTGCGAGAAGTGTCCGCGCCTGCGCGCGGTGGCGGTGCGGACGAGGGCGATGAGGCCAGGGGGCCGAGAGCTTCGCGGCGTGGACGCAAGGGTCGTCAAGCCGACAACCCCAGGCCCGGCCGCCCCGAGGTCGATGCGGTACAGACCGGTCAGGACGACGAGCGGGACGAGCCGATCGGGCCGATCCCGAATCCCTTGCTCCAGACCTTCGACCGGCGTGCGGCCCAGAAGCCCCGTGGGCACAGACGCGTCGACGACGAAGGTGGGCCCATCCCGAACCCCTTGGTGCAGACCTACGATCGCAGGGCAGCCGAAGCTGAACGCCGCTCCCGTGCCGACGTCGACGACGAGGGGGGGCCGATCCCCAATCCGCTGCAGCAGACCTATGACCGACGCTTCGTCCAGAAGGGCCGAGGCGGCGGTGCCGGGCCTGGCGGAGGCGGCGGCATCGGTGGGCCCAGCCAGCGCAAGCGTCCGGCCGGCCCTCGCAAGGAGGGCAAGGTCGGCAAAGCCGGTGCGGCCGGAGCTCAGCCCGACCCGATGCGCACGTCGGTGGGCTACATCGGTGCCGACGCCTTCCTCAAGACCGCCAAGGGCCTGCGCTCCGCGCGTCCCGGCAAGGGCGGTCGCCGTCGCTGAACGGCAGCCGGGTAGAATCCCGGAGTTTTTTTCTTCATCAGGCACGGTCCCTGGAGGTTTCACACATGGCCATCGAACGCACACTGTCGATCATCAAACCTGACGCAGTGGCAAAGAACGTCATCGGGCAGATCTACGCCCGTTTCGAGGGGGCAGGCCTGAAGATCGTGGCCGCTCGCATGGCCCATCTGTCGCGTCGGGAGGCCGAGGCGTTCTACGCCGTGCACAAGCACCGGCCGTTCTTCAACGACCTGGTCGATTTCATGGTGTCGGGCCCTGTCATGATCCAGGTGCTCGAGGGCGAGGGCGCCATCGCGCGCAACCGCGAGCTCATGGGTGCGACCGATCCGAAGAAGGCCGACAAGGGCACGATCCGCGCCGATTTCGCCGACAGCATCGATGCCAACGCGGTCCACGGATCCGACGCGCCCGAGACCGCGGCCGTCGAGGTCTCCTTCTTCTTCCCCGGCATGAACATTCACGGGCGTTGAGCCCACCGGGCGGCGGCGACGTCCGTCGCGCCGGTTGGGCGGCCCGCTCGTAGCCCAGCCATGCAGCCCGCCGATTCCCCGTCCAACCTGCTCGACCTCGATCTCGAGGCGATGGTCGCGCTGTGCGAGTCCATCGGGGAGAAGCGATTCCGGGCCGTCCAGTTGTTCAGGTGGATACACCGGGCCGGAGAGGCTGACTTCCACCGCATGACCGATCTGGCGAAGTCACTGCGCGACAAGCTCGCGGGGCGCTTCGTCGTCGAAGCCCTGCCGGTGCGTGCCGAGCACGTGTCGTCCGACGGCACTGTCAAGTGGCTGTTCGATGTCGGTGGCGGCGATGCCGTCGAGACGGTGTTCATCCCTGAGACCGGGCGCGGCACGCTGTGCGTGTCCTCGCAGGCGGGTTGCGCGGTGGGGTGCCGTTTCTGCTCGACGGGACACCAGGGGTTCAGCCGCAACCTGCGCACCTGGGAAATCGTCGCCCAGGTGTGGTTTGCCGAGCGGCGGCTGCGACAGCGGCTCGGGCTCGGCGAGGGAGAGCGCGCGATCGACAACGTCGTGATGATGGGCATGGGCGAGCCCCTGCAGAATTACGCTGCGCTGGTGCCGGCCCTGCGTGTCATGCTGGACGTCCACGGCTACGGCTTGTCGCGGCGGCGCGTGACGGTGTCGACGTCGGGTGTGGTCCCGATGATGGACCGCCTTGCGCAGGACTGTCCGGTCGCGCTTGCGGTGTCCCTGCATGCGCCTTCGGACGCGGCGCGAGACGGACTCGTCCCACTGAATCGCAAGTACCCGCTGGGTGAACTCATGGCGGCCTGCGAGCGATACCTCCGGCATGCGCCGCGTGACGTCATCACGTTCGAGTACTGCATGCTCGACGGCGTCAACGACACCGATGCCCATGCGCGAGAACTCCTGGCGCTCGTCACGGGGCGTTCGGCCCTGTCGCCTGCAGCCGTCCCCTGCAAGCTCAATCTCATTCCCTTCAATCCCTTTGCGGGTTCGGGTCTCAGACGATCGCCCAGGGAGCGGGTCCTGGCCTTCCAGCGCATCCTGCAGATCGGCGGGGTGGTGACCACGGTGCGCAAGACGCGGGGGGACGACATCGATGCGGCCTGCGGGCAGTTGGCGGGTGAGGTCCGCGATCGCACGGATGTCGCCAGCCGGCTCCCGCGCAGCATCCCGATCGTCGTGCAGCCCGCTTCCCTCGCATGATCCGGCGTCTGCCCGTGTCAGCCCCGAGCCGGCCGCCGCGGCTGCCGACGCCGTGGCGGTTGTCGATGCTCCTGAGCGTTCTGCTTTGCGGCTGCGCGCTGTCCGGCAGTCCCCCGGACCTGCGAACCGCTTCCGACCAGACCGATGCCGATCGCCTGGCCCAGGTGCGCCTGGAACTCGCATCCGGCTACTTCTCGATGGGTCAGGCCGCGACAGCACTCGATGAAGTCAAGCGCGCCCTGGCCATCAAGCCGGACTTCGCGCAGGCCTTGAACCTGCGGGGCTTGATCTACGGACAGATGGGACAGGTGGCGTTGGCCGAAGACAGTTTCCGCCGTGCCCTGCAACTCACGCCACGCGACCCGGACGTCGTGCACAACTACGCATGGTTCCTCTGCCAACTGCGGCGGTGGCAGGAGGCCGATGCCTGGTTCCTCGCGGCGATCGACCGGTCGGCGCCGGCCGGTGCCGCGCGCAGTTGGCGCGCCCGCGGCGTCTGCCTCGGTGCCGCCCAACGACTGGAGGCCGCCTTGGACGCGTTGGCCCGCGCCGACGAGCTCGAGCCTGCCCATCCGGTGACGACTTATCACCTCGCCCTGACCTTGATGGCGTCGGGCCGCAGCGAGGCTGCGCGTGCACGGCTGGAGCCCCTGTTGCAGCAGGCCGAGACCTTGACCGAACCTGTCCTGTGGCTGGCCGTCCGGCTGGCGCACCGGGCTGGGGACGAGTCGGCGACACGGCGCTGGGCGGGTCTCTTGCAGGCGCGCTTTCCTGGATCGGCCGCCGCCAGCCGCCTGTCCAGGGGGTCTTACGATGAGTGAGCGGTTGTCGGACGTGAAGGCAGCAGGCGACGCGGGCCTGGCCGCCGGGGGCGGGGCATCGGTCGGGCGGTCCTGCCGCCCGGTTGTGGGTGCGTGGCGCGCGTTCGAATGCGTTGCGTCTCGCGCTTGCTGTGTGGTGCTGCCGTTCCTCGCGCCGACGCCTGAGCCGCGTGCCCGTGCGTTGGCGTGCGGCTTTCCGGGCCTCGGGTTGCCGATGGAGAGGGGGCGGTGAACGATTCGACGGCGGATGCCGTCGCCGCCGGGCTGCGCCTTCGATCGGCGCGGGAGTCCGCCGGCTTGTCGGTGGACACGATGGCGGGGATGCTGAAGGTCCCGCCAGGACGGCTGCAGGCGCTCGAGGACGCCCGCCTGGATGACCTGCCCGACCTGGCTTTCGCCAGGGCGCTCGCGCAGGCGCAGTGCCGGGCGCTGCGCATCGAGCCGGGCGAGGTGCTGGGCTTGCTGCCCCGCCCTGAATCCGTCGGTCGACGGCTGGAGCAGGTGAATGCCGGGCTGGGTGGGCACCGGGGTGCTGGCGCGCTGCGCCAGAGACGTCCATCTTCGTCCGGCCATCGGCGTCGTACCCGGTATCTCCTGGCGCTCCTGCTCATCGTGGTCCTCGCGGCGGTCGGTGGGTGGATGTCGGGTGTCGGGCGCGTCCAGCCGGAGGGAGGGCCGGCGCTGGGATCCGTCCCTGCGCCGCCGTCGCAGGCGGCCGCATCCGTGTCAGGCTCGCCGGGTGGTGCGCCCGTCGTGTCGTCCGGCGACGCGCCCGCAGCCGTCTCCGACGCTGCCCGGACGACCGCGGTCGCCTCGGCTGGTGGGATGGCTCGCACCGATCCCGACCGCGCTGCTTCCGTCACAGCCGATGCCACCGCGGGCGAGCAGGGCTCCCGATTGAAGGCAGATGCGCCCGCCTGGGTCAGGGTGTCCGACGCAGACGGCCGCATCCTGTTCGAAAGGACGCTCGCCACCGGCGAGTCGCTGGAAATCGACCCGCGCCGGCCCTTGCGGCTGGAACTCGGGAACGCGTCGGCCACGGTCCTCATCGATCGCGGGCGCACGGTCGACCTGGCTCCCTGGACGCGGGACAATGTGGCGCGCCTCGCGTTGGAATGAGGCGGATGAGGATGCACGGCATGGACAGCGATGTGACCGCCCCCCTGATCGAGCCGGCCAGCCCCTTGCCGCGCCGATCGCGCCAGGCGCGGGTGGCTTGGGGCGCCCGGCTGGTGACCATCGGCGGCGACGCGCCGGTGCGGGTGCAGTCGATGACCAACACCGACACGGTCGATGTCATCGAAACCGCCATCCAGGTCAAGGAGCTTGCGCTCGCCGGCTCCGAACTCGTGCGCATCACCGTCAACACACCGGAGGCGGCGCGGGCGGTGCCCCACATTCGCGAGCAACTCGACCGCATGGGCGTGGACGTCCCTCTGGTCGGCGACTTCCACTACAACGGTCACACGCTGCTGACCCAGTTCCCCGACTGTGCCTCGGCCTTGAGCAAGTACCGCATCAACCCGGGCAACGTCGGCAAGGGGCGCAAGCGGGATGCGCAGTTCGCGCAGATGATCGAGGCGGCGATGCGCCACGATCGGCCGGTGCGGATCGGTGTGAACTGGGGCAGCCTCGACCAGGAACTGCTCGCGTCGATGATGGACGACAACGCCCGACGCGCCCAGCCGTGGACGGCGCAGCAGGTGATGTACCAGGCTCTCGTCCAATCGGCCCTGCAGTCGGCAGCGGAAGCCCGCCAACTCGGGATGGATCCGAACCAGATCATCATCAGTTGCAAGGTCAGTGGGGTGCAGGACCTGATCTCGGTGTACCGCGCGCTGGCCGCCCGCTGCGATCACGTGCTGCACCTGGGGCTCACCGAGGCTGGCATGGGCACCAAGGGAACGGTCGCCTCGGCGACGGCGATCTCCGTGTTGCTGCAGGAGGGCATCGGTGACACGATCCGGGTCAGCCTGACCCCGCAGCCGGGCGAGTCCCGCACGCAGGAGGTTGCGGTCGCCCTGGAGATCCTGCAGTCTCTCGGGCTGCGCAGTTTCAATCCGAGCGTCACCGCCTGCCCGGGGTGCGGACGCACGACGAGCACCACCTTCCAGGAACTGGCCAAGCGCATCGATGATCACCTGCGGGCGCAGATGCCGGTCTGGCGCGAGCGTTATCCCGGCGTCGAGACGTTGCGGGTGGCGGTGATGGGCTGCATCGTCAACGGTCCCGGCGAGAGCAAGCACGCCGACATCGGCATCAGCCTGCCGGGCACCGGTGAAGCGCCGGCAGCGCCGGTGTTCATCGACGGCGAGAAGGCCATGACCCTGCGGGGTGACGGCATCGCCGAGGAGTTCCATCGGATCGTCGAGCACTACATCGAGCGCCGGTTCGGCGCGCCGGTCGCCGCGGGCGCCTGACGTCGCAAGAACACTGCCGCCCGGGTCCGTGCCAGGACAGCGGCAGGGCCAGTCTCCTCCATCACTCTCGTGCCGTGCCAGCGCGGATCGCTGCACGGCGCGCCACCGACACCATGACAGACGCTTCCACCCCTTCTGCCGCTGCTTCCTCCACCGCGCGGCCCCGATCCCAGCCGCTGCGCGCCGTCAAGGGCATGAACGACATCCTGCCGCCAGGCTCGGCGACCTGGGAGTGGTTCGAGCAGTGTGTGCGCCGCGTGATGCATCGCTACGGGTATCGGAGCGTGCGCACGCCGATCGTCGAGCCCACGGCGCTGTTCGTGCGCGGCCTCGGCGAGGTCACCGACATCGTCGAGAAGGAGATGTACTCCTTCGTCGACAGCATGAACGGGGATGCGCTGACCCTCAGGCCTGAGAACACGGCTGGCGTGGTGCGGGCGTCGATCGAGCACAACCTGCTGCACGACGGTGGCAAGCGGCTGTACTACGTCGGCCCGATGTTCCGCCACGAGCGCCCCCAGCGCGGGCGCTATCGCCAGTTTCACCAGGTGGGCGTCGAGGCCCTGGGGTTCCCCGGAGCCGAGATCGACGTCGAGATCATCCTGATGGCGCGTGCACTTTGGTCCGAACTCGGACTGCCGCCGCTGCGACTGGAGATCAACAGCCTCGGACAGCCCGATGAGCGTCGGGCCCATCGACAGGCCCTGATCGCCCACTTCGAGTCCCGCCGCGATGAACTGGACGCCGACGCCTGCAGAAGGTTGCACAGCAACCCGCTGCGCATCCTCGACACCAAGAACCCGGCCATGGCGGCCGTGGTCGACGCGGCGCCGAAGCTGATGGATTTCCTCGGCACGGCATCGCTCGGGCACTTCGACATGGTCAGGCGCGGACTGGAGGCGGCGGGGCAGCCCTTCGTCGTCAATCCACGCCTCGTGCGGGGGATGGACTACTACAACCTGACCGTCTTCGAGTGGGTGACCGATCGGCTGGGCGCACAGGGGACCCTCTGTGGCGGCGGACGCTACGACCCTCTGGTGGAGATGCTCGGTGGCAAGCCGGCCCCCGGCGTCGGCTGGGGCATGGGCATCGAGCGGGTGCTCGATCTCGTCAGTGAATTGGGCCTCGGACCGCAGGCACCCGCCGCCGACGTCTACGCCGTCGTCCCCGACCCGGCCGCCGCCATCCCGGCACTGTCCCTGGCCGAGACCTTGCGTAACCATGGCCTGTCGGTCGTGCTGCACGCCGCGTCCAGCGAGGGATGGGGCAGCATGAAGAGCCAGTTCAGGCGTGCGGACGCCAGTGGCGCCCGGTTCGCCCTGATCTTCGGCGCGGACGAACTGGCGCGTGGCTGCGTGTCCTTGAAGCCGCTGCGCGATCCCCAATCTCCCCAACGCGAACTGTCCATCGCGCAGGCCTCTGCCTGGGCGCCGGGACTGCGCGTCGCATAATCCGCCGCCCCACCGGACGATGACCCATGGCCACATCCCTCGACCTGCAGGAGCAGGAACAACTCGATTCGCTCAAGGCCTTCTGGCAGCGGTGGGGAAACCTGCTGACCTGGACGGTGATCGCGGTGCTGGCCGGCTTCGCTGCCTGGAACGGCTGGAACTGGTACCAGCGTGACCAGGCGGTGAAGGCCGCTGCGCTCTTCGACGAACTCGACCGGGCGGTCCTGGCCGCCGACGCCGAGCGGTCCAGCCGCATCTTCGGCGACCTGCGCGATCGCTTCCCTGGCACCCAGTGGGCCGCGCACGGTGGCTTGCTGGTGGCGCGCCTGCATGTGGACGGCAACCGCCCGGCGGATGCCGTCACGGCGCTGCAGTGGGTTCTCGACAAGGCAGCCGACGAGGGGGTTCGCGCGGTCGCGGCGTTGCGACTGGCTGGCGTGCATCTGGATGCGGGCCGCCAGGACGAGGCCCTGCAGGTGCTCGAGCGTCCCCTGCCCGAGGGTTTCGAATCCCTGCGCGCCGATCGCCGTGGCGATGTCCTGATGGCCAAAGGGCAGGCCGGGCCGGCCGCCGAGGCCTATCGCGCGGCGCTGAAGGCCATGCCGTCGTCGGTCGAGTACCGCCGGGTCATCGAGGCCAAGTTGACCGCGCTGGGCGAAACGCCTCCTGCCGCGCCCGACAGCGAGGGTCCTGGGGTTCCAGGTCGTTCATGACGCGCATGCTCCGACGTCGCCTGCTGGCCGGGGGCGCCTGGCTCGGTCTTGCTGGACTGGCCGGGTGCACCGCGGGGCGGCCCACGCCCACTCGGCTCGAGCCGCTCTTGCCGGCCATCGCCGGTCGCCGGGTGTGGACGCAACGACTGCCGGGCATCGGCTTCCCGCTCTCGGTGGCCTCCCGCGAGGGCCTGTTCTATGCGGCAGGCGACGACGGCACCGTGCTGGTGCTGCGTGCAGCCGACGGTCAGGAGGTCTGGCGTGCCAGGACGGGGGGGGCGCTGTCGGCCGGGGTCGGCACCGACGGCCGGCACGTCGCGGTGGTGCGGCGGGACCATGCCCTTGTCGTCCTCGACCGCGGCCAGCCTGCGTGGCAGGCGCCATTGCCCGGCGGGGTCCTGACGGCGCCGCTCGTGGCCGGCGAGCGCGTCTTCGTGCTCGGCGTGGACAGGTCGGTCAGCGCCTTCGATGCCTTGGACGGCAAGCGCCTGTGGAGCCTGAAGCGCCCGGGCGATCCGCTGTCGCTCTCCCAGGCCGGCGTGCTGGCCCCGCACGGCAATACCCTGCTGGTGGGTCAGGGCCCACGGCTGGCGGGCATCGACCCGCTGCGCGGCACCGTGTTGTGGGAGGCATCCGTGTCCTCTCCGCGCGGCACGAACGAGGTCGAACGCCTGGCGGATCTGGTGGGGCCTTCGGTGCGTCTCGGTCCCTCGGTGTGCCTGCGATCGTTCCAGTCGTCGGTGGGCTGTGTGGATGTGACGCGTGCGAGCCTGCGCTGGGCGCGCAACGTCACGGGCAGTCAGCCGATCGCCGCCGATGAAGACCTGCTCGTGGCAGGCGATGCCTCCGACAGGCTGTCGGCATGGCAGCAAGGCAGCGGCCAGTTGCTCTGGTCGAGTGACCGCTTCGTCTTCCGCGCGCTCAGCGGCTTGCTGCTGAGCGGGCGTACGCTCGTCTTCGGTGATTTCGAGGGTCTGGTCCACTTCCTCGACCGCCAGACGGGTCAGCCGCTGCTGCGCCTGGGCACCGACGGCAGCCCGGTGGTCGGGGTGCCCACGGCCTCCGAGGCCACCATCCTCGTCACCACCCGGACAGGGGGGCTGCATGCCTTCCGGCCCGAGTGACGTGCCGACCCCGCCTCGCGCATCCGTCGGGCCTTTTCCTTGAAACCAGTCATCGCCATCGTCGGCCGGCCCAATGTCGGCAAGAGCACCTTGTTCAACCGCATCACCCGCAGCCGGGATGCGATCGTCGCCGATTTCCCCGGGCTGACGCGCGATCGACACTATGGGGATGCGCGCCTTGGGGCACGTGAATTCATCGTCGTCGACACCGGGGGCTTCGAGCCCGAGAGTGAGACAGGGATCGTTCGCGAGATGGCCCGGCAGACGCGGCAGGCGGTGGCCGAGGCCGACGTCGTGATCTTCGTCGTCGATGCCAGGGCCGGCCTGTCGGTGCAGGACCATGACATCGCCTCGTACCTGCGTTCCCAACGCAAGAAGGTCATCCTCGCGGCCAACAAGGCCGAGGGCATGCGCGACGCGCCCGTGCTCGGCGAATTCTTCGAATTGGGCATCGGGACCCCGCTGGCGGTGTCTTCGGCGCACGGTCAGGGTGTGCGCAGTCTGGTGGAGACCGCGCTCGACGAACTCGGGCCGACCGAGGGCGACACCCGGGACGACGAACTCGCGCCCGAAGACGGCGAGCAGGCTGCGCACCCCATCCGTCTGGCGGTGGCGGGTCGCCCCAACGTGGGGAAGTCCACGCTGATCAATGCCTGGCTGGGCGAGGAGCGCCTGGTGGCCTACGATCAGCCTGGCACCACGCGCGATGCGATCAGCATCCCGTTCGAGCGGGAGGGACGTCGGTTCGAACTCATCGACACGGCCGGCTTGCGGCGCAAGGGCAGGGTCTTCGAGGCGATCGAGAAGTTCTCGGTCGTCAAGACGCTGCAGGCCATCGCCGACGCGAACGTCGTGCTGCTGCTGCTCGACGCCACGCAGGGCGTGTCGGAGCAGGATGCCCACATCGCCGGCTACATCCTCGAGTCGGGTCGAGCCGTGGCCCTGGCGATCAACAAGTGGGATGCGGTGGACGCCTACCAGCGTGAGATGGTCGCGAGATCCATCGCCCAGCGCTTGGCCTTCCTCGATTTCGCACCGGTGCTGCACATCTCGGCGCTGAAACGTCAGGGCCTCGGCCCGGTGTGGAAGTCCTTGCTGCAGGCCCACGCCTCGGCGACACGCAAGATGTCCACGCCCGATCTCAATCGCGTGCTCCGTGACGCGGTCGCCCACCAGCAGCCGCCCCGGGCCGGTCGCTTCCGGCCGAAGTTGCGCTACGCCCATCAGGGCGGGAGCAATCCGCCGATCGTCGTGGTCCACGGGACATCGCTCGACCACGTGCCCGAAGCCTACAAGCGCTACCTCGTCGGCCGTCTGCGGGACAAGTTCGGTCTGGTGGGCACGCCGGTGCGTGTCGAGATGCGCTCTGCCGACAATCCTTTCGTGCAGCCGCGCTGAATCTCACCGCGGCGATCGGCGCCGCCGGTTCATGGGCAGGCCGGCCCGCGACCGCGACGCCCTTGCGCGCAGCAGGCCGAACCCCATGTGATAAGGTGCGAAGTCTTCCATCACGGAACATATCGTGAGCAACAAAGGTCAACTCCTCCAAGATCCGTTCCTCAATCTTTTGCGCAAGGAACACATCCCGGTCTCGATCTACCTGGTCAACGGCATCAAGCTGCAGGGACACATCGAGTCCTTCGACCAGTACGTGGTGCTGCTGCGCAACACCGTGACGCAGATGGTCTACAAGCACGCCATCTCGACCGTCGTGCCGGGCCGCCCCGTCAATTTCCACCCCAACGACGCGCCGGCGGCCTGACGCCCCGCCCCCGGCAAGCACCCTTGCGCCAGCCCCTGGCTCACCGCTGTCTTGAGCAATCCTGACGACCTGAACGAGCAGCCCAGCTCGCCGGCGCCGCGAGCCGTTCTCGTCGGGGTCGACCTCGGGCAGGGCGCGTTCTTCGATCCGACGCTGGATGAACTCGCGCTGCTGGCCGCGTCGGCGGGTGACGAACCGGTGGCCAGGGTGACGGCGCGACGCAGGACGCCGGACGCGGCCTTGTTCGTCGGCAGCGGCAAGGCCGAGGAGATCCGTGGCGTCGTGACGCAGTGTCACGCGCAGGGCGTGATCTTCGATCAGGCCCTGAGCCCGGTGCAACAGCGCAACCTCGAGCGATTGCTCGGGGTTCCGGTGGCCGACCGCACGGCGCTGATCCTGGACATCTTCGCCGACCGCGCGCGCAGCCACGAGGGCAAGCTCCAGGTCGAACTCGCCCGGCTGCAATACCTGTCCACGCGTCTGGTGCGCCGCTGGTCGCACCTGGAGAGACAGCGTGGGGGCATTGGCGCGCGCGGCGGGCCGGGCGAGACCCAGATCGAACTCGACCGACGCATGATCACCGAGCGCATCAAGGCGCTGAAACAGCGGCTGGACAAGGTCAAGCGACAGCGGGGCACGCAGCGCCGGGCACGCACGCGCAGCGGGACTTTCCGTGTGTCCCTGGTGGGCTACACCAACGCCGGCAAGTCGACCCTGTTCAATGCCCTGGTCAAGGCGCGCGCCTATGCGGCCGATCAGTTGTTCGCCACCCTCGACACCACGACGAGATCACTCTGGCTCGAGAATGCAGCCTGCTCGGTCTCCTTGTCGGACACGGTGGGTTTCATACGCGATCTCCCGCACCGGCTCGTCGAATCCTTCCAGGCGACGTTGTCGGAGGCCTCGGACGCCGATCTGCTGCTGCATGTCGTCGACGCGTCGAGCGCCGGCTTCCACGAACAGATGATCGAGGTCGGCCGTGTGCTCGAGGAGATCGATGCCGGTCAGGTGCCGCAGATCGTCGTCTTCAACAAGGTCGATCGCATGGAGGCTCAGGCCGTGCCCCGCCACGCAAGCGACTGGATCGAACTCCCGGACGGGCGTCGGGTCGAGCGCATCTTCGTCAGTGCCTTGCAAGGGGTCGGCCTGGACATTCTGCGCGCGGCCATCGGTCGTGCGGCCTCTGCGAGCCGTCAGGAAACTTCTGACGCAGCGATCCTTCCAAGATTTGAACTCCAGCGCCTCGGCGTATCGCCATGAAGATATTGCTTCCCGCTTCCTCCCCGCCGATGTCGGCTCGGCGCGAGACCTGGCTGGCCGTCCGCGCCCTGGTGTCGGAACTTTCCCGCCGTGCCTTGCAGCGCATCGGCATCGCACCGGCACGGCCGCAGCCCATCGAGGCCGGGCGACAGGACGGCCCGCCCGACCTCGACGAACTGTGGCGGGACTTCAATCGCAAGCTCAACGGTCTGTTGTCGGGCAAGCGCCAGGGCAGGGGCGACTCCGGCGGTGAGCCACCGTCCGGCGGCCGTCCGCCGATGACGCCCCCCAACATGAAGGGCGCAGGCATCGGAGCCGGCCTGATTTCCGGGGTGGCGCTGCTGATCTGGTTGGGCAGCGGGTTCTTCATCGTCCAGGAGGGGCAGCAGGCGGTCGTGACGGCCTTCGGAAAGTACAGCCATACGGTCGACGCTGGCTTCCAATGGCGCTTCCCGTATCCTTTCCAGGCCCATGAGACCGTGCCGGTGACGCAACTTCGGTCGGTGGATGTCGGCCGCAACACCGTCGTGCCCGCGACGGGCTTGCGTGACTCCTCGATGCTGACCGAGGACGAGAACATCGTCGACATCCGCTTCACCGTGCAGTACCGGCTGAAGGACGCCCGCGCCTACCTGTTCGAGAACAACCGACCGGATGAGGCGGTGGTGCAGGCGGCCGAGTCCGCGGTCCGGGAGATCGTCGGCCGCAGCAAGGTCGATCAGGTGCTGTACGAGCAGCGCGACGCGATCGCCACGGACCTGATGAAGTCTCTGCAGGCGCAACTCGACCGGCTGAACGCCGGGATCCTGATCGCCAACGTCAATGTCCAGAATGTGCAGGTACCCGAGCAGGTGCAGGCCGCCTTCAACGACGCTGTCAAGGCGGGCGCCGATCGCGACCGCTTCAAGAACGAGGGTCAGGCGTACGCCAGCGACGTGATCCCCCGGGCGCGAGGCACTGCGGCGCGACTGCTCGAAGAGGCGGAGGGTTACCGGGCGCGCGTCACCGCTCAGGCCGAGGGCGATGCGCAGCGCTTCCGCTCGGTGCTGGCCGAGTACCAGCGCGCGCCGGCGGTGACCCGCGACCGTCTTTATCTCGAGACCATGCAGCAGGTGTATTCGAGTGTGACCAAGGTCATGGTCGACAGCCGCAGCGGCTCGAACCTCCTGTATCTGCCGCTCGACAGGCTGGTGCAGCAGGCCGGCGCAACCGCAGGTGCCAGCGCGCCTGCCCCGGACTTGGGCTCGCCGTTGCCGCCCGCGGCTGCCGTGATCGACGCCCGTACGCGGGACGTCTCGCGTGCCCGGGAGCGGGAGTCCCGCTGAGCCACGGGCGCGAACGCCTCGAACCGTCGACCCGCCGCGTCCCGATGCCTGTGGTGCGGCGTGTCGTGACAGATTTCCGATTTGAAAGGGCCGATCCATGAATCGTCTCGGACTTTTTGCCTCCAGCCTGGTGCTCGGTCTGATGCTGCTGGGCTCGACGCTGTTCATCGTCGATCAGCGGCAGGTGGCCGTGGTGTTTGCGCTCGGCGAGATCAAGCAGGTGATCACCGAGCCCGGCCTGAACTGGAAGCTTCCGCCGCCGTTCCAGAACGTCGTCCTTCTCGACAAGCGCGTGCAGACGCTCGACAGCCCGGAGACCCGTCCGATCTTCACGGCGGAGAAGAAGAGTCTGGTGATCGACTGGCTCGTCAAGTGGCGCATCAGCGAGCCACGCCAGTTCATCCGCAACAACGGGACCGATCTGCGCAACCTCGAGAACCGCCTGAGTCCTGTCGTGCAGGCGGCCTTCAACGAGGAGGTGACCAAGCGCGACGTGCAGGGGGTGCTGTCCCGTGAGCGCGACCGTGTCATGAACGACGTGCGCGCACGTCTGGCCGACGAGGCCAGTGCCTTCGGCATCGAGATCGTCGACGTGCGGATCAAGCGCGTCGATTTCGTGGCCGACATCACCGATTCGGTCTACCGCCGCATGGAGTCCGAACGCAAGCAGGTCGCCAACGCGTTGCGCGCCGAGGGCACGGCCGACGGCGAGAAGATCCGGGCCGATGCCGATCGGCAGCGCGAGGTCATCCTGGCAGAAGCGTATCGGGCTGCACAGAAGATCAAGGGCGAGGGTGATGCGCGTGCATCGGCGCTGTACGCAGACGCCTTCGGACGGGATCCGCAGTTTGCGCAGTTCTATCGCAGCCTGGAGGCCTACCGCGCGAGCTTCAAGGACCGTTCCGATGTCATGGTGCTGGAGCCCGGCTCCGACTTCTTCAAGGCGATGCGCGCGTCCGGGGGCGCCCCTGCAGCGCGCAATTGACGTCCCCGTCCGCTTCCCGTCGGTCGTCGACCGGATGGCGCGCGCGCAGGTTGCCTGATGGCCGACGGTCCGTTGTGGGTCGTCCTGGCGGGCGTGCTCTGCCTGGAAGGGGTGCTGCCTCTCGTCGCGCCTGCGTCCTGGAAGCGGTTGATCTCGACGGCGCTGCTGGCTGGAGCGCCGCAACTACGTTGGCTCGGCGGGTTTTTCGCGGCTTGCGGCTGCGCTCTGGTGTTGCTGGAGTTGCCCTTCGTCCTCACGCTGGCGGGTGGCCTCCTGATCGTCGAGGGGCTTCCGATGCTGCTGGCGCCTGCGGCTTGGGCGGGCCTCATGCGCAGCGGGCTTGCGCTTCGCGACGGGCAACTCAGGTTCATCGGCCTGCTCGGTGTCGGTGCGGGAGTCGTGGTCGCGCTCCTGGCCGGGGTGGTCTGACGATCTTCCGATAGCGCCCGGCCTGGTCGCCCCGCAGGCCGCGTCGCGTCCTGGGTGCCCGGTTGGCACATCGGCCGGATCGCGGCTGCCCCCTACAATCACGGTTTTGCCTTTTCGTGGACCCATGTCCAGAGCCTGGCTCCTGCCGGAGCATTTCGCTGACATCCTGCCGGCTGGCGCCCTTCAGGTCGAGCATCTCCGACGCGATCTTCTCGACCTCGCATCCCGCAGGGGGTTCGAGCTGGTGATCCCGCCGCTGCTGGAGCATCTCGATTCCCTGCTGTCGGGCACCGGCAGCGAACTCGACCTCCAGACCTTCAAGCTGGTCGACCAGGTCAGCGGTCGGACGTTGGGTCTTCGGGCCGACACCACCCCTCAGGTGGCCCGCATCGACGCACACCTGCTGAATCGCCCTGGCGTGACGCGGCTGTGCTATTGCGGGCCGGTCGTCCACACCCTGCCTTCGACCGCCAATGCATCGCGTGAGCCGCTGCAGTTCGGTGCGGAGATCTACGGTCATGCTGGCGTGGAGTCCGAGATCGAGGTCCTGGAGTTGTCGCTCGATGCGGTCTCGCGCGCCTGTGCCGGTCAGTTGACCGTCGATCTGGCCGATGCGCGGATCCTGCGTGGTTTGCTTGCCGGGGTCGCGCTCGAGGCCGAGCGCCTCCAGGAACTGGCGGGCGCGGTCTCTCGCAAGGACACGGCGGCCCTGCGCGACCTCACGCCGCCGCTGGACGATGCGAGCCGGGAGGCCTTGTCTGCCTTGCTCGGGATGTACGGCGATGCATCGGTGTTGGCACTGGCCGCCGAGCGTCTGCCTGGCCGCGCCCTCATCCGGCGAGCGCTCGAGGACCTCGAGCGCCTGGGCGGTCACCTGCGCCGGCACTTCCCTGACCTGAACGTGAGCTTCGACCTCGCCGACATGGGGGGCTATGGCTACTACAGCGGACTCCGGTTCGCGGTCTATGCCCCGGGGGCGAGCACCGCGCTGGCACGCGGCGGTCGCTACGACGAGGTCGGTGCGATCTTCGGACGCAACCGTCCCGCCGTAGGCTTCAGCCTGGACGTGAAGGCCTTGGCGGCCAGCGGCACGCCGGTTGCCCAGCCTGCGTGCGTCCGTGCCCCTTGGAGCGAGGATCCGCAACTCAAGGCAGCCGTGCGGCAGTTGCGTGAGGCCGGGCATACCGTGGTGCTCGAATTGCCGGGTGAAGAGGCGCACGATGACGATCGCGGTTTCGATCGAGTCCTCGAGCATGTTTCCGGGCGCTGGGTGCTGCGCGCGGTCTGAAGGTCCACGATGAATCATGCAATTCCTGTCCCGATGACGCCGGCCCGCAGCGGCCGCAACGTGGTGGTCGTCGGTACGCAGTGGGGAGACGAGGGCAAGGGCAAGGTGGTGGACTGGTTGACCACCCACGCCCAGGGCGTCGTCCGATTCCAGGGGGGCCACAACGCGGGCCACACGCTGGTCATCAAGGGTCGCAAGACGGCGCTGCAACTGATCCCTTCGGGCGTCATGCGCGATGGAGTGGCCTGCTACATCGGCAACGGCGTCGTCGTCGACCCGACACACCTGCTGTCCGAGATCGAGCGACTGGAAGCGATCGGCGTCGACGTCCGGTCGCGCCTGCACATCAGTGAATCATGCCCGCTCATCCTGCCCTTCCATGTCGAGGTGGATCGTGCGCGCGAGGCCCTGCGGGAGTCCGTCGGCACCGGCAAGATCGGCACCACGGGCAAGGGCATCGGTCCGGCCTACGAGGACAAGGTCGCACGCCGCGCCTTGCGTGTGCAGGATCTCAAGCATCCTGAGCGCGTGGCGTCGCGTATCGAGGAGCTTCTCGATCTTCACAATGCCGCCTTGGCCGGCCCGCTGCGCGCGCGGCCACTGGCCCCGGGGCCCATCGTCGAGCAGGCGTTGCGCGCCGGCGAACTGATGCGGCCGATGATGGCGGATGTGGGCCACGCCCTTCACATGAGTCATCTGCGAGGGGACAACCTCCTGTTCGAGGGCGCACAGGGCACGCTGCTCGACATCGATCACGGGACGTATCCCTACGTCACCTCGAGCAATTGCGTGGCCGGCAATGCGGCTGCCGGCTCGGGTGTCGGGCCGCAGATGCTGCACTACCGGTTGGGGATCACCAAGGCCTATGCGACCCGGGTGGGTGGCGGTCCCTTCCCGACCGAGTTGCCCATCGACGCGCCGGGCAGCGTCGGATACCACCTGTCCAGCGTCGGGCAGGAGCGGGGCACCGTCACGGGACGGGCGCGCCGTTGCGGCTGGCTCGATCTGGCGGCGCTGAGGCGCTCGATGATCATCAACGGCATCTCCGGACAGTGCGTGACCAAGCTCGACGTGCTGGATGGACTGCCCCGGATCCTGGTGTGCACCGGCTATGAACTGGGCGGCCGCTCGGTTGACATCCTGCCGCTGGACGCCGACGAGATCGCGGCGTGTCGACCCGTCTACCGGGAGCTGCCAGGATGGTCGCAGAGCACTGCAGGCGTGACCGAGTGGTCGCAGCTCCCGGAAAACGCCCGCCGCTACCTCGAGTTCATCCAGGAGGCCGTGGGCGTACCGGTCGACATGGTCTCGACCGGCCCGGATCGCGAACACACGATCGTGCTTCGCCATCCCTTCCTGACCTGAACTTCAGCCACTGAGGATCCCACCATGCTCACCGACGATGGCAAGCACCTGTACGTGTCCTGGGACGAGTACCACCGCCTGATCGAGCGTCTCGCATTGAAGGTCGCGAATTCGGGCTGGTCCTTCGACCAGATCCTGTGCCTGGCCCGGGGAGGCATGCGCCCGGGTGACGTGCTTTCACGGGTCTTCGACAAGCCTCTGGCCATCATGTCGACCAGTTCGTATCGCGCCGAGGCCGGCACGATCCAGGGTCGGCTGGACATGGCCAAGTACATCACGATGCCCAAGGGCGACCTGGCCGGTCGTGTGCTGCTCGTCGATGACCTGGCCGACTCGGGTGTGACCTTGCGGGCGGTGGTGGATCGCCTGCGGGGCATGCCTTCGATCGCGGAGCTTCGAACCGCGGTGATCTGGGTCAAGGGCGCCTCGAGCTATGTGCCGGAGTATTTCGTCGAGATGCTGCCGACGAGCCCCTGGATCCACCAGCCATTCGAGGAGTACGACAACCTTCGGCCCGAAGCGCTGGCCAGGCGCTACGCAATCTGATCGAGCATCGGTCCATCTCGCGGCTGGCGCTACGCGAGGTCGTGGCGTTCCCGCGATCCGCAGCCCGGCCCTGCGGATGGCACCTGCGATGCGGTTCGCAGGCCTGGCGTTGCGATCAGCGGCCGGCCGTCAGGACAGGGGGAAGGCCCGCAGACAAGAAAAAAGCCGGCTTGGAAGCCGGCTTTCAATCCGAACCGACAACCTGCTGGCTGTCGGGTGGTGCCCAGGAGAGGACTCGAACCTCCACGGAGTTACCCGCTAGTACCTGAAACTAGTGCGTCTACCAATTCCGCCACCTGGGCTTTCAGAAGTCAAGGACTATACCATCATTACAAAGAGTTCCTCAATGCCGCCGTCGGGCGATGCGCGTCCGGTGGGCGCCGACCTGTTCGCCGAGAGCGAAGGCGTGGTCGAAGGCCACCGTGACGGCCACGGCCACGTGCTGCCGGACAACGGCGGGGTTGCCGTCTATCTGCCGCCAGCCGAGATGCGTGCCGTGTTGCACGGCGACAGGGTGCGGGTGCGTGTGGTCCGCCAGGACCGCAAGGGACGCCCCGAGGGGCGTGTGCTCGACATCCTGGAGCGGCGCCCGACGCCTGTGATCGGGCGTCTGCTGAACGAAGGTGGCCACTGGATCCTCGCGCCGGAGGATAGGCGCTTCGGTCAGGACGTGCTCGTCCCGAGGCCGGGTGTCGGGCCCGCCAAGGCCGGACAGATCGTGGTCGTGGAACTGACCGAGCCGCCCTCGCTGCATACCCAGCCCGTGGGTCGCGTGGTCGAGGTGCTCGGAGAGATCGACGATCCCGGGATGGAGATCGAGATCGCGGTGCGCAAGTACGGTGTCCCGCACCAGTTCTCCGCCGCGACCGTGGCGCAGGCCGAGGCCTTGCCTTCGAAGGTCCGGGCCAGCGACCGGCGCCGCCGCGTCGACCTCACCGACGTGCCTCTGGTGACGATCGACGGCGAAGATGCTCGCGACTTCGACGATGCCGTCTATTGCGAGCCCATGGCGGCGGCGCGGGAGTCGGGCGCCGGGACGGCGGGTTGGCGCCTCATCGTCGCGATCGCCGATGTCAGCCACTACGTCCGACCTGACGAGCCGCTCGACGTCGATGCCTACGAGCGCAGCACCTCGGTCTACTTCCCGCGGCGCGTCATCCCGATGTTGCCGGAGCGCTTGTCCAACGGACTGTGCTCTCTCAACCCGGACGAGGAACGGCTTTCGATGGTGTGCGACATCGTCGTCGACGCCGAAGGCGCCATCTCGGCCTATCAGTTCTACCCTGCGGTCATCCGGTCTCATGCGCGGCTCGTGTATGAAGAGGTGGCCGCGATCCTGTCGAACACGCAGGGCGTCGAGGCGCGGCGTCGTGCGGATCTCGTGCAGCATCTGGTGCACCTGCACGAGGTGTACCGCGCCCTGCTCAGGCAGAGAGCGCATCGGGGGGCTGTCGACTTCGAGGCCACCGAGACCCGGATCGTCTGTGACGAATCCGGCCGGATCGAGAAGATCGTGCCCCGGGTGCGCACCGACGCACACCGCTTGATCGAGGAGGCCATGCTCGCAGCCAACGTCTGCGCGGCCGACTTCATCGATCGGGCGGGCCACGCGGCGCTGTACCGCGTCCACGAGGGACCGACACCGGAAAAGCGAGTCGCGCTGCAGGCCTATCTGCGCGCCCTGGGCATCGGGATGACCGTCGGCGAGACACCCCGGCCGGGCGAGTTCCAGGCGATCGCCATGGCCACGCGCGACCGTGTGGATGCCGCGCAGATCCACCAGATGTTGTTGCGTTCGATGCAGCAAGCGGTGTACTCGCCCCACAACGCGGGTCACTTCGGCCTGGCCTATGACGCCTACACGCACTTCACCAGCCCGATCCGTCGCTATCCGGACCTGCTCGTGCACCGGGTGATCAAGGCCTTGCTGGGTGAGCGCCGTTATCGCCTGGTGCCTGCACAAGTGCCTGCGGTCGAGGGGCGTGCCGGCAGGCTGCCCACCTCGGGCGCCGGTGCGCCGCGACCGGGCGCCTCCGCCGCACTGGCCGTGTGGGAGGCTGCCGGCACTCACACCAGTGCGTGTGAACGGCGCGCTGACGAAGCGTCGCGCGATGTGGTCGCCTGGCTGAAGTGCCGTTTCATGCGCGACCGGCTCGGAGAGGAGTTCACGGGCGTGGTGTCTGCGGCGACGGGATTCGGGCTCTTCGTGACCCTTGACGAACTCCATGTCGATGGGCTGGTCCATGTGACCGAACTCGGGGGGGAGTATTTCCGCTTCGACGAGGTCCGGCAGGAGTTGCGTGGCGAACGCAGCGGCATGCGCTACGGTGTCGGCACGCGCTTGCGGGTGCAGGTCAGCCGCGTCGACCTCGACAGCCGCCGGATCGACTTCCGGCTGGTGCGTGACGCCTCGACGACCCGTCCGAGCGCCGCGGGTCTTCGCGACGCCTCCGGTTCGGCCGTGGAGGCGCTCGAGCGCGTCAAGGCCGAAGATCGGGCCTTGAAGGCGGCGGCGCGCAAGACGCGCGCGACCCGTCAGCCCTCGGTGGCCGCCGCGCCCGGGGCGGGGCCCGGCAAGCCCGCAGGGAACCGCCGGGGCACGAAGGCAGCCAGGCGGGCACGGCGCTGACGTCCGAGCGGCGCCGGCATCTGCGAGTCACGGCATGAGGTTCCACGAGCGCCGCGTGGTATGCCCGTCGGCCGGGGTGCGGGCGGCGTCCCCGGCTTTGCCTTCGACAGACGTCCCTGCGTTTGCGCCCCCCTTTCGCGCGCATGACCCGAGTGTGGTTCAGGTCGGGCAGGGCCTGCCGTCGCCGAACTCGCGACGGGCGCTCGACCGCATGGCCTCGATCAGGTCCAGCGCTCGGCCCGAAGGCATGCCGAGGAAACCGCTTTCCGCTGCACGCCCGTGTCGCCACACGCTGGCGCAGGCGGCTTCGTGTGCGCGCTCGCGTTCCGATCCGCAGCCCTGCGGGGCCTGGGCCCACAGGCCGCCGATCCATCCGGCCAGCACATCGCCGGTGCCTGCGGTGGCGAGCATGGGGCCGCCGGTGGGATTGACCGCGGGCATCAGGCCTGGTGTGTCGACCAGGGTGCCCGATCCTTTCAGCACGGCCGTGCACTGCCAGCGTCGAGAGAGCTCTGCGGCAGCGGCGTAACGATCGGCTTGCACGTCGGCCGTGCTGCAGCCGAGCAGGCGAGCCGCTTCCAGCGGGTGGGGTGTCATGACGGTCCATCTGCCTGCCGCCGAGCGGCCCTGCAGCATGGACTGCAAGGCAGGATCACGGGCAATGGCGTTCAGCGCGTCCGCGTCGAGCACCAGGCGAGCGGCGTGCCGCAAGACCTGTGGCAGCGATTCGGCCACGGCAGTGCCGCCGCCGCAGCCGCAGACCACCGTGGACTGCCCCAGCCACGCTTCGTCCTGCAGTGCAGCGGGCCGACGGCACATCAACTCCGGTCTCAGCGGGTCGCCCGCAGGTGCGGCGGCATCGAGCGAGACCAGGAAGGTACGTCCCGCACCGGCGGCCAGGGCTGCATGCGCGGCAAGCCGGGCAGCCCCTGGCATGCCCGCGGCCCCGCCGATGACCACGGCGTCGCCGAAGTGTCCCTTGTGCTGCTCCTCGGTCCGCACCGACCAGGCGGGCTGCTCGTGCTGCGAACCCAGCAATAGGGCGCTCGGGCCGCAGGCGGCTGCACCCTGCGCGCACGGCGCGTCCCATCCCAGCGATTCGAGCCAGACCTGTCCGGCGTGCCGACGGCCGGCGCCTGTGAACAGCCCGGGCTTGAGCGTCAGCAGCGACAGGGTGGCCGCTGCCGTCACGGCCTTCTGTCCAAGCGTGCGCCCCGTGTCGGCGTCCAAGCCCGATGGCAGGTCGATGCTCAGGCATGGGGCTGCAGATCCGCCGATGGCTTCGATGCCCTGTAGGACCCGCCCTTCGGGAGGGCGCGAGACGCCGATGCCGAGCAGGGCGTCGATGATGGCGTCAGGCGGCTCGCCGACCGTGGGGCTCGACATGACACGCACGCCTGCCTGCTCGGCCGCGGCCAGACCTCGGCGCGCGTCATCTGGCAGTCGGCCTGGATCGGCGTGGACGCTCAGGCGGACGTCCAGGCCCATCTTCGCGAGCCGTGCAGCGGCGAACGAGCCGTCTCCACCGTTGCCCCCCGGGCCGACCGCGACCCACCACGTCCTCGCATGGGGACGCATCGCCAGCGCCCACCGTGCCACGGCCGCACCGGCCCGCCGCATCAGCGCTGCGTCCGGTTCTGCAGCCAGCGCGAGCGATTCGAATTCGCGCGTGGCGGTCACGCCGTGCAGCGGCCATCCGCGACCGCAGCCTCCTGGCCAGACTCGGATCGGGGAGCGCGGCGCGCGCTCGCCTCGCGTCGCACACCCGGCCCGGCGCACGTGCGGCTCCGGCTGGCAGCCGGGTTGGGAGGGCTTGGGTGCAGGGCCTGACATGTCGATGGGGTGGCTCGGGTCGTGGAAGTCGGCTTGCGTGACTTGGCCTGACGGCTGTGTACAGGCTTCCGGATGCAGGGTTACGGAACGCCCCACATGCTAAACTCCTTGGGTTTGTTCGGACGTGGCAGACATGGCGGCCGGGGGAAATCCCCTCGGCGTGGTCTGCCGGCAGCGACATGGGCACGCGGATGGCGTGCCCGGCGCGGGTCCAGCATCCAATCGCGAGTGTGGCTGCCGGAAGGTGTCCTGCGTTCGCGGTTCTCCTGGGTGACGGGGTGGTGACCTCGTGGCATCGGGCGGGCTGCGGCGGCAGGATCTTGGCTGCGCTCGAGTCCCAACCTTCGGAGTCTCACATGCCCGTGTCGATGCGTGAAATGCTGGAAGCCGGTGTCCATTTCGGACACCAGACCCGCTTCTGGAACCCCAAGATGGCCCCCTTCATCTACGGCCATCGCAACAAGATCCACATCATCAACCTCGAGAAGACGCAGCCGCTCTTCGTCGAGGCCGCCAAG
>Ga0172373_10002066_pt1 | contig 31432 bp, 25 predicted proteins | sample Lak10m_2_FD_114546 | JGI IMG/M metagenome (GOLD analysis project Ga0172373, IMG submission 114546) | Freshwater microbial communities from Kabuno Bay, South-Kivu, Congo - kab_092012_10m | ecosystem: Environmental > Aquatic > Freshwater > Lake | place: Democratic Republic of the Congo...
ACTAGGTACAGGCAGCGAAGCAAGTTTTGAAAGAATTGATTATATTATCATTTACACAGCAGACCCTAACGTACAGTTTGATCTGTATCGTGCTTCAAGCGGCGGTAGTGCATTAACTGGTAATAATTTATATGTAATAGAAGGTAACGCAATTTACCTACAAAACACCACAACAAATACCACAATGGCCACAGTGGCCTATCAAATGAATTGGGGTGACGGTACAAGTAACGTAGCTATCGCTAACGACAGTGCCAGTGGTGGTGTATTAGGTAGTCGCCTAGCATATACACCTAGTTACACAGCTAGCTCAGGTGCAACTACAAATACTATGCGCTTGTTCTTGACAAGCCATACAACTGCTAACCCAAGTGTTATACCACGTGCTAATATTGCTAACGTAAAAGTTTATGATGCTAATATTAGTAGTCCTGCGGGTCTAAACACTAAAACATTGTCATTCAGTGGTAGTGTTGGTACTAACGCTACCTTAGCCGCTAGCGCCACAGATAACACAGGCGGTACAACCTTAGCAGCCAATGCTAGTGTAAGCCGCACAGTAGCCACGGGTACAACCTTAGTAACTACCTCAGGAAATGTTACAACCAATTATTCTTACAATGCTAACGTAGGTTACCTACAGGCAGTAGTTAACGGCACAGTACGCGGTAACGCAAACGTTGCTAGTACTAGTGCAGGCATCACAGGCAACTTAGGTGTAATTGGTTTTAGCGATTTCTGGTTACTAACATCAGCAGGCGCAAGTACAACCTTTGCCGCAAGTACATATTATCCAGGAGCATTCTGGGGCTTTACGGCTAACGTAGTAGCACAAGGTGGTAGCATACCTGTAGGTATTAATCGCTTTGGTCTTAACCATAGTAGTACAGGTATTGTGGCTAATGTAGAATTTGTTAAAGATGATGTAACAAGTGTGCCTACGGTTACAGCAGGTACGCTGGCAATCAAAGCACCAGGTACATATAGATACATTAGTGGTATTCCATATTTCAATACAGGAAGCCCGCAACTATGGTGGCAGAATATTACCATCAACAGTTGGATTGGCCAGACATGGAATAATACTTCTAACGTAGCCTATGTAGTTACAGGCACAGTTAAAGAAGGATCCTCAGGCAACGCTATTCTTGCTAACTCACATGCTTATGTAAATCTAAGTAATATTAGCAGTCCAATGCTGGCTAGCGGCACACCGGTTGCAGGCACAGGTAATGTATCAGCTTACAATGCAGGTAACTTAACAGTAGCTATTAATCAAGCAAGTGTTCGCAGTGTGGCTAACTTAAGAATTGTAGTTACAAACGTAAACGGCACAAGTGCCTATGTTGAAACAGGTGTAAACGTTCAAGTTCACACAGCAAGCCAAAGCGGTATTAGTGAGATTGCTATCAGTGCTAACACGAGTGCTAATACTAACCCAGCAGTGCGTAGTACCTACTTCTTAGCTAGTACCTCACATACACCAAGTTATGTAAGTTCTACAAACTTTATGACTACACCAAATGTTTATACAGAGGCAAGCGACCCTGGTGTAGCAGGCACACGCGAAGCAACAATTCGTATTGGCGTATTAAAATGGTCAGCTAATAATTACAGCACAGGATACTTACCTGTAGGACCAGATCGCAGTGCAGATGGCACAAGTTATCAATACTTTACCATGGGACTACAACGTAGCGGGGTTAGTGGATTTAACCTACACTTAGTAGCACCTGCTGGTATTGCTGGCTTGTGGGTAGCAGCCCCAGGCACATATATTGATCAAACCAGTTCATTAAATGGATGGTTAGATGCTACAACTAGCTATGCTGGTAGCGGTCGTCCTGGTGCTAACACAGGTAGTGGTGGCAACGGATCAAACGGGTGTGGTACTGGTGCACTAGTATCAGCTAACGTAGCCTTAAGCGGTACCTTTGCAATGACATTAGGTAACGTAAGTTTATCATCAGCGACTAATAATGTTGCTTTAGTTAGAATTGCCCTAGCTAGTGGACAAACAGTTTCCACATTGGCGGTGTCATAATGCCTATACAGAACGCATCAGATTCACAAAAAGTTGACTATCTTTGGAAGAAGGTAGTCTACGGCGCCGCCAAAACAGATATAGCTGGTAATATTGACGCGACTCAAGAACCCTATGCAAGTCCGCTATTAATTCGTGGTGATAAGATCCTACAGGAATCAGATCTGATTCCTACAGTTATTCCTGGAAGTAACACCCATCCTGTAACAGTTTATACAACTAGTCTACCAGCAGAATGTACTAGTGCAGCTGGTATCCCAACACCAACACTAACATGGATAACTGGTAGAACTAACTGGGTTCCGCCAGAGTTTGGGTCTACATATCAAGTTAAAGTGTATATAGGCCCTAGTGGCCAAGCAGGCAACGTATTAACTAAAGCAACACAGGTATTTGCTACGGGCAGTGGTAGTAACGACCTATGGGTATTTGACTATCAGTCTGGTATCTTAAACTTTAACAGTAATAATACACCATACAATGGTGCAAGTCCTATTAGTTTTACAGGAAACAGTGTTTACATTAGTGGTGCTGTTTATTCTGGAAACTTGGGGTTACCTACTGCAAGTAATATTGGTAATGCTATTCTAGGTTACTTCTCATTTGATGGTAATACAGTTACATCAATTCAATCTAATGGTAATATTGTATTAAATGCTCCAGGTACAGGCATCGTTCAGGTACAGGGAACTGATGCGTTTGGCTTACCTGCAGGTGATCAGACATCAAGACCAGATAGCCCGCTGGTTGGGTATACACGTTTTAACACAACTAGTAAAACAATCGAATACTACGATGGCACTAACTGGATATCACCAGGTCAAGCGACTGTTAGTAGTGAAATTATTAATCCCGACGGTGTATCTAACACTTATCCTTTAAGTGCTAATACAACATCATCTGGTATTTTTGTAAGTATCAACGGTACAATACAACAACCAGGCTATGCTTATAATATTGTTAACAATAATGAAATTCAATTTACAGAAACTCCGCTAACTTCAGATTCTGTTGAAGTACGTTTAATGGCTCCGAGTGCTGTTACAGTTGGCGCATTACAATTTAATAATTATACATCTGTATCTCTTGACACAGAAAATATCAACATTGTAGGTAACATTCAAACTACCGGATTCTATAATAATAAATCTAATGTGTTATTAGGAAATCTAGCTACCACAACAGTTGACAGTTATAGTATTACAAGTTACAGAACATCAAAATATGTGTTCCAAGCAGTTCGTGGTAGCGATGTACAAAGCTCAGAAACACTAGTAACACATAATGGTACTACAGCAGTTTCAACTACCTACGGCGTTCTTACTATCGGTAATAGTTTAGGCAATGTTAGTGCTACTATTGTGGGTAGTAATGTAGAAATTCAATATACTCCAACATTAGTTAATACATATCTTACTATTAGTCGTAATTTTTATCCTCTATAACTTTTTAGTTTTCTGCATAAATACATAAAACTAGCACAAGTACGCCTATAGGGATATGGAACTGCAGGCAATTATAGTGTAAATTTAATATAATTTAAGCGGAGTATTCCATGGCGGCATTGACCCGAATTTTTAACAACCAAATCTATAATAGCACAATTATAGGTTATCAAAAAATTGCAGCAGGTACTATCACAGGTAGCTTATTTGCAAGCAACGTAACAGTTCCAGGCGACTTACTAATTTCAGGTAACTTGTTTGTATTAGGGTCTAGCTCATATACAACAATCGCAAGTACTAACACCTATGTAAACGACCCATTGATCCTTATGAATAACGGTTTCAGTGGATCTAATAGTTACGACGAAGGTTTGATTTTTAATCGTGGTACTGACCAAAACCAAGCTATTATTTGGAGTGAAGCATTTGATGAATTCCGCTTAATTGCAACAAACGAAACAGGTACCACATACGGTAATATAAATGCCACTGGCTTAGCAAGATTAAGTGTTGGTAGTTTTAACGTACCAGGCACAGCAAATATTGGTACTTTAGCAGTAACAGGTGCTATCTCTGGTGCAAGTTTAAATGTATCAGGCAATGTATTGGCATCAACTGTGGGTGCTAGTTTCTTAACAGCTTCTACAGTAGCAGTTGGTAACATCGCCGCAGTTACAGTAGGCAATGTCGGAACACAATTTAATGGCGCCGCTGTTAACTTAAGCGGTAATATATTATCAGCAGGCGCAGTTCATAATAGTTTAACAGTGAATGGTAATGAATCAGTAACTGGTTACTTAAACGTAACTGGTAACGTAATGGCGGCTGTTATTACTGCGAGCCAATTGAACACAACTGGTAACGTACTAGCAACTGCTGGTGTATTTAATGGGTTAACAGTGAATGGTAATGAAGCAGTGACTGGTTACTTAAACGTAACCGGTAATGTAATGACTGCCCAATTAAATGCAGGACAAGTCAACACAACTGGTAACGTACTAGCAACTGCTGGTGTATTTAATGGGTTAACAGTGAATGGTAATGAAGCAGTGACTGGTTACTTAAACGTAACTGGTAACATTATGGGCGCTGCTGGTATCCTTAACGGATTAACTGTAAACGGCAACGAAATTGTTACTGGTTATTTGGATGTAACAGGTAATGTTTTAGCAACAACGGTATTGGCACAATTAGTAACAGCGGACGACGCTACGTTTGGTAATGTAGCCGCAGGATTCATCGGAAACACCGGTACAGCATACACTGGTGCAAGCATCAACTTAAGTGGTAACGTATTAGCTGCCGCAGGTGTTTATAATGCACTAACAGTGAATGGTAATGAATCAGTTACTGGTTATTTGAATGTAACTGGTAACGTATTAGCTGCCGCAGGTGTTTATAATGCACTAACAGTGAATGGTAATGAATCAGTTACTGGTTATTTGAATGTAACCGGTAACGTAATGACGGCACAATTAAATGTGGGTCAAATTAATACCACAGGTAATGTATTAGCAACAGCTGGTACATTTAATGCGCTCACAGTAAACGGGAATGAAAGTGTAACTGGTTACTTGAACGTAACAGGTAACATTTTAGGCGCTGCAGGAACACTTAGTAGTTTAACGGTCAATGGTAACGAGTCGGTAACAGGTTACTTGAATGTAACAGGGAACATTTTAGGCGCTACTGGTACACTAGGTGTACTAGGCGTTAACAACAGCTTATGGGCTAATGCAAGTATAGCAACTACCGCACAAGGTATTGGTGCGATTGTTGTACCTAACGGTGGTATTAGCGTAGCAGGTGCAGCAAATATTGCAGGTGCAATCACTACAGCAGGGGCAGCACAATTTAATAATACAGTAACAGTTGGCGGCATCGAGTATATCACTAACACAACCAACGCCACAGAAGGCACTGGCTCAAGCGGTGCACTGCAAATTAAGGGTGGCGCAAGTATTGCTCGAGATTTGCATATTGGTGGCAATCTTTACGCAAGTAATATCTTTACAACAACATATCAAGTTATCACAGTACAGGATCCGTTACTGTACTTAGATGCGGCTAACACATATCCGTACAACTTTGATATTGGTTTCTATAGCAACTTTGTAGGGCCTAACCCGATTGACGACACTGGTAACGTTTACCAGCATACTGGGGTAGTCCGTGATGACACTGACAACACTTGGAAATTCTTCAGTAACGTTAGAACTGAACCTAGCGGTAGCGCGATTACATTTGATACTAATACAATTTACGACCCAGTTAAAGCAGGTAACTTACAGTTAACATACACTCAAGCTGCAACAAGCACCACAACAGGTGCCCTACAAGTCGCAGGTGGAGCAGGCATTGCAGGAACGGTGGTAGCTGGACAAATTAACAGCACAGGTAATGTACTAGGTCAAGCCGGCACATTTAACGCATTAACAGTAAACGGCAATGAATCAGTAACTGGTTACTTGAATGTAACTGGTAACGTACTAACAGCATCATTGAGCACCGGGCAAATTAATACAACAGGTAACGTACTTGCTACGGCGGGTACATTTAACGCATTAACAGTAAACGGCAATGAATCAGTAACTGGTTACTTGAATGTAACTGGCAATATTATAGGTGCAGCTGGCACATTAAGCGGCTTAACTGTAAATGGTAACGAGTCAATAACTGGTTATCTAAACGTAACTGGTAATGTAATAGCATCAGCAGGCACGTTTAATGGCTTAACTGTGAATGGAGCAACAACACAAAATGGTACTCTAACAGTATCAAGTGGATTCATTAATTCATCAGGCAATATTTTAGCTACTGCGGGCACATTTAATAGCTTAACTGTAAATGGTAATGAATCAGTAACTGGTTACTTGAATGTAACTGGTAACGTAATGGCCGCAGTAATTACAGCAAGTCAATTAAATTCTACAGGTAATATTGAAGCTCAAAATGGTGTATTAAATGGCTTAACTGTAAATGGTAATGAATCAGTAACTGGTTACTTAAATGTAACCGGTAATATTATGGGAGCAGTTGGCACGTTAAGTGGCTTAACTGTTAACGGAAATGAATCAGTAACTGGTTACTTGAATGTAACTGGCAATATTATAGGTGCAGCTGGCACATTAAGTAGCTTAACTGTAAATGGAGTAGTAAACTCAACAGGTAACGTTTTAGCTACAGGCGGTGTGTTTAATGGCTTAACTGTAAATGGTAACGAGTCAATAACTGGTTATCTAAACGTAACCGGTAACGTAATAACTGCGCAAGTAAACGCAGACATAGTGGCCGCAACGGGAACTATCTGGGCAAATGCGTCAGTTGTGACTAACGGATTAGGTGTTGGTGCATTGGTTGCACCTAACGGTGGCGCATCATTTAACGGTAATATAATTGCAAACGAAAATGTATTTGCTGGGCCTGATGCATTTAATAAAGCGGTTGGCCTACAGGCTATAACATTTGCTGGGGTAGATGCAAATCAATACTATGTACAATCTGCACTACGAAATCTAGATAACAGAGGATCAGCCGACTTTGTTGCATACGGGTCTAGCGGAGCTGATAGTGATGGCTGGGCAGATTTTGGTTTCACCGGAAATGCGTTTGCTGACCCTTCGTATACTATTACAGGCCCAGACGACGGCTATTTTATTGTTCGTCCAGATGTGGGCGGTGGTAACTTAGTACTAGCAACAAGTGAAACAGGGGTCTTTAATGATATCGTCCTTGGTGTAGGAAGCTTCCTGTCAACAGCAGAAGTTGCGCGATTCCATGGTAACGTGGGTTCAAGCGGTAATGCGTGGATCAAATATCAAACAGTTTCTACAACACCTAACAATGGCGCTTTACGTGTAGATGGTGGTGTGGGCATTAGAGGAAACATCCGTGTAGGCGGTGGTGCTGTAATTAATAACAGCCAAACAGCTGATCCATTCCAAGTTAAAGGTGTTGCAACAACAAGCCTAATTTACGCCGACACTGCACAAGGTGCAGTAATTATTGGCGGTAGTAACGTTGCTCCACAACTAGGTAGTACACTGAAAATTAACGGCACAGATTCAATGTTATTACCAATTGGTAGCACAGGTCAACGTCCTGGTGCAACAGGTAATATTGACCTTGCTGGTATGATTCGTTTCAATACTACTATCCAGAACATGGAGTTCTACGATGGTACACAATGGCAAACAGCAGGTAGTGTATTTACAGTAATCAGTGATCGTCAATTTACAGGTAATGTTGGTGGCGGTTACGGTAACGTTGACGGTACCAACAAAAACTTTACTATTCAAGCTAACAGTACAACATCTGGTACAATCGTAAGCATTAACGGTGTAATACAATTCCCAACACTTGCATATGACGTAAGTGGAACAACATTAACCTTTACTGAAGCACCTGCTCCAGATGACGTTATTGATGTTCGTGTATTAGCAACAACATCAACCATTGGTGCACTTGCTAACGGCAATGGTCTAAATCAAGTTATTGCAGGCAACGACGGGGTACAGATTTGGACAGGTACGAGTGCAACAGTTGAGCGTGTATTAGTCAACCAAGCAGGCGATGTTAACTTGTTAGACAACAACAAATTGACCTACACACAAACTGCGACTAATATTGTAGCTAACAACACACCATATGTGATTGCTACATTTAGTACTGCTTCATATACTAGTGCAAAATACTTAATTAGTGCTAAGAAAGGTGCTACTAACGTTCAGACGATGGAAGCTGTGGTAGCGACAGATGGCACAAGTGCATATCTAACAACTTACGGTATTGTGAATAACGGGACCGACATGGGTGGATTAAGTGCTAACGTAGTAAGCGGTAATGTAAGAATATACTTTACAACTACATCAAACATGACTAATGCAAATGTTAAGGCATTTGGTACATATATTGTTTAAGGGTGATTAATGTTACATCTAAATAAAAAATATCGTCGAGGATATATTAGCGAAGATATTATTGTTGAGCGTAAGTTAGAAGGTGGAATGTGGACAACGACCACCGAAACGGTCCCTAGTCGTGTTACTAATAGACAAATATCTAACACCGCTGTGGTAATTGGGAACGGAGTAAATCGAGTGGGATTTGATTTACAGCAACTCAGAAAACCTAGCGGTTTATTGGGCGCCAGAACAGTGCAAACATACGGGTGTAATGCGTTGTATAGAGACTTTAGTCCTGATTTCTTAGTAGCTGTAGGAAACAACGGTATTGTTAGTGAACTTGCTAATAGCGGATATACAAATGATCACATTGTATATTCGAGTGCTATACATTTATTAGAGCACCCTAGTAAATTTTATCTAATCCCGCATGACATATATGCTGATGCAGGCACAACAGCGGCTTATATTGCCGCATTTGATGAGCATACGAAAATATACTTAATAGGGTTTGATGGCCAAGAACCAGGAAATTGGAACAACAATGTATACGCAGGTACCCGCGGGTATGATGCAATAAACGTAAAAGTTGATTCAAGTGAATGGATTTTAAATCACAAACGGTTAATAGATGTTTATGACACAGTAGAATGGGTCTGGGTAACACCTAAAGGAACAAATCAGATTCCGGAACTATTAAAATCCAATCTTAACTTTAGACAAATTGACTTTAGACAACTGGTCTTAGAGTGCGATTTATAATACAGATTCTAAAGTCTTAATCTTATCTACAACACTTGAAAAATTGATAGTACGCCAAACCCCCGGATGCAGGGGTTTTGGGTGATCTTCTAAACCAACCCAGCAGTAACCTCTATGTTCGCTATTTAAGATGGGTGTAAATTCTTCATCTACGGGAATAAGAAAAGTATGATAGGTGAATTTACCGTTCTCACTGGTAAATTTTTCTATAGGAATAACTTTTGTTTGTGTAAAATTATAGCTGAGTTCTTCATCAAGTTCGCGAAGCAGGCTACTTAGCAACTGTTCTCCTGCCTCGATGCCGCCACCGGCTAATCCCCAAGTGCCTGCATGTTTTTTAGTGTTGCGCAATAGGAATAGATAGCGGTGTGTTGTAGTACAATAGATGAAAGTGCCTACGCCTTCTATAAGACCAGCGTCCACAGTCCCTCTTTGTACTCGCCCTCGTAGCTTTTTAGCCATTGATTACCATTCCATTTATATTGAACACCTGTAGTCAGGTTGCTTACATATTGTAAACTCGTAGTACTTTGGCTGTCAAATGAAACTACCCAATGACTGCCGTTATATTGTATAATATCGTTAGCACGTGCTACTAGAGCAACACTGTCTGCACCTCGCCAAGCAACTGCATCATTACCTGGAGCATTACTATAATTACCAATATCTGCTAGGATTAGATAACGGGTACCTGATGTTGGACTCGTCGGTGCTGACTTAGTGGGATCAATAATAGCGTTAATGGCAGTAAGCGTATTGCCTGGTTTAGTATCAATGTCAACATTGAAGATTAGTTGACTAGTGTCGGTTGGGTGGTAACTTACCGTACCTATAACTTCAGTAATACCATCTTCTTGCAGCAGTCTAACTTGACTGATACCGTTGTTTAGTTCGCCATACATGTTGATCAGCTTATGCCAATCATCTTTGGTGCCTACTTTAGTGGGTGTTTCTAGTGTAGGCGGGTCTCTAGGATCCGCAAACTCGCTAATTTTTAATAAGGTTAAAGTATTACCTATTAGTAATACACCATACATAAGTGGAGTAAAGTATTGACGAGATCCTAATAGGTTGTCTTCACTGTAAACAGCATCACTTAAGTTGCCGTCTGCATCATGTATACTAGCAATAATCTTTTGAATTACGCCAAGTTTTTTAACCTTAGCAGGCGGACTAATCCATACAGGTAGTTTGAATGTTAGTGTAGCTACATCAATTGGGTTTTCTGTGCCGATAGGAACACTACGACTAGTCCAATTAGGACTTTCTAAGTAAACCACACTTAAACTTGTCCAGTCGATGTAGTTGTCTGTACTTTGTATTTCTAGTGCAGGATTAAACAATACAATAAGTTGCTCTAGTAACTGCAATTTTTGTTTAGTATTACTAGTCCAGATGTCTAATTTAAGTTCAATAGTGTACGGAACAGGCATCATACGTTCAATAGTAAACGCATTACCTTGACGATTTTCGAACTCTTGGGTATCTTCGTTGTAGTAACGCTCACGAATGTTCATCTTACCGATAAAGTCTGGTTGTTGCACACGATCCCTATCATAGGTAAGGTTATTTACATACACAGTCATAGCAGGCACAGTTGGCATAACACTACCTGAACTGTTATTACTGATGATCATTTGTACTTGTCGACTGCTATCACCCCAGTAAACTGGTACACGCTGTAAGGTTTTGTTACCATCACGATCTGCACCATACTCAACTTGGAAACCCGATACCATACGAATGAACTGCGCTAAGAAGCGTTCTATTTGCGCATCATAGAAAAACTGTTGACTTGCTACCATTATATATTATCCGCTGAAGGACGCAAGGCTTGTGACAAGCTCTGACGTTCGTTGATTACATGTCTATAAACTGTGTATTCCAATAAACTACCTACAGTAGGTTGACTTGTAATAGTAAATCCTATGTTGCCGCTAACATTAGACATGGTATTAGTAATAGGTATACCATTCAGTTTTGTTCTCACACCATAGGTGCTTGTATATGGGACTTTAGTAACTACAGTCCCATATGGACTTGTATTGCTTAAAGTAAACGATATAGTTGATGCGTTAGCTTCTGGAGTGTATGCACTTGATACACGAATAGCGTCCCAAGCTGCCGCGTTACTCATAAATTTCTCGGTATTGTTTACAAAGCCACTGCGTTGTGTTGTATTGTTTATACCTGGTGTTAGATTTGTTCTCACCGCATCCTCTACCTTAACCCAACGACGGCCATCATAACGGAACAAGCGATTAGGTTGATAATCTAAACGTAGGTAATAAGTACCGACCCCTGGATCAACTGGGAAGCTAATGCCAGCTGCAACGGTTCCACCATTTGGTGCAGTACCATCACCGGTTAAGTACCCTTCTACTTTAACTGTTGAAGTCAAATATTGGTCACTAGCATCATCTATAGTAGTACTAGCATCAATCACGGTTCCATCTAAAGTATGTGTCGCTTGGCTAGCGTCTAACCCATTAGGATTGCTAGGTAATCCATCTGGACCCAAGGCTAAAGTATAAATTGAGCTGGTATCATATCCGCTCTTAGGTACATCGGTTTCTGCACGCTGTACAACAGCATCATTAATTTCAATAAGTTTGTTGTACGTGCTGAGTAGATCAGTAAGAGCGCGATCGCTGCTATCAACAACACCATCGCCGTTCATGTCTAAGTTGTTGATAATATCTTTGTATTCTTGGCTGTCTACCAATGGTTGTATTTTAACACGCCATAAGTGTGGATACCATAGAGGACTAAAGCCTTCCGCTGCACGGGTAGCATCCTGCACTACATAAAAACGTTTAAGTACCACAGGAACTGTATCATCCAGTGGATAGTAATCTTTTAGGAACGGCATTTCTAACACATCACCTACCATGATCTTACGACCTAAGGTGTCAATCATGTCATTAAGATGGAATGTGGCAAATATAGTATCGCCGGTTAGGAATAACCCAAACTGCGTTAAGTCAAAATCACTATCGTTAATTCGAAACTGTGTACGCATTGTATAAACACTAGTGTCATACTTACGATCACGGTTTTCTAAAAATAACAGATCTTGTATGGCTGTAATACCAGTAGTGCCGGGTTCTGTATTGCTAACAAAACCAGTGTCTTGTACACCCAAATATTTGTGTAAATTAATATCAACACCGCCCACAGTGAACTGTTCGCTGATATTTCTATCAATAAATTGATAATCGCTACCTTTCTGCGGTCTGTAAAGTGATAATCTTGGCATTACATATTCCTATTACGTCTAGTATTTATCAAGTCTTGACAACCTACCAAATTGATGTTATACTACGAAAATGAATAATCAAATACAAACAAGTATGGATTGGGCAAAGGTGCAAACAAACATAGAAGCACCTGTGTATAAAATGAAAAGATACAACCATGAAATGTTTAAGGTAAGTAGAAACATTGGGTACATGATTAGTGCGCTAAGTAAAGAAGAAGTAAACTGTCGTAAATTGGGCAAGCAAACAGAAAGACACAAAGAAATGCTTGACAAAATAAACGAAGAGATAGCAAACTATGAACGTATGATAACTTTTGCTGTATTATTAGCGGGATAAATTATATGGTAATTATGAGTATTGAAGAAGCATACCGCGCAGTGCGTGACTATGGTGAAATGAATGAACACTATAGTTTATGGTCAGCGGTTAAGTGTATGGAAGATGCGTGGGATGATCTAGACTCATATGATCGTACAGCATATAAAATGGTTAAACGAGAATTATCAAATCTAGTAACAAAAACAGTAGAGGAAAAACATGGCAATTAAAATTGACGGCGCAAAGAAAAAAACTAAGGTAGTAGCACGAGACCCTATTTTCTTAGATGAAAAAGCAGTGGGTACAGAACCAGTCTGGGACGCACAACGAGCAATAGAGTTTACAGACGAGGTATTTGACCATAACTTCCGTAAAAGTATGCGCTACTATAACTATTTCTACTCTACTAAAGATCTTAAGAAATATCTGGTAGAGTGGTTGCGCACACATGAAGGCAAGGACGGAGAGTACCATCACTTAGATAAGAAAACTATTGACTATTATGCCAAAACTAGAGATAATTTAACTCCATTTACTGCCTGTGCCATCGCAAAAGCACATACACAAGGCATGCCCCTACGTGATCGTCATGTAGAGTATCTACTTAAAACAGTTAAAGAAGTTATCAAACTGCAAGAAGAGATAGTAGAAGAAGATGTTCCCGCTGATGACAGCAAGAAGGCACCTAAGACTGACGTAAAGGTGCCTACAATACAAGATCGCATGAACGCAATAGCAGACAAGCACCAGCTACACTTTTTAGAACTAGAAGATCAACTGTTTGCTGGTGAAACTGTGGACCCTAAAGCCTACGAGTATCTAATTGGCAAAAATGTAGCACCTGCTACTTTAGCACGTATTCTTAGTCCTTTTGAACGTAGCCGAACAGAGTTTGCTGAGGCACGCACTAGTAAAGATGAAGATACTAAAGATGCGTACGGGCATTTAAAAACTGCCGACTATAAACGCTACGATGCGTTTTATACTGCGCTATTTGATGGTTTTGCTCAATACGGCCAAGTTAAGAAAGCAACTAAGAAAGCGGCTGTACGCAAACCGCCAGCAAAAGAAAAACTGGTTGCTAAACTTAAGTATCTAAAAACAGACACCGCAACTAAAGCAGTAAGTATTAATCCTGTTGATATTATTGGCTCTCAAATATTGTGGGTTTACAATATTAAGACACGCAAACTGGGCAAATATGTAGCTGAAGAATACAGTGCGCTTAATGTTAAAGGTACTACTATTACAGGATATAGTGAAAGTAAGAGCGTAAGTAAAACTCTACGTAAACCTGAAGTACAAATAAAAGAGTTTTTAGGTGCAAGTAAAGTTGATTTGCGTAAGTTCCTTGAAAACATCAAAGCCACCGAAGTAAAATTGAACGGGCGCATTAACCAAGATACAATCTTGCTAAAAGTTCAGTAAACGAAATTATCCTGTTATCAACGATAAATACTTGGTAACAGGATAATTTACATGTCATTATTACCAGCAAACGTATCAGCACAAAGCGGCTTAACAGCTAATCTTAGCTTAACCACAGAAAGCCTCTATAATCCAGTAACTGGCACTGGTGCAGGCCCTATTGCTTTTGATGCTAATCTACAAGCACAATTAACCACAGTACAAAGCCTGCAGAACGATATCACTGACTACATTCGATTGCGTTTGGGTTATGGTATGATTGATGTTGAGGCTGATAAAGAACATTTTGATATGGGGATTAAACAAGCATTGATCCGTTATCGTCAAAAGAGTTCAAACGCAGTTGAAGAAAGTTATGCGTTCTTAGATATCTATCCTGAAACACAAGAATATATTCTCCCTAACAATATTATGGATGTTAAACAGATTTATCGACGTGGTATTGGTAGCGTTACAGGTACAACTGCTAGCCAATTTGAACCATTTGCAAGCGGCTATTTAAACACTTATATGTTAGTAGCTGGCCGTGTTGGTGGGTTAACTAACTACGAATTATTTGTAGATTATCAAAAACTTGCTATGCGTATGTTTGGCGGCTTTATGAACTTCTACTGGAACAAAGTTACTAAGAAACTCACTTTAGTTCGCAAACAACCATTCCAGGGTGCTAATAATACAGCACAATCTGAAACAGTTATGTTACATGTGTTTAATGTTAAACCAGATATTGTATTGTTAAACGATCCGCAGGCATTTCCATGGATTCAAGACTATGCGTATGCACTAACATCGATTAGTGTTGGTCAAGCACGTGAAAAATTTGCATCTATTGCTGGCCCACAAGGTGGCACGACCCTAAACGGTACAGCTATCAAAGCAGAAGGGCAGGCCTTGCTAGATAAATTAGACGAAGAAATCAAAAATTATGTAGACGGTGGTCAACCATTAACTTGGATTATGGGCTAATAGCGGTTGACCTTCTAGTAGTAAATCTATAAAATAGTAATATCAAATTGGGGGTTTCAATGAGTCGTATCATCGGCATTTGCGGGTTCATCGGGTCGGGCAAAGATACAGTTGCTGACTATCTAGTTAATTTTCATGGTTTTAAAAGAGAAAGTTTCGCTAACAGTTTAAAAGATGCTGTGAGTCATGTTTTTGGTTGGGATAGAGATCTTTTAGAAGGTCGGACCAAACAAAGCCGTGAGTGGCGAGAAACTAAAGACGAGTGGTGGAGCAAACGTCTCAAACGAGATATCACACCACGTTGGGTTCTACAGTACTGGGGCACAGATGTAATACGTAAAGGGTTCCATAACGATATGTGGGTGGCTAGTTTAGAAAACCGGCTACGTCAGGCACAAGACGATATTGTAATTACAGACTGTCGCTTTCTTAATGAAATTAAAGCAATCAAAGCAGCAGGCGGACAGGTTATCCGCATTAAACGTGGTCCTGAACCAGAATGGTATGATGCGGCTAAAGACTATAACAAAGGTATGAAGCGCATTGGCTGGGCCTTGGGTAAGGATATCTTAGATAAAGCCGGAGTTCACGCAAGTGAATATAGCTGGGTTGGTAGTAAGTTTGACTCTGTACTTGATAATGATAGTACCTTAGATGAGTTGTTTGAGCAAGTAGAAGGGTTCTTAGCGACTAAAAATCTGGAACTAAATCCCCTTGACGCCAACCAAGTCCTTCTCTAGCAACTTCGTACTGACAGTTAGCACAGATTGTTTTTAAGTTAGTTAGACTGTTATTATTAAGATCACCATCGATATAGTAAACAAATAGTTGATCTTTATACTTTGCCTTAAAGCCGCACTTTTCACAGTGCGGTTTCTTTTTATATCCAGCTTTATGCCAACCAGGTACCTGCGGCGGCAAACGTTTCTTTTTACGAATACAACTGTCACAACGACTCCTATAATATGTCTTACCCCACATCTTATAGTTGACTGCACAGGGCTTTTTACCACAAACCTCACATAATTTTCTGTATTCCATATGGTATTTAGCCAATAGCAGTGCGCGAACCTTTCAAAGGGCACTTTAAACCACTGATTTAACCAAATAATAATAAATAGTTTAAAGTGGTATCATTAAAGAGGAATACAACACTATGGCAGCATTAACTTCACCTGGCGTATCAGTTACCATAATTGATCAAAGCCAATACGTATCTACACAAGCTGGTACAGTTCCTTTCGTTTTACTTGCTACTGGCCAGGATAAAGTAAATCCTAGCGGCACAGTTGCAGCAGGAACAACTATTGCTAATGCAGAAAAAATTATTACAGTTACTAGTCAACGTGACTTAGTAAACATGTTTGGTAGCCCATATTTTGAAACTGATGCTGCAGGTAATCCTGTAAATAACAGTCAGTTAAATGAATACGGTCTACTCGCAGCTTATTCAGCTTTAGGCGTAACAAACACAATCTATGTACAACGTGCTAATGTAAACTTAACAGAGTTAGCAGGTACAAGCACTCGTCCAACAGGCACACCAACAGATGGCACATACTGGTTAGACACAGCAAGCACAAACTGGGGTGTATACTCATGGGATTGGGAAACTGGCTTTATTAGCGAACAAGGCAACCTGTCAGTTATCACCGATACTGACTATTTAAGTGCAGGTGTTCCACTAAGCTCGTTTGGCGCTATTGGCGACTACGCTGTAGTTGCTACAAGTTCGAGTAACCCAATATACTACAAAGGCTATGATAATACATGGGCATTAGTTGGTAGTGATGATTGGAAATCAGCAGTGCCTACTGCAACTGGCTCAGTATCAAGCCCAACATTAACAGCTGGTAGTAAATTAATCATTAACGGTAATACTATTACTGTTAGTGGCACTACAGTGAGCTCAGCAGTTAGCGCAATTAACGCTGCTTCACTAAACGGTGTAAGTGCTCGTGCAAATGCAACTAACCAAATTGAACTTTTTGTAAATGGTTCTACAATCGTTTACAGCAACGCAGCAGGTAATGTTCGTGGCGTAATTGACACAGCAACAAGCACAGCAGATACACTACAAATTACACGTGGTAACGTATTCTTAGGTGCAAACGTCGACTGTATGGCTAACCTAGGTTTATTATCATCTACCACTAGCTTTGCAACAATCTCAGGTAGCGGCAACACATATACATACAATGGTCCTACTATTGCTTATGCAAAATACACAAACCCACCAGCATGGCGCTCATCAGATGTAACGCCTCGTCCAAATGGTTCAATCTGGTTAAAAACAAGTGCTACAGGTACTGGTGCCAACTGGGCTGTTAAAGAATATGTAGCAAACACTGATTCATGGACACAACTAAGTGCTCCGTTGTATGCAAGTGATGCGGCTGCTATCTATGGCTTAGATCCAGTAGCGGGCGGCGCAGGCCTAGCGGCAGGTACACTATATGTTAAATATGACACATTAGGTACTAGCACATTATCATTTAAACCATATATTAAGAATGTGGCAGGCGTACTAACAATTACCGGTACTGTAGCAGGCGGTTCTGCTACTTACACTGTTAATGATAGTTTCCGTTTAGATGTAAGTGTACCAGCGAGTGCTACATTATCTACAGCAACAGTTACACTAAGTGGTACAACAGCAACTTCTATGATAGCTGATGTGTTAGCTGCAGGCTTACCTAATATCACTGCTGGTGTAAATGCAAGCGGACAGGTATATATCCGTCACAATGCGGGCGGCACTATCCAAATGACACAAATCACTGGTACACCACTTAACACAGCTGGTTTGTTTGATGACAACCATGTGCAAGTAATTTCAGCAGGTACAATTTACCTAGCTAGCCCATTTACTGCGCTAACATATAACTATGGTGCTGATGCTCCGTACAGTAACCCAGCTGAAAATACCCTATGGTATTACAGCGATGCAACCGAAGTGGACATTATGATTCACGATGGTACTGGTTGGAAAGGCTACCAAAACGTTGCTAATGATTCACGTGGTTATGATTTAACTAACACAGACGCTAACGGTGTGATTGTTGCCGCAAGTCAACCAACAACACAAAGCGATGGCTCTAGCCAATTGGCAGCAGGTGATTTATGGTTAGATACTAGTGATCTAGCAAACTTCCCTGTACTATACCGTTATAACGGTATATCATGGGATTTAATTGATAACCAAGATAACGTGAGTTCAGATGGCATCTTGTTTGCAGATGCACGTTGGTCAGCAACAGGTAACTTAAATGTCATTACTGATACTATCCCAACTATTACTAGTTTGTTATCTAGCGATCACTTAGATCCAGACGCACCTGACTATCAATTGTACGCTCGTGGTACATTGTTATTCAATACACGTCGTTCAGGCTACAATGTTAAACGCTTTAAAGCTAACTATTTTACTGATGCAGAATTAGCAGTTGTGCATAGTACAGAAGCTGATGCATGGGTAAGTTATAGCGGTGAAGATCCTACAACAGGTGTTCCGTACTTCGGTTACAAAGCACAACGTAACACAGTGGTACAAGCTATGAAATCAGCAGTTGCTTCTAGCACAACATTACGTGAAGAACAAACGCAATTTAACCTAATTACAGCCCCTGGATATACAGAACTTATCCAAGACTTGATCACTTTAAACAACGATCGTTTAAACACAGCGTTCATTATCGGTGACAGTCCATTGAACTTAGCATCAGATAGTACAACTATTGACAACTGGTCTAAGAACTCAGCACTTGCTGCTGACAACGGCGAACAAGGTTTAGTGAGCCATAGTGAGTACTTAGGTGTTTACTATCCAAGCGGGTTAGCAACAAATTTAGACGGTGAAAGCGTAGTTGTTCCGCCAAGCCATATGATGTTGCGTACAATGATTCGCAGTGATGCAGTTAGCTATCCATGGTTTGCTCCAGCTGGGGTACGTCGTGGTTTAATTGATAACGTAAGTTCAATTGGTTATGTTGATACAAACAATGACAATACATACAAGAGCATTGGTGTAACAAATGGTCTACGTGATGTATTGTACTCAAACAACGTAAATCCACTAACAGTATTACCAGGTGTAGGGTTAGTAGCATACGGTCAAAAAACACGTAGCGCACAGACTTCAGCAATGGATCGTATTAACGTAGCTCGTTTAGTGGTTTACCTACGTACAGTTCTAGCTAAAGTTGCTGCACCGTTTATATTTGAACCAAACGATACTATTACACGTAACCAAGTTAAAGCGGCATTTGATGCTGTATTCAATGACTTAGTTGCTAAACGCGGTATCTATGACTTCTTGGTAGTTTGTGACACAACAAACAACACACCAGCACGTATTGATGCTAATGAGTTGTGGGTTGATATTGCTATACAACCAGTTAAAGCAATTGAGTTTATTTACATTCCAGTACGTTTACAAAACACTGGCGCAGCATTAACTATCCAGTAATATACGCAGATAATGGGAGGGGTTACCCCTCCCAAATCTGAGACAAAAAATGGTAAATACTATAAAGTATTAAAAGGAAGAAAAGATGGCAACATCATCATTAACAAATTTTACAGTGCCGTTATCAACTAACCAAAGTGCTAGTTCTCAAGGTCTGTTAATGCCAAAATTAAAGTTCCGTTTCCGCGTAACTTTTTTAAACTTTGGCGTTACACAACCTACAACAGAGCTAACAAAACAGGTTATTGATTTTAAACGTCCTAGCGTAAGTTTTGAAAACATTACTATACCTATCTATAACAGTCAGGTATATCTAGCAGGTAAACCAACCTGGGCTGAAGTCACATGTAATTTACGTGACGACGCTACGGGTGAAGTTACTAAACGTGTTGGCGAACAGATGCAGAAACAATTTGACTTTTTTGAACAAAGTTCTGCAAGTTCTGGTATCGACTACAAGTTTACTACAATTCTTGAAGTTCTTGATGGTGGTAATGGTGCTAATAACCCTAACATTTTAGAAACTTGGGAAATGTATGGTTGCTATCTAATGTCAGCAGACTACGGCGATAATAACTATAGCAGTAATGAGCCAATGACTGTTGGCCTAACTATCCGTTATGATAACGCATTACAAACACCAACGGGTGCTGGTATTGGTTCAACTATAACAAGAACATTAGGTACGGTTATCACTGGTTAATCCAGACGAAAAATTTACAAATTAAGAGCCCGGTTAAAATCCGGGCTTCTTTTTGGCGATAAATAATATAAATGGAATAACATATGGCACTTACTGATTTTTTAGGTGAATTAAGACAGTCAATAGCTCCGGATCAAAATATCCGCGACTTTCAACACGCCTCTCGCACCTTTATTGACAGTTTATACAGACTAAGTCCTAAACTAAGCACTCTATTCCATGTGTTTATTGATTTGAACGAAATAGTACAAACAGATCAAATTAGTCAAATTGAAATTGGCTTAATGGCTAAACAAATTCAATTACCTAGATTCAATGTACAGACTAAAACGCATAATTCTTACAACCGTAAGATGGTACAACAAGAACGTATTAATTACGATCCTGTTGGTATTACGTTCCACGACGATAGCGCAGATCAAGTGGTTAACTTCTGGAAAAACTATTATCAATATTATTATAGAGACAGTGACTATCTTGCTAATGAAGAAACCTATAGATATGATAGTAAGTACCAGCAACGCCAGCAACAAGCCTGGGGATATAGCCCTGTAAAAAATGATGGTAATCAAAATTATATTAAAGCTATAAGAATTTATAGCCTACATCAAAAGCGTTTTACATCTTATAATTTAATTAGACCTACTATAACAAGTTTTGCGCACGGGCAATTGGTCGCCGGTGATTATGCTCCCCTTGAACACACTATGCAAGTGCAATACGAAGCTATGTTATACGATAGCGGTCCGGTAAGTTCTGGAGTCGTACAAGGATTTGATGTTATACACTACGACAAGACTCCTAGTCCGTTACGTAATGCTGGTGCTGCACTAGGTGGCATTGAAGGAGTAATTAAAGGTGTACAACATGGTGATCTTGGGGCAATAGTTCACGGTGGTATTAACGTTTTTAATATTTTTACTGGTAGTGACGTGCAACTTAAGCAAGCACCGAGTATCGATTTAAGTAATATAGGAAACGGTATTTTACGAGGGCAAAACCCATTTAGTAGTGTTTTTGCACCAACAAGTTCTACAGTGCAACAAGGAATAAGAAAGGCCATTGGGGGCTCTAGTGGCTAAGGAATAACTATGGCAATCAACGGAAACTTACCAGGGCAAACAGTAAATAGCCCTAGCACAACAAATTATTTTAATAACTTCTACGATCAAACTGTTACCACCAGTCCAATGATTAATGATGCTGTGGTAGCGTATTTTCAAAATATCACAGGTGATTCAGAGACTGGGAAAAATCTAGCGGCCGCTATAATCTATACAGCATTACAACAAAATATAGATCCTATGAGTGTTATTGATCAGTTGAATCTACTAAGCGCACGAAATAGAGCGTCTGAACCCGAATATCACCCTGGCACTACTAATCAGTATGCCCAAGATACTAATACCTACAATAGTCAAACAGGTGAATGGGAGACCAGCGGAACAAATTACGCAAAACCAGGACCTAGCGCCGCATATAATCAACTTAACGAGTTAGATGCGTATCTAACAATGTTCCTTAACCTTAACCGTGTAAGCACGAGTCTATTGGGTATTAGTAATAGTCCTATAGTTAGCCCTTACGTTAAACGAACAATTCTGGCATAATGGCTAAGTACGCTAACGGCAAATTTACAATTAAGAACGCAGAAAAATACATAGGTAAAAAAGTACCCACGTATCGGAGTTCTTGGGAATTTGCTTTTATGAACTTTTGCGATAATAACCCAGCAGTAACACAGTGGGCTAGCGAAAGCATACAAATCCCTTACTTCAACCCAGTACTAGGTAAACAAACAATCTATGTACCAGACTTTGTTATTATCTACCAAGATGTAAACAAAAGACAGCATGTAGAAGTAGTAGAAATTAAACCTTTATCTCAAGTAACTATGGAAACGGCTAAGTCAGTTAAAGACAAATATAGCGTAGCAATCAACATGGCTAAATGGGCCGCTGCAGATGCTTGGTGCAAGGCTAACAACATGCGTTTCCGTGTAGTAACAGAGCACGACATCTTTAAAAATCTCAAACGATAAAAATAGTATTAAATACAATACTATGACACAAAAACTATCCGAATTATTTAACTTGCCTCCTATTGAAGGTACTACTCCTGAGGAAGCAGAATTAACCATTGAAGAAAATCGTGAAATGATTGAAGCAGTAGACGATGCTATTGATAAGATTGATGCTGCATTGCCAATGGTGGGTGACCTAGACACCAGCGATAAAGAGTTAGATGAACTAAGTGATCTAGCCAAAGAAAAGTTTCAAGATTTAATTGATCTAGGAATGAATGTAGAAGCTCGCTTTAGCGGGCACATCTTAGCCACAGCAGGCACACTGCTGGGCCATGCTATTACAGCTAAACAAGCCAAGCTAGATAAAAAGCTACGTATGGTTGATCTACAACTTAAAAAGGCACGTTTAGACCTGCAAGTTGAGCAGGCAAATAAAAAATCAGATGGCGACAAGATAATTGACGCAGAAGACGGTCAGGGTGTAGTACTAGACCGTAACGAATTACTTAACCAATTACTTAACAAGAAAAGCTAGTGTTTTTGATAAATAACACTATATATGGATCTTAACTTATGAAGAATTTTTTAGAATATCTAAGCGAAACTCAAAAGATTTATGAATTTCGTATTAAAGTAGCTAACTGCGATCCTGCAGATAAGCTAGACTATTTAAAAGCTGGTTTAGAAGGTTACCAAGTTGAAAGTTTAGGAGTAGCTAAACGTTTGCCTATTAAAGCGAATGACATTGACTTTCCAAGCATTCAAAACTGTGAAATCTTTTTACTGGATGCTAGCCTTAAATATCCAGTAAACGATGCACAGTTGCGTGGTATCGTTGCTGAACGTTTAGGTTGCAGTCAATCACAGGTTGTTGTTGTTCCTGCTGCCAACCCAGAAGAACAATGGCGCTGGAATCCAGACAATGGTGAAATTAAAGAGTTCAAACAAGGTGAAGATGTACTAACACAACCACTTCCAGAAGCTACAGCTGAACAAAAGGCCGCAAGCAAGTTTTATTCAGAAGCAGGTACTATTCTAAAAGAGTTAAACAAACCAGCAGAGTTTGAGATTGCAGGTAAAGACACTACTGTTGGTGGTGCTAAAGACCCTGCATACGGTAAAACAACAAATGATGTAGCAGTTGGTACAAAAAGCCCAGTAAAAGGACAATAAGAAATGAGCGATATGAAAATGTATAACATTCTAGGTATGTTTAAAAACCTAGTTAAATCTGATAAACCTGCTGAGGTTACTACACCAAAAGAAACAGTATATGAAAGCGTGGAACCACGTGGTAGTATTACTGAAGCAGTTAAAGGCTTAGAAAGCAAATATGCTACATTTAAAGAAGCAAAGAAAGCTAAACCAGACTTTTTAGACGTAGACAAAGATGGCGATAAGGCAGAGCCATTTAAGAAAGCTGTTAAAGATAAAAAAGCCGTCGAAGAAGGTGCTGGTCCTTACACGCTCGATGATCCAAAGCATCCTAAGTTCAAAGCTAACTACGAAAAATATAAAAAAGCTCACCCAGACTGTACACTAGCAGAGTTTGTTGCAGCCATGCGTAAGAAAGAAAAAGGTCTGAACGAAAGTCAAGCAGTTGTTATTGGCGGCAAAGAAGTTGATTTGAATAGTTTAGAATTTGAAAACATAAACAAATGGGACGCACCTGATTACTCAGACGCTTATTGTGTTGCGGCTAGTTTTGTTGATGGTACTCCGCTATCAGAAGTTGAGCTTGATCAATTAGAAAGCAAGTACAGTGCTGAAGTACATACAGCTATACACAATAGTCTACATGAAGCGGCCTACGATGAGCCAGCAGCACCAGATGCTGACGCTATTGCTAAACGCAAACGTCTACAGGCTATTAAAGATCGTCAAGAAGATGAACATGGTTATGGCGCAGAGCGTAACACACCAATCCGTAAAGTTGCTGGTAAAGCCTACGGTGGTTCTGCACAGAAAGATGTAGCAGAACCAGATGAGTTAGAAGAATACACACAAGCTGAATACGATCAAGCGATTGGTGATTTTAAAGCTAAAGGTGGTAAGGCACAACAACTACCACCAGGTAGTGCTAAGAATCCCATCTCAACAGCAAGTCGCCACATTGGCGGCCGCAGTGAAATTGGTGGTGGCAAAAAATCAGGCAAAGCTGCACAAGCTACATCAAGCAAAGCGGTAGTTGACGTGTATGAAAAAGCACCTCCAGGCGCTAAAGCTGAACGTATGGTTAAACATATTAAGAAAGGCTATGCTAAAGACGGCAAATTATCTAAGAAAGAAAAAGGTATTGCTTATGCTACAGCATGGAAAGCTAAGAAAGCTGGCGTCGTAGAAGCTACACAATTTGGTGATAAAATTGCCAATAGCAAAGCTGAATTGAAAAAAGCTAAACCAGCAATGGTTAAAGAAAGTCGTGTTATGGAAGAAACAGATTACTTCTACGAAAAAGTAGCTAAAGCTCTAGCTGAGAAAAATTCGTACTTAGACACAGCAGGTAGCGAATTCAATGATGCTGTACGTAAAGAAATGGTAGCACAAGGCATTCCACCTAACAAGGCTCGTAACATTTTAACAATGGACGAAGACTTCTTAAGCGACGTGGCTACATCATACGGTCACTACTGTCAAATTGACGCACATTCACCTTTACCGGCTGAAATTGATCTAGGTGGAGTAAAAGAATTAGATGAGATTGCTCGTCTAGCAGGGTTACCAACTAAAGAAGCAACATGTGAAGGTTGCGGTATGGTAGAATCATCATGCTCATGCCAACACGAAAGCACAATGGGTGCAGTAGCAGGCGGATTAGCAGGTGCAGCATTAGGTAAATCACCTGCGGCAGCTAGAGTTGGTGCCGCAATAGGTGACCAGTTAACAAGTGAAGAAGAACTAGATGAAAGAGAGCAATTCCAATCTATGCCACAAGGTTATGCTTCTGGTACTCCTAAAGCGCCAGCGGTGAATCCTAACGTTAAGTCTACATTTGACAAAAGCAAACTAAACCCAATGCGTGAAGAAGAAATGGAAGAAGGCAACGAATTCTCAGGTGCACTAGCTAAAGCTAAAGCTGCAGGTGCTAAAGAATTTGAAGTTGACGGTAAGAAATACACTGTTAAAGAAGATATTAGTGTAAACATTTCTGCAAGCGGCGAAGATGATAGTGTTAATTTAATTCGTAAATTAGCAGGTATGAATATGATTAACCACACATTGGGCGGCACTAAAACTGACAAGATAGTAGGACAATCACTTGGAGAGCCAGAACAGGCGCCTGAAGAAGTTAGCGTAGCTGACCTAACACAAGACGAAAGCCTAGAAGAAGAACGTGACGTAGAATACACAAACACACCTAACGAAAAAATTGCAGGTGTAGATGCAGCTATTCCTAGTGGAACTGATTTAAATCGTGCTAAGAAACAGTACAAACGTGAATATCCAGGTGATAACCCAATGGCTGTTAAAGAAGAAGCTCTTTGGAAATCATACGAAGCAATGATTAGTGACGTTAAGAAGTAATATGGCAGTAAAGCTACACGTAGAATATTTTTTAGTATGTTTATGTGTAGCTTTAGTAAGAAGCTTACGCAAAATTTGTAAACTATTTAAACTATGAAAATTAATGAAATCATTGTAGAAACTCGCGGTGAAGGTCCTGTTCCTAAAGAACTAGAAGATAAAAGTATGGGCGGGGTTATCCGTATGCGTGATGTGGGCGGCTACGATCGTACCTATCACTTAAATCGTATCATGATGGCAGCGGCTATGGCCGACGGCCAAGACGAACGTCCAGTTGATATGGATAGCTCTAGCTTTGTAGAAAAATACAATGTAGCAATACCATTTAGTGATGCAGAAGAACTAATGATGTATCAGGCCATGGCTACTATTCCTACAGACGGTAAAGAATTAGTTAAACGCGGTCGCAGTCAAGAAGCCGATGATACAAACAAACAAAGTCCTATATCGCCTCGTAAGAAAAACAAATACGGAGTATAACGTGGACGAATTAGATCAAATTAAACAGCTTGCTGGGGTAACTCAAAACGTAGGAAAACTGCAAGAATACAAAGGCTACGGTAGCGTTAAAACTGATGGTAGTAACATGAGTATTACTGCTAATGAAAAGATTCAACACCAAAACAGCAATAACATCCAACCTGGTACACAGGAATGGTTTAGATTGTGGTTTGCGAAAACAGGAATCACCGGAGAAACTCCCTTCTAAACTTAACTTCGCAAAACTAGTTCTAACAGATAAATAACTATATGTTAGAAAACAAATACACCTCTTATTATAACAATATTATCAACAAAGCTAAAAATCGTCTATTAGATGGGTATTATGAAACCCATCATATTATTCCTAAATCGCTCGGCGGCACCAATCTTAAAGAAAATCTTGTAAACCTAACAGCCCGTGAACATTTTATTTGTCATCTTCTACTTACTAAAATGTATGAAGGTGATGCTAAAAGTAAAATGATACATGCTGCTTGGGCTATGACAACATTAGAAAATGAATTTCAACAAAGATACAAAATAACATCAAAAATATATGAATCTCTGCGTATTGAATATGCAGAACTTGTTTCTAATAGATTATCCGGAAAACCTGGAAGAAAACATTCTGAGGAAACTAAAAAGAAATTGTCTTTAGCGATGGCAGGCAAATCAAATGGCCCAATGAGTGAAGAATCTAAAAGAAAACTATCCGAATCAATGAAGGGTAAAAACGTAGGAAAAAAACGTACACTAGAACAAATTCAACAACAGTCACTACGACAAACTGGTAAGAAAAGAGCACCGCATTCTGAAGAAACAAAAGAAAAATTACGACTAGCTAATCTTGGAAAAAAGAAAGCCCCCGACACTATAGAGACTCGTGTTAAAAAATCATTGGCATCAAAAGGCAAAACTAAATCGCCTGGCCAGGTTGCAAAGCAACGAGAATCATTGTTGAATTATTACAAACAAAAAAAGATGGGACATAAGTAAATGTATGGCAACAGCAAAAGGTACAGATAACGTCCTTGTTAAAAAGCCCCATCAACAAACGGCATTTACACAAGAACAATTACAAGAATTTGCAAAATGCGCAGACCCAGTAACTGGCCCTGAGTATTTTATGAGTAACTACTTCTACATACAACACCCCACTAAGGGACGTATGTTGTATCAACCTTTTGACTACCAAAAACGCCTAATCGATACATATCACAACTACCGCTATAGTATATCGCTAATGCCCCGACAAACAGGTAAGTCAACAAGTGCCGCAGGTTACTTGTTATGGTACGCTATGTTCGTGCCAGATAGTACTATCCTAATTGCCGCACACAAATTTACAGGCTCACAAGAAATTATGCAACGTATTCGTTACGCTTATGAAAGCGTACCGGACTTTATACGTGCTGGTGCAGTGAGTTACAACAAAGGTAGTATTGATTTTGACAATGGTAGTCGTATTGTAAGTGCTACAACAACAGAAAATACAGGTCGTGGTATGAGTATTTCATTACTATACTGTGACGAGTTCGCATTCGTTAGACCTACCATAGGCCGAGAATTTTGGACTTCAATTAGTCCCACACTAGCAACTGGTGGTAAATGTATTATTACATCAACGCCTAACAGTGATGAAGACCAGTTTGCTCTCCTATGGAAAGGTGCTAACAAGTGCTTTGACGAATTTGGAAACCCAACTGAAGTGGGTGTTAACGGATTTAAATCATATCGTAGTTACTGGAACGAACACCCCGACCGCGATGAAAAATGGGCTGCTGAACAGCGAGCACAGTTAGGTGATGAACGTTTCCGCCGAGAGATGGACTGCGAATTCATTATCTGGGATGAGACCTTAATTAATCCTACTACACTTATTGAGATGTCTGGCTTAGATCCTATAGAGCGCCAAGGTCAAGTTCGTTGGTACAAGAAACCTGAAGCGCAGTATACCTATGTTGTCGCTATGGACCCAAGTTTGGGCACAGGGGGCGATCCTGCAGCTATACAAATCTTTGAACTACCTACATTTAAACAAATTGGCGAGTGGCAACATAATAAAACACCAGTGCAACAACAAGTGGGTATTTTGACTGAAATTGTTCGTTATTTAAATGAAACAGTAAGCCAAAATAATATCTATTACAGTGTTGAGAACAATACCTTAGGAGAAGCTGCACTTATCTGTATCAATGAAATTGGTGAAGAGAACATCAAAGGTATTTTCTTAAGTGAACCCAAACGTGCAGGTAGTGCTCGTAGATATCGTCGTGGATTTAATACAACTAACAGCACAAAAATTTCAGCTTGTGCTAAACTTAAAAATCTAATTGAAAGTAAGCGTATGACTATTGTAAGTAAACCGCTACTATCAGAACTTAAAACTTTTGTAGCCAATGGGCCTAGCTTTGCAGCCAAGCCGGGTGAAACAGATGACCTGGTTATGGCACTAGTATTAATAGTGCGCATGTCTATGCTCTTACAAAGTTTTGACAGTCAAATTGACTCTACAATGAAAGACAGTCTCGAAGATGTAATTGAGCCTATGCCTTTCTACATTATGTAGATAAATAATGTTATGAGAGAAATTAATAAAATCGCAGAAGGCCTATTTGAGAAAATTCGTGACCGATTTGAAGATGTTAGTTTGGGTGATGAAAATGCACATGCTACACAAAATCCAGAAGATGCACGTTTTTTCAATTTTGACTATGTAGTTGATGGTCACAACTACGGCAATATTACACTTAGCGTCATTGATGAAACAAGTCTGAAAGTTTATTTTAGTAAAAACATCAGTCACGACCTAGATGACGAGCAACGCAAGCATTGGTACAGTTTCCTTAGAGAACTGCGTGAATTTGCTAAACGTAATCTACTAAGTTTTGAGCCACGTGATATTACACGGTCAACTCTTAAACACCGCGATATCCAACAAATTTCTAAAGCTGATAACACATACGATAAAGACGAAGTTATTGGCGAAAGTCGCTTATATGGTACTAGCCGTAGTAGCTATGAAAATGATGGCCCTGTGCGTATTATTATCCGCCACAGCGATCATATTAACCCAGAATCTCGTGGAAGTCGTAGCCGTAAAATCCGTGCTATGTACTTAGAAAACGCAGAAGGCGAACGTCTAAAACTACCACACAACAGTCTACGCTATGCTCGTGCTATGGCCCGTCATTTACAAGAAGGCGGCAGCATCGGTGATGAGTTTGGACAGCACATTACAGAAATTGCAGAAGAGTGTAGCAAGTTAAAACCATTTAAATCTGCTATGATTCGCAGAGTATTTGAAGATGGCGAAACGCAGGCAATGGTAGAAGCTGCATTTGAATACCACGGCCTACTAAAAGACACACTAGGTAAAATGAGCGGTCGTAAGGGCTACCAACAATGTAAAGAACAGTTTGTTGCTACTAGTACCAGCTATGTTCCAGAAGAAGATTTTGATGCTGACAGTGTCAGAGAACGTTTTGTAAAACGTACATATAATGATCGCATGAATGATGCGCTACCTATTGTATACAAGGCTTATAACATGAAGAAAACTAATAAAATGGCAGAAGCCTTTGAAGGCTGGGCAAACAATGTAGCAGAAAGCTGGGACGAGGATGAAGAAGGCGTTAAACAATGGGGTATAGAACCTATTAACGTTGATGACTTGGCTGATTTATTTGCTGAAGAATTACCACTAGGTGTCGATGCTGTAAATGCTATTAATGCTGTCAGTGGTGTTATTAATAGTAACGAATTGGATGAAGTACTCTTGCACACAAGTAAAGCAAATCCAGAATTGGACGCTCGTGATGTAATTTTATCATGGTTGGAATCAAATGTACCAGCAGTGTTCCAAGAATTACAAAATGAAATTAACGAATCAGAATCCGGAGATTCACCATTTGACCGTATGAGCAGAGCGGAATTATTAGATTATTTAAACCTAAACCCACTAAAAGCACAAAATATTCCAAACGAAGAACTACGTGCTGCCGCAGAAGAACGCTCGCTCGATATGACAGAGGGTAATACCTACGGTAGTTACGGTGCAGTATATGAAGATGATGAAGATCAAGTGGAAAGTATCACTTCAGCAATCGTACGTAGAATATTAAACAATATTGGCCAACACAGTGAATTATTAAGAAAAGCAGGACCAGACGGTGTACTTAATGCTGCACGTGACGTAGCAAGTTTTCACGCACCGGTAGAAGAATTGGGCTCGAGTGACATCAGCAACATGGTTCGTGAAGTATACCTTGAAGTTGGTGTAGACTACCCGGAACTAAATGAAACTCCGTTACGTCAAGCAAGAACACCAAGTAAAAAAGCCCGCGACGCAAAATATTATGATTACCTAGCAAGAACGTTAGGTGAAAATTTAGAATCAATGGCTCCAGCAGATAGTTCTAGCCCTTTAACTCACGCACATGAAGCATACTGTGATGCTTGTGATCGCACAGCAGACCAATGTGTTTGTGATGATGAACTAGATGAAGGTCGTGTAAAAGAAGTTAGTATAGATCTTGAAGAACTGACAGATGAAGAATTCAAGGCAAAATATGGAAAAACCAAAGAAGAAGTAAAACAAGCACTGTCAGAAGGTCTATCAGGCTTACAAAAATTAGGCGCTGGCGCGGCATTAATTGGTGCATTATCAACTAACGCATACTTAGATAATAAAGCAGTAGAATCGAGTCCGCAAGTACAAAAACTAGAACAACTATATCAGCAAGCACTAGCAAATGATGACGTTCAAAAAGCAAATGAATTAGAAGATAGAATTGAAAATCTTAAGGCACGCATTGAACTAGGCAAAGGTGAAGTACTAGATAAAGACGGTAACCCGATCGAACCAAAATACGAAAGTATACAAGATATTAGAACTCTAGCAGGCTTATAGTAAAATTACAATTATAATTTCGATTAAAAAGGACCTACGGGTCCTTTTGTTTTGGCTAAAATTTGGCTATATTGCTCTTGTGAGATAAATAATTATAACGTATAGTATATAAATGCTAGACGTTTTAGGCATATTTTAAGACCATCTTATAGGAGAAACATTATGGCAACATCATTAGCAGAAAT
>Ga0172373_10002068_pt1 | contig 31405 bp, 37 predicted proteins | sample Lak10m_2_FD_114546 | JGI IMG/M metagenome (GOLD analysis project Ga0172373, IMG submission 114546) | Freshwater microbial communities from Kabuno Bay, South-Kivu, Congo - kab_092012_10m | ecosystem: Environmental > Aquatic > Freshwater > Lake | place: Democratic Republic of the Congo...
TATATATCTATATTAAATAAATCCAAATAAAAATTGTCTATAGCAATTTCTATTTTTTACACCAAATAAAAACCCAGAAGCAGATAGAATAAATATACATTTGCTCAAAAAAATGTTTCCAACCACGAGCTTGAAAATATAAAAAATTAAATAAATCAACACTACTAAAAAAATTATAAAACTTAATAAACCCACCTACAGTCAAAGAAAAAGGTTCCTTTAAAAAAGCAACAAGTTTCTCATTAGAAATTAAAACCCCCTTAAAATTACCACGAAATAAAGAAAGAATTGGATTTAACTTCAACATAAACAAAAAAAAAGAATATGAAACAGTAAAAGAAAAACAACCACAATTTAAGTTTTTTAACTGCTTAAAAATTCCAGAAGTAAAAATTTGAGGATATATTAAAATAAAAGAATTATTTTGAAAATATTGCTTTAAAAAAAGATGCAACAATTGACGACGTACTATTTTTGTATTTTTTTGAAATCGCATACTTAAAGACTACAAATTACAACATATTTTTACTATCTCACGAAAATAGAATGAAAGGGATTCGAACCCTTGACTCACACTAAGTAAGTTATGGTTTAGCAAACCAACACTTTAAACCACTCAGTCATCATTCTAAATAATTAATTATCCAAAAGTTTTTATAACCATAACACGACATAATAAAAATAAATAATCAGGATAAAAAGTAAAAAAAATTAAACCAAAAAAAATAGCAAAATACAACGTCAACTCTAGTTCTAAAAAAGCACCAGGAAAAAAACTAAAAGTTGTTGTACGAGATACTTGCGAATCATCCGCAATAACAATTTTAATAAGTTTTAAATAATAATAAGCAGAAAAAGTGCCAATAGCAACTAAAAAAATAGCAGACTCATAAAAGCCGTCATTAATCAAATGAAATATAACATAAAATTTACTTAAAAAACCAAGAAATGGCGGAAGAGCAATAAAGGAAAAAAAAAGACTAATAAATAGTAATGCAATCACAGAATTTGCTTTTCCAAGTTTTGCCAAAGTCGATAAAAATATTGGCTTTACTTCTTCATGTAAAAAAGATAAACGAGAATTAAACGACAACGACGCCGAATACTGCTTAACAACCAACGTATACAACCCCCAAGATAAAATAGAGGAAAAGCAATAAACAATTAAAAAAAAAAACGCATCAGACCAAGCGTCATAAGTATTGTTTGCTACAGAAATTAACGGATAAGCCATCTGGGCAAAAGAGCTATAAATTAATAATTTTTTTAAGCGTGTTTGCCGTAAAGCAGACTTTGTACCAAAAATCAAAGTAACAAACGCTATAAAAATAATAAACTCAATAAAATTAAAAAAAGTTGGAATTATCATATTCCAAAAATGCAAAAAAGCAGTAAAAACCGCAATTTTAGGAAAAATTGAAAAAATAATAGTAGACGCAATAGGCGCTCCATCATAAGCTTGTGGTACCCAAAAAGTAAAAGGTGCAATAGTTAACTTAAAAAAGAAAACACTTAAAATAGCCATAACACCAAAACTAAGACTTGTATGAAAAATACTTAATGAAGATGTAGCTAAAACAAAACTATCACCTTCAAACAAGCAAAAAGCAATATCAGAAAAATTTGTAGTTCCTAAAGTACCATAAAACATTAAGCTACCAAATAAAAAAATACACGAAAAAACTGAGCTAACAATAAAATAACCAAGTGCGCCCTCACTAGAATATGCCGAAGATCGTAAAAAAGCTGCTAAAATATAAAAACAAATTGATTGTAACTCTAAAGATAAATATAGAGTTATAAAATTCGTTGACATAATAATTAAACATGAAGATAAAACAATACCTAACACAAAAACAAAAAATTCAATTAAATTTAATTTTTGTAAAATAAAAGCTTGCCAAATAGGTACTAAAGAAAACAAAACAACAGTTAAAAACACAACTTTAATTAACGAAATTCCAGAATTTATAGTAAATAAACTCATAGTATCCCGACCTTCAACAGCATTTAAAAAATTACTTACACATAATAAAAAACAAATAAAAACAATTACAAAAACTTGACTTAATAACTCATTAGTCAAAACAGGCCAAGCAAAATTTTTAGAAAAAATAATACGAGAATTAACTACTAAAAAAATTAAAATAGAAGTAGTTAAAAATACTTCTGGTAAAAAAAATCGCAACATAAATAAACAATTCATCTTGTAATAATACAAAAAATAAAAAAAATAATATATAGAAAAAATAAAATTAAAAATAAATTCAAAAATTAAAAAACAAAATATACACAAAAAAAGTAAAAAAAACTAATATATCAAAGAGATGTTATGCTTTTTACAATACTTTGGTTACCTTTACTAGGCTTCATTGCTGGTTCTCTTTTTGGGCACTACATTGGAAGAATTGGTACGGTTTTTTTTACTACATTTAACATTTTTTTAACTTTCGTATTTGCTTTTAATCTTTTTAAACAACAACTAATACAAAATACAATTTATGTATTTTCTATCGCCCCATGGATACTTACAGACAATTTAAACATTTATTGGGAAATTCAGCTAGATAGCGTGAATATTATTTTAATGTGTGTAGTAACTTTTATTTCGACAATTGTACATTTTTATAGTGCGGAATATATGCAACACGACCCACACTTACCAAGGTTCATGGCTTACTTATCCTTATTTACTTTTTTTATGCTAATTTTAATAACTGGAAGCAATTTTTTACAAATGTTTGTAGGTTGGGAAGGTGTAGGATTAGCTTCATATTTACTAATTAATTTTTGGTTTACACGTTTGCAAGCGAATAAAGCAGCCATTAAAGCAATGCTTTTTAATAGAATAGCAGACTTAATGCTGCTAATTGCATTTTTTACAATTGTAATGGCCTTCGAAACATTAGATTATACAATTATTTTTACGAGCGCTGATATTTTAAAAAATATGAATATATATTTTTTAAATCAACAATATAATGTAATTGATTTTATTTGTATTTTTCTATTTTTAGGAGCTATGGGAAAGTCTGCACAAATTGGCTTTCACAATTGGTTACCAGATGCAATGGAAGGACCAACGCCTGTTTCTGCTTTAATTCATGCAGCAACAATGGTTACCGCTGGTGTATTTTTATTAGTTCGATGCTCTCCTTTGTTTGAATTATCAACCCCTGCCTTAATCTTTGTTTCAATAATTGGTGCTTTAACAGCTGTTTTTGGTGCCAGTATTGGATTTTTTGTTAACGATTTAAAAAGAGTAATTGCGTTTTCTACTTGTAGTCAATTAGGATATATGATGATGGCATGCGGTATTAGCCAGTATTCTACGGCATTATTTCACTTAACAACACACGCATTTTTTAAAGCTTTACTTTTTCTTGCTGCGGGATCTATTATTCATGCTTCTTTTGATGAACAAGATACACGAAAATTAGGGGGGCTTATTAAATTTTTACCATTAACATATATATGCTTTTTAATTGGCTCACTAAATTTATCAGGGTTTCCATTTTTAAGCGGCTTTTATACAAAAGATATTATTTTAGAGCAAACCTATTCGACGTATACAACAATAGGGTGGTTTTGCTACAGTCTTGGTATTTTAGCTGCTTTTTTAACAGCAGCTTATTCCATGCGTTTATTATTATTAGTTTTTTTAGTTCGACCAAACCAAAGCATACATTTTTTATACACCACTTTTGAAAATAAAGCGCCAATTAAATACAGTTTAATTATTTTAGCTTTTGTTAGCATAATTGCTGGAAACATTTTAACAGAAATTTTTTATGGATTTGGAACCACTTTTTATAGCCAAGCAATTTTTTTTAACCAAAATACTCAAAACATTGGGGATATTGAATTTTTGACGACTAGCATAAAAAGTTTACCTTTAATTGTAACTTTTTTTGGAATTTTTTTTTCAATATTATATTATACTGCATTTAAGAAATATTTTATTTTACTAAAAATTAGATATAAAAATTTTTATGCTTTTTTTAATAAAAAATGGTTTTTTGATCGCATTGCTAATCAAATTTTTGGATCTTTTTCACTTAATTGGGCTTTATACTACACTTATGTAGCTAGCGATAGAGGATTACTTGAAATTTTTGGACCAACGACCATATGTCGTGTAACAGAAACATTTTTAAATGCAACTAAACGAAAAAAAATAAATCAAGCATATTATTATTAATATCCAATCTAAAGGAATATAGCTTATCGGTAAAGCGGTGAACTTTTAATTCATAGACGTTGGGTTCAATTCCCAATATTCCTAAAAAGGCGTAATGGAGTAACAGTAACTCAGTAGGCTCATAACCTAAAAATGAAAATGCAACTTTTTCTTACGCCATTAAAAAGCTTCGTTCGTCTAGTGGTTAGGACATTGCATTTTCATTGCATTAACAGAGGTTCAAATCCCCTACGAAGTGAAAAGAAGCGGGGGCGGGGGGGTGGACTGGGGGGAAATGACGATATCGTAGCCTGAATCATTGGTGGCACATTTTGAACAATATTAAAATTTAAAATAGAAGCATCTAAAAAAATTATTGCTTTATATTTTTTTATTAAAAATTGCTCCTTTGCTTTTTTATGAACGTGTGGCGATTTTAATAGAGTTAAACACGATTTTGTTATTGGTAAATATATAATTTTACAAATTTTTTTTTGATAAAATTTTTTTAAAAATAAAATATAAACACTCAATAATTTTTTATTTGTTGTTATTAACTTTAATTGCATTTATTTATAAAAATCTAATTACAAAGCTAATCACCAAATTATACAGCTTTTTGTTGAAAAAAAAGATTAGGCTCAACAGCACGTACAACAATTGGCATAAAACCATGATTTACACCACAAATTTCTGAGCATTGACCATAATATAACCCTGGACGTTTAATAAACATAGACACTTGTGTTAAGCGACCTGGACAAGCATCAATTTTAATACCAAAAGAAGGAATACACCAACTATGAATAACATCAGCAGAAGTAGCTAATAAGCGCACATGAACACGGCAAGGTAAAACAATGCGTGTATCAGTTTCTAACAAGCGTAAAGTTCCAACGCGTAAATCATTAGTATTAACCATATATGAATCAAATTGTGTTGGATTTTTATCATGAGGAAAAATACATTCGTAAGACCAATACCACTGATGACCAGTAATTTTTAACACAAAAGCTGGATTTACATAGTCATCCATAGCATATAATAAGCTAAAAGTTGGAGAAGCAATTCCTAATAGAATAAGGGCAGGCAGTATTGTCCAAATAATTTCCAAATTTTGTGAATGACTAAAAGCTTTATTACTTACTTGTACATATTGAGTTTTTGTAAAATTTAATTTAATGTCATGTGCTGCAGTAATAATTTGATATAACGTAAAAAAAACTAAAAAAATAATACAAATCATATCAAACATAATAAATTCATGTAAATTAATCATCCATTCCATATTTACGGTAGCTGGATCTTGGAACCACATTTGATATGGTTGCGGAGCATCACAAAATGTGAAAGTTACTAATGTATTGAACAATAAAAAGCTAAAAGCTATCACTAGGTATAAAAAAGTTTTCATACTAAATTTAAAATTTTTAGCAAATAAGCAGTAAAAGGAATTGAACCTTCATAATAAACTACTACTATACACAAATTAAATTTGAAAAAGTAACAAACCTCCAATGTTTTTTTTTTTACACATTGAAAGAGTTAAAACACCAAATGTTGTTGAAACAAAAGTTGTTATTCCTTTTTCATGGTGCTTATGTAAATAACGTGCATTTAAAAAAAGTGAACGCACAGATGTAGAAATAGTTTTATATTGTTTAAATAAATCTTTTTTTGTATATAAAAAAAGTAATAAAAATTTTTTATCAAAATTAAAATAACGAATAAAACCTTCTTTATATAATATTTTTAATAACGTAATATATAAAGAGGATGTTTGCATATCTAAAACACATTTATGATAATTTTTTAAAGCAATTAAAAATAAAACTAAAGTTAAGCGCATTTTAGAAAAATTTAAAATGTCTTTAATTGGATTTGAACCAATGACAAATAGATTTTCAGTCTACTACTCTACCGCTGAGCTACAAAGACTAATTTAATGTCTAAAAATTTTTGCTGCGGAAGGGACTTGAACCCTTACTTCAATTCTGTGTTAAGAAATTAGATCCTAAATCTAATGCGTATACCAATTTCGCCACTGCAGCTCTAAACATCTTATAGGATTTGAACCTACACTCAAAAGCTTAGAAGGCTTTCGCATTTTCCAGTTATGCTAAAGATGTATATTTTAATAAAATCAAAATAGAAATAATTTTAGGGCGAGCAACGGGATTTGAACCCGTACTCTTTAAAGCCACAATTTACTACTTTACCATTAAGTTATACCCGCCATTAGGCATAGACAGAATCGAACTGTCGACATTACGCTTATCAGGCGTATACTCTAACCATCTGAGTTATATGCCTAATTGCAATAAAACAACTAGTAGATTTCATAATAATATGTTATTATATAAATCATTTAATGTTTATATTAAATTATATTAAAATTTATAAAAAATATTATATATTAAATTAATAAATATATATATAGGTATATTATTCTTTAATTCTATTTAAATTAATAAAGTATAAATATATATTTTAAATTATATCCTTAAATTTATACCTTTAATATAACTTTAATATTTTAATATAACTTTAATATAATAAAGTAACCCCCCCTAAAGCCCCCCCCTTTTGCTTAAAAAAATAATTCTAGAATTTCTATATTAAACACTGTTTTTAAAAATTAGTCTATAGAATTTTTTATTTAAAAATTTTAATAAAATTATCAAATATATAATTTACTATTTTATTATCTCTTAATATGTATATATAAATTTAAAAATAATCTATATTAAATTCTTTATATTTCTTTACGCTTTTTAATTTTTTGCAATAAATTTCTATAGACTTGTATAGTGCTTTATATACTCTTTATAGATTATAAAAATTCAAAATGCATCTTCTACAAAAAACTCCTTGCACACCAGGAATACGTCACCAAAAAAACATAAATAAATCTCAACTAGTTAAAAATTCTAAATTAATAAAACAATTATTATTTTCTATTCAAAATTGTACTGGCCATTCAACTTTAACTGGTCATACGACTGTTTTTCATAGAGGTGGTGGTCATAAACAAAAATATCGACCACTTACGTTTTTTAATCGCTCCTTATTGGGTATTCTTTTATTTACGGCTTATGATCCAAATCGAACTGCGTTTATTTATTGTGGGTTTGACTTTTTTAAAAAGACATTTTTTACTTCAATAGCTGGTGAGAACATGCCAACAGGTTCTATTATTACTTTTAGAGAACGTTTTGATTTTTCTCGAATTCATTTGGGGTATCGATTATTTTTAAGCCATATGCCACATGGTTCTACTTTTTTTGGGTTGCAACCAAATATTTCTAATTCAAATCGTCTTTTTTTAAATGCCCCATATGCTCGATCTGCAGGAGTTTTTTGTCAATTAATTCAACGAAACGCTTCTTTTTGTATTATTAAATTACCTTCTGGTTTTTTACGAAAAGTTTTTTCTAATGCTATTGCTACAATTGGTGGTGTTTCTAATGAAAAGCATTGTTTTTCAATACTCGGTAAAGCAGGGCGCAATAGAAACTTAGGTCATCGACCTCATGTGCGCGGGGTTGCTATGAATCCAATTGATCATCCACATGGTGGTAGAACGAAACCAGGCCGCCCGTCTGTAACTCCATGGGGTCGACCGGCTTTAGGTTATAAAACAAAACGTCATTAAAAGTTAATATTTTGTATGAGTCGTTCTAAATGGAAAGGTCCTTTTTTAAATTATTCTCTTTTAATTTTAAAACGAAAATTAAAATTAAAACTAAAACGGCGTAGTCGCGCATTAAATTTGATTCATATTTGGTCCCGAAATTCTATTATTCCACAATTTTTAGTTGGGCAAAAAGTTGCTATTTATACTGGTAAATTTTGGCGTCGAATTGTGATTACTCAAGAAAGAGTGGGTTTTAAGTTTGGGGAATTTGCTGATACTCGAAAACATACCAAGCATACGTCACGTCGTGTGGTTAAAAAAATTAAATAAATTTTGGGTATGGCACAGCAAACTAACATTCTTTCGTTACGAGATCGTTCACCATCTTTTTTATATTTAAGTTCAAGAAAAAAATTATTTCATTTGTGTTTTTTTTTTTTAAAGCATTTTTCGCAGTTTTTACGTTTAAATAATGTTTTTTTGCCGCAGATAAGTATCAGTGTGGTTGCAACTAAGTTTTTTTTACGTTATACATTTTTTGTAAAAACGTCTAAATTAGCTTTTTTTTCTAAAAAAATTCATAAAGTTTTAAAAGGAAATGGTACTTTTTTAAAAAATTTTTCAGTATCTGTTAAATCTTTTTTTTTTATTTTTATACAGAAATTTTTTTTTCTTTTAAAATCGATTCGTATTTTTTCATGCCAAGCTAAAAATTTACATAGCGTTTTTGCAACCTATATTGGAAAAAATTTATTTTATCAGTTTTTTTTTTTTTTAAAAAACGTGGTTATTCTTTTTTTCCACGTCGTTTTACTTTCTATTTGGATATGATTAAACTTAGTGTTTTATTTTTTTTAAATAAAATTTCAATTGAATTTTATTTGGGTCTAATTGGAGATATTTTTAAATTTGTACAAAAAAAACGTCATACAAAATTTTTGGTTTTTATTAAAGATTTATTTAAATTTTTAATTCAATTGCCTCACATGTTTCCCTTTTTAAATGAATATATTTCGGGATCTTTTCTTAATGGTATTAAAATTCGCGTAAATGGTCGTTTAAACGGTAAACCTAGAAGTAATAGTTTTATGTTGCTATTAGGACAGGTTCCCAATCAAACTTTGGTATCTAATGTTTCTTTTGCAAGAATTCATTCTTATACTCGCTATGGTGCTTTTGGTTTTCGTTTATGGGTGTATCGTGCTAATACAAATTAAAATTTTAGTTTATGTTTAAAATAAATACTTCAAAAAAAAAAATTCTTTTTCGCGTTAAACAAGCACGTATTGGTTCTTTAGATTCTTCATTTCCGCGTATTTCTGCTGGTGTTTTGGGTTTAAAAGCAACACGTTCTGGTTTAATTTCATTCAATTCGTTAGTTGCTTTTTATCAAGAGATTAATAAAAAAATAAAAAAAGTTGGTTTTTGTCATTTTTTGGCTTTTCCAAATCAAATGCGAACTCTTAAAGTTAGTGGTAGTCGTATGGGACAAGGAAAAGGTTCTGATTTAGTTTGGTGTTGTAAAATTTCAACAGGCATGCTTTTATGTACAATAAGTGCTCCTACAATTCAAATCGGTTTACGTGCATTAGGGTCGGCTAAGTATAAGTTGAATGTTTCAAGTTCAATTATTAAATTTTAAATTCTTAATAGTTTATTTAGTGTTATGATTAAATTTAAAAAATATAATAATATTGATTCAATATTAAATTTTTCTTTTAAAAAGAGTGAATTTTTTTTTTTAAATAGTTTACAAAAAAAATTTTTGGTACGTCAAAAATTAGAATTTATTTCTTTTTTAGATACTTTTTCTACTATTTCGCTAGTGTCTTCCACTAGCGAAATTAAAACTAGTGTTGGATATCGTTTCTTTTTAGGCGCTAGCTTTATAGGTGAGTATGCCTTGCTTCAGAAGAAGCAAATAAAGTTTTTGGATTTAATTCCAAAATTATTTTTTTTTAATCCATTTAATTTTTCTATGGAAAAATTTTTTCGTGGTTTAACAGCAATTTCATTTAAATCTTGTGTTCCAGTTTTACGTATTTTTGGCGGTTATTTTATTCGTGTTCATGGTTTTTTAGGTTTTATTTCATATAAAGTATTTATCATTGCTCAAAAAAATTTAAAAATAGAATTAAGTTTAATTCCCTTTAATTTTTTACCTTTGCATAGAAAACGCAAATTGCGTCGTAATCGATTAAAATATATTAAAATGTTTTCTCGTTTTCGTAATGTTTTGCCTGTTTATGATTCGCCTTTATTATTGTTGTTTTCTGATTTAGGTTTACAAGAATTTGGTCGTTTAAAATTAAAACAAGGATTTTTTTTAAGTGATGAGGATGAGGATTTTAGTGTTAATAAGGTGGATAATATAAACAATAAAGTTTTTGGTTTTGATTTAGTATTTTAAATATAAATTAAATCGGAATATAGCATAGAGGTAGTGCGTCTGTTTTGGGCATAGAAGGTCGTGGGTTCAAATCCCTCTGTTCCGAAAATTTAAATTTAATATTTAATAAGTAAAGCGTTTTGATTTTATTTAAAATAAAGGGAAAATTTTTAATATTTTCTTATTATAAGGTTAGATTAAAATTTTTAGGCGCTTGTAAATAGGTCAGTCCAAGTGGCCGAGTTTCTTTTGCTAAAATTTTTTTTAATATAGTTGTTTTTGTAATGTATTTATGTTTTTTTTAAAGGAGTTTATTGTGAAAGCGTTTGTTCGTGCTTTTAGTACTGGACAATCACAGGTAAATGCTAAGCATTCAGAAAGCGCAGAAGAAGTTTTTCAAAACATGATGGTTAGAGAAAATGTTCGACCTGATTTTATGCGTTTTTTTTGGATTGCAAAGTACGATGGTAATTGGGGTTATCGTTCTAAATTTCAAAACTCTTATTTCTTTCGTCTTTTTCATGATACTGAGATTATGCAATCGCTTTGTAATAATGTACTTTTTGCAACTGCAGCTAGCGTGATTGAAGATTTTGCTATGTTGTACGAAGTTTTTTTTCGTGGTTATACTACTTTATGGAATAAGCGCTTACGTAGAACAAAACCAGAAAAGTACGCTGCTTTAAAATTTGCAATTCCTTTTGTTCGTCGTTGGTTATTTTCAACAAATCATAAGGATATTGGTATTTTATATATTCTTTTTGGTGGTTTTTCTGGTTTTGTTGGTACTTTAATGTCTACTTTTATTCGTATGGAGTTAGCATTACCTGAAAGTCAATTCTTTTTAGGCAATTATCAGTTATATAATGTTGTTATTACTGGCCATGGTTTGCTTATGATTTTTTTTTTAGTAATGCCTATTCTTTTTGGCGGTTTTGGTAACTTTTTTGTACCATTATTAATTGGTGCTCCAGATATGGCGTTTCCACGATTAAATAATTTAAGCTTTTGGTTAATGCCTCCGTCTTTAATTTTATTAGTTTGTTCTACTTTTATTGAAGGTGGTGTAGGTACTGGTTGGACTGCATATCCACCTTTATCTAGTATTGTAGCGCATTCAACTCCTGGTGTTGATTTGGCTATTTTTAGTTTACATATTTCAGGGGCTGCTTCTATTTTAGGTTCAATTAATTTTATTGCAACTATTTTTAATATGCGTGCTCCTGGGATGTATATGCACCGTTTACCTTTATTCGCATGGGCAATTTTAATTACTTCTTTTTTATTAATTTTTTCATTGCCAGTTTTTGCCGGTGCGATTACAATGCTTTTAACTGATCGAAATTTAAATACTACTTTCTATGATCCTGCTGGTGGAGGAGATCCAATTTTATTTCAGCATTTATTTTGGTTTTTTGGTCATCCAGAAGTTTATATTCTAATTTTACCTGCTTTTGGTATTGTAAGTACTATTATTACAAAAACTACCAATAAACCTGTTTTTGGATATTTAGGAATGGTTTATGCTATGTTATCTATTGGTATTATCGGGTTTTTAGTTTGGGCTCACCATATGTATACTGTAGGTTTAGATGTTGATACTCGTGCATATTTTACAGCGGCTACTATGATTATTGCTGTTCCTACAGGAATTAAAATTTTTAGTTGGTTGGCAACGTTATGGCAAGGTGCTATTAATTTTAATACTCCAATGTTATTTGTTTTAGGCTTTTTATTTTTATTTACTACTGGAGGTGTTACCGGTGTTGTTCTTTCTAATTCCGGTTTAAATATGATTTTTCATGATACTTATTATGTTGTGGCTCATTTTCATTATGTTTTATCAATGGGTGCGGTTTTTGGTATTTTTGCTGGTCTTTATTTTTGGTTTGAATGCATGACTGGTTTAAAATATTCTGATGTTTTAAGTAAAGTGCATTTTTGGTTATTTTTTGTTGGGGTAAATTGTACTTTTTTTCCAATGCATTTTTTAGGATTGTCTGGTATGCCGCGACGTATTCCAGATTATCCTGATGCTTTTGCAGGTTGGAATTTTATTGCATCTTTTGGTGCTTATTTATCTTTTTTTTCATTATTTATTTTTTTAATTACAATGTATTACGCTTTAACCACAGTTCCAGAAAAAGCTAAATAAATGCCACAACTTGATTTTTTTGCTTGGATGTCCATGGGGTTTTGGACTGTTTTAAGTTTTCATATTTTTTATTTATATATGCTTCGAAATATTGTAGGCCCTTTTGCTGAGCTACAAAAATCTGTTCAAAAGGTTAATTGGGCAATTTCGTATTATGATTTTGGTTCATTGCGCCAAAGACTTTGCCATAAAGTACATTCGGCTAGATTATTTCGTTTATTTTATCGTCGCTTAGAAAATGTTGAAGATCTTCGTTTAAAAATGTCTGAACGAATTTTACGCCCTAATGGAATGACTAAAGTTTTAACTTTGTATGAAAAACGTATACGAGAAGAACTTTTTCAGCGAGGGGTTGAACATTGCCGTTTTTGGGGTAAAGCAGCTAATTTAGTGCCTATGCGAAAAGTTGTTGTTTAGAGAAAATAGCTTAATTGGTAGAGCGTTAGCTTGTCGCGCTATAGGTTGCGGGTTCAAGTCCCGTTTTTCTCGTTTTTATATGTTAACTCGAAATCAATTAGTAATGCATTCACGAAAACGTGTTCGTTATCACTCTAAAACCCCGGCTTTACATCAAAACCCCCAAAAGCGTGCTGAGATTGTAAAAATTTTTACTAGAAGTCCCAAAAAACCAAATTCAGCTGTACGTAAAGTTGTGAAAGTTAAAATTTTTTATTATTTAAGAATTAGTAAAAATAAAATAAAAAAACATTCTATTCAGGTTGAAGCATATGTTCCTGGTGAGGGCCATTCTTTAAAGGTTCAAGGAGCTGTTTTGCTTCATGGTGGCAGGGTACCTGATTTGCCAGGTGTTCGTTACCATTTGATACGCGGAAAATTTAGCTTTACTGGTATTTTATCTCGTCGAACAGCTCGGTCACTCTATGGTGCGAAACGTCCTGTTAAGGAAAAAAAAAATAAGCTTTAGAGCATGTGTGTGTGGTGGTTTTTATTTTTGATTGGTGCATTAGATGTAAGGTGTTTTGACGTTTAAATATGACTCGTGCAGTAACGCAGCGACATATTTTTCATATTGTAGACCCAAGTCCATGGCCTTTTTTCGTTGGTTTGTCTCTTTTAGGCTTGCCTTTTGGATTTATTTTTTATTTTTATAGCATTAATTATGATGGTTTATATGTTATGAGTTTAGCTTTTCGCCAATTATTGTTTTTATTATTTTTATGGTGGAATGATGTTAATCGTGAAGCTCTATTAGAAGGTCGCCACACTTCACGTGTTATTCGTGGCTTATACTATGGAATGATTATTTTTATTGCTTCTGAAGTTGTTTTTTTTTTTTCTTTTTTTTGGTCATTTTTTTATTTTAGTTTTAATCCAAGTTTTGCTTTAGGCGGTGTTTGGCCACCAAAATTTTTAGTTATATTAGATCCATACGCAATTCCATTATTAAATACTGCGTTATTATTGACATCAGGTGCGACTATTACTTGGTGTCATCACGCTATTGTAGCTGGTTCAAAATATCAAGCAGTTTACTCATTATTAATTACTATTGGTTTAGCTATTTTTTTTACGGCTTGTCAGTATTTTGAGTATATTTATGCTCCTTTTAATATTTCGGATGGTGTATATGGCTCTATTTTTTATTTAATGACAGGTTTTCATGGGTTACATGTAATTATTGGAACACTTTTTTTAATTGTGTGTTTGTTTCGATTATTGTATAACCATTTTACATGTGAGCAGCATGTTGGTTTTGAGGCGGCTGCGTGGTATTGGCATTTCGTTGATGTTGTATGGATTTGCTTATACTTATGTGTTTACGTTTGGGGTTCATATTAATTTAAGTATATTTTTTGGATAAATGTCTGAGTGGTCTAAAGTGATAGTTTTGAAAACTGTTGTGTATATAAACACCGTGGGTTCAAATCCCACTTTATCCTGTTGCAAGTGTTAACGGAGAGGGGACTTGAACCCCTACTTTTTGGAGTATGATTCCACTACTTTAGCCTGTTAAGTTACACCGTTTTTGTTTACTACCGGAATTGAACCGGTACCTGTAAAAACAGAACAGATTTTAAATCTATCGCGTATACCATTTTCGCCAAGTAAACTTTTTATTTTGTTTAGAAAATAAGTATAAGTAACAGCGGATTTGAACCACTAACTTTCCCGTTGTAAGCGGGATGCTCTACCGTTAAGCTAGTTACTTTGTTTTTGTAGTTTTATCTATATATTGGTTTTTTTTTTAATTTTTATGTATATATTTTGTTTAAGTATTAAGTATGTTAAAAGTGCGTATTGATAATAGAGATTTTTTAATTTCTTCGCAATATTCGATTTTAGAAGCATGTAAATTTGTTGGCGTAATAATTCCGCGTTTTTGTTATCATGAAAAATTATCTATTGCAGGAAATTGTCGGATGTGCTTAGTTGAAATAGATAAATCACCCAAACCCGTGGCTTCGTGTGCAACACCTATTTCTAATGCAATGGAAATTTGTACTAAAAGTCCTTTTGTTCAAAAAGCGCGTGAGGGTGTTTTGGAATTTTTATTATTACACCATCCTTTAGATTGTCCGATATGTGATCAAGCAGGTGAATGTGATTTACAGGATCAATATTTACTGTTTGGTGCAAAATATGGTCGTTATTTTTTTGGTAAACGTGCGGTAGAAGATAAAGTTTTAACGCCTGTTATTAAAACAATTATGACACGTTGTATACATTGTACTCGATGTATTCGTTTTTTTTCTGAAATTTGTGGTGTACAAGCTTTAGGGACGTTAAATCGTGGTGTAAATACTGAGGTTGGTACTTATGTAAAGCTTGCTTTTAATAATGAGTTAAGTGGTAATGTTGTTGATTTATGCCCTGTAGGTGCCTTAACTACTCGATTTTCTTCTTTTCGTGCTCGTCCGTGGGAATTACGAGTTTTTGAAAGTTATGATTTGACGGATGGGTTAGGTAATGCGGTAGTTTTTAATTTAATTGATCATTCTGTGGGTCGTATATTACCTAAAAAAAATCGAGAAATAAATGATGCTTGGATTTCAGATAAGGTTAGGTTTTTATATGATGCTTTTTTGCAACCGCATTTTTCGCAACAGTTATCGTGTTGGTTTAATTTTTTACCTTTAATTTCTACGTTTTCTTTACAAAATATTCATTTTATTTTGTCTAAAAATTTAAGTTGTTCAATTTTACGTTTATTTAAGCATTTAGTTTATTTAAGAAAGAATTTTTTTTATGTTTCAGTTAGTAGTTTAACTGCAAATTTTTCGCGTTCGAATTTTTATCAGCATTCTTTTTTTTTGAATGCTTCTCGTCTTTTAGATTTGGACGCTTCAACAATAGGTTTTATTTTTTCTTGTAACTTACGTTTAGAAAGTGCTTTGCTAAATGCTAAAGTACGTTCTTTAATTCTTCGTACCGGTATTGCTTTTTTTTCTGATAAAGCTTTTTGGGCTTCTTATTCCTTTTCTGTTGTAAATTTGCGTATTTCTGCTATTGATATTTTTTTTTCGTTTTTAAAGTATAAAGAAGAAGCGGTTTTATTCTTTAATAAAAATATTTTTTTAGTTTTTATAGGTCTTTCTCTTAGTTTGCGTGTTGCTAATTTTAATTTTTTTGTTTCGTTATTAAAAAGAATGCATTGTAAATTTTTGCTTTATTTAGTTCAAACTGTTTCAAATGGTACTTTACAGTCATATTACAATTTTGCATCATTAAATTCGCATTCTTTAAAAAAATCCTATACCTTTTTTTATGAAGTGGATGATTCTGCTCAGTCACGTTTTTTAAAAAATAGCAATATTGGTAATTTTTTATCTCTGCGAAGTAATTTAAATAGTTTTAATTCTTGGCAAGCACCACATCTTTTGGTTCAAAATGCTTTTGAAAGTGGGGGTATTTTTTTTAATTTAGAGCAGCGTAGTTTAAATGTTTTACCTTTGTCATTAGAGTCTACGGGCTTGTGCGTTTCTATGGATTTTTTTTTACAATCGTTTAAAGCTTTACTTTCTTTTGATAATTCTCCAAAGGCTTCATCTTTTGAAGAGGCTTTATTTATTGATTATTCTTTATTATCTATTGATATTTCTAATTCATTATTACCTTTTTTAGCTATTAATTCTTATGTTTCATACATGGATTCTTCTACGTTTTTTAGTTTTTATCCAATAAAAGCGCAGGTAACTGATTTTTATCAAACTGATCTTTTAGTGAAACATTCAGAGCAATTGCGTTTATGCTCTCGTGTGGCTCGTGAGTCTAGTCGTTTCTAGTTAGGGATTTTTATCATTTTGATGCTTTATTTGAAGGTAGATTAAGTTAGGTTCTGTTTTTTCGTTTTAAATTTAATGTTTTTTAGTCCTTTTGAACAATTTAAAGTTCATCCTTTTTATCCTATTAATTTTTATGGTTATGATATTAGTATAACTAATTTTACTTTAACATTATTTCTTTTTTTACTTGTTACATATAATGGTGTAACAGTTTTGCGAGAAAAGAATTCTAACCATCTGTTTTTAAGCCCAACCCCTTTAGATACTTTTGTTCATGTTGCTTTTTTTTTATTTCAGCATATGGTGGAGCGTCATTTAAATATTAAATATTTTCAGCAAGGATTTTTTCCGTTTCTTTTTTGCTGGGCTCTTTTTTTATTATTAATTAATTTAGGTGGTAATGTTCCGTTGTGTATGTCTTTAACTAGTCAAGCGGCTTTTGTGTGTGCTTTTGCTTTACCTATTTTAATTGGTTTTTTTTGTTGGGCTGTTTATGCTCGACGATTAACCTTTTTTCGAACATTTCATGCTCCAGGTACGCCCGGTTTTTTAGCTATTTTAGTTTTACCTGTTGAAATATTAGCTTATATGATGCGTCCTGTTAGTTTATTGTTTCGATTAATTGCGAATTTTATGGCTGGTCATATTATTTTTAAAGTTTTATTGAGTGGTTTAATTCAAGTTTTATTTTTAAAGCAGAGTTTATATTTAGTGACGGCTGTTTCGTTAGGGTTGGCTAGTTGTCTTTTTATTGGACTTGTATTATTGGAGTTAGTTATTAGTTTAATTCAGGTTTATGTTTTTATTGTTATTTTTTGTATGTTTGCGTGTGACACGTTAGGTCATCATTATAGACATTAAATTTTTTGATTAAGTAACATAAAGGTAATGTAGAAAATTGCAAATTTTCGAATGTGAGTTCAATTCTCACCTTAATCTTTTGTATGAAAAGTATTCAAAATTTTTCAATAAAAAAAATTTTTTTTTTTATTAGTATGTTTAAAAGCTTTTTATGTTTTCAGAATAATGAAAAAATTTTATATTGCTTTTTACCTAATTTTTGCATGGTACATAAATTAAAAAAAGTACTTTTTTTTAAGCTAAATTTATGTTATTTTAACATTAAAAAAATAAAAGTATATTTTAAAATTTTTTTTATATTTTTTTTACAGATAATCAAAAAGCTTCAGAATAAAGTATGTTCTAGTTTATTTTTACGTGGTAGTGGTTGGGGGTTTTTTTTGGAATGTGATGCGGATGGTTTGCAACGTTTAGAATTTAGATTAGGTTTTTCAAAGCGTGTTTTTTTATGCGTTCCGCGTCAATTGCAGGTTTATATTTCAAAAAAGCGTTTATTGGTTGAAGGATTTGATGGTAGTTTGGTTGGTTCTTTTATTTCATTAATTCAGAAATATAAAAAGCCAAATTTTTATACTGGACGAGGGTTTTGGAAACAGCATCAAAAATGTCTATTACGTCAAGTTAAAAAAATTAGATAATATTTTTTAATTTGTAGTTCTATTTTATATCTTTAGTGTATTTTTTGAATTTATAATGAAATATCATAAAAAATTAATTTTTAGTTTAATTATTTCAGATTTTTTAGTTTATAAAAAAGAAGGAAAAAATTTAATTGGTTTTAGTCAACAAGGAAATGTTTTGGTGTCGAGTTTGATGAGTTCATTAAAATTATTTAGCCGCTTAATTCGTTTTATAAAAAATTTAGGAGATGGTATTTCTATTTTTATGAATGATGTGTTTTATATGGATTTATTAAAAAATATTTGTTTTTTTGCTTTTCAGAAAAAATTTAAGACAAAACTTTTAAAACGTATTACATTTAGTTCGGATCAAATACGATTAGATAATTTTATTTTTACGAATAGTTTATATTTGTTGTCGTTGTCTACTTTTTTAAATCTTGATTTTAGATCTTTTTGGCTTAAATGTAATACTTTATTATTTTTTAGTTTGGGATTTTTGAATCATTTTTTTTTGCCTGTTCGTATTTATTCTTTACTTCATAGTATTGATGATCTTAAACAAATTATATTTTTAGGTATTTTTTTAGTTAAGAATTTGCAACCACGCTATAAAAAGCGTTTATATTTACATGATATTTAATTTTTTTTAATAGATGCGTCGTCCATTAAAATTTTCAACTTTACGTTTTCGTTTAGTTTCTTTTTTTTTTATTAAAAAACGCGTTATGCGCTTTAAACGACCCAAGTGGCGTTTTTTAAAAAAAACTCTTCAGTTTTTATCCAGTCAAATGAAGTTTTATTCAACAGGTATTCCACGATTAAAAATTAGAACTCGTCGTGGTCGTCTGGTTTTCCCGTTTTTTAATCGTGGTCGTCTTTTAGAAAACTATATTAAGTTTAATGTTAATAAAGTTCCTTATGTTGAGCGTTTTCCTGAAAAGGCATTTCAAATTTTAAGTACATTTTTTACGCAACCTGTTTTTATATCTCGTTGCTATTCTCGTTGGGTAAAAGCTAAAGGATTATTTCGCGATGAAGTTCAAATGAAGCGTCGTTTTTTTTTTTATTATGATTTTGGATATACTTTATCATTTTTTAAAAAAAAAATTAAATTGCAAAAGTCACGTTATTATAAGTTTAATATTTTATTTATAAAACCAGAGTTTCGCATTGATGTTCTTTTATGGAGATTGCATTTTTTCCCGAGTCTTTTTGCTGCACGTCATGCACTTTTTAGTGGATTTATTTTATTAAATTTTAAAAAAATATCTAAATTTGTTTTTCTTAAATCTGGTGATATTTTAAAATTTAATCGTATTAAGTATTCTTTTCAAGATCATATAGCCCGTTATTTTTCTTTTTTTTTAGTTCCTAGTTTTGTTGAGGTGGATTATTATTTAAATGCTTTAATTTGCATTTATTCTGCAGATTCTATTCAGCAACAGGATTTTATTTCTATAAAGCGAAATTCATGTAATTTTAGTCGTATTAATTGTTATTTATCTGCCAGATAATTTTTTTGATACTTTATGGAATATAGCCAAACGGTAAGGCCATCGTTTTTGGTGCGATTATTTGAGGGTTCGATTCCTTCTATTCCAGTTTGGAAAAAGTGGCCGAGTGGTTAAAGGCGATAGACTGTAAATCTATTAAGTTTTCTTTACATAGGTTCGAATCCTATCTTTTTCATTTTAAAATTATGTCACTATATTTTTCTAATGAATTATATATTTTGGGAATTTATTTTATTTTAAGTTTTGGTTTAGCCGTGGTTTTATTTTTAGCATCCTATTTTTTTAGTGTTCAAAATCCTGATGCTGAAAAATTGTCACCTTATGAATGTGGGTTTGATCCTTACGGTGATGCGCGTAATACTTTTGATGTTAGATTTTATTTAGTTGGTTTACTTTTTTTAGTTTTTGATTTAGAAACGGTTTTTATATTTCCATGGGTTGCCACTGCTGGTTTATTACCAACTTCGGCTTTTTGGGGTATGAGTGATTTTATTTTGGAATTGCTTATTGGTTTTTATTATGCTTTTATTATTGGTGTTTTAGATTGGGAATAAATTTTTTATGAAAAAATTAGTACGTAAGGATCAACAAAATCGTCGAAAATTTTTTAATCATGAATTTTTAGTTTTAAATAATAAGTTTTTATTTCGGCATTTATTATCTATATCTTCACAATCTACTGTTGACACGAGAAAAAAAATTTTATATTTTTTTTTAAAAAAAAAATATCGTAAAAGTACACGAGTGTGTCTAGTAAGACGTTGTGTATTTACTGGTCGTGGTCGGGGTATCTTTTCACACTTTGGAATTACTAGACAATATTTAAGGGAGCTTTTAAGTTTTGGTCTAGTTTTAGGTTATAAAAAGGCTGTTTGGTAATTTAATTCTTCAATAGCTCAATGGTAGAGCGTACGGCTGTTAACCGTTTGGTTATAGGTTCAAGTCCTATTTGAAGAGTTTTAAGGTTTTGGTATAGCTTTATATTTTTTTGATAAGTATTTTATTTAGTTTTTTTTTGAATGCAAGCTAGTGCATTTTCTACTTTTGACGTTGAAGTTTTTAATTTTCGATTAGTATCAAATATTAATGATTTTTACAATTTTGATAAATTGTTTAGACGCTGTTTGGTTTATCAAAATAGTTTTTTTTATTTTTTTTTTTTACATTTTGGGTTTATAAAAAATTTTTTTTTTAAAAGACGGGATTTGTTTTTATTATCACGCTCTTTTTTTTTACGTTTTCGAGTTGCTGCTGTTAGAGACGCTCAAAAAGTTTCTGTAGTGTTTTCGCGTGTTTATTTACAAAATGTAACATCGAGCGTTTTATCGAGATTTTTTTTTAAACGAGATAAAAAACAGACTAAAAGTAAAGATTTTTGTTCTGTTTCTTTTCTTGGTATTAAGTTGAATCCACTTGTTTTATGGAAGTCTTTTTTTATGGTTGCAGGAAAAACTGATGCCGCAGATTTTATTTTAATAAAAGTTTTTTTACAGTTATTACGTTTAAAGCATTTTTCTATTTCAACTTTTTTTTTATTTTATTTTTTGCGAACATTAACATATGTTGAGGTTCGTTCTGTTCTTTTGCGTCGTCGTCGAAGTTTAGTTCCATTTTTGCTTTCAATTCATCGACAGTTATTTGTTTCATTAAAAACTTTTTTAGGAAGTATATTATTAAAATTAAAGCAAGTGCGTGTTCGTAGTTCTTTTTCTGAAAAAGCCTTTAAGGAGATTAAGGGGGTATTGTTTGGTAGAGCTGATATGCTTGCTAAAATTAATGAAATAAAGGTTTTAGCTGTTTCTAATCGGGCAAATGCAAATTATCGTTGGTAATTTTTTGAGTATGGGTTTTAATAAAAGAAAAAGTATAAGTAATAATTTAATTTTATTTAATAGAGAAGGGTCTGCTGTTTTTGTGAAAAAATTTACTTGTAATAGGTTTTTAGGGTATTTTCGTTTTTTTAGTGATTTTTTTAATTTTTAAATATGATGTTTGTAACTCAAATGGCATTTAATACTTTTTTATTTTTCTTTGGATTATGTTGGATTTTTTTAAATCGTCGTCATTTTTTACTTATGCTTGTGGGTATTGAAGTTGTTTTATTAAGCTTGGTTTTAAGCTTTTCTATTTTTGCTGTTTTTTTTGATGATAATATTGGTATTGTTTTTTCTATTTTTATTTTAGCTGTTGCAGCAGCAGAATCTGCTACTGGACTTGCTTTGATTATTTTATGTTATCGGACAAAAGGTACGATTGCAATAACAACACGTCAGGCGTTAAAAAGTTAATATATATAAAATTTTATGTTTGATTTTTTAGTATCTGTTATTCCTGGTTTTATTTTTAAAGAAAGTCGAAAAGAAAAAATTATATCGGTTACTTTTGATAATTTATTTTTAACATTGTTTTTTTTACGTAATAATATTTTTACACAGTTTCGTGTTTTAACTTGTATTTCAGGTATAGATTTTTTAGGTTTAAAGAATCGTTTTTGTGTTGTATATGAATTATTAAGTTTGGTTTATAATTGTCGATTACGTGTTAAAGTGTTTCTTGGTTGTTCTGCTGTGGTTTCTAGTGTTTGTTCTATTTATATTAATGCTAATTGGTGGGAGCGTGAAATTTGGGATATGTTTGGTATTTTTTTTCAAAATCATCCAGATTTGCGTCGCATTTTAACGGATTACGGCTTTGAAGGATTTCCTTTGCGGAAAGATTTTCCGGTTTGCGGATTTATTGATTTGCGTTATGATGCTAATAAGCGTTTAGTTTGTAGCGAGCCTATAGATTTAGCACAAGATTTTAGATTTTTTATTTTTGAAAATCAGTGGTAGTGTAAGTAATTTATGATTTTAAAAAAACATGACAAATTAACAAGTCTGCATAATTTTACAATAAATTTTGGTCCGCAGCATCCTGCAGCTCATGGTGTTCTTCGCTTAATTTTAGAACTAAGCGGTGAAGTTGTTTTACGTGCAGATCCTCATATTGGTCTTTTACATCGTGGTACAGAAAAATTAATTGAAAATAAAACATATTTACAAGCTTTACCGTATTTTGATAGATTAGATTATGTTTCAATGATGGCTCAAGAGCAAACGTATTCTTTAGCTGTTGAAAAATTAGGGAATATTTCGGTTAGTTCGCGCCTTAAAGCTATACGCGTTTTATTCTGTGAAATTACTCGTTTATTAAATCATATGTTAGCTGTAGGGTGCCATGCTATGGATGTTGGTGCTATGACTCCATTCTTATGGTTGTTTGAAGAGCGTGAAAAGTTGTTAGAATTTTATGAAAGGGTTTCTGGTGCTCGTATGCACGCAGCTTATATTCGGCCTGGTTGTTTGTCGTATGATTTACCTGTAGGTTTTTTAGATGATGTTTATTCATTTTCAAAGCAATTTATTTATCGCTTAAATGAAATGGAAGAGATGCTTACTAATAATAGAATTTGGAAAGAACGTTTAGTTGATATTGGTGTAGTTTCAGCAGCTGATGCTATTGCGTGGGGTTTTAGTGGTGTTATGCTTAGAAGCGCAGGTATTCCGTGGGATTTACGGAAGGTTCAGCCTTACGATGATTATGAACAGTATAGTTTTGATGTTCCTGTTGGAAATTCGGGTGACTGTTATGATCGTTATCAAATGCGGGTTGAAGAAATGCGTCAATCTATTCATATTATGGTTCAGGCTATTAATATTATTTCTGCAACACAATTAGAAAGTGTTTTAGGACAAAAAATTGAGTCTAAAACTTTTATGGAATCACTTATTTCACACTTTAAGGTTTGTACTGAAGGTGTGCCTGTTTTTGCAGGTGAGACTTATACGGCTACCGAAGCACCTAAAGGTGAGTTTGGTGTTTATTTAATTAGTAACGGCAGTGAAAAGCCTTATCGCTGTAAAATTAAGGCGCCTGGTTTTGGGCATTTACAGGCTCTTGATTTTATGTGTAAGGGGCATATGATTGCAGACGTTGTTACCATTATTGGAACTCAAGATATTGTTTTTGGGGAAATTGATCGTTAATTGAAAAAAATAAATAAGTTATGCAAATTGAATTATTTTTTGTTTTTATATTTTTGCTGAGTGGGATTTTTTTACCATTCTTAGCATCTTGGCGGGCGGATAATTGTGCTGCAGGTTTAGCTGGATATGCAGATACATCTTATAATCGTGGTTTTTTAAAGCTTTTTTTTTGCTTATGTCCACTTTTAAGTTTTAGTTCTGCTGTTATATTAGTTTTTAAGTACAAATATTCTTTATCATCTTTTGGTCTATCCTTTAACTGGCATTTACATGATTTTGCGTCTGATGGTTTTAATGTTGCTACGCTTTTTGCATATGATTCCATTTCGTTATGCTTTATGATTTTAACTGCTTTATTGTTATTGTTATGTTGTTTATATATTGCAGAAGAATCTAGTGCTCGTTTAACAAGTGCGCTTCTTAATTGTCTTTCTTTTTGTATTTTTATAGCTTTTTCAACATCAAATCTTCTTTTATTTTATATTGCATTTGAGGCTACACTTTTTCCAATGTATAATTTAATTGTTCAAGGTGGATCGCGTGAGAGAAAAATTTGGGCTGCAAATTTATTATTTTTTTATACTTTATGTTGCTCTTTACCTTTTTTATTAAGTATTGCATATGTCTATACTCATGTACATAGTTTTGATATGCCAACGGTGGCTGCTCTTATTACCAAACAGGATCAAGTTTGGCTGTGGTTAGGTGCTTTCATTGCCTTTGCTTCAAAAATTCCATTATTTCCAGTTCATATTTGGTTGCCTGAAGCCCATGTTGAGGCTCCAACAACAGGTTCTGTTATGTTAGCAGGCATTTTATTAAAGTTAGGTGTTTATGGATTTTTACGTGTTAGTTTAGGAATATGTTTTTATGTTACAAAACTGTTTTCTCCTTATTTAGTGATTTTTATTGGTTTTGGAGTTTTATATTCGGCATATTCGGCTATGCGTCAAACAGATATTAAGCGTATAATTGCTTATTCTTCTATTTCCCATATGAGCGTTGCGGTTCTTGGTATTTTTAGTTGTGTTAAATCAGCTGTTTCGGGAGCTATCGTGTTGTCTATTAGTCATGGTTTAATTAGTGCTGGTTTATTCTTTATGGTTGGCATGTTGTATAAGCGTTATCATACTCGGTCTACACAGTATTATGGTGGTTTAGTTGTTACATCACCATTATTTGCTATTTTTTTTACATTCTTTAATTTAGCTAATATTGGTATTCCTGGCACAAGTAGTTTTACTTCGGAATTTATGATTTTGGCAGCAAGTTTTCAAGGTTTTCCTTTTTTGGCTATTATATGTGGTACAAGTGTTATTTTAAGTAGTGCATATTCTTTATGGTTGTGTAATAAAATCCTGTTTGGAAATTTAAAAAATTTATTATCCGTAAAATTTTCTGATTTAGAAGCCTCTGAATTTTTTATTTTATTTGTTTTAGCTTTTTTAAGTTTTTATTTAGGCGTTTACCCTGATGATCTTATTTTATTCATTGAAACGTCTGATCTTTTTGAGATTTTTAAGGCGTAAAGTAGATTCTTTTAATTTATGCTTTTCACAAATTATTCACAATTAAAGTATTATAATTTTTGCGATTGTATTTATAAATATCAGATAAAATCCGTATTACAGGTTCCTTCATGCTTTAAAGTTTTAGCACAATGTGCGGTAAATAGAAGAATACATAATATATCGGAGCTTTTACCTTTATTACTTTTTTTTTATATACTTTTTTTTAGGTTACCTAAAATCTATTTTCAAGTAAAATCACAGTCATTACCATCTCATGATATTCGAGGTATGGGTGCTTTTGAAGTAAAAAAACAATCATCCTCGTTTGGAAAGCTTATTCTTTTTTGTTCATTTAAAAAAATACAAGTATATTCGTTTTTACATCAACTTTTTTTACGCTTTTGGCATGGAGATTCTTTTTTAAAAATTAAAGTATTTAATAAAGTTTATTTTACTGGATCTATTTTAGTGCCTGCTGCTGCTTTTTTTTTTGATAAAGGTTTGCGTTTGGGGGGGGTTAATAAGTATGTTTTTTTTTTAAAATTTTTTTTTAATTCTAAAAATTTTAACTTAAATAAATTCTATAATCAATCTTATTTTTTGTATAATTTTTTTTTTTTTTGGTCACTTATTCTTTAATTTTATATGAGCCAAATTGGTAGTGTTATTTCGGTTATTGATAATTCTGGTGTAAAAACTATAAAATGTATAAAAATTTTGGGAGGATTTAAACCGCGCTATGCAAAACTAGGGTGCTTAGTTTCAGTAGTAGTTAAACAACTGCGCTCTCAAACAGCTTCTGGCACTATTATAGAGGATACTGACGAAGAAAAAGATGATTCTAATTTACGTCGTGGTGAGAAGCTTTATGGTCTTATTGTCCAATCAAAATTAAAACCTAAAAATCTTTTAGGCTTTTATACATTTTTTTTAAGTACTTCAGTCGTTTTGTTTGACGCTAACAAAACATTAAAGGGTACACGTATTTTAGGTTTATTACCAAAACAGTTACGTGCAACACGATACATGCGTCTTATTACATTATCTTCGGGGACTTGTTAATTTTTACTTTATGACTTTACTTGAAAAATTTCATATAATACTTCTTTGTATACAATTTTTTACAGCGCTTGCTATTTTTTTTTCGGCTAATCCAATGCACTCTATTTTGTTTATGATTTTACTTTTTTTTGAATCTGCTATTTTGCTATCTTTTTTTAATTTGGAATTTTTTGCTTTATTAATTGTGTTAGTATATGTAGGGGCTGTCGCGGTTCTTTTTTTATTTGTTGTTATGTTATTAGATATTAAAACTGAATCATATAATTTTTATATTTTATTTAATATAACTTTTATTTTAAGTGTTTTTTGTATGGTAAAAAGTTATAATTTTTTTATTAATTTTTTTTATGCTGATGGTTTTTTTAATTCTTTTTTAGAAACGCACTCTTTTTCTTTTGATACTATTGAAGAAATTCAGATTTTAGGTCAAGCACTATATAATTCCTTTTTACCGTGTATTTTAATTGCTGGGTTAATTTTGCTCTTTGCAATGATTGGTGCAATTGCTTTAACCTATAATTATAATGGAAGATTAAAAACATCTAAATTTGCATGTCGTCATCTTGGGCGATGTTCTAGCTTTTTGTTATTTTTTCAATAACTAGCAAAGTATGGTACGAAGAACTACAGATATTTTTTCTACTTGGAATGTTTCAGATGTATTAGGTTTAAATAAATTTAAAAAAATTTTTGGTATAAATAAAAAAAAATTAAAAAGGCAAAGCGTAAAACATGGAAGTAATCCATTAACTTATGTTTTAGTTTTAAAAAAAAAATATATGTTTAAAGTTTTTAGAAAGTTTTTGGCAGATATATATGGTAAACGATTGCAAGAACAAACTCTTAATTGTATTCTTTTTTTATGGAATATACGTTGCTATCGCGGTCTTCGACATAAAGTTCATTTACCAGTACGTGGGCAGCGTACTAAAACAAACGCTAGAACTCAACGACGTCTTAAATGGATTTAAATGTTAATTTAAAAAAAAAAAATTCTTTAATACAAGCAAAACAATTGCAAATTAAAAAAACGTTAACAATCTTTTGGAAAATTCAAAATTTTTTTTTTAAAATATATACTATGGAACAACAAAAAAAATATTTTAAACCAATAGTTGTACGTTTAACAATAAAGCAAAATAATGTTTTTGTTTCTTGTTACTCAAAAAAAAAAACAATTCAAAATAGATCAGCAGGCATATATAAAATTAAAATTTCTAAAAAAAAACTTAAACTAAATAGTATTCTTTTTATACGAAAATTCTTTGATACTATAGTCTTAAAACAATCGCCTATTTTTTCATTTACAAATATAATATTGCATTTAATAGCACCTAAGCATTTACGAAAACAAATTTTAAAAAAAGGTATAACAAAATTCCAACAAAAACCCATACTACTTGGCATTAATCCAAAAAAAAGTTTTAACGGATGTCGAGCAAAAAAGATACGACGTAAAAAATTTAAAAAGTTTCGAATTTTAAAATAATAAACAAAATTTTTTAAAAAATATGCTTGCGATTTTATTAAAAATTATATTTCTTTATTTATTTATTTTAGTTTCCATTGCTTATTTTACTCATGCCGAACGAAAAATTTTAGCTGCTATTCAAAGACGTAAAGGACCTAATGTTGTAGGAACATACGGTTTACTACAACCGCTGGCTGATGGTCTAAAACTTTTTGCAAAAGAAGCAATATTTCCTAGCAATGCCAATAAATTTTTATTTGGATTAGCTCCTATTTTAACTTTTTTTATTAGCTTACTCCCTTGGGCAGTAATTCCATTTGGCCTTCATAATTTTTTAGTAGAATTGCATTTAAGTGCTTTATATTTATTAGCCTGTTCGGCACTAGGAATTTACGGAATAGTTATTGCAGGGTGGGCTAGTAATTCTAAATATGCTTTTTTAGGAGCTATGCGATCTACTGCGCAAATGATTTCTTATGAAATTCCTTTAAACCTATTTTTATGCACTATTGCGTTATTTTCTGGCTCTTTTAATTTAAATATAATTGTTGAAACACAAGCCGAAATTGGTTGGTTTGTTTTTTACTTTCCACTATTTTTTTTACTTTTTTTAATTTGTGGCGTTGCTGAAACAAATCGACACCCTTTTGATTTACCTGAAGCGGAAGCTGAGCTGGTATCTGGATATAACGTTGAATACTCCGCTATGGCTTTTGCACTTTTTTCTTTAGGTGAATATTCTAATATACTAGTTATGAGCGCGCTAAATTCTATTTTATTTTTTGGTGGATGGCTAGCTCCATTAACTACTTTTAATTTTATTCCTAGTCCTTTTTGGTTTGCTTTAAAAATTGTTTTTTTTGTAATTATTTTTGTAATGTTACGTGCAGGGTTACCTCGTTACCGATATGATCAATTAATGGAAATTGGTTGGCAAATTTTGTTACCTATTTCAATTGGATTTTTTATGTTTAGTTACATGCTTTTATGGACTTTTACTGGTTTACCACATTAATTGTGGTATTCCAAGTTAAAGAACGGGTATGTTGCTTGCCTCAGCACAGAAGGTAGGAGCGGGTTTTAGTACATCAGGTTTAGCTGGTTGTGGATTAGGAATTGGCGTTGTTTTTGCCGGTTTATTAATGGCCAGCGCTGTAAACCCTTTTCTACGAGATGAACTTTTTCGCGTAGCTATGTTAGGTTTTGCTTTAACCGAAGCTGTTGCTCTATTTACCTTAATGGTAACATTTTTAGTAATGTTTGCATAAATTTTAAATATTACAGACGAAAAAGAGAGTAGTTTTAATTGGTAAAACCATTGTTTCCAAAACAATTATTGTGGGTTCAAACCCCGCCTCCCTTGTAAAAATAAGCAATGGTTCGACAGAACTCTAGGATTATTCAAAATATTATAGTAGTCACTATTATATCAGGTTGTGAAAAACGTTTACGTTCTTTAAAAAATCATATAGAAAAAACATTTCAAAAAGTTCTAAATCTCGTTAAACCAGTAATTAATTTTTGCATTTATTTAGACCGACAAAAAAGATTGGCCAGAGTAATTACACTACGCAAGTCGAAAAGAATGCCATTAAATCGAATGTTAGCTTTTCGCATGTCCCTACCTAAACGTTTTCAAATACAATTAGAAAAAAAATTAATAATTTTTGGGGACTATTGTTTTTCTTACTATTTTTTTTTATTAAGAGTTTGTACAGCCCTCGACTGGGATGAGTACATACAAGAGCACTTCTTAGATGAAATGCCTAGACCTTTTAATCGTAGACAAATGAGAAACTCAAAAAAAGCATTAAGAACTTTTTTTCATTTAATTTGGATTGATTCAACTCTTGTAGGCTTTTTTTTATTTTTTTATTTTAATTTACCAGTATTTTTGCTTTGTAATAAAATGCTAGTAATAAAATACATATTTTATATTTATATCTATTTAAATAAAGTATTAAAATTTAAATGGAAACCCGAATTGCCATATTATATACCTTATGCCGAATATCAACAAAATCCCAACAAAAGCGTTTTTACTAGACCTTTTATACCAAAACGAAAACGAACCGCAAACTTACATAGACACTTAGAAAATCCAATACGTAAACGAATGTTTATGCGTCGCATAAAAATGGCAGCAATAGCACCTTTCGTTCTTCCTATAATTTTTTGCTGTGTTTTATTATATACTTTAGAAGCACATATATTCTTTTTTTATCATCCATTTTTTGTTTGTAAATATACTTATTTCCTTTATAGATTTTTTTACAAAACAAAAAGAACCATCAGTAACAAAGAACCAGATGATGTAATAGAAATTAGCCCGTTACCAAAACGAAAAAAAAATAAAAAAAAAATTTTTCTAATAAATTTAAGACGCGGCTATTGGGTTCAAACACCCCAAGGTTATAATATAAATAGAATAATACAACTATACCGGAAACCTAAAACAGAAGCTAGCACGGAAGCTAGCACAGAACCTAGCACAGAAGCTTAGCCCCATACAGGCGGTAAACGCACCAAGGGTTATTCCAAGTGTAAGTATAAAATATACCTCAAATAAAGAATTAATCTACAACCAAACCTCAAAAAATAAAAACTTAAAAAATCAATAAATAGAATAACAAATTTTTCTAATAAATTTAAAACGCAAGAATAAGCGTGACACCCCCCAACCAGCCAGGTCGTAGTATAAATAACACAAAGCCATAATACTACAACTATGCCAAAAAAAAAAGAGAGCAACTTAAGGCAACACCCGGCTAACCAAAACACACGCCCTAAAACCCTTTAAAAGGAACGCAAAACGATTTCAATTAGGCCAAAAAAACAGAATTCACACCAAGAGTTAAACTATCACAAACCTCAACCCCAAAAAATATTAACATGAAGAATTAACCACGTCTTTTTTTTGGAGAAGAGGGTGAAATAGAAGAAGAATTCGGTATATTTGCTCCTGATTTTTTTAAGTTGTTTGCTTCTATGTCGCTTACAAGTGAATACGGCGCTGTTCTATTAGCTTCATCGCGAAGCATTTGAAGTCGTCTTAAACGACGTTCTTCACGATAAAGCTCAGTTAAACGCATATTCTGCCATTCTTCAAAACGATGATAAAATTCAGCAATCGCTCTTTTTGGTAGGTTTTCAAATGATATTAGATCTAGCGGCATTGCTTGAGGATCTAATACCAAAAAGAGCATTTGTAATACTAAAAAAAACAAGAAAAAAAAGAGCCCATAAAAAAAACTTGCAACACAACCCTGATAGAATCGAATAGCGAAAAAAAGCAACCGTTCGATAAAAAGTTGTCTCCCTTTTTCTAATATTTTTAGTACAAAAAGATACTCAAAAAGTTTCGAATACATTTTTTTAATAAAATTAATAAAAGTCATACTCTATTATAAAATTTAAACCTAAAATCCGGAAGGTATGGAATAAATAAAGATGGTTTATACATTTTTTTAAGCCAATCCATTTCATAAATATTTTAAAAGAAAGGACTAGTAAAACCCGTGCCCCAAAGCTTTAAAAAGAAAATAAAAGCTCTCCAACCGCCCAGAAAAAAAATCCCCCAGCACAAGTTAAAAAAACTAACCTAAGAATTCGCAATTATATGTTTTTTGTTTAAACGTTGTCATATATTTTTTAAAATTTATATATCTATATTAAATAAATCCAAATAAAAATTGTCTATAGCAATTTCTATTTTTTACACCAAATAAAA
>Ga0172373_10002069_pt1 | contig 31403 bp, 28 predicted proteins | sample Lak10m_2_FD_114546 | JGI IMG/M metagenome (GOLD analysis project Ga0172373, IMG submission 114546) | Freshwater microbial communities from Kabuno Bay, South-Kivu, Congo - kab_092012_10m | ecosystem: Environmental > Aquatic > Freshwater > Lake | place: Democratic Republic of the Congo...
TAACTGCGTCTGAATCATCGTCCGCTCTTCAATACTCAATTGTGTGTAGATTTTACTCATGCAACATTCTCTCCTAAATATGTTGCACTTGGGGTTTGAGCGCGCCGTTCGATCCCATGATAAACCGCGTTCTCTAGCAAGGGCTGCAGCAGCAGTGGCGGGATCAATGCATCCATGGGTGTGTCACCGAAATCCCAGTCTATCGCCAGCCTTGAACCCATGCGCAATTTCTCCAACTCCAAATATTGCTTAGTGAGTTTGATCTCTTGCCCCAGAGGAACCAAATCGCGCGTTTCCGCCATCGCCATACGAAATAGATCCGCCATGTCTTCAAGTGCAGTTTCAGCCTGCTTGGGCTGAGATCGAACAATCGATAAAACTGCATTGATGGCATTAAAGAGAAAGTGCGGGCGTATACGCGCTCGCAAAACTTGTAGCCTGGCATCGTGCAGCGCACCTGACAATATCTGAGCACGCCAATAGAAATAGAACAGCAATACGGCACAAACCAACACACTAATGACGACATATTGCAGCCTGTCAAAATATTCACCCTCTACTGCAAAAGGCTGATACACAGATATACCTAAGTTGTAGACACATTGCGTGACTACCGCGATCCATATATTAATTGCCACTATTCCTTGCGCGTAGCTGTATTTTTTCAACCATGGTTGCATCAGCCATAGCGATAGCAGGCTGACGAATAGAATAGGTGCAAGCAACGCCGAAATACGCAATATATGGTTCAGCATATCGGCCATATCTACCGCATCGACAAAGGCCTTTAATATGGCCATGGCATTGCATAGCATCAATATGCGCAAGGTCACTCCCATGTTGCGGAAGTTGGGTAGCACGTCCTGACGGGCATTTTGTTTTATACTGCGCACCTTATTCATGGCGAAAAATCCTCGTGTTTTTTGCCTTATTTTTTGCGTATACCGCTCTAACTAACGGGCAGATTCTGGACAAATGATGACTAGCATACAAGATAAAAACACCTGGTCGGGACGATTCGCGGAACCAGTGGCTGAATTGGTGAAGCGCTACACCGCATCGATAGGCTTCGACCAGAAACTAGCACTCTTCGACATCCAAGGCTCGTTAGCTCACGCAGCGATGTTGGCACACTGCAACATCATCACAGCACAAGATTTAAGTGATATACAACGCGGCCTTGAGCAAATCAGAAATGAAGTGCTTACCGACTCATTCATCTGGTCATTGGACCTAGAAGACGTGCACCTGAATATCGAAAAACGCCTTACTACTTTGGTTGGTGATGCAGGCAAACGACTCCACACCGGACGCTCGCGCAACGACCAAGTCGCTACTGATGTACGCCTTTATCTGCGTCATGCGATCGATGAGTTATTGCTTCTGATTGCTGCCCTGCAAACGTCAATACTTAACTTGGCCGAACAACACACACAAACCATCATGCCTGGCTTCACTCATCTTCAGGTAGCACAGCCGATTAGCTTCGGTCATCACTTGATGGCTTATTTCGAAATGCTCAAGCGTGATGCTGAGCGCTTACAAGATACCCGCCGTCGCGTGAACCGTCTGCCCTTAGGGGCGGCGGCATTAGCGGGCACCAGCTATCCAATCAAGCGCGAAATGGTGGCCGAAATTCTAGAATTCGAGAGCGTATGCGAGAATTCATTGGATGCAGTATCAGACCGAGATTTTGCTATTGAATTCACCGCCGCTGCCGCTCTAGTCATGACACATCTATCACGATTCTCAGAAGAGTTAATTTTATGGATGAGCCCACGTGTCGGCTTTATCGATATTGCAGACCGCTTCTGCACAGGTTCCTCCATCATGCCGCAAAAAAAGAATCCCGACGTACCTGAATTGGTGCGTGGCAAGACAGGACGCGTGAATGGTCATTTGATTGCATTACTGACGCTGATGAAGGGCCAACCGCTGGCCTACAACAAGGACAACCAGGAAGACAAAGAGCCGCTCTTTGACACGGTTGACACTTTGAATCAGACCCTGCGCATCTATGCCGACATGATCGCCGGCATCAAGGTCAAACCGGACGCAATGCGTAGTGCCGCATTGCAAGGCTATGCAACTGCAACCGATTTGGCAGACTATCTGGTGAAGCAGGGATTACCTTTCCGCGATGCCCATGAAGCAGTCGCACTCGCGGTTCGCTTTGCAGAACAACGTGGCTGTGATCTCAGTGACATCAGCTTACCCGAGCTACAAAAATTCTCTCCTTTGATAGAAAAAGATATCTACCAAGTTTTGTCTTTGGAGGGATCACTCGCCAGTCGCAACCACATTGGTGGCACTGCCCCGAATCAAGTGCAAGCTGCAATCGCCAGAGGTCGCGCATATCTAAACAGGCACTAATATCTCTGTGGCTATTTCTAAGCCGTAGACAAAAAAGTGGGCGACCTTGCGATCGCCCGAATAGGAGGAGAGTATGAAAAAGAGTCGTTCCCAACTCTAGACTTCAGCACTCGGGTCGGACTATAGCCGCAGCCCCCGATAATGCCTATATCTCTCAATGCCTATATAGTTAGTACTAGCTTGCCAGCATCGCCTTAAGTTCGCCGCTCTGATACATTTCGGTCATGATGTCCGAACCTCCGACGAATTCACCCTTGATGTACAACTGTGGAATGGTGGGCCAATTCGCATAGTCCTTGATACCTTGGCGTATCGCCTCGTCTTGCAGCACATCTACCGTGAAAATTTCTTTTACGCCAAGTGCATTCAATATACGCACCGCATTAGCCGAAAAACCGCATTGTGGGAACTTGGGATTTCCCTTCATATACAACACGACTGCATGGGTCTTCACTTGTTCATCAATCAGCTTTTGTATATCTGTACTCATGGTATTACCTTATTAAAATGGTCGAAAATTGTAGTGACATATGATGCGTCGCGTCAAGCATACCCACCTGTAACACGCTCTATTCCTGCCAAGTCGCGCTCTGTAAACACTGCACGAAAACCAGATGCATTTAAAATCTCACGCACCTGCGCAGCTTGGTCGTAGCCATGCTCTAACAGCAAGCAACCACCCGGCACTAAAAATTGCATAGCCAGACTGCCAATAGTCCGTATATCGGACAAGCCATCCTCACCCGCAGCCAGAGCAGTTATAGGCTCAAAACGCACATCACCACGCTGTAAATGCACATCTCTTGACCGAACATAAGGTGGGTTGGAGACAATAACATCAAAAGTTTTCCCCGCTAAGGCGCTGAACCAATCGCTTAGTAGCATGCTCACATTACCAAGCCCCAAGCTGTCTTTGTTGTCGCGTGCCACCTCTAACGCCACTGCCGAGGCATCCACCGCCAGCACGTGCGCTTGTGGCCTAGCATGCGCGATGCTTAGCGCGATTGCGCCAGACCCGGTACCCAAATCAAGTACCGCACAGGCGTGTAGTAATGGAATACGCAGCAAGGCTTGCTCTACCAATAACTCAGTATCAGGTCGGGGAATCAGCGTTGCCGAAGTGACCTTGAACTCTAACCCGAAGAACTCTCGTTTGCCCAAGATATAAGCAATCGGCACACCCTGCATGCGCTGCTCCAACATGGCTCGATAAGTATTTGTCTGTATCTCATCCAGCACCTGCTCTGCATGTGCGTATAGATAGGCGCGATTGACCCGCAGCGCAGCCTGTAACAGACATTGGATTTCGATACGTGCTGTGCTGAGCTGCAAACCGAGCGAGGTTTGCAGTGCCTGACTATGCTGCAACAAATAACTTTGTATGGAGTAACTCATACCCTGTAGAGGTCACCAAGGTACGCCTTACAGCGTATCTTCCGCCATGGCGGCAAGCTGCTCAGCCTGATGCTCTGCCATCAGCGCGCTGGTCAACTCGCCGATATCGCCTTCCATGATGGCATCCATCTTGTACAGGGTGAGGTTGATGCGATGGTCGGTGATGCGCCCTTGCGGGTAGTTATAGGTACGGATACGTTCCGAACGATCCCCGCTGCCCACTAGGCTCTTGCGCGTTGCGGCTATCTTGGCATTCTGCTCGCGCACTTGCGCATCCATGATGCGCGCTGCCAACACGCGCATCGCTTGCGCCTTGTTCTGATGCTGCGACCGCCCGTCTTGGCACTCCACCACCACACCGGTAGGAATATGCGTGATGCGTACCGCAGAGTCGGTCTTGTTGATGTGCTGACCACCCGCACCGCTGGCACGAAAAGTATCGATGCGCAAATCAGCCGGATTGAGCACCACCTCATCCACATCATCAACTTCCGGCATGATTGCAACCGTACACGCCGAGGTATGCACGCGCCCCTGTGTTTCGGTGGCGGGAACACGTTGCACACGATGCGCACCGGATTCAAATTTCAATACCGAGTAAGCGCCCTGCCCCACAACGCGCGCGATAACTTCTTTATAGCCTCCCATCTCACCGGGACTCTCGGAAATGATCTCGACTTGCCAACGCTTACGCTCTGCAAATCGCGTGTACATGCGAAACAGGTCACCGGCGAATATTGCCGCCTCATCGCCCCCCGTACCCGCCCGCACTTCCAGAAACACACTGCGCTCATCATTGGGATCCTTGGGCAACAGCTGCACTTGCAACTCAGTACCCAGTTGTGCCAAACGCGCGTTGCCAGCCGCGATCTCGGCATCCGCAAATTCGCGCATCTCGGGATCGGCGGCCATCTCCTGTGCAGTAACGATGTCTGCCAAACAAGCCTGATAAGCGTGATAAAGCTCAACCACTGGCTCTAACTCGGCACGTTCCCGATTCAGCTTGCGGAATACATCCATGTCCTTGGTAGCCTGCTCGGTGCTAAGCAGTTCGTTAACCTCGAACAGACGCTCGCTCAGCTGAGCAAGTTTGGCTGCGATACTGGGATTCATTATTCTTCGGTATTTAAGTGATACAGACGGTGCACGACTTCGAGGAATTGCTCCCTTTCACCGCCGTGCACCTGATTGAGGGCATGCGTGGGCGCGTGCAGGAATTTATTGGTCAGACCGCTACTCATGGCTTCCAATACTTTTTCCGGAGACTCACCTTTGGCCAACAAACGCATAGCCTTTTCCACTTCATGACGACGACTGCGTTCGGCATGGTCACGCAAAGCACGTATGGTGGGCACCACCTCGCGTGACTCCATCCAGTGCACGAAATCAGACACACCTGAATCGATGATTACCTCGGCTTCTTTCACCGCACTCTGGCGTGCATCCAGACCTTCTTTGACCACTTCAGCGATGTCATCCACGGTATACAGGAACACATCATTGAGATCGGCAACTTCCACCTCCACATCGCGTGGCACCGCCAGATCAACGATAAACAATGGCTTGTGCTTACGCGCCTTCAGCGCGCGCTCCACCATACCTTTACCCAAAATAGGTAGCTGACTGGCCGTACAAGTGACGATGATGTCATGTTGCGCTAACTGCTCCGACAACTCGGTCAGCGTGATCGCCGTGCCATTGATACGTCTGGCCAAGGTCTGCGCACGCTCCAATGTACGGTTCGCCACAGTGATGTGTTTGGGATTACGTGCGGCAAAGTGCACCGCATTCAGCTCTATCATCTCGCCCGCACCGATAAACAACACGCGTTGCTCGCTGATACTAGGGAAGATGCGCTCAGCCAGACGCACCGCTGCTGCTGCCATAGAAACCAGATTGGCACCGATCTCGGTCTGGGTGCGCACATCTTTGGCAACTGAAAAAGTGCGCTGAAACAGCTTGTGCAACAAGAATCCCAAAGTGCCGGCATCTTCCGCCTGACGCACCGCCTGCTTCATCTGCCCGAGTATCTGGGGCTCTCCCAACACCATGGAATCAAGGCCACTGGCCACGCGGAAGGAGTGTTTGACCGCCAACTCACGTGGCAGTGTGTACAGATAAGGCTCTAGCTCCTTGCGCGGTAATTGATGATATTGCGCTAACCAATCGATTGCATGATCGGGGTGCAGAGCATTGCAATACAACTCCATACGGTTGCAGGTGGACAGAATGGCCGCTTCTTTGGCAGCACCGTTTTCCACCAGATCACGCAATGCGTTCTCCATTCCATCCGCGTTGAACGCGACTTGCTCCCTCACTGCCAGCGGTGCGGTTTGATGGTTAAGGCCGAATGCGTAGAGTTGCATAGTTATCCTGCCTTATTTGGCCGCGTCTTCGCGCAACGCAATCGCCTTATCAGTATTTTCCCAAGTAAAGCCGGGCTCTTCACGACCAAAGTGACCATAGGCCGCAGTGTTCTCATACACGGGACGCAACAGATCTAACATCTGCACGATACCTTTGGGACGCAGATCGAAATGGCGCAACACCAACTCAGTCAGCTTCTCGTTGGAGATTTTGCCCGTGCCATAAGTGTCCACCATCACGCTGGTGGGTTGAGCCACGCCGATTGCGTAGGAGATTTGCACCAGACATTTGCTTGCCAAGCCCGCCGCCACAATATTCTTCGCCACATAGCGCCCCGCGTAAGCGGCAGAACGGTCAACCTTGGAGGGATCCTTGCCGGAGAATGCGCCGCCACCATGGGGTGCTGCGCCACCATAGGTGTCAACGATAATTTTACGACCTGTCAAGCCGCAATCGCCTTGCGGCCCACCAATGACGAAACGACCCGTAGGGTTCACCAGATACTTGATATTGCCCTTCATCAGCTCCTTGGGCAGCATAGGCTTGATGATCTCTTCGATGGCCGCTTCGCGAATCTGCTCCAGTGTCATTTCTGGCGCGTGCTGGGTGGAGAGCACCACGGTGTCAATGGCGTGCGGCTTGCCATCTATATATTTGATGGTGACTTGAGACTTCGCATCGGGACGCAACCAAGGTAAACGACCGTCATGACGCAGTTGCGCTTGACGCTGTACCACACGGTGAGCCAGATAAATAGCTAAAGGCATCAAAGTCGGCGTCTCATCACAGGCATAACCGAACATCAAGCCCTGATCGCCAGCACCCTGATTCAGGAAGTCATCAGAAGCACGGTCCACACCTTGCGCGATGTCTGGGCTCTGTTTGTCGTAAGCCACCAGCACGGCGCAGCCTTTGTAATCGATACCATAATCGGTATTGTCGTAACCGATACGCTTGATGGTGTTGCGCGCTACTTGAATGTAATCGACATTGGCCGTGGTGGTAATCTCACCCGCCAGTACCACCAAGCCAGTATTGGTCAACGTCTCGGCAGCTACACGCGCATACGGGTCTTGCGTTAGAATCGCGTCCAAAATCGCATCGGAGATCTGATCCGCAACCTTATCAGGGTGACCTTCCGATACCGATTCCGACGTAAACAAGTATTCGCTCATAGCTGTTTTAATCAATTAACTAAAAATTTAAGGCGCGCATTGTAGCAAATTGTTCGCCCTATCGCCGATGACCTCATTTTTGTTCACCACTTTATTTCGCCTCATGTCCTACCTGCCCTTGCCGCTACTGCACGTTTTGGGCACGCTACTAGGACATCTCATCTATTGGTCGTCAACACAATACGCGCAGCGCTTGCGGGAAAATTTGCGTGCAGCAGGACTGCATAGCGATCAGCGCAGCTACGACTCACTACTCAATCAGGCGATCGCTGAGGCGGGCAAGAGCGTGCTCGAACTACCTTGGGTATGGTGTCGCCCGGTGGACCAGGTCTACGCTGCGGTGCGCCACATCGAGGGTTGGGAACACGTCGAAGCAGCGCAAGCGGCTGGGCGCGGCCTGATGGTGCTCACCCCGCACTGGGGATGCTTCGAAGTGGTGGGTCTGTATTTCGGCAAATACTCAGCGATGACTAATCTGTATCGCGCCCCCAAGTTGGCTTGGCTGGAGCGTTTTATGATTAGCGGCCGAGCACGCGGCCATTCAAAATTAGCGCCTGCCGATGTCAGCGGCGTGCGCCAATTGATCAAAGCCTTGAAACGCGGCGAAGGCATAGGCTTGCTACCCGATCAAGTACCCGGCAATGGTGAGGGTGAATGGGCCGAATTTTTTCATCGCCCCGCCTATACGATGACCTTGAGCGGCAGATTGGCACAAAGCAGTGGCGCACAAGTCTTGCTAGTCTCAGCAGAACGCTTAGCCCAAGGTCGAGGCTATCAGTTGCGTATCAAGCCGATAACATTGGATTTCACTAGTTCCGTCCCACTGCAAATCAACCAAGCGATGGAGCGCACCATCGCCATCGCCCCGGCGCAATACCTGTGGAGCTATAACCGCTACAAGACACCTAGCGGTGTCACGCCCCCCACTTCAGCATAAGAGAGCGCTCCACTCATGATGACTCGTCTCGGTGTATTTCTGTTCTGGCTATTGCACTTCCTGCCTTACCCCATGCTAGTCGCACTGGGCAATGTTTTGGGTGCGCTACTCTTCCACCTCGCCAAAGAGCGTCGCAAAGTCGCGACCATCAATCTGCAACTATGCTTTCCAAACATGGACAGTGCAGTCCGAGAAAAAATGGTGCGTGCGCATTTTCAAGCGTTCACACGCGGCGTAATCGAACGCTGCATCTTGTGGTGGGGGAGTGCCAAGCGCATCAACCGCCTGATACGTGTGGAAGGTGTCGAACACTTCGATGCTATCAAAGACCAGCCCTCTATTCTACTAACGCCGCACTTCGTAGGCATGGACGCAGGTGGACAATGGATCGCACAACATACCGACACGGTGTGCATGTACGCCAACCAGAAAAATCTCTACCTGACCGAGCTGTTGCTTAAAAAGCGCGCGCGCTTCGGCAAACAACGTCTCTACTCACGTCAGCAAGGCCTGCGCCCGATACTGAAAGGGCTGCGCGCCGGCATGCCGTTCATCTACCCACCCGACCAAGACCAAGGTATCAAAGATGGTGCTTTCATCCCTTTCTTTGGCGTGCCTGCCGCGACCATGGCCTCGGTACCGCGCATCGCCAAGATGGCCAACGCCAAAGTCGTACCCAGCATCACCCGCATGTTGCCCGGTACACAGGGCTATGTCCTGACCTTCTACCCCGCTTGGGAAAATTATCCCAGCGGGGACGATATCGCCGACGCGCGTCGTATGAACGAGTTCATCGAACAGCGCGTACTAGAGATGCCCGAACAATATTTCTGGGTGCACAAACGCTTCAAAACTCGCCCCGAGGGCGAGGCAAGGTTCTACTGATGAAATATAAAGACCTACGCGACTTCATCGCACAACTGGAAAAACTCGGTGAATTGAAGCGCATCAGCACGCCCGTCTCCGCCCATCTGGAAATGACCGAGATTTGCGACCGCGTGTTGCGTGCGCAAGGCCCTGCGCTACTGTTCGAGAACGTCAGCGGACACAACATGCCGGTCCTCGCTAACCTGTTCGGCACGCCGCGCCGCGTCGCGCTAGGCATGGGAGAAGAAGACATTGCAGCACTGCGCGAGGTGGGCAAGTTGCTGGCTTACCTGAAAGAACCGGAGCCGCCCAAAGGATTGAAGGACGCGTGGGACAAATGGCCGATCCTGAAGCAGGTGCTCACCATGTCCCCCAAGGTGTTGTCGTCTGCGCCGTGTCAGGAAGTGGTGTGGGAAGGCAACGATGTGGATTTGAGTAAGCTGCCGATCCAACATTGCTGGCCGGGTGATGTGGCACCACTCATCACTTGGGGGCTGGTGGTCACGAAGGGGCCTGCCAAGACGCGCCAGAATCTGGGCATCTATCGCCAACAAGTTATCGCGCCGAACAAAGTCATCATGCGCTGGCTGGCGCATCGCGGCGGCGCACTGGATTTTCGCGACCACTGCGAGAAGAATCCGGGCCAGCCTTTCCCCATCGCGGTGGTAATCGGTGCTGATCCAGCGACCATCCTCGGCGCGGTGACACCGGTGCCGGATTCCTTGTCCGAATACCAGTTCGCCGGGCTGCTGCGCGGCAGCAAGACCGAACTGGTGCAGTGCATCGGCAGCGATCTGCAAGTGCCCGCTTCCGCCGAGATTGTGCTGGAAGGTGTCATCCATCCGGGCGAGACCGCACTGGAAGGGCCATACGGCGACCACACTGGCTACTACAACGAGCAGGACAAATTTCCGGTGTTCACCATAGAGCGCATCACCATGCGGCGTGATCCGATCTACCACTCTACCTACACTGGCAAGCCGCCCGACGAACCGGCGATGCTCGGTGTGGCACTAAACGAAGTGTTCGTGCCGCTGCTGCAAAAACAATTCCCAGAAATCGTGGATTTCTATTTGCCGCCGGAAGGCTGCTCGTATCGCATGGCGGTGGTGAGCATCAAAAAGCAATATCCGGGGCATGCCAAACGTGTGATGTTCGGCATCTGGAGCTTCCTGCGCCAGTTCATGTACACCAAATTCATCATCGTGGTGGACGACGACATAGCTGTGCGCTCGTGGCCCGAAGTCATGTGGGCGATCACCACGCGCATGGACCCAGTGCGCGACACGCTGTTGGTGGAGAACACGCCCATCGACTACCTCGACTTCGCCTCACCTGTCAGTGGACTCGGCGGCAAGATGGGCTTGGATGCCACCAATAAATTCCCCGGTGAGACGCAGCGCGAATGGGGCACACCCATCGTGATGGATGCGGCAGTGAAGGCCAAAGTGGATGCGCTGTGGGGGGAGCTGGGATTGTAGTTTTCATACCTATACAATCGCTCCTCCCGTTTAAAACGGCCGATTAAATCCGACTTGCCTCAAACTTTATCCAAGCGCGGATTCAATCAGTGTCTCCTTGAGTAGCGCGGGGAGACACCGGGCCGATGCTATAATCCGCGCCCAGTTTCGACCCACCCGTCAACACCATGCTCATCACACGCCGCCTTGAATTCGATGCAGGCCATCGCATCCCCAATCACACCAGTCAGTGCAAACACCTGCACGGACACCGCTACGCCATCGAGATTACCCTGTCCGGTGCAGTCATCACCACCGAAGGCCAGTCCGAACAAGGCATGGTGATGGACTTCAGCGACGTCAAGCGCATCGCCAAAGAAAAGCTGGTGGATTTATGGGATCACGCTTTTCTGGTCTATCGCGGCGACAAAACCGTGTGCGATTTTTTAGCCAGCCTGCCCAGCCACAAAACTGTCATCACCGAGGTTGTACCGACCGCAGAGAACCTCGCGCAAATCGCCTTCGCTCTGCTCAACCCTGCCTACCGTGACATCTACGGCAACCACCTGAAACTGGAACGCGTGCGTATTTACGAAACCCCGAACAACTGGGCGGACTGCACGCGAAAATAAAATCTACATATTCTCTGGACAGAATTCCATACATCGTTCAGAATGCGCGCCTTCCAAAAGTCGGCAACGGCTTTAAGACGTCGCACATGGAAGTTTGGGTGAGTGGTTTAAACCAGCAGTCTTGAAAACTGCCGACGAGAAATCGTCCGTGAGTTCGAATCTCACAGCTTCCGCCAAACACAGCACAGATCAAACTGGAGTGGTAGTTCAGTTGGTTAGAATACCGGCCTGTCACGCCGGGGGTCGCGGGTTCGAGTCCCGTCCACTCCGCCAACACCGAGCAAGGGCACAACTTAACGGTTGTGCCCTTGCTCTTTTCTACGATAGAGATTGCAACTTTTTGCCGCTATCAGTAGTCTCACGCCCGTCGTAAATTCATCCTTTCGGAGGTCAACCATGCAATACCAGAATCCAACCGTCGTCGGCACACTCGCCAGCGAACAGAATCAAGTCCTGCGCAACACCTACATGATGCTGGGCCTGACCATGATCCCCACCGTCATCGGCGCATTCATCGGCTTGTCGGTCAATTTCTCCTTTATGGCGCAACATCCTTTCATTGGCGCGATTGCCATGTTCGCGGTGATGATGGGCTTGCTGTTCGCCGTCACCAAGCTACGCAACAGCGTGTGGGGCATCGTCGCACTGCTGGGCTTCACCTTCGTCGCCGGCGTATTTTTAGGCCCCATCCTGCAAGTCGCACTGCACCTCAAGAACGGCGCGCAACTGGTGGGCATGGCCGCAGGCGGCACCGGCATCATCTTCCTCAGTCTGTCCAGCTACGCGACCGTGAGCAAAAAAGATTTCAGCTTCATGGGCAAGTTCTTGTTCATCGGCGTAATCATGCTGCTCATCGCATCACTGGCCAACGCCTTCTTCCAAGTACCGGTGATGTCACTGGTAATTTCGGCTGTGGCGATCCTGATCTTCTCGGCTTACATCCTGTTCGACATCAGCCAGATCATTCACGGCGGTGAAACCAACTACGTGATGGCGACGCTGACTTTGTATCTGGACATCTACAACATCTTCGTCAATTTGTTGAACCTGCTTATGGCATTCACCGGTGAAAAAGACTAACGCTACGTTGTAAGCGCATGAGTGAAGAGGCGACCGCATGGTCGCCTCTTTTATTTTGCGTGGTATCGCAGCACCACTATCATTTCACTTTTAGTCTGATGCTCAACTTGTCATAATCCGCACCCCGTAGAAATCACCCTACGCAAAGTAACTACCAACACCATCAATCGAACTATGCTGCCTTCAATAGAACAACGTCTTGCCCTAGAACTCGCCGCACAACCGCAACAGATTTCCGCCGCCGTCGCACTCCTGGACGAAGGTGCCACCGTGCCTTTTATCTCGCGCTACCGTAAAGAAGCGACTGGCGGATTGGACGATACGCAACTGCGCCTACTGGAAGAACGTCTGCGCTATATGCGCGAACTGGAAGACCGTCGCGCCAGCATCATCGCGTCCATCACCGAACAAAATAAAATGACGCCGACTTTGCTCGATGCCATCGCCCACGCCACCGACAAAACGCTGCTGGAAGACTTGTATCTACCCTACAAATTGAAGCGCCGCACCAAGGCACAGATTGCGCTGGAGGCAGGACTCGCACCATTAGCAGAGTCCTTGATGGCCGATCCGATGTTGTCACCAGAGGTAGAAGCAGCAAAGTTTTTGCGTCCGGCGTTCAGCACTGAGAACGGTGAAAACGCGGGCGTGGCCGATGTTAAAGCCGCACTGGATGGCGCGCGGCAAATCTTGCTGGAACGCTTTGCCGAAGATGCGACGTTGTTGCAAAAGTTACGCGAATATCTGCTGGAACACGGCGTGGTGGAGTCCAAAGTGGTCGAAGGCAAAAATGATGCGGCGGAAAAATATGCCGACTATTTCGACTACTCGGAAACGCTGAGCACCATTCCTTCACATCGCGCGCTGGCGCTGTTCCGTGGCCGCCGCGAGGAGATGCTGTCGGTGGTGTTGCGCCTCGACAGCGAAGCCGAGAAGCCCTTGTGGAGCGCGCCGCACAACCCGTGCGAGATGCGCATCGCCAACCATTTCGGCATCAAAAATTTAGGCCGCCCTGCCGATGGCTGGCTGGCCGACAGCGTGCGTTGGACGTGGCGCGTGAAGAGTTTCCTGCATCTGGAATCGGAACTGATGGGGAACTTGCGCGCCCGCGCCGAGACTGAGGCGATCAATGTGTTCGCACGCAATCTGAAAGACCTGTTGCTCGCTGCTCCTGCCGGCCCGCGTGCCACCATGGGGCTCGATCCCGGCATCCGCACCGGCGTGAAAGTCGCGGTGGTGGACGAGACCGGCAAGGTGGTGGACACCGCCGTGATCTATCCACACCAACCGCGTAACGACTGGGATGGTTCACTGTACACACTGGCGAAGCTCGCCGAAAAACATCGCGTCAGCATCCTCTCCATCGGTAATGGCACAGCCTCACGCGAGACCGACAAGCTGGCGCACGACCTCATCAAGCTGCGCCCTGAACTCAAGCTCACCAGCGTGGTGGTCTCGGAGGCAGGTGCGTCGGTGTACTCAGCCTCGGAATTCGCTTCAAAAGAATTGCCCGATATGGATGTGAGCTTGCGCGGTGCGGTGTCCATCGCACGCCGTTTGCAAGACCCGCTGGCCGAATTGGTGAAGATCGATCCCAAGTCCATCGGGGTCGGTCAATATCAGCATGACGTGAGCCAAACGCAGTTAGCGCGTTCGCTGGATGCGGTGGTGGAAGATTGCGTGAACGCCGTGGGCGTGGATGTGAACACCGCTTCCGCACCTTTGCTGGCGCGGGTCTCGGGCCTCTCCAGCACCGTGGCGGCGGGCATCGTCAGCTATCGCGACAGCAAGGGTAAGTTCGCCTCGCGCGCCGAGTTGCGCAATGTGCCGCGTCTAGGCGACAAGACCTTCGAACAAGCGGCGGGATTCTTGCGCATCATGGGCGGCGCAGATCCGCTCGATGGCTCGACCGTGCACCCCGAATCTTATCCGCTCGTACAGCGCATCCTGGCCGACATCAAGCAGGATATTAAAACTGTCATCGGCAATAGTAGCTTGCTCAAAGCCTTGAATCCGGCGAAATACAGTGATGAGAAGTTCGGCATCCCGACTATCACCGATATTCTCAAAGAGCTGGAAAAGCCGGGCCGCGATCCCCGTCCCGAATTCACCACCGCGACCTTCCGCGAAGGCGTGGAAGAAATCAGCGACTTGAAACCGGACATGATTCTAGAAGGTGTGGTCACCAACGTCGCGGCCTTCGGCGCGTTCGTCGATATCGGGGTGCATCAGGACGGCTTGGTACATATCTCGGCGCTGTCCAACACCTTTGTCAAAGACCCGCACACCGTTGTCAAAGCCGGGCAGATCGTCAAGGTGAAGGTGCTGGAAGTAGATGCCAAACGCAAACGCATCGCGCTCACCATGCGCCTCACCGATAGCGCAGCAAGCAGCAATCGGGATGCACCGCGTGAGACGCGCAGCCCCGCCAAGATGGCGACACGCAGTGCACCGCAAGCGGCAGTGAATAGCGCGATGGCGAGCGCGTTCGCCAAGCTCAAAGGGTAAACGTAGGAGCGGGCAAAGCCCGCAAATGGAACAATCAGCGCGGGCATGGCCCGCTCCTACCGACCAACAATATCCAACCGAGGAAGCCAACATGAAAAAATCTGAGATCAAATTCACCGTCACGCTGGACGAAAAGAACCTGCCTATCAATATCGACTGGAGCGCATCGGACGGCGGTGTGGAAAGCTCCAGCAAGGCCATCATGCTGTCGGTGTGGGATGCCGAGGCAAAGAACACCTTGCGCATCGACCTGTGGACCAAGGAAATGTTGGTCGATGAGATGAAGCTGTTCTATCACCAGAACCTGCTGTCCATGGCCGACACCTTAGAGCGCGCCACCAACGAGAAGGATGCTGCCAAGGCGATGCGCAATTTCGCACAAGAGTTCGGTGAACGGCTGAATCTGGTGGCGAAGAATCCGCTGTTCTCTGCGCCGCCTAAACAGAACTAAAACAAGGCGCGCAACGCCTCGACTGCGCTCCGCAGCTCATCGTGCGCCAATAAGGCTTGCTGTACCTGCGCGGGGCTGAGCTTGCGTTCCGGGAGTTCGGTGACCAAGGATGCGATCTCATCTTGGGCAGCGGGGTGAAAGCGTTGCAACATGCTGGCAATCTGTTCACGCGATGCGAGGTCGAGTTTGAACTCCACATCGATACGGCCAGGCCGTATCAGCGCCGGATCGAGTTGTTCGCGGTGATTGGTGGTGAGGAAGATGATGCGTCCTTCTTGTGCGGCCACACCATCCAAGGCGTTGAGCAAACCGCTGAAACTGACGGCAATCCTATCGTCCTGTTTTTGCCGCGAATTGAAGAACGCATCCACGTCTTCGATCAGGATCAGCGAGCGCGCCGGGGTCTTTTGCAGCAACATGGAAATGGTCTGGTCGTTGAGCTTGGGATTGGTTAGCGACAGCCAGCACAAATTCAAACGCAACTCGCCCGCCAGCGCAAATGCCACACTGGTCTTGCCCGTACCCGGCGGACCATACAACAGATAGCCTCTGCGCCAAGGAATGCCCATAGACGCATACCAGCTGCGCTTTTCAAAGAAGGCTTGCGCGTCGTCCAATAAACGCTGGCGGATGTCGCCGTCCAGCACCACCGAGTCTATGGCGCGACGCGGACGGGCATCAGCCTTGCGCCAGTTCTCCGCCCAACTGTCCACGGTAAACATCAGCGTATGGTCGATGAGTCGCGCATAAGTGCGCTTGAGCACATCTTCCAACAGCATCTCCAAAAAGCGGCGCGAGCCGAACAAGACATGGATACGCAGCGTATCGACCACTTGCAGATTGACGCTCACGTCGCGCTGTATCCACATCAGCCTGCCTTGAAACCAGAATACATGCACGCCAGGCGCGGGGCTGTATAACAGACGCGGCAAGCCGTTGGCACTGGACTCGTCATCGGGATTGGCGTTCTCCTGGATGACCGTGAACAAGCGGCTGCTGCGCCCGAACGGCAGGTCGTTGAGCCAGGTGATGAGCGCGCCGAACAGATCGTTGCGGCTGTCTATCACCGCCGTCACGATGATGAGACGATTGCCGTAAGCCCACAGCAGGCCGGGCACTTTGCGCAACCACATACCGAGCAGGCCGACCAGCCCTAGCACCATGCCAGCAACGAAGAGCTGGTTGTTGAGTTGCACTTGCAGCAGATGCATAAAGCTATCGAACATGGCTGCCTTTCCTAACGTGGTATGACTACTTCAATACTTCATTCCTTAACGAACACCGCGATGGACTCGACGTGTGAAGTGTGCGGGAACATATTCATCACACCTGCGGCTTGCAGCACATAGCCACGCTTGACCAACTCGGCGGCATCGCGTGCCAGTGTGGCGGGATTGCAACTCACATAAACGATGCGCTTGGGCGCGTTGTCGCCGCCTAGCGATTTGACCAGCTCGAATGCGCCATCGCGCGGTGGGTCAATGAGCAGCTTGTCGAAATGTCCGAGCTTGGCGAAACCTTCTTCGGTCATCTCGAACAGATTCATCGCCATGAAGGAAGTGTTGTCCGACAGGCCGTTGCTCGCAGCGTTCTGCTGCGCGCGTTTCACCAGCGCGTCGCTACCTTCTATACCCAACACCTGCGCACCGCTGCGCGCGATAGGCAGAGTGAAGTTGCCCAGACCGCAGAACAAATCGGCGATACGCTCACCCGGCTGCGGGTCGAGCAAGCGCATGGCGCGGCCTATCATGACGCGGTTCAGCGCGCTGTTCACTTGGGTGAATTCGCTGGGCGCGAACGGCATGGTGACGTTGAATTCGGGCAGGCTGTAGGAAAGTTCCGGCGCATCCAGCGGATAGAAAGGCGTAATGCTTTCTGAGCCTTTGCTCTGCAACCAAAACTGCACTTGGTGCAGGTCGGCAAAGCTGCGCAGCAAGACCTCGTCGCCGTGACTGAGCGGGGCCATGATGCGCAATACCAGCGCATCGACATGCTCACCCACCGCCACTTCAATCTGCGGCAACTGGTCGCGTATCGACATCTGACTCACCAACTCAGCGAGCAACGGCAACAGCTTGGCGATTTTGGGCGCAAGGATTTCGCAGCTGTGCATGTCGGCAACGAAACTGCTGCGCTTCTCGTGGAAGCCCACCAGCGTCTTACCCTTCTTGATGACATGCTTGACGGAGATGCGCGCACGTTCGCGATAGCCCCAAGTCTGGCCATAGATGGCGGGCAGAATGTTCTCAGCCTTCACCTTACCGATATGCCACAAACCGTCTTCCAAAATGCGCTGCTTCACGGCGACCTGCGCGCGCGCATCCAGATGCTGCATGGAACAACCGCCGCACACACCGAAATGTTGGCACTTGGGCGTCACACGCATGGGTGCGGACTTGTAGATGGTAGTGACTTGCGCCTGTTCGAAGGCGGGCTTCTTGCGGTACGAGGCGTAACTCACCCGCTCGCCGGTCAACGCGCCTTCGATGAAGATGACCTTGCCTTCATGATGCGCGACGCCGCGCCCCTCTTGATCCAACGATTCGATGGTGACTTGATGCTCTGTTGCCATGCTGCTTACCGCCCTATTCTTTCTATCCAAACAAAAGCGCGCCCCAATGCGGTACGCGCCAACCACCCCCCCAACAACACACCTGTGCCATCCGCGAGCATGTCGGCATATTCGAAATAACGATAACCCGTCATGCCCTGCAAAACCTCGATCAGCACGCCGTAGCCCAGCAACACCGCGCAAACCGCGACGCGCGTGCGCATCGTGGCGTAAATCTGGCAGAACCACCAAGACAGCGTGGCGAAAGCAAGACCATGCTCAACCTTGTCAACCATGTGGAACGAGAACGGCTGCGGCGGATGCGGGGTCAGCGAAAGGTAAGCCACCAACGCGACCAGCCCCCACCCCCCCGCCAACCACGCCTTGCGATAGCGCAACATCAGTTCTGCATCTCGGGCCACGCGGCCAGATATTCACGCCAATGCGGCACATCGAGCTTGGCTAATTCGGCACGCACCAGATCACATTCACGTTTAAAGCCATCCCGACTCAAGTTACCGCGCATCATCTGGAAGCGCGCAAACACCAGATAGGTATTCACCACATCGGTTTCGCAGTAGTTACGTATCTCGGCCAGTTGTCCAGCCTGATACGCCTCCCACACCTTGCTGCCATCCATGCCCAGCTTGCCGGGGAAGCCGATCAGTTTGGCGAGCTCGTCCAGCGGCGCATTGGCGCGTCCACCATACATCGCCAGCAGATCCATCAGATCGAGATGGCGCATGTGGTAGCGACTGATGTAATTGTTCCACTTGAACTCTTTGTCATCCTCGCCCATGTCCCAGTAGCGCGCGCACTGCACGCCATGAATCAGGCCACGATAGTGCAGCACCGGTAAATCGAAGCCGCTGCCATTCCATGACACGATCTGCGGCGTGTATTTGTCGATGCCGTCGAAGAAACGCTGAATGATGCTGCCCTCGTCCTCGTCCAACCCGCCTAGTGACCACACCTTGAAATTGTCGCCCTCGCGCAACACGCAGGAGATCGCCACCACGCGCTGCAAGTGATGCTGAATAAAGTCGCTGCCGGTCTTCTGGCGGCGCTGCTGGAAGGCCATCTCGGCCACTTCGGCATCGCTGACGCGCGCATCCAAGCCATGTAGGACGCGCAGTCCGGCGATGTCGGGTATGGTTTCTATATCGAAGACTAAAGTGGGGTTCATTACGGTGGCTGCGGATTGAATAGGCGCGGATATTACCAAACCCAGCTGCCTTAGGCTTGGAATTAAAGGGGGTTTACCGCGTTAATTGTGTCTTAGCAAGCAGGCGCAACTGTCCTGTATCTGGCACAATTCGCCTCAACCCACTCTACCCCAGCAACAGATACGCATCACTTGAAAAGCGCGGAATAGCCAACGATGCAACAGCTAGCCAAATTAAAAGTCCTGATTGTCGAGGACAGCAAAGTCTCCCTCAAAGCCATCTCCGGCTATATCGAAGAGATGGGCGTACAGCCGCTGCTGGCCGAGACCGGCGCGCAAGCGATCCAACTCTACAAGCAAGAGCATCCCGACATCGTGCTGCTCGACATCATCCTGCCGGACACCGATGGTTACGAGGTCGCCAAAGAGATACGCATGTTGCAGGGTAAAGACGACTGGACCGCCATCATCTTCTTGAGCGTGATGTCCAAAGATGAAGATTTAGTGCGCGGCATCGAAGCGGGCGGCGATGACTACATCATGAAGCCGGTCGGCAATGTCGTAGTGCAAGCCAAAGTACGCGCCATGTACCGACTGGTGAAAATGCAACGTGCGCTGGTCAAGTTAGCCGAACAGCTGCATGACGCCAATCAGGAATTGCAACGCTTATCCATGACCGACGGACTGACCGGCATCGCCAACCGTCGTATGTTCGATGAGACGCTACAACGCGAATGGCGGCGCTGTGCGCGGCTCAAGAAACCGATGTCGCTGGTGATGCTGGACGTGGATCACTTCAAGCAATACAACGACCTCTACGGCCATCAAAAAGGTGATGACTGCCTCAAAGCCATCGCTAAGAAACTAGGCAAATCGGCTCCTCGACCAGCCGATCTCGTGGCCCGTTATGGCGGCGAAGAGTTCGTCATGATTTTGGGCGAAACCGATGAAGACGGCGCGCGCTGGGTGGCCGAGCGGATACGCCAGCGTGTCGCGCTGCTGCAATTGCCGCACAGCGCTTCCAAACACAGTTTTGTCAGCGTGAGTTGCGGTGTTTCTAGCGTCTATCCAACCCGTGAGCTGAATGTAGAGACACTGTTGCAAACCGCAGATAAAGCCCTCTATCAAGCCAAACATCAAGGCCGCAACACGGTGGCTTATGCCGAATATCCAGAGCACCAAAGTGCAGTGCTGCCTAATGCCAGGGTTGCATCTCCCATTTGAGCAAGGCTTCGGCGCAGCGCAATCCTCCGTCAATTAACGTAACTAGCACAAGCCAAAAAATAAGGCCGGGATAACCCGGCCTTGCTCTGCAACATTTCACCGCGCTAGCGCAACAGCACCATCGCTTAGGCGTAATTTTTCGCCACGAAATCCCAGTTCACCAGATGGTTCAGATAAGTCTCGACGAACTTGGGACGCATATTGCGGTAATCGATGTAGTAAGCGTGTTCCCACACGTCCACACACAACAGCGCCTTGTCGGCAGTGGTCAGCGGTGTACCCGCTGCGCCCATGTTGACGATGTCCACAGAGCCATCCGCCTTCTTCACCAGCCATGTCCAAGCTGAACCGAAGTTACCTACGGCGGAAGCCTGGAAGACCTTCTTGAACTCGTCGAACGAGCCCCACTTCTTGTTGATCGCATCAGCCAACGCGCCAGTAGGAGTGCCGCCGCCGTTAGGCTTCATGCAGCTCCAGAAGAAGGTGTGGTTCCACACTTGCGCGGAGTTATTGTAAATGCCGCCTGCCGGTGCCTTCTTGATGATGGCTTCCAGATTTAAAGCCTCGTATTCCGTGCCTTTGATTAGGTTGTTCAGGTTGGTCACATAAGCCTGATGGTGCTTGGCATAGTGATACTCGAATGTCTCTTTAGACATATGAGGTTGCAACGCGTCCATCGCGTAAGGCAGTGCGGGTAGGGTATGTTCCATTTAAATCTCCTAAAATTGTGTTGAAGAAAACAGCGTCAGGATACTGCACTGCGAATTCGGAGCGAGAATATACCACAGGGGGTTAGTCGGGTTTGGAGCAATTTCCAACGCAAAGAAGTCCCATAACAGTGCATGCCGCAGGTCTACACCTCGCTCAACAAGCCATCGCCAAACAGCAGCGCGCAGCGCACGGTCTTGCCCGCGTACACCGATTGCATCGCCGCTTTATATTCCAGCATCTGGGCACGATGACGAGCGGGGTCGCTGCTCTCGCCAAGTTTGTAATCCAGTATCCACACCTCGTCGTCGAATTCCACCAGCCGGTCGATACGTTTCAACTCGCCGCGTGCGTTGACATAAGGCATCTCGTTGCAAGCATTGAGATACTGCTGCGCATCGAAGTAGCGCGCCAATGTGGGCGAGCTCAGCAACGTTTGCGCTTGCTGCCACAGCGCATCGATTGCATCAGCGGGGATGCCGATGCGGCTTTGCAACGCCGTGCGTTCGCACGCTTGCGTGGTCGTACTAGAGGCGGCGAGGTATTGCAGCAAGGCATGCAGCCACACACCGCGCCGCTGCGGCACTGTCATCACCGCTTTGGCTGTGCCGGTAGGCAGCGGCTGATTGAGGCGCGGATCTAATGAATAAATGGGGTCAGACTCGAATTCTTGAGGTGCGGGGTGATGCACAACTGAATCTGCTACTGGAAATAAAATCGAGTCTGCCCCCATTTCTTCTTGTGCCGCTGCGACGCGTGCATACCAACTGTCCTCTAACGGCTTGCCACTGCCACTCACAAACAAAATTTGCTTGGCGCGCGTCATCGCGACATAGAGCAGATTCATATCCTCGCGCTCGGCCAAGACCTGATCGGCTGCGAAGTACTGCTCCCGTACTGCTCCACGGCTGGCCTTGTCGGTGTACAGCGAGAGATGCGCCGGGCGTGGTGCATTGGTCGGCCAATCCAGCAGCACGTCGTAACCCTTGTCGGCTGGCGCTTGGGCGTTGCTATCCAACAACCATACCAGCGGCGCTTCCAGTCCTTTCGATTCATGCACGGTGTAGATACGCAACGCATCACCGCCCTGATCCACCGCGCCCTCATTGGGCGCTTCATTGTCATCGGCCTGCTTAAGCTCGGCGAGCGTACGCAAGAAACGCGACAAACTCGGATAGCGGCCCGCATCGACATTCAGCGCAATTTCCATAAAGGCTTGCAGATTGGCCAACACCGTAGCGCGCATCGCCAACGGCACAGCCGCCGCATAGCGTTGCTGCGCGTCCGCTTCGAAATAGATACGGTCGAGCAGATCGTGCACCGGCAATTTTTCTGCGCACAGCAGCCAGCTTTGCAACATGCCGTGGGCACGCTGCAGCTGCTTGGAAGCGTCGTCATCTGCAACCAGCCATTGCAAACTCGACCACCATGTAGGAGCGAGCCCGGCGCGCGATTGTTCGCTTGTTTCGCGAGCAGGGCGCGCTCCGACAATACTCATCAAATCATCATCGCTACAGGAGAACAGCGGCGAACGCAGCACTTGCGCGAGTTGCAAATCGGCGAACGGTGTCATCAAGAAAGTCAGCAACGCCTGGATGTCTGAGGATTCCAAAGTATCGAGCAAGCCGCCGCGCCGCGAAGTGAGGAAGGGAATATGGCGTGCGCGCAAAGCCTGTTCATAAATCTTGAGGTGGGTGCGGCTGCGCACCAGCTCCATGATGTCGCCCCATGCGAGTGGTCGCACCGCGCCCTCCGCATGCACTTGCCAACTTCCGACTACGCTGAATAATTTAGCGGCGAACGCTTGTGCTTCCAGCTCGCGCGCACCCTCTTCACGGTCGGGATAAGCCTGCAACAAAGGATTACGTAATGTCGTCGCGGCACTCGACACGACTGCCTCATCGCGGCCTTCCGCTTGCGCTAGCGGCAACACCTCCACATAGCCCGGCAATTCGGTTTGATACGCGCGATGCGTCTCATACCCTGCGAACTTGGGCTGGCCATCTTGCAGTCCATCGAACACCGCATTCACCGCCTGCAAGACGGCGGGCGCGTTGCGGCGTGTTTCGTTCTTTTGCAGATAGCGAGCGTGATAATCGTGCATCAGAAATTCGCACACCACGCCGAACAAACGCGCATCGGCGCGCCGGAAACGGTAGATGGATTGCTTGGGATCGCCCACTACGAAAATTTTAGGTGTGCTGCCCACTGCTGCGCTGGCGGCGAACCACGCTTGCAATATCTGCCATTGCAAGGGGTTGGTGTCCTGGAATTCGTCCAGCAACACATGCTGGTAACGACTGTCGAGTTTGTATTGCAGATATTCCGCGTGTGGACTGTGATTGAGCAGCTGGCAGACGCGCCATTCCAGATCGGCGAAATCCAGTGACTGCTGTTGCTGCTTTAACGCCTGATAACGTTCCAGCATCGCTACGCCGCAGCGCAGCGCATGCTGATTGAAGCGATAGATTTGCTGCGCCTGCAACTGATCCAGCACCGTTTGTAGCATCGCCATGGCCGTATCGCGTGCCGTGCAATAGGCCGTCTCATCCTGCTTCTTGGTAGGCTTGAATGTCTTGCGCGGCTCGTCGCTGTTAGTGAACAAAAAGTTACGCACAGCGGCAAAGCGTTCTGCTGGCGCAACGATCTCGCTGGCCATCAGCAGCTTGTTGGCATTGTTGCCTTGCGCCTCGGTACCGTTGCACGCGAGCTGCTGCGCAAAGTCCTGCAAGGCACGCAACACCGCCGCATCGGCACAATAGTCCGCGACCGGATCGGCATCTTCATCGACCTGCAACTCGTCATGTAACTGCGCCAGCGCATAAGCCAGAGGATCGGACTGCCCAGCCGTGTAAGCCCACCATTCGCTACGTTTGGCGGCAAAGGCTTGCAACAACTTTTGCGTATTGAACAGGCCCAGCTCGGCGAACAGTTCGCGCATGGCAAGCGCAACTGTACTGTCTTGATCCTGATGCAGTCCTGCGTAGAACAACTGGCTGGCCTCATCCCACAGCGCACCGGTCTGCTCCACCAGACGCACCCCGCCAGCCATACCGGCATCCAGCGGCGCACGTTGCACGATCTGCATGAACCAGCCGTGGAAGGTGTTGATGGTCAGCACTGGCTGCGCCGTCAGGAACTGCTGATAAAGTCCGCGCGCCTTGGGCAACACGACATCCAGCTCGGATTCAGCGATGGCGCGCTCGCGCAAGAATTGCCGCACATCAGCCTCGTCCTTGGTGGCCAGGTCATACAGCCAATCGCGCAAGCGCGCCTGCATCTCCTGCGCCGCTTTGCGCGTGAAGGTGATAGCCAAGATCTCGCCGGGCTGCACACCATCCAACAATAAACGCACGATGCGCGACACCAGCAGCCAGGTCTTGCCGCTGCCGGCACAGGCTTCGACCACCACCGAGTGGTGCGGATCAAGTGCGATGGCGTTGTCATCCATTGCCGTTCTCCCAACTGCCTAATCGACATAAACCACGCATCTCGCAATGCTCACAGGCGCTCGCCGCACCGTTGGCGGGCAAGGCACTGCCCGTGCGCAGCTGCGTGTACACCTCGCGCAGCCGTTCTAGATTGAGTCGTGTCAATGTCGTCACTTCGTCGCCCTCGGCCACCCCTGCCATGACCGGCGGCACAACATCGGTGACCTTGCCCTCCAGACTGACGAAGGCTGTCGCAGCGGCATCACGCACGGCGGCATAGCAAGCCAGCTGCACATCTTCGCCCGGCTCGCGTAACTTGGCCTTGAGCACATTCGCACTCTGTGTCTTGTAATCGAGCACGCACTCGGCACCGTCCGCAGCGCTATCGATCCGATCGATACGACCGCGCAACACCAGGTCATCCAGCACCTGCATCTCGAACGGCACTTCGGCAGCGCGATAACGCCAGCCCTGTTGCTCGCGCGCCAACTGCCAATCCAGATAGGCGGGGATCACCTGCACCCAGCGCGTCAGCCAGGCGAGTGCCAAATAATCGTGTGCCAATGCTGGTGCGAACACCTGTTCGCTGAGCTGCTGCAAAGCCAAGGCGAGTGTCGCGGCATGTTCGTTCAGAAGCTGCTGATGCTGCTCGTGAAAGCGCTGCAAAGCCGCATGCACCCAAGTGCCGTAGTCGCGCTTATCGATGTCCTCACGCACCTCGTCCAGATCATTGAGTCGCAAAGCGTGACGCGCGTAGAACTGATAAGGGCAGGCGACCAGACTGTTATAAGCCGAAGGCGAGATACGCTTAGGCAGCAAATCTGCATGCAGCACCGGGCGCGGTCGCGCGGTCGCTACAGGCAGGTCGTATAAGGGGGCGCGCACCGCCGCAGCGGGGAGCAGCGCGGCCAGTTCGCGTGCTGCCAGATCGTCGTCGTAAGCCAGCACATGCAGGGCGCGCAGCATCTCGAAATGCGGACTGAGCATATTGGGTTCGCCGTTCTGATGCGCTTGCCAAGTGACCAACACCTCGTCATTCAAGGCCAGCAGCGCAAGCACATCGTCGCGTACCGCATCCTGTTTGACGCGGCTCAGCGGCAACCCCAAAGCGGCGCGCACCGCATCGTTGAACCACAGGCTGTTGGCGGGAGCTGGCAGATGCTTGGCATCACAGCCCAGCAGCAATACCGCATCGAAGCGCCGCCAGCGCGTCGCGGCCAGATGCGTGAAGCGCACCGGGCTTTCCACACTCATGTCGCGGAAGGTGTTGAGGTCGAGCTGTTGCGACAGCCAGCGCTTCCACTCTGAGAAACTGCAACGCGTCTTGTCGTCCTGCAATTCTTCGCGCCACTGCCCCAGCAGTTGCAACAACTGTTGCCCCGCAGCGTCATCTGCCCATGCGTTCAACACCCCCAATATCTCCAGACTGTTGCGCAACGCGACCAGCCACACGCTGAGCGTCACACGCCCCTTGGGTAACACCGCTGCGGCCTGACGCAAACGCGCCAAGGCACGACTCAATTCGACATCGCCACTCGTGGCCAGATAACGCTCCAGTGTGCTGACCACGCCATGCTTGCGCACCATCTGCTCGAACAGATAAGCCGCTTGCTGGCGCGCGTTAATCTGAGGCGCGCGCAGCGATTCGTCGCTCTCCTCCCCGGCTTGCGGGGGAGGGTTAGAGTGGGGGGATGCCGCATCGGCAAACAGGAACGGCGATTTGAGCAGGTCCAGCACATCCTGATAGTAGAAATCGCTCTGCAACGCTTCCAGCCAGGCCATCAGCACCGTGCTGACCGACAAGGTGGCGAAAGTCCAGCCGCTTTCGTCCTGCACCTGCACTTGCGCGCGCTCCAGCAAGGCGCGCACGCGGCGCGCCACCAGACGGTCTTGCACCACCACCGCAATGGACTGCTTGCCGTCCAGCAACCAACGCCGTATCTGCACTTCGGCGGCACGCGCTTCCTGCTCCAAGCCCTGTGCGCCAAACAGACGCAGCGCGCCGGATAGACGCGCGCGGGGCTGTAGTTGCAAAGCCTGTGCATCGGCGCGCAAATCAGTGCGGCGCGCGTCGCGCTGCAAGGCACACGCGAGAAGTGCACGATTCGCCTCCTCGCGCACCATCACGCGCAGATCGAACACCGTCACAGTGACGCGCTCGGCGCAACGTTGCAAAAAAGCCGCCTCAGGCGCGCTAGGCTCGCTAGTCTGTAAAACATACAAAGGCTGGCTGATCTGCGCGGCGAGCTGCACCAAACGCTGCTGCTGTACGCGCACGCCGTCCGCTTGTGAGTTGGCGGCCATGGCATACCAAAGTTCGTGTACTACGCGCGCCTCGAACTGCAAAGACACGCCGCTGCGCGCCGCATAAGCCGCGACCAGACGTGCCGAGAATTCCTCGTGGGTGAGTGGCAGGACGACATGATGCTCGGTCAACTCGTCGATCAGCGCCAGCAACTCGCGCGCCAAGCTCCACAGCTCGGCATCGGCGAACCAGCCGTTGTCACGCAGGGTCTGGTACAGCAAGGCGATGCGCTGCGTGTCGCTATCGATAGGCAAAGTGATGCGCCCCGCCCAATCGCTCAGCGTAAGCATCTCGGGCAACAGCAGGGCAGGCACGCCAGCCTCACTAATCAGGGCTTGCGCCAGCGGTTGTGCGACGTGGTAATTGGGCAGCAACACAGTGACACCGCGCAGATCGGGCGGCGTATGGTCGGCGATGATCTTGTGCGCGACGGAGAGATAGAACGCAGGATTCAAATCGTCTGGTAACCGGAATTTATTGCGCGCTCCGAGCGTTACTCGGCACACTCGGACATGCAGCTAGAAACAAAAAAGGGCGCGATAAACGCGCCCTTAACAAACTGCCAATTAACGTTCAAGCAGATGCAGCTTGTCTTTGACACCCTTCCATTCATCCGCATCGGCGGGCGCATCTTGCTTGGCAACGATGGGCTTCCACAGCTTGGCCAGTTCGGCGTTCAACGCCAAGAAGTGTTGTTGCTCGTTCGGCAAGTCATCTTCAGCATAGATCGCTTCGGCAGGACACTCCGCGACACACAAGGTGCAATCGATACACTCGTCGGGATCGATCACCAGAAAGTTAGGTCCCTCGCGGAAGCAATCCACTGGGCATACGTCCACACAATCCGTGTATTTACATTTGATGCAAGATTCCGAAACGACATAGGTCATGGCACGACTCCAATTTTCAAAGTGGCGGCATTTTAACAGAGCCGCCGTGGAAGTCATGCCCTATCATCACGGGGTATTAGCGGGGCCAGCGCGGGACTACAATCTCGCCTGCCATGGCTGGACAGGAACGCGGCAACAACAGTGCTCAAGGAGATGCGATGCTGAAATTTGATTTCTCACTCAAGACTCGCGACGGCCATCAGATCGTCAACGTGCAGCTGCAAGGCAAAGACCTCGCCAACGCGGAGCGCAAACTGCGCCAGATGTACCATCATTGCGAAATCCTCAGTTGCACCAGCACGGACGGCGACAAAAACAGCAGCCACGCGCCCGACATCGAAGACCTGCTGACCTTGATTGCCAAGCAGCAATAAAACTCATTTGATAAAACCGTCCGCCAGCAACTCCGCCAACAACGCTGCGTAATCCTGCGCCCCATGACTACTGGGCGCGAAAGCGAAGATGTCCTGCTGTTGGGCCGGGCTCTGCGCTAGGCTGACGTTCTCGGAGATGACCGTTGCACACACATCCGCACCAAATGCCTGGCGTGCGGTTTGCAAAATATCCGCTGACATGCCGCGACGCTTATCAAAGCGCGTCACCACATAACGGCGCGGCACACGGCGTTTAAGCACTTGCTCTAGGGCATGCAGCGTCTTGCTGATCTGCACCGCCCCATTCATGGAAAGATAGTCCGCCGAGATGGGCACGAGCACCCCGTCACTGGCAAAGATCGCATTCAGCGAGAGTACCCCCACCAAGGGGCAGCAGTCGATAATCCAAGGTGTTTCGATACCGGCTGCACGTTCCGTTTGGAAACTGGCGTTAAGTTTATTGATTGCGTTGTAGCCCTTGCCATACAAGGTCTCAACCTTGGCTAGTTCGATATGCGCAGGAACAATCGCGATACCATTGGGGCGGGTTTTGAGCAGTTCCGCAAGGGTGCGGCTGCGCTGAAACAGCCCATACGCACTCTCATCGCCTTGCTGTGCAATCACCCCCAGCGCCGCGCTGAGCTGGGCTTGCGGATCTAGATCAATACAGGCTGGCGCACGCCCCATACGCGCCATTCCGGCGGCTAAATTAAGTACCGTGGTGGTCTTACCCACCCCGCCCTTTTGATTAAATACTGCAATCACTGTCATGTTCGATTCCCTGTTGGCACGGCATATCGCATGTCAAGCCGAGGCATTCTAGCAGAGCGTATAGATATTTTAAGTTGCCCTCCCCCCCGTTTTCAGGGAAAATCCCCGCCCTTTTCCATATTTATATTCAGGGATTTATCTGGGTATGTCCGAAATCGCAAAACTGCAACAGCTGACCGAGCTGCCTATCGCACCGCTTATGAGCTGGTATTTCGACCCGCGCATCATGGCAGCTGAACAGCGCGCGCTGTTTGCGAACGGGCCGAACTACGTCGGCCATGAGTTGATGGTACCTAATCTGGGTGATTACCACGTCCTCGATGGTGGCGCGCAGATGCTGGTGCGCAATCCTGACGGCGTGGAGCTGCTATCCAATATCTGCCGCCACCGCCAAGCCACCATGCTGGAAGGTCGCGGCAATGCCAAACATATCGTCTGCCCGCTACATCGCTGGACTTACAAGACCTCGGGCGAGCTAATGGGCGCACCGCACTTCCCGCAGAACCCTTGCCTGCATCTGGGCAAATCGCCGCTGCAAAACTGGAATGGTCTGCTGTTTAATGGCCAGCGCGATGTCGCCAAGGATCTTGCCAAGATCGGCGTGATGAAGGATATGGACTTCTCTGGCTACATGCTGGACCGCATCGAAGTGGACGAATACGCGTTCAACTGGAAGACCTTCATCGAAGTTTATCTAGAGGATTACCACGTCGTGCCGTTCCATCCCGGCTTAGGCAATTTCGTCGATTGCGACGATCTGAAATGGGAGTTCGGCGAGCAATACAGCGTGCAGACCGTGGGCATCAACAACGCGCTGCGCAAAGTGGGCAGTCCGGTGTATGGCAAGTGGCAAGAGCAGGTGTTGCGCATGTATGGCGGCAAACTTCCCAAGTACGGTGCGATCTGGCTGACCTACTATCCCAACATCATGGTGGAGTGGTATCCGCACACCTTAGTAATCAGCACCATCGTGCCGCGTGGCCCCGAATCGTGCAGCAACATCGTAGAGTTCTATTACCCCGAAGAGATTGCCCTGTTCGAGCGTGACTTTGTAGAAGCCGAGCAGAAGGCCTATCACGAGACTGCCGTGGAAGACGACATCATCTGCCTGAAAATGCACCAAGGCCGCAAAGTCCTGTACCAGCAAGGCTTAGAGCAGCACGGCCCCTACCAATCACCGACCGAAGACGGCATGCTGCATTTCCATGAATATCTGCGCCGCAATCTCGCGCCGCATCTTTAAGCCAAGCACATATGTCATTCCTGTGCGGGCGGGAATGAAGTTTTAGCATGGGTGCTTTATGGATGCTGGTCGCCGCAATCTTGTTTGCCGGCATGGGCGTGCTGATTAAGTACGCCGCAGCTGACTACTCCAGCAACGAGTTGGTGTTCTATCGCTCCTTCTTCGGTTTAATGATCTCCTATGTGTTACTGCATCGCGCCCATATCCCGCTAAGGACACCACACTGGCGCAGCCATCTGTGGCGTGGCCTCTCCGGCACAGTGGCGATGATGCTGTTCTTCTATTGCCTCACCGTGCTACCGCTGGCAACCGCCGTCACGCTCAACTACACCTCATCACTATTCCTCTCCGTGTTCACCGTATGGGTGTTGAAAGATAAGTTTCACCTGCCACTCAGCACTGCGCTAGCGGTCGGCTTTCTCGGGGTGATGTTGTTGTTGCACCCGACGCTGGAACACGACCAATTATTGCCCGGCTTACTCGGTCTGATCTCTGGCTTACTGGCAGGTGTTGCCCTACTCAATGTGCGTCAGCTCGGCTTGCTGGGCGAATCCGGCATACGCGTGGTGTTTTATTTCAACTTATTCGCCACCCTCGCCAGCGGTGCATGGATGCTGCAAGACAACTTGCATGCCGTGCCACTGAGCAACATGCCGATATTGGTGGCGATAGGCGCATCTGCCACTTTCGCGCAACTCGCCATGACGCGCGCCTACCGCACCGGCCACACGTTGGTGGTAGGCAGTCTCGCCTATAGCACCATCGTGTTCTCCAGCCTGTTCGGCATGCTGTTGTGGCACGAGCACTTGCCACTCAACAGTTGGTTAGGTATGGCCTGCATCGTCGCTAGTGGCATGCTAAGCTTGCGCCTGACACCCACACACCAAGAAAGAAGCAAATGATTACCATCGAACAAACAGCCACTCTAATCAATGTCGCCGTGATGGGCGAATTCACCCTGAGTGATTTCAAACAATTCGAGGAACAAGCACTGTACAAACTGGCGACACCAGGACGCATCGATTTAATCTTCGATCTGCGCGGCATGTTGGACTACACAGCCGATGTCACATGGCATGAGCTCAAATTCTTCAGTAGCGAACACCAACACGACTTCACCAATATCGCCGTGGTCACAGACGACCAATGGCTGACCTGGCAAGCTTGGCTGTCGCGCATCTTTGTCGATGCAGACATCCGCGTGTTCAAAGAATACGACCAAGCCAAGCTGTGGCTGACCGCTTAAAAAAACTCCCAACTAATTTCGAATTGGTCGTTGACAAGGCGGCATGAAATCTGGACAATGCCGCGCTTCGTGGTGATATAGCTCAGTTGGTTAGAGCACAGCATTCATAATGCTGGGGTCGGTGGTTCAAGTCCACCTATCACCACCACAGATTCCAAGCCCTGAACCTTTCAGGGCTTTTTCATTTGCAAGTCGAATCGGTCCAATACGCAACTGATGGATACTTTGCCTAACTCCCGCAACCCGCTCA
>Ga0172373_10002074_pt1 | contig 31365 bp, 7 predicted proteins | sample Lak10m_2_FD_114546 | JGI IMG/M metagenome (GOLD analysis project Ga0172373, IMG submission 114546) | Freshwater microbial communities from Kabuno Bay, South-Kivu, Congo - kab_092012_10m | ecosystem: Environmental > Aquatic > Freshwater > Lake | place: Democratic Republic of the Congo: South-Kivu...
AACCAATATAGTGACAAGGGGTTATATGATATGACGCCGGGTCATTCCGACTGAAAGGAGGAATCTTTCACTCCCGGTACAATCGCTGTGCCCACCCGCAGTTGACCCGATATCCGAGCTTGTACAGGATGGTGTCTCTTCCGGGAATGTTTGAGGCACAAGCGTATTCAAGTTGGTACGGTAATTGAGAATGTATATTTTTGCGCATGGGTACATTGCTATTCAGACAATTTTCCCTATACCTTTGCGGTTGCCAAGAAACCAGTGATGTCTGTTACAGGTGTGTTTTTTTCCAATCTCGCCCATAATCTTTGATTTTTAGAGAAAACTTTCTTCGGTACTCTGAAAACTGCCGTTTAAAAATAAAAAAACCGATTAGCATGTTTCGACCAAATGTGTGTCTTGCCAATTTGTTGTCCGGGTTGAATTTACTCCGAATTGTAATCCTGGTTGCAACGATTACTGCTTTTTCATTACAGGAGGTCAGATCGCAGACTTTTGTCTTTGACAATTATATTCGTGCTTCAGAAAATCCCTTCGGAACACTGCCGGGTGGCACTGATACCATCATCATCAGGGATACCTTCGAAATTGACATAAATTATTATCCACTTTTGTCAAATGGCGTCCCATTCGATACAAAGTTGGTTATTGACGGTGGTGTGCTCTTTTTTTCAGGCAACTGGAGATTCACACTGGGCCCCAATGCCCGCATGCTTTTGTACAATGGCGGGAATATTTACCCCGGGAAAACAGCTGATGTAGGATGTAACGGATTAAAGACGCTTTACTTCGATACAGACAAACTGGCCAGTTGCAGCGGGGTCAACGCTTTGCACTCATTCGCTGACGTAAACAGCGCCGGTTGCTTCGATGGCAACGGGATATGTTGTGATGCGACCATTTACGCTGTAGAACAGTCGGGTTACTACAACGACGGCTGGCTTTGTACGCCCGGAGACTCCGTCAAGCTGTCGGTTAAGGGCAGCGGATCTCTTTCATACAGCTATTTCTGGTCGCCCAATATCGGACAAGGCCCCGGTCCGCACAAAGTGACACCCCTGAATAATACAACCTATAATGTAAGCATTTCCGGTATTTTCGACCCGGAAGGTGCCGCACCGCCATACCTGCTTACCTGCGGAAACAGTTTTACGGTCAGGATCAACCCATCTATGACCCTCGTTGCATCCTCTACCTCTGTTCCCTGTGCAGCATCTCTCACTGGTACAATTGACCTTACGGTTCTCGGAGGCTCCGCTCCGTATCAATACCGCTGGTCGAATGGTGCCACTACCCAGGATCTGAATAACCTGGCAGGAGGAGACTATTCAGTTGTCGTAACGGATGCCCGTGGTTGTACCGCCATTAAAAACGTAACAGTTCCTACCCTGGATAATGTGCCCCCAACCCTTGCATGCCCTGCCGATACAGTTGATATTGTTTTCCCGAATCAGTGTTTTGTTTATGTTGGCGGTCTGAATGCAATTTTTACAGATAACTGTCCGGGCGCTCAGCTCTCCTATGTTGTCTCCGGTGCCTCCTCTTATACTGGTAACGGTCAGTTACCCTTCAATCTGGAATACAAGGCCGGAAGTAACCTCGTTACCTACAAGGTGGATGATGGCAACAATGAAGTAACGTGTACCTTTACTGTAATCGCTATTGACGATCAGTTTCCATCTGCCTCCAATCCGCCTATTCTCACCGGTGTGCAGTGTTTCAATAACCTGCCTGCGCCTGATCCCTCTGTTATTACCGGAGAAACCGATAACTGCGGCCCGCCAACGGTCACTTATGAAGGAGATGTCTTTTTGGGTGGTGGTGGATGCCCCGTTGATCCGCTCATTGTATCGAGAAAGTACCGGGTCACCGATAGCCAGGGTAATGGAGTGAATCTGACTCAGCGAATAGAAGTGGCAGACAGTCAGCCACCCGTATTTATACAGGTACCTGCCAATATCACAGTCAACTGTATCTCTATTCCTCCGGTGGGCACTGTACAGATAACAGATAACTGTTCACTCAATCCAACAGCCGTATATCAGGGACAAACCCGCACCAATGGTCCGTGCCCCGATACGTATATACTGAAACGAACCTGGCTCGCTCAGGATGAGTGCGGAAATACCTCCGTGGCCGTGCAGAACATATCTGTGGTGGACAATACGCCCCCCCAGTTCACCAACGTGCCTGCCAACATAACGGTCGAATGTCAGTCTATACCGGCGCCCGGTACTGCTACGGCAGTTGATGTGTGCGATGCCAACGTGACACTGAATTACATGGGTGAAAACCGCATTGACGGTTCTTGTCCCGGAAATTATACGCTCCGCCGCACATGGCGCGCAGAGGATAATTGCGGCAATGTTGCTACTGCCGTACAGTTAATTACGGTTCAGGACATCAAAAATCCTGTCTTTACCATTATTCCCGGCGATGAAACTGTGTCCTGTGAGTCAGTACCGCTGGTCGGACTGCCCATCGCTACCGATAATTGTGATCCGCTGGTTGATATAATCTATCAGGGTCAGGTGCGTACAGATGGTGCCTGCCCAAATACCTACACTTTGCTCCGTACCTGGCAGGCTGTTGATCACTGTGGCAATACAGCCACGGCGACACAGACACTGACGGTCAGGGATTTTTCTGCCCCTGTATTTACATCGGTTCCGGCTGATGCAACTGTATCCTGCGAGGCAATTCCTCCGGTTGGCACACCTGTCGCTTCCGATAACTGCGATACAGATGTTACCATTGTATATCAGGGAGAGACACGAACCAACGGGGCTTGTCCGGGTGCATTCCTGCTCCGTCGCAGATGGACTGCTACCGATAACTGCGGAAACACGGCATCGGCTGTCCAGACATTTACGGTTCAGGATATAACCGGGCCGGTGTTTACCTTCATACCACCCAATACCAACGTCGCATGTGACTCACTCCCGGCCCTTGGCACACCCATCGCCACCGATAACTGTGATCCTGCGGTTGACATTATTTACATAGGAGAAACCAGAGTAGATGGTGTTTGCCCGAACTCTTATGTGCTGCGCCGCCGCTGGCAGGCTACCGATGACTGTGGTAATACCTCTACCGGTGAACAGGTATTGTTTGTCGGCGACCTGTCAGCTCCGGTGTTTACCTCCGCCCCTCAAAGTCAGTCGGTAGGTTGTGACAACGTGCCACCCCCCGGACAGCCTTTAGCTGTGGATGATTGCACTCCGAGCGTTTCTATCGTTTACAATGGAGAAACCCGCACCAACGGCAGTTGCCCGTATAATTATGCACTGCTCAGAAAGTGGACGGCAACTGATGCCTGCGGAAATACTACAACTGTAACGCAACAACTCATTGTAAAAGACTCGATTGCGCCATTCTTTACTACCGTACCACCCAATTTCGCCGCCAACTGCGATAATATACCACCAGTAGGGGTACCCGTGGCATTCGACAACTGCGCCCTGAATGTGGCCATCGCCTACCTCGGACAAACGACTACCAATGGAAGTTGTCCGGGTAATTACCTGCTCACCAGAACCTGGTCGGCTACCGACGTTTGTGGTAATACCAAAACTGCCACTCAGGTAATCAATGTTCAGGATGTAGTACCTCCCGTTGTCACATTTGTGCCGGCAGATGTGGTTGTCAGTTGCTCGGCTGTGCCCGCAGTCGGATCGCCAATTGCCTCGGATAACTGCGATGCTGCTCCGCAAATAACTTATAATGGCGATACACGGATAGACGGTGCTTGTCCCGATTCCTATATTCTGAAGCGGAAATGGACAATTACGGATAACTGCGGGAATTCAACTACGGCTGTCCAGACCATCTCTGTGCAGGATATCACGCCTCCATCATTCTCTTTCGTTCCTGTCGCTGTAACGGCCAATTGTGATGCTGTACCCTCACCGGGATCCCCGGCGGCGGCTGATAACTGTGATTCTGATGTGACGATTACCTATGACGGTGATACAAGAACGGACGGATCCTGTCCGGGTAATTATACGCTGCTTCGCAAATGGACTGCCACCGACAACTGCGGTAATACCACCACTGCCACTCAAACGATTTTTGTCCGTGATATCACACCACCGGTCTATACATCACTGCCTGATCCGGTGGTAATTAATTGCACGGAAACCCTGCCGGTTGGCTCTGCTTCTGCGGGTGATAACTGCGATGCCAACGTGTTCTTGGTGTACAACGGTCAGGTCAGAATAGACGGAAACTGCACCAATAACTACACGCTGAGGCGCAGCTGGGTAGCCACTGACCACTGTGGCAATACTGCACTCGGAGTTCAGGAAATTACTGTCCAGGACACCATTGCACCATTATTTACTTTTGTACCTGACGCTGCAACTGTGAGTTGTGATGCTGTTCCTTTTCCGGGAGCTCCAACTGCCGCCGACAACTGCGACGTAACGTCAGCCATTGCCTATCTCGGACAGTCCCGTACCGACGGACTCTGTCCCAGTAATTATTTACTCACCAGAACCTGGTCCGCCTCCGACGACTGCGGGAATTTCAGAACAGCACAACAGGTGATTACAGTCAGGGATATAACTGTCCCGGTATTCACCTTTGTGCCAAAAGATACATTGGTAAACTGCGATGCCGTACCCGCTCCCGGTATGCCCCTGTCTATTGATAACTGCACCCAGAGCCCGGCTATTACCCTGATTAGCCAGACCACTTCACAGGGAACCAGTTCCATCAACTACTTCATGTACAGAGTTTGGGTTGCCACTGATGCCTGTGGCAACTCCAGTACCGCTCTTCAGACGCTCACAGTGCAGGATACCATATCTCCGCAGGTACAATGTCCGCCAAACATGACAGTGGATGCAGATGCCTCAACCTGTCTTGCCGTGGTTGACTATCCGTTGCCAACGACTATTGACAACTGCGCAGCATTGCTGAATACAGACCTGAGTACTGAACCCGGAGATTCGCTGACTGTGGGTGTACACAAAGTAAACGTGGTGGTCAGCGATCCTACCGGTAATGCGGCCTTCTGCAATTTCACGATCACTGTCAGAGATACCACCCCGCCTGTTCTGCTGAACTGCCCTGCGGATTTTACGCTGTCAACATCACCCGACAGTTGCACTGTCAAGGCATACTGGAATATCCCTTCGGTAACAGACCAGTGCGACCTTTACGTGATTACACCGGTATCAAATATTCCAAATGGCACAGAGCTTCCCGTGGGAACCAAAAAGGTTATTTACACGGCGGTAGATACATCGGGTAATGCCACGCTGTGCAGTTTTACTATCACCGTCAGGGAAAATGTGCCGCCTGTTATTCTCAACTGTCCGCAGGATACATCGGTATTCGCAGAAACCTGTTTCGCCCAGGTGGATTGGGCGCCGCCGACTGCTGTGGATAACTGCTCGGGTGTATCACTGACTTCCACTTATCCGCCAAATACTTCGTTCCCGGAAACTCAGACAGTAGTGCGCTATACGGCAACCGATATATGGGGGAACAGCTCTACCTGCGAGTTCATCGTCAATATCGTTGATATCGTACCTCCCGTACTGGGCCCTTGCCCTCCCGACAGGATACTTACCACCGATTCCTGCAGCCGTGCGGTTTTCTGGACGCTGCCGCTGGCTACCGATAACTGTACTGCCAACCAGCCGGTATTCTCCGAGCCACCTTCCGGATATGAATTCCCGGTCGGATTCACGACAGTCAAAATTTATACCGAAGACCAGACTGGCAACAGGGACTCCTGCACATTCACCGTAGAAATTATTGGCAAGCAGATTGATCTGGCCAATATACCCTCAAACCAGTCATACACCGGTTGTGAGGCCGTAGCATTCTGGACACCTCCATCGCTGGTTAATATCTGCGGCCCCTACACGTTCACATCCAATTACGAACCCGGCGCCACGTTCTATGTCGGGACAACTGAGGTGAGATACATACTGAAAGATACACTGAATAACACAGTTACCGCCAACTTCTTTATCACGGTAAATGAATCAGTGCCGCCTGTTTTCAGTTGCCCGGTTTCACCGATAAAGGTGAATGTAAGCGGAGCTGTTCTTTCAGATCCTTCAGGTTTCCTGGCCTCCACCGACACGGTTGCTACCTGCGACGGGGTGGACCTCACTTTCCTTTTCCCGCAGGCCACAGATAACTGTACTCCACCGGTTGTTACTCAAACCGGCGGTGGACTGACGGCCTCTGTTTTCGGTCTGGGCATGAACACCCTGAAATTCATGGCGCAGGATGAGGCCGGTAATACGGCCGTCTGCGATGTGCAAATCGAAGTATTGCCGCTGTTGCCGCTGGCCCCGCAGGTGAGCGACCTCATTGCCTGCGCAGGCGACGAAGTAGCGCTCACAGCTACGTCAATTCCCGGTGCGATATATACCTGGACAGGTCCGAAAGGTCCTTACCCCACCACCAATGATTTGATGATTATTGACCTCGATGCGTCAAAAACCGGAATCTATCAGGTTTCTGCCAATATCAATGGTTGTATCACTCCGATTGACTCCGCTCTGGTCAGAATTGGCAAACTTCCCGAGGTATTCGATGATCTTGACTTTGAAGTAGCTACCAGCGAAAATCTTTTGGGAATCAGTGTGCTGGACAATGATGTGTATGAAGAGGATGACTACGTGTTCGAACTGATAGAACCTTTCCTGTCCGGCCTGACGGATCTGGGCAATGGTGTGTTTGATTTCAAGGCGGACGGGAGAAATATTGTACACAATTTCTTCTACCGGATCTGTTCGAGAACTTGTCCTGATCTTTGCGACGATGCAGCGGTAGCCATTACTGCCCGTGAGCGCGTGTGCGAATTTGTGCCCAATACCATCACGCCAAACGGCGATGGCATCAATGACTATCTGATTATCCCGTGCCTCGATATCGAGTCCTACCCTCAAAATAATATGGTGATTTACAATCAGTGGGGCGACAAGGTATATGAGGCATCACCTTACAATAATGCTCCCGACAGAGCATGGAGAGGAGAGCTGCGCGGAGAATCAGGCAAACCATTGCCGGATGCAACTTACTATTATCTCTTCCGGCCTTCTCCGCAACACAGTGTTCTCAAAGGATTCATCCAGATTTTAAGATAGTGTCGGTGAATGAAGCCGGTTGAGAGGACTGTGTCGGAATAACGATGCGTTGTACACAATATGACAGGCGGGTGTTGTCGGGGTTCCGACAACACCCGCATCGTTTGTGACCTGGCGAGAGAATCCTGAACAAGCTCTTATGCAACTTTATCTTGCCAATCACCATACCCCGCCGATGCCGGCAGCCCACAGTGCTTTGTTCAGTTCGGGCAGCTTTTTCGTGAGTATTTCATCAGCGCGTGATTTGAGGGTACTCCACTGGGCGTCGAGTTGACTTTTCAGGTCAGTATTGGGCTGATTTACCCTCGGAATGTCACTTTCTGTCTGATTGAGCAGGAACATATAGTTGGCAGAGAACTTGTTGGGGAAGTTCTCAACATCATCGTAGGCTTTGGATTTGCGCTGTACCATGTCCTCATCCCATGCTTTCATGGCAGCAGAAAGTTCCGAGGCTTTTTTGCGGACATCATTGTAAGCATCGCCGTTCAGTCGGGATATGAGTTGATCGAGTTGCTGTCGTTTTTCATCCAAAGAGTTGATTGTACGGTGCATTTCGGTCACTTTCTGCTCCATATCGAGCATGATCCGGTGATATGCCTCGTATTCCGCCGGAGTAGTGGGGTAGAGTGGATTGGCTGTGATTTCGGCAGTGGCAGTTTCCTTTTTTGAACCGGCCGTCAGCGTAACGGTGTATTTGCCGGGAGCGGCCTTGTGTCCGGAGAAACTGTTCTCGAAGTACGTATCGGGCACACCCGGGATAGTGGGGTAGCGCATATTCCAGACAAAGCGGTTCAGTCCCTCTTTGGCCGAAATCACGGGGACTGCCGACGGCCCACCTTCCCATGTTTTCTCTGTGCTGTCCTTGACGGAAGAGTAGCTGTTTACCAGCTCACCGGCAGCATTCCTGATTTCAATTTGTACTTTTTCTCCCTGTTTGAGGGCTGGCAACTGATAGTACAGTACGACTCCGTTGGCCGGATTGACCCCTTCTTCGCTGTTCATACCCGTAAATGATTCATCTGAACTGTTCAGATCGCTGCCGCCATTGACAAGCAGTGCAGGTTCGGGCTGGTACAGCTTTAACCCTTCACCCGGCTTGTACTGCCGGAGCAGACCCATATCGTCGAGGATCCAGAATGACCTGCCGGAGGTGGCGGCGATGAGGTCGCCCTGGTGAATTCTCAGGTCAGTAATGGGGGTGACAGGCAGATTCAGTTGGAAAGACGACCAGTTTTTGCCCCCGTTCCAGGAAATAAACAGTCCCGATTCAGTGCCTGCGAAGAGCATATCTTTTCTGACCGGGTCTTCTCTGACCACGCGGGTGAATGCCGTATCCGGAATTCCTGCGCTGATATTGGTCCATGTTTTTCCGTAATCAGTTGATTTGTACAGTCCGGGCCGGTGGTCATTGAATTTGTACCGGGTGGTAGCGATATATACCGTTGCCTTGTCGTGCGGCGATACTTCAATGGCATTAATCAGACATTCCTCCAGTCCCTGGGGAGTCACATTTTTCCATGTTTTACCACCGTCGCGGGTGACGTGTACCAGTCCGTCGTCGCTGCCCGTCCAGATCACGCCCTTTTCCTGAGGTGATTCCATGACATAGCTGAGTGTTCCGTAGTTTTCGGCGCCTACAGCCTCATTGGTATAGGGTACGCCCGGGCGACCCTGTTTCGACTTGTCGTTGCGGGTCAGATCGGGAGATGCTTCCGTCCAGGTGCGCCCCATATCGGTGGTTTTGAGCAGTACCTGAGCCCCGTGGTAGTAAGTGTTCGGCTCGTATTTCGACCAGATAATGGGAGCGTTCCAGTTGTAGCGGTACTTCATGTCTTTGGCATCCATACCGAGGTACTGAATGGGAGCTGCCATGATATTGGTACCGGCTTTGGCATTATGATCGAGCACCTCAATGGTACCCTGATAGCTTCCGCCGAGTACATAGCGGGGATTGTCGGGATCGAATGCCAGGAAAGCGCTTTCCCCGCCGGCCGAGTACGTCCAGCTGGCGGTAGAAATATGCCTGCTGCCGAACTCGCGGTGCGCGATGGACACCGAGGAGTTGTCCTGCTGACCGGCGTAAATACGGTAGGGGAACTGATTATCCACATTAATCCGGTAAAACTGAGCGGTGGGCATATTGCCCTGAGTGCTCCAGGTAGCTCCCCTGTTTACGGTGATACCTGCGCCACCGTCGTTGCCGATGATCATATTTTTCGGATTGTGCGGGTTGATCCACAGGTCGTGGTAATCACCGTGCGTACCCGAGAGTTCCTCCCAGTTTTTACCGCCATCGGTAGAGCGGAGAGCAGGAGCGCTGAGTACATATATTGTCTCGTCGTCTTTCGGGTCGGTGAACAGCTCGATATAGTACCAGGCGCGCTGAATCAGGCGGTGGTCGTTGGTGACCCTCGACCAGCTTTTTCCGGCGTTATTGGACACGAAGAGTCCGCCTGCCTCCTTTTCCGAGTCGCTTTCAATGAGGGCATACACGCGGTCGGAGTTGGAGCGGCAGACGGCGATAGACATTTTACCCATTTCAGAGGGCAGTCCCTCCGTCATTTTTTCCCAGGTGTCGCCGCCGTCGGTGGATTTATAGAGTCCGCTGCCGGGCCCTCCGCTGATCACCTGCCAGGGCTTGCGGCCGTGTTCCCAAATGGCTGCGTACAGGATGCGCGGGTTGTTCATATCCTGAGAGAGCTCTGCGCAGCCCGTTTTATCGTCCACATAGAGCACTTTTTTCCATGATTTGCCGCCGTCGGTGGATTTGAAAATACCTCTGTCGGGAGAATTGCCGTACAGTGCACCTTGCGCAGCCACCAGTACCACATCCGGGTTGGAGGGGTGAATAACAATGCGGGAAATATGGCGCGTGGCGCCCAGTCCTGATTGTTTCCATGATTTGCCGCCGTCGGTGGACTTGTATATTCCGTCGCCTGAGTGCGTCATGACCCCGCGCACGGCGTGCTCGCCCATACCCACATACACGACATTCTGATCACTTTCCGCCACAGCGACTGCGCCAACGGTGCCGGTTTTAAAATAACCATCAGAAATATTGCTCCAGGAGAGACCCATATCTGACGTTTTCCAGAGGCCGCCGCCGGTAGTACCCATGTAGTAGGTCGTCATATCGCCCGGAACGCCGGAAACAGCTACAGAGCGACCACCCCGGAAGGGACCGATATTGCGCCATTTGACGGATTTGAAGGCCGTATTCAGGTCAGTTGAACCGGCTTTGTCGCCGGATTGTGCATTCATGGAAAGCGACAGCACAGATAACAGGAACAGAGGAAACAGAATCTTTCTCACGGTTGGAAAATTTAGTTGAGGCCGTGAAAGTACTTCATTGCCTGTATGAATACCACGGTGAAATTAATAACAGATCAAAAAAATAGATAAGATGGTAATTTTGCGGCAGAATTGTAAAAAAGAGTCCATGAATATTGATTTGCTGCTTGAGAATCTGACGAACCCGGCCCTGTTGTTCTTCATCCTGGGCGTACTGGCCGTGTATCTGAGAAGTGACCTGGAGATACCCTACAATTCCTCAAAGTTTATCTCCTTGTATCTTCTTTTCTCCATCGGGTTTAAAGGCGGACAGGAACTGGTACACGAACACATCACCGCCGAGGTATGGTGGTCCATCCTTTTTGGGTTGTTCATTTCGGCACTGATACCGGTTTACAGTTTTTTCATTTTGAAGCGCCGGCTGAACATACACGACTCGGGCGCACTGGCGGCGGCTTACGGATCGGTCAGTGCCGTGACCTTCGTTACGGCGGCGTCCTACCTTGAGGCTCAGCAGATGACTCTCCACGGGCACATGGTAGCCATCATGGCGCTGATGGAATCGCCTGCGATTATTGCCGGTTTGTTGCTTATCTCACTGTACGCGAAAGAAGAAACCCCCGGAGTCAGTAAAAAGGAAGTGATACTTCACTCATTTACCAACGGAAGTGTCCTGCTGATACTGGGCAGTCTGGTAATCGGATTACTGGCCAGCGACAAGCAGGCCGAGGGGATCAAACCCTTCACCAATGATATATTCAAGGGATTTCTGGCCATATTTCTGCTTGATATGGGAATCACCAGCGGTAAAAACCTGAAATCCTTCTTTTCCTTCGGGTGGTTTCCATTTTTGTTTGCCGTTATTATCCCGCTGGTCAATGGCTGTTTCTTTTCCTGGGCCAGTGTACTGGTAACCCATGATGCATCCAATCGGTTCATTTTCGGTATTCTGGCCGCGAGTGCGTCGTATATTGCTGTACCGGCGGCCATGAAAATTGCGGCACCCAGGTCAAACCCGGGCTTGTTGCTGCCCATGGCGCTTGCGGTGACTTTCCCGATGAATATCACAGTGGGTATGCCGTTGTACTGGCAGATTGTACAGATGACGATGTGAGTGATCAGTCCTCATCGCGGCCCAGCAGTTCTCTGATTTTGGCCTTGTGCGACTTGCTGACCGGCAGTTCGTGGTTGTTTACCGCGATCATACCGGATTTCAGGTTAACTTGCCGGATAGAATCCTTCCTGACAATAAAACGGCGGTGAATCTGCAGGAAATGACCGGCTGGAAGCCGGCTCAGAATTTCATGAATGGGCATTCGGATCATGAAGGACTTGTCGCTCGTGGAAACAATACGGCAGTAGTTTTCTACTGACTCTGCGAACAGAATATCGGAGTGATCAATCTTGTGAAAAATCTCGTTTTTCCTGACGAAAAAGAAATCCTGGGATGCTCCTGTCTGATCTTTTTCCCTGCTGAATGAGGATGCCCGCGTCAGTGCATCATTCAGGGCAGTGGTAAGGGTGTATTTTTCTACGGGTTTTCTCAGATAGCCAAAAGTGAGCGCGCCCCTGGTTTCCAGTTCATAAGCGAGATCAATGATTGCCGTCATGTAAAAAATCGGAATATGGAGGTGAGCTACCGCTTTACCGACATCCACGCCGGTGAGTCGTCCGCCGATATTGATATCCATGAAGATGATATCCGGTTTTTGGGAAAATATCTGATCGAGTGCTTCAGCGGAGTTGTCGGTTCTGGAAAAATGGGTGTAGCCCAGCTCGTGGAGCAGCATTTCCAGTTCCAGCGCAAAGGAAAGATCGTCTTCAACAATAAGAATTCTGAGCTCGCTCATGATGGCACAGGAAACCGGGTCGTGTACATATTTGGGCACTCAAAGGTAACGATTGCTTTGTAAATCTTTATGATTTATGCAAAATAAGGCGCTATATTCCAGTAGTTTTGTACTTTTGAAATTTCAGGGGCCATTTAATCCCGGCCTGCTTTAGAGCTTGTTCAGGAATCTCTGCCGTTGGCAAAAATAGGCTGATTTTTTGTCAGTTTTTGCGTTTTTGAAGGCGCATAGCCGGTGCTACGTAACTGAAAAAAGGTGAAAAATGGCGAAAAATGAGCCGTTTTTGACTCGGCAAGAGATTCCTGAACAAGCTCTTATTCAACTGCCTGATACACGCTTCAGTATTGTAATAAAGCCAGAATTATGAAATCAAGCTGTCTGATTGTACTGCTGTTTGTTCTTGGACCGATGATTGAGTTGTCGGGCCAGAGTTCTGATATCCTGAAAGAAAAGTTAAGTCGCAATCTTCCACAGGAAGAGCGACTGGAGGTGTTGAAAAGTCTGATTACGCTTTTGCTCAGTGAGGACAAGGCACAGGTCAAATCAGTCTATCTCCCGATGTTGCACGAGGAGGTGATCAGGTCGGGTAGCAGTGAGTATCTGGCATATGAAACAGAAGTGAATGCCAGTTTGCTGTATCTGGGTGGTCAGATTGATTCTGCGCGGATTACATATCAGAGAGCACGAGAGTACTACATGCTTGCCGGCAAGACAGACAAAGCGCTGAATACTTACAGTCGGGTGGGTATCATGTACAGTTTAAAAGGGGATTATGGCAAAGCCGAGCAGATATACCGGGAGGTGATGGTGTCAGGTGCTGCATACAACGATGTGATGTCGTATGTATATAACCAGATGGGAACTGTACTTCAGTACCGAGGAATCAAGGATTCGGCCTTGTATTATTATGGAAAGTCAATAGAGTTGTATGGACGGTTGAAAGACACGGCCGGAATGATGAGGCCAATGCACAACAGTGCCACTCTTCTCACGGAAAGTGGCAAAAAAACGGAGGCAATCGAACTTTTGTTGAAGGTAAAGTCGTGGAGAGAGCGTAAAAAGATGTATCGTGATCTTTATAACACCGTAAACGCCATCAGTACCCTATACCTGGATATGGGTGAATATGTACAGGCGATGGATTATGCCGAACAAGCGTACCGATATGCCGTACATCAGAAAAACAATGCGCTTGTAATTGCCGCCCTTGGTAATATAGCTCTTGTAAATTCGGAAATTAGCGACCACGAGAATGCTGTTCGTTATCTGGATCAGGCTGTAAAGATTGCTGAATCTATTCAAAGCACGGATGATCAGTTGTCCATGATGTGCAGGCTTGGCCTCGCGTGGATGAATGCGGGGAAACATGATTTCGCTGCCGGTGTGCTGGAGCGCGCCATGGAAATCATCAGCAACAGCGGTCCGTCGAGAGTGGGGCCCAATGTTATGGTATCGCTGGGGCAGGCGTATCTCCTGCAGGGCAGACTGGATCAGGCCAGAGAATTACTGAACAAAGGTATTGAATTAGCGAAATCAATGGGACAGGAGGAGATCAGAAATAGTGGAATCGGAATGTTGGGGCGTATATATCTTCTGCAAAATAAACCGCGCGAGGCAATCAAAGCTGCCGGAACAGCGTACGAATATCTGTTAAAGGAGAGTTTTAAAAGAAACCAGCTGGATCCTCTCGCTACCTTGTATGAGGCATACAAGCAGACAGGCAACTACAAAATGGCGTTGCTCATGCTTGAGCGCTACAGAGCGCTGAAAGACTCTCTGAACAGTACCGACCGTGTAAGGCAATACGCCGTGAAAACACAGCAATTTGAATTCCGGCTTGAGCGGGAACGGGCAGCAGCCGAGCAGCAACAGCGCGAATCGGCATTGCGCGCACGGGCAATACAAAACGAGATTATCGCAGTTTCTGTTATTATTCTGGGTATTCTCGGACTGTTTTACTTCCTGAATGTTCGGTCGAAGAACCGTGTAATCTCGAGAAAAAATGAAGAACTGGAATCATTGAACAGCACGAAAGACCAGATGTTTGCCATTATCGGTCACGATCTCAGAAAACCGGCACTTTCACTGCGCGGGATCAGCGGAAAGGTCAATTATCTGATTAACAGGAAGGAATTTGACATGTTGAACAAGCTGGGAGCCCAGATTGAACAGCAGGCGCAGTCTATGCACCAGCTTACCGACAATCTGCTGGTATGGGCACTTTCGCAGCGCAATACCCTGAAAGTTAAAAGCTTGAATATTGATTTGGCCGGACTGCTTCAGGATGCATTGTTACCGCTTGAACCACTGGCACAAACGAAAAATATTGAATTGAAAGTGGAGCTGCCGGCACTTCAGGTTGTTTCTGACCCTGATATTCTTCAGATCATTATACGAAATCTGACTGATAATGCCATCAAGTTTACAAATCCGGGAGGAATGGTACATATCGGTGCCGGGGAAATGGCGAAAGGGTTTTACCTGGAAATCAGCGACACGGGTATAGGCATGAGCAGCGATTTAGTTGCACAAACAGGCTTGCTTGAAGGATCAGTTAGTGAATCGGGTACTGCAGGCGAAAAGGGCGCCGGATTGGGGCTGCGTCTGGTCAGGGAACTGACAGATAGACTCAGCGGAGAAGTGAAAATAACAAGTACAGAGAATAAGGGCACCAGTGTCCGGGTGGAATTCTGCCATTAATGGAGGGCCTGCTCAATAATAATATAATCAGCAGGTCACTAAAAAACGTTCATTCGTCACTATTTCCAGGGGCTTTTGATGGCCTGCATTTTCTTTGTTTGAGGACTTGTAGTCTTCTGACCGGAGCAACATATTGCTCAGTTCATTTAGAACTTGTTCGGGATTCTCTCGCCGAGTCAAAAACGGCTCATTTTTCGCCATTTTTCACCTTTTTTCAGTTGCGTAGCACTGGCTATGCGCCTTCAAAAACGCAAAAACTGACAAAAAATTAGCCTGTTTTTGCCAACGGCAGAGAATCCTGAACAAGCTCTTAGTATTTCATTTTGTACAACCACACGTCATGATCCAGAGATTTCCACTTTCGTTTTTGTTCAGGAGCCTGATCTTCCCGGCTTTATTGCTGCTCCAGGTACCGGCTTTTAGCCAGATTGTTCCCAAAATCAGTTTTCAGGGTGTATTGAAAACAGCATCGGGTGAGCCGGTTCCGGATGGAGAATTCACATTTACCTTTTCATTCTGGAAGTCGAAGGAGGGTACTACGAATTCCGACAAGTTGCTGAAAATCGGAGCTACCGATTTCAACAATTCATCCAACCAGTGGACTGAAACTGTGGCACTCGGTGTGGCAGGGGGTATATATTCTCATAATCTGGGTTCTGTGACACCGCTGAATCCGAAAAACTTCGATGGCCCTGTTTATCTGAACATTAAAGTAGGAGGCAAGGATATTTTACCCCGAACAGAGTTTACGTATGCGCCCTTCTCATTTTCAGTAGCCAGCGCCCAGAAGGTAGTTTGCTCGGGTGCTGTGGGCGATATCAAGTATTCCATTCTGCCTCCCGATAAATTCAAGGATGTAAACGGTGACTGCTGGGTTCCACTTGACGGACGAACACTTTCCAACACAGATGAATTATACTCTCTTGGAGTGACCACACTTCCCAATGCCGGGGGTATGTTTCTTCGTTCGCAGGATTTCACGGCTGTTTCCGGTACAGAGTCATGGAAGCCCAGAAACTCCAGCGACAATGACCCGGACAGAGACCACAATACGGCTCCCGGCAGTACCCAGGCCGAGGCATTGAAGGCCCATAATCATACAGGTACAACCAATAACGATGGATCGCACCAACACACAAATCAAGAAAATGCTATTGCGGACAATGATGATTTTGACGGCGTAGGCAGTTATATCGGCGGTAGAGGGTATGATTTCAATAATGATGGTGGTAACGGTTTTATTAGGTCTGATGGCAGTCAACACACGCACAATTTTACCACCAACAATACCGGTGGCTCTGAAACCCGTCCGAAAAACCTGAACTTCTGGATCTACATCCGGATTAACTAAACTGCGTAGTCCTCCATTTTCCTGAAATATAAATAATGCACCGATGCGTATAAAGTACTCTGGTGTGATTGCGGCCCTGTGTGTCGCCGCCACCTCCGTTCTTGCCCAGTCTGTCTCCACCTGTTTGCCGCCTGCTGCAAATGACTACCAGACCACTGTTTTACTGAATTACGGCTTTGCCAATAATTCATTCTCAACACAGTATCGCACCAGTGGTACTGTCGGACAGCCATTGGTGGAAACAGGGCTCAGCACCTCAAACGTACTGGTAACCGGATACTGGTCCCAGTTTCTGGTGCCACCGCTGCCACCAACCGTATCGGCTTCGCAGGGCGATTTTCTGGACAGGATTCAGGTGAACTGGCGGCCCAATCCGCTGGGAGCGGCACCAACCGGAGGCTACAAGCTTTTTCGGGATGGCGTTTATCAGGCATTACTGGACCCTAACACCTTTAACTATAACGATTATAATGTAATTGCAGGGAAAGCCTATAAATACTCGGTAAGGGGTGTGAATGAGTATGGAGATGGTTGTCCAACAGAATCTGTGGGTTTCATGGTGCCCAACGGTACCGTTACCGGGTGGGTTTCCTCACCCAATGCCAATCCAGTAACCGATGTTTTGGTATCGCTGATGCCGTTGCAGGGGTACTCCCTGGTGCTGGACGCCGATCCGGTGTCGGGTGCGCACGGGGGCGCGGTGGCAATTGATACCACCTCCGGAAACAAGTATTTCCCGCTCACCGGCAGTCAGGATTATACCCTGACTTTCTGGGTAAAAAACAAGGGTAACTACACCGGTACCCTGATTGAGTTTGATGGTTACCCGCTGGAGGTTCGGGGGTATGGAGACGGGATACAGGTTTATCTGAACGGACAGGAGGCTTCCCCCAGGGTACAGTTTGAGGCTGGTGAAGAAACCGAATGGCAGCATATTGCAATATCACATACGAATCAGGCAATCAGGGTCTATCTGAATGGAGAGCTCAAGGCCCTCAGGCAGGTTCTTTTGCCGACGGCTCCGAGCACACGTTTTTTTCTGGGTGACAAATCCAATTCCGCTACTGGCTGGCGAGGTAATTTTGATGAACTCAGAATATATCACAGACGACTTACAGAAATTGATCTGAGGGAGGTTATAGCCGGCACAGCATCAAGCAGTACTCCCGGACTTGTTTATTACTGGAAGTTCGACGAGCAACTTGGAGACAAGTCATTTGATCTTTTAAACAGAATCAGACTGTATTTTTGCGGTGCTCACTTTTCATCAGCTGCCTACAGCGGCTCCAGCCGGTCTGACATTCCCAATGTAAGTACGTCCGCCCGAACCGACAATGCCGGCTTTTACACTATTGAAAGTGCCAGTTATGGTACAGGAACTACCTTTACAGCCCGGGCTTCCAAGTTCTTTTATATGAACTGGGCGTTACAGTTTACAAAAAACACCAAAACTTATGCTTCGCTTCCCGATTTCGCGCTGACCCCCAAATCTACAGCAGAATTATGGGTTTACAGTGATGGCCCTGAAAACGGGTTCCAGACATTACTGTCCAAATGGTGGGGTAATAACCGTTTCTCGCTCAGTCTGAAACAGAACACACAAAATCCAATTCTCAGTGATCTGGTTATTGATATCAACGGAGGTACAGGTCAGGGTACCAAAGTCGGAGAAATATCTACCGGTTATTCTCATATTGCACTGACGATTGACAGTACCAACGCTGATTCACGTACCATACAGACCTATATAAACGGAATCCTTGCCTCTACCAATGTTTTTCAAAACGTTACCGGTAACTGGTCGGATTCAACTTCCACCTGGATACTGGGGGCAGAAAGAACAAGTACAGGAAGTATAGGTGATGCCAATAATTTTACCAATTTTTTCAGTGGCCTTATTGACGAGCTGGCAGTTTATAACTCTGTGCTTGATGTCAATACCATACAGGGTCATGCACTGGTGCCAAGAGATATGCAGGAGTCGGGTCTCAGAATCTATTTCCCGCTGAACGAGGCAGATGGCAGCACACTTAACAACTGCGGATCTGTACCGATTGACTTCGGTACGGCCTATAACAATCAATGGAGCAACTTTGTAAAGTTCCCGAAGACTACTCCGCATGAATTTGCTCCTGCGACACGACAGCTTACACTGAATCCGAGTGTGACCTCGGTGGATCAGGTGGACTTTACAGACCGCTCGCTGCTGAATGTTACAGGTTATGTGCGATATAAAAACTCCGATTGCTTCGCTGCCGGTGTAGAGATTCTGGTGAATGGAAGCAGCTATACTCCCCGGATTTTCACGGATTCAACCGGAAAATTCTCTATTGAACTGGAGCCCGGTAAATCGTTCAAACTGGAACCTGTATTCAAGGATCACGACTTCACGCCAAAATTCTGGGATGTCTATAAAATATCAACCCCTATTGCCGGTATCGTCTTTATAGATAATACAACCAGAAAAATCAGCGGACAGGTTGCCGGGGGTGACTGTAGAAAGTCGGTACTCAAGTATCCTCCCGGCCAGGGCCAGGGGACTCGTTGTGTGGTGAAGGTCCGGTCGCAAAACGGATGTTACGAGCGCACCGATACCCTCCGAACGCAGGATGGTTTGTACTCATTTACCGGATTGCCGGCACTCGAAAAATATACAGTAGCTATTGTGGAGCATTCGGATCCGCTGATTAAGGCGGATTTCCAGACTCAGGGAGGCAGGGAAGTTAATCTCAGCGAACGGGATACCGTTGTTGACTTTATCTATTTCGCCAAACCGGAAGTTAAACTGGTATCCGGACTTGCCCCGATACCCGATTGCGACAGAATTGTACTGCAGTCGGGAACACTGGAACAGATTGGTGTCCAGTTGATAGAGCAGTATGAACCCGAATATCAGGGAGGGTCTGTGGTGGATGAAGGAATCTGCGTGCTCGATACAGCCAATTTCAGATTCATTAATTTATTGGCAGGAGAGGTGCTGGATACCACGCTGGGTACAGATAACCAGCTTAAAACGCTCAGATACAAATTCAGGGTAGGCCCTCCTGCCCCTACTTCTCCTTACATAAAACTGATACAGATTATCGGTACATCCAAAGAAGGAAAGAGTCACAGTATTGTCAGAGAGGCAATCATTGAGGGTATCGTCAATAGGGAAAATACCTTTACCACAATCACCCCGGTCTATCCAACCCTGATTTTGCGTGATCCTCCCGGTGATGCCAGCTATTCATACATCGAGGCAGGTACTACAATATGTACGCACACGACATGGAGTTTTGAAGCCACCAACGAAACCAAAGTAGAGTTTGAAACAGAGCTGGCTCCGGATGTAACGCTGGTACTTGCTCCGCTGGGTGTAGGTGTACTCGAAACCATTGATGGAGAAGCAGGGCCAACAGTTTCCGGCTCAATCACCTTTGGCGGAACTCGGGAGAATTCAACGGATATATGTACTACCACCAGTGAAAGAATCTCTACCAGCGAAGATGAGTTGATTGTCGGAAGCGGACAAGGAGGTGATGTGTATGTAGGTACCGCCATCAATATGGTATTTGGCTTCGCAGATGCCATTTCATATGTCGAAGATTCGTGCAGTGTCGTGACAGAAAGAATCCTGAACACAAAGCCCGGAGGCGCTACGAACTACTACTACTCTGAATGGTATCTCATCACCAAAGTAATTCCTTACCTGAAGGATCTGGAAGATTTCTACAGAAATAAACGGGATCAGGCTTCAGCTGATCCTAATCTTGCTTCTGTCTATCAGGACAGCATAAACTTGTGCAAATCTTCCTATAAATCCTGGGAAAAATTTATTTCCAATAACAAGCAGGTAATTGGTTACAATGAGAACTTTATTGGCAATTACTCTTTTGACGGCGGGGTTATATATGAGTACACCAAAACGATTGACAGTGCAATGGTGTCATCATTCACCGAAATGAGCGGAGGATCCATAGGTATTGAGGATGAATTTGGCTTCGAAATTAAGGGTATAGGATTTACGATGACGCTTGGCACCGAGGATGTGTTCATCAAAAACAGCGGTGACGGAGATACCGATGCAAGTTCAAGAACGGTTGGCTACGTTCTGGCAGACAATGATATCGGGGATGCATTTTCTGTTGATGTAGCCTGGGATCCGCAATATCATACACCCACCTTTATCACGCGATCCGGACAGTCCTCCTGCCCATGGGAACCTGAAACTGCTCACAGGGACGGAACGGTTCTTTCTTTCCGCGACGGCAGTGCTCCTACCGCCATTAATGTACCATCCAATGAGCCGGCTGTATTCCTGCTCAATCTGGCTAATAACAGCCAGACACTGGAAACCCGGGCTTATGCCTTCACCGCCGGACCGGAATCGAATCCTCACGGGGCAGTAATCAAACTGAATGGAGGCGTTCTCGATAAAGCAGTCATTTTTGCAATCCCGATAGATACAGTTAATAATGTGGATACCTCAACGGTCATCCCTGTCACGGTAACTGTTGAAAGAGGCCCCCTGGAGTACGAATATGACAGTCTTGAAATAGTCCTATACACGGAATGTGAGGACACCCGAGCCGGTATTTTGGGTACTCTGCCCGATGACGATGTAATCGCTTATTCCGCCCAGTATGTAAGTGCTCATTTTATCAGGCCATGCAGTGAAGTGACCATCAATTCACCCGAACAAAACTATGTCATTCTGCAGGCTCCGGATACAAAACAGCAGATTACTGTTTCGGAGTATAATCTGGATGAAACACTGTTTAAACTGGTAAGAACACAATACAGAAGAAAGAATGGTGACGGAGCATGGATTACGCTGGAAGAGCGATATAATCCGAACTGGGTTGGGTTTGACAATCTCCCCAATCCCAAGCCGCCTGTTTTGCAGGATAACTTTACCCAGTTCTTCTGGGAAACAGCCGGACAGCCTGATGGCAATTACGAGATACGCGCTGTGGCTGAATGCAGTGGTGATGCGGCCGACAAACCAGGTATTTCAAAGGTCGTAGATATTCGTATTGACCGACAGCCTCCGTCCATTGTGAGTATGGAACCGTTTGATGGTGTTTTTAATACTGGCGATGAAATCTCATTCACTTTTGACAAGTTGATCAACACCAGCAAGTTCTTGCCCCCCTTCTTCAACAGTCTGGGTAAAATTGACCTGTTTGATGCTTCAACCAACCAGTATATAGCATCCAAGGTCACTGCTTATGAGAACAAAATTTATATCACTCCAGAGATCCAGAACAAGTTCATTGAAAATAAACTGATCAGGGTTGAACTGAAAAATCTGGAAGATCTCGCCGGAAACAGTACGGGCCCCCAACCCATGAAATGGCTCAACAAAGTCCCTGAATTCTACGTCAACCGCAATGAACTGGCCTGGCTCACCGACTCGGTGGGCATGACCAAGCGCATGGACAATACCAAAACAATTCAGGTCAATATCCATAACAGCGGGGGCTATCCGGTTCCTTTTGAAATCAGGGATTATCCCGACTGGGTACATGTGGTGCCGAACACCGGCACGCTGGCACCTAACGAGATACGGGCCATCAGCTTCACTTCCGACTCTACGCTGGCGTTCGGCTACTGGCAGGACTCAGTCACACTCCGGACACTCACAGGGGTGGCCCCCCCGCTGGCATTCATGGGTGGCGACGAGCGTATTCCCCTGGGCGTGCGCGTGGTGTGCAGCCCGCCCGCGTGGACGCTCGATCCGGGTCAGTTCGAAAACAGCATGAATCTGGTGCTCAGACTGAATGTACAGGGAACCATTTCCACTGATGAAGAAGACATAATTGGTGCCTTTATCGGCGGCCAGTTGCGCGGCCGCGCGAACGTACAGTATGTACCTCAGGTGAGTTATCCCGGAAATAATGTCTATTTGGCCTATCTCACGGTCTATGGCTCTGCTGCTGATTTGAACAAACCGATCAGTCTGCAAATATGGGATGCCTCCGCCTGCCTGCTGTACGGTACGGTGACGGAGAGTTACGGCTTCATCCCCGATGGTATCAACGGCGACGCCAATACACCGGCCACGGCCACTACCAATAGCATGGTGCTACGGCAAATCCCGGTTACCCCGGGCTGGAACTGGATCTCGTTCAATCTGGCGTTCCCCAACCCGGCCATTAATCAGGCGCTGAGCAGCCTGAAATACCCCGCCAACGACCTGATGAAGAGTCAGACGCAGTTCGCCAATTACTACGGTTCAGCCTGGGTGGGCAGTCTTTCTTCCCTCGATAACCGGAAAATGTACCAGTACCGCGCAGACGTGGCCGATACCATACAGATGCTCGGACTTTGTCTGCCGGATACCATGTCGGTGTATGTGAAAACGGGCTGGAACTGGATCGGATATCTTCCGTCCTTCTCGCTGCCCGTGAACAGCGCCCTGTCAAAACTCCGCACGGATGGCGTGATACAGGCCGGCGACCTCATCAAGAGCAGAACAGGCTTTGCCCAGTATATAGTGAACCCGGTCTATACCGGCTGGCTGGGTAATCTGGAGTACATGATGCCCCCGTACGGATACCAGTTGAAACTGACCAAATCGGGAGTTTCAGGTGCCAAATTGACTTATCCGCTTCAGGGACTGATCGGAGAAGACAATCTTGCTGCAAACCGGGGTGGAAATATGCCGTCTTTCTGGACAGTGGACCCGTCGCAGTACGAAAGCAGCGCCACGCTCGTTGGTATGCTCGGAGTGAACGGGACCAATCTGACAGGTGCCTCCATGGAGCTGGGCGCATTTGTGGGTAATGAGGTGCGCGGCTCGGCACAGGCCATGTTCGTGGAGCCGCTGAACAGCTATCTGTTTTTCCTGACCTATTACTCCAACAACAACGGCGATCCGATCAGCTTCAAACTGTATGACAGCGATAACGGCCTGATACGCGACCTCGCCCAGACTATGTTCTTCACGGCCGACAACCACCAGGGCAGTATGGATATTCCTTTCCCGTTCTCCTATAACGGATTGTCTGATGCAGAAGAGGCGGTGACTGATGAACTGAGCCTTGATGTCAGGCCCAATCCGTTCAGCCAGTCCACTGAAATCCGGTTTGCCCTGAAACAGGCGTCGGAGGTATTCATCACGGTGACAGATCTGAATGGAAAGGTGGTGACATACTTTGAAGGTGATGGAAGAGAGGGCGTCAATGCGCTCGAATGGAAGGGGACTTCCGATAGCGGCACTCCGCTGCAGTCGGGTGTCTATTTCGTGAAACTGAAAACGGATGCCGGAATGGCTGTCCGGAAGGTAATGCTTCAGCGATAGGCTGGTAATCCCGTCTCTTCATCGTGAAACATTGAAAAAAATGACACAATCGCACCTTTCCATATCAGCCGCAACGCGCAGCGGGAAATTGTTCCCGTTGCTGCTCACCGGTATGTTCGTCCTGTTTTTTGTGGTTATTCTGCGCGCTGGACAACCCGTGGCACCACCCAGCTGGACCGTAGATCCGGGGGCCTACCAGTACAATATGAGCATTATCGCCCGGGTACAGTATCTCGGTGTGCCTACCAATGCGTCCGGCAATATTGTCGGGGTATTTGTGGGCAATGAGCTCCGGGGGGTAGCCACTCCGGTGGATGTTTCAGGGAATATGTTCTACTTCATCACAGTCTATTCCAATGTGGCCAGTGGCGAGAACCTGAAGTTCAAAGTGTATTACCAGCCCAATGATGCGGTTTATACTTCCATACAGTCGCTGCCCTTTACCACGAATGCACTGGTGGGCGATATCCCGTCGCCGTACTGGATCATGGTGGACAATACCACTGATCTGCCACCCCAACTGACAACCATACCCAACGACACCACACTCGTGGGGATACCATTCGAAACGATTGATCTCGCCGCTTACCTGGTCAGCGATGACGGTGATCCGGTTACCTATTCGGCGGTTGCCGGTACCAATCTGTCGGCTTCTATCAGTGGTACTGTTCTCACGGTTGCACCGGTGTCGGGTACATGGACGGGTACTGACACGGTACGGGTGATTGCTACAGAGCAGACCTCCAACATGAAAAGTGCGGCTGTTACTCCGAAGTTTACGGTGAATACTTTCTACGCTGCACCTGTTCTGAATGCTATTCCTTCACAGAGCCGGAATACCGGTCAGCAGTTTGCCGACTACGACCTCGATAATTCGCTGGTTTTTTCCGGTTCGTGCCGGGCTTTCGACTATTATGTGACACCTTTCAGCGGCTCAACTGCCAATCCGGGATGGTCGGCCCCGCCGCCGGGCTCCGGTCCGATGACGGTAATTGCCCGGCCTCTGTTCGATGATATACAGCTTGCGGGAGCGGGTGCCGAACTGGCGGCATTCCGGGGCAGTACGCTCATCGGCAAGGCGAGTCCGTCAGGGACAGCGCCCAATATTACCTATACGCTCACGCTGGCCAATCTGGGTACGGGAAACATCACCTTCAAATTTTATGATGCCAGCCGTCAATATCTTTACACACTGCCAACCAGCCTGGCCTTTGTGTCAGGTGGCTCGGCCGGAACATCCGGCTCGCCGTATCTCGTGCAGTTTTGTCCGCTTACGCCCACCATCAACCCGGCAGGGGTAGTCAGTATCGCTATCAATGACAACGACTGGCTGGGTACGCTTCCGGTGAATTATATGGTGTGGGATTGTCCGTATCCCAACCTGAATTCGCGTCGCGATACTTCAACGGCCAGTTACACGCGTTTTTACAGTCCCAATCCGGCATTTACTTCAGCATCTTCCGTGAATTTTCAGGAAAATACCTGTCTGGAACTGTATGATGCCCAGTCTTACGATCCGAATTTTTCCGAAGGCAGCGGATTGACCTATTCCATTACCGGTGGAGCCGACCAGTCGAAATTCACCATAAACGCCACCACAGGGAAACTCGGATGGAACAGTTTCACACCCGATTTTGAAACGCCGGGGGATGCCAATACCAATAACGTGTATGAGGTGACCCTTCGCGTGACCAATACGAACAACCTGACAGCCGATCTCAATTTGCTGGTCACGATAACCAACAATTCGGTCGAGACCTTTGCACCCACCATCAACGGGGGCGCCATTCAGACCTGTCTGACGACCTCCACATTGCTGACAGCCACCGGAGGAGGTACATATTTGTGGAGTACAGCCCAAACCACTGCAAGTATCGGAGTCACCATTGCGGGTACCTATACCGTGACGGTGACCAATGCCGTGCTTTGTACCGGAGTGGCCAGCATCACAGTCAACCAGTCGCCCACCGTCAGTCTGGCGGGCTCCTCCTCCCTCGTCTGTATCGGCGACCAGATCAGTCTGCTTTCTGCTCCTGCGGGTGGCACGGGGCCCTACACCTTCTCCTGGACAGGTCCCGATGCCTTCACTTCCACCCTGGAGGATCCTGCTCCGTTTGCAGCATCGGCCAGTAAAGCCGGCAGCTACCAGGTGGTGGTAACCGACAGCAAGGGCTGCACTGTCAGCGGTTCTCAGTCGGTTGTTTTTCGTTCGGAAGCAAAAGCTGCGCTGTCACTTACTGCAAGCTCTCCCGTGTGTACGGGTGCGCCCGTGACCCTGACTGTGACCCCGACGGGTGGCACCACGCCTTATTCCTACTCCTGGGCGGGACCAAACAGTTTCACTTCTGCCGTACAGAATCCGCCGGCCTTTTCTGCGGTGTTGGCATCAGCCGGAACGTATGGGGTTACGGTAACCACCCAGGGTGGCTGCGTGTCAACTACCTCCGGTGCAGTTGTGGTGAATGGCAGTCCGGTTGTAACTGTCTCCGGGGCCACACCTGTTTGTCAGGGCAGTAACATGGTGCTCGGTTCTTCCACTTCAGGCGGAACAGCGCCCTATTCCTATTTGTGGAGTGGCCCGAACAGTTTTACCTCCACCAGTGCAACTCCGATTCCGTTTGCTGCCACCAGTGCTGCAACGGGTACCTATACCGTAACGGTAACTGATGCGAACGGTTGTACGGCTACCGGTACCAGGGCAATTTCAGTATCTACGACCAATATTGCGCCAACGGTGAGTACAACCGGAAACAGTCCGGTTTGTGTGGGTTCTTCCATTACCCTTACCTCATCCGCCACCGGAGGTACTACCCCTTACACCTACAGTTGGTCCGGACCGGCAGGATTTTCATCGGCTGCCCAGAATCCGGCATCCTTTTCTGCTTCGGCAAGTTCAGCGGGTACCTATACAGTTACAGTTACCACCGCAAGTGGTTGTGCAGCTACGGCAACCCGAATTATTCAGGTTAATACAAGGCCTGCAGTCAGTGCAGCATCCAATTCACCGGTGTGCTCCGGCGGAACCGTGCTGCTCACCTCCACGGCCCAGGGCGGCTCGGGCGGTTATTCATTTGCCTGGTCGGGTCCGTCGGGTTATACATCCTCATCAGAGGACCCCACCGGTTTCACGGCATCACCATCCACGGCTGGTACATATACTATATCCGTTACCGATGGCAACGGCTGTACCGGAACAGCCACTACGGCACTGGTCGTTTCCACAGCACCAACTGTCGCAGTTACGACCGGACCGACCTGTTTGAACAACAATCTGGCGCTCAATGCCACGGCGAGTGGCGGAACCCTGCCGTATGCAGCCTATGCGTGGTCGGGCCCCAACTCCTTCACTTCCACATCGGAAGATCCGGCTCCGTTCCAGCTTGCAGCGCAGGGCGCGGGGGCATACACCGTAACGGTAACGGATTTTGCGGGTTGCACTGCAACCGGCAGCGTTACCGTTTCTGCCAACAGCAGTCCGTCTATTACTGCATCCAACTCGGGACCGGTATGTGCAGGCGGTCAGATTTCACTGACCTCCACACCTCAGGGTGGCACAGGCGCCTATTCATTTATGTGGTCAGGACCTGCCGGATCCGGTTATTCAGCGGCATTTCAGAATCCTTCTGCATTCACAGCAGGAGCCAGTTCCGGTGGCGTATATACAGTAAGCGTTACCGATGCCAATGGCTGTACCGGCACAGGCGTAACCACTGTCACCTTGAATTCAAAGCCGGTTGTTTCGGCAGCGAATAACGGCCCCCTGTGCTTTGGTTCTACTGCTCTGCTTACTTCCACAGTTACCGGTGGTTCCGGTACCTACAGCGGATATGTCTGGAACGGCCCGCTGGGTTATGCGTCCACCAGTGCCAATCCGGCCGGTTTTGTAGTAAGTTCGGTCAGTCAGGCAGGATTTTACAACCTCACAGTCACTGATGCCAACGGTTGTACATCCACAGCATCCACCAGTCTGTCAGTATCATCCAGCAGTGCTCCTGCTGTGGTGGCATCCAGTAATGCTCCTGTGTGTGCATCGGGCGAGCTGAACCTGACTTCAACGCCTTCGGGCGGTTCCGGCAACTACTCCGGATACAGCTGGACGGGCCCCAATGGTTTTACTTCTTCAACACAGAATCCATCCTTGTCGTCGCTCACAACCAGTTCCGGAGGTACTTACACCGTAACGGTAACCGATGTAACAGGTTGTACAGCCTCTTCTTCCACGGCAGTGACTGTCAACGGTGCAACATTGTCGGTTAACAAAACTGACATCGCATGCGCGGGCGGGAGCACAGGCAGCGCAACACTGATACACACAGGCGGAACACCACCGTATTCTTATCTCTGGAGCAATGGTGGAGCAACAGCCACCATAACCGGACTTGTTGCTGGTACTTATACTGTAACTATCACTCCGCAGGGCGGTGGTACCTGCACACAATCCATCAGTACGCAGATCAATCAGGCGTCAGCCGTACAGGTTACACTGGTATCTTCCACATCGGCCTGCGGCGGATCAACCGGGAGTGCAACTGTCAGCGTTTCAGGTGGTACTTCTCCTTATACCTACCTGTGGCCTGCATCTGCCGGAAACCAGACTGCGGCAACAGCCTCTGGTCTGGCTGCGGGTTCCTATACTGTAACAGTTACGGATAACGTTCTGTGTACCGCAACGCTGGCAGTAACCATCGCCTCCGGCACAGGTACCACGATAAACACTGTGGCCAACAAGGGACCGATTTGTCCCGGAGCAACAGTGGCCTCCACGGCACTTTCTTCCACGCCATCCAATTCATCCACCGTATTTACCTGGTCAGGCGGCGCGTCGGCCGGACTGGCCAATGGTACCAGTACGGGTTCCGGGGCGGTCATTCCGGCATTTACAGCAGGCTTTCTGGAGGGCGTGTATGTCGTGACAGCTACAGCCAGTCTGAACACATGCGCATCCACCACTACATTTACCATTACGGTGGAGGACAATACCGTCCCTGTCATTTCCAACTGTCCGGCAAATCTGACCCTCAGCAACACAACGGGCCTATGCTCCGGCGTTCTATCCTGGAGTCCACCCACTGCATCGGACAACTGCGGCACTGCTTTACTCGTTCAAAATGGCGGACCATCAATTGGCGCCATACTAAGTGTAGGAAATATACAAACCATTTCATATACAGCCAGCGATAATGGCGATAACAACGCAACCTGTACGTTTACCGTGACGGTATCAGATTCAGAACTTCCTGTTCTGAACTGTCCGACACTATCAACCAGCTATGGAACCGATGCCGGCAACTGCAGTTACGCTATTCAGGGAACAACCTTTAATGCGACGGCCTCCGATAATTGCGGACTGAAGCCGGGCGCCAGTGGACTCTCATACGTTGCCACAGGAGCATACTCCGGAACAGGTACCCAGTTGGGAGGTGTAGTTTTGCCGCGCGGTACCACGGTTATTACCTGGACCGCTACCGATGTGAACAACAATACCAGCACCTGTTCCAGAACCGTTGCGATAAATGACGACGATGCCCCCGTGATCACTACCTGTCCGCCCGCCCGGATTATGTACACTACTTCCAACGGGACGGGAGATTGTTCCGGAGGAGTACCGGATTTTCTGAGTACGTTAGTGGCTACCGACAACTGTACCTCTTTTGCCAACCTGGTCAAAATACAGAATCCTGCTGCGGGTGCCACATTCTCCGGAATTCACGGCGACGTACAGGTGGTGGGTATAACGGTTATTGATGATTCAGGGAATTCCACGTATTGTTCCTCTACTGTAACCATTTCGGATGATGAAAAACCTGTTTTCGTCAATTGCCCGGTTATTATCAATCTGAATAATGATGTGGATAAATGCGGAGCCAACGTTTTCTTCACTCCGCCCGGTGCCACGGATAACTGTTTCGGGCAAATTGTAATTACACAAACCAGCGGAACGGTACCCGGAACGTATGTGCCCGTTAATACCCCGCAGTCTGTTACTTTCAGGGCGCAGGACATTGCAGGAAATACAGAAATCTGCCAGACGACTATTGTAGTCAATGACGTACAGTCTCCTGTACTTGTTTGTCCGGCAGGCGTGCAGGATTTTGACGCCAGCGCTTCCTGTAATTACATTGGTACGCTTCCGTTAAATGCATCTGCAACAGACAATTGTAGTATTGCAACACTTTCAAATAACCTGAACAGTACGAATTCTGTAGTCGGCTATGTATTCCCGCTGGGCAATACAGTGGTTATCTGGACGGCTACTGATATTTACAGTAACACACAAACCTGTTCCTACACCGTCCAGATTACTGATCACACAGCTCCGGTAATCAGTGTTTGTCCACCCGACCGCGTGGTAAACACCAGCTCGAATGGTACGGGTGACTGTACCGGACCTGTTACCAATCTGCTGGCGGAACTGGCGGTGACCGACAACTGTACCAGTGGAGGCAATCTGGTCAAGGTGCAAACACCTGTGCCGGGTTCTTCTTTTGGAACTGCACACAACGATATTCAGGTTATACAGTATTCAGTTACTGATGAAGCGGGCAATACCAGTTCCTGCTCCACTCAACTGACCCTGAACGATGATGAAAATCCGGTGCTGGTGAATTGTCCGCCCAACCTGACAGCCAGTACGACCGATCAGTACCCGTGCTATGCCACGCGTGCGTGGTCGCACCCGGGTGCGAGCGACAACTGCGGGATTTCACTGCTGAACTTCCGTATTCTGAATCCCAATAATGCTGTCTATGGTCCGGTTGACATTGATCCGCTCAATGCGTCCTATTCTTTTGAGGTGGGAACTTCGGTAGTTACCTATCAGGTATCGGATTACAAGGGGAATACAGCATCTTGCTCATTTTCTGTCACAGTCACTACAGTGAAGTCGCTGGTGGGTAACAAAATCTGGCACGATCAGAATGGAAGCGGGGTACAGGATGCCGGTGAGCCGGGTATATCAGGTGTTTCGGTAACCCTGTCGGGCACCCGACTTTGTGATGCAGCACTGGTATCACAAACGGTAACATCGGACGCGGCGGGTGGTTATTTATTTACCGATGTGGAGCCGGGTACTTATGAAATTACGTTCGGGACACCTGCAGGTTACATCCCTACAGCCCCTGGAAAGGGTAGCGATGAATTGCTGGACTCTGATTTTGGTTCGATGGGTATGACTGATCCATTTAACGTCCTGGTTGCTGATACAATTCTCTCATGGGATGCCGGATTCTACATTCCGGGTCGAATTGGCGATCTGGTCTGGGATGATCTGAATGGCAACGGTCTGCAGGATACGGGTGAGCCGGGTATTGCGGGGGCAGTAGTGCTGCTTACCGGAACAAGCGGAGATGGCGCACCGGTGAGTATGAGTACTACGACGGATGCCAGTGGTTATTTTGTTTTTGGCTCGACAGCATCCGGTTCAACGGTACTGGTACCGGGTTCTTATCAGATTTCTTTTGTGACACCTGCCGGTGGGTATGTCCGGACAAATGCCAACGACCCGGATGGAACCGATGCCAATGACTCGGATGCTGATCCGGGCACCGGCGCGGCTGTTTTTGAGGTGATCTCTTCAGGAGAATACAATACTGATTACGATGCAGGCTTCTACTTACCGCCATCCATTGGCAACTACGCCTGGAACGACTCGAATGCCAATGGTGTTCAGGAGGTGGACGAACTTCCGCTGGAAGGGGTATCGGTGGTGCTGACAGGTGTTGACGGTCAGGGCGTTGCGGTTTCAGCCACTTCAACCACGGACGCCAACGG
>Ga0172373_10002075_pt1 | contig 31362 bp, 30 predicted proteins | sample Lak10m_2_FD_114546 | JGI IMG/M metagenome (GOLD analysis project Ga0172373, IMG submission 114546) | Freshwater microbial communities from Kabuno Bay, South-Kivu, Congo - kab_092012_10m | ecosystem: Environmental > Aquatic > Freshwater > Lake | place: Democratic Republic of the Congo...
CACCTCGGAATTCGCCAAGCAGATCGGCGCGATTCTGACCACGGTGCAGGTGCCTGAGGTTCCTCAGGCTTTCCTCACCGGCCTGGTGGACGCGATGATCACCTCGGGCTCCACCGGCGTGGACACCCAGGCCTGGGATTACCTGAAGTACTACTCCGACACCGAAGCCTTCCTGCCGCAAAACGTGGTGATTGTGAACAAGGCGGCGTTCGCCAAGCTCGATTCGGCAGTGCAAAAAGCCGTCATGGACGCCGCGGCCAAGGCCGAAGAGCGCGGCTGGGCCACCAGCGCCGCCGAGAACCAGAGCTACATGAAGACCATGGCGTCAAAGGGCATCAACGTAACGAAGCCGAATGCCAAGCTGGCGGGCGAGCTGAACGCGATCGGCGCAATCATGGCGCAGCAGTGGGTGTCCAAGACCGGTCCCGACGCGCAGGCCATCCTGAACGAACTGCGCTAGGCGGCAGGCGAAGTAAGCGCAGGCGCCTCGCGCCTGCGCTGCGTGACAATAATGAGAAAAACCCTTGAGTGGTTCTACTCCGGCTCCGGCGTTCTCGCCGGAGTCTTTCTCGTGCTCATCGCCGCGCTGTCGCTGGCGCAGATCTGCGGACGTTTGCTCGGTTTCGATGCCTATTCCTTCGACGACTTCGCCGGCTTCTGCATGGCCGCGTCGTCTTTTCTGGGACTCGCACATACCTATCGCCGCAATGAGCACATCCGCGTAGCGCTGGTCGTTGACCGTTTCAGCGGCGGCACGCGCAGGGTGCTGGAAACATTGTGTTTGACGGCGAGCGCTTTCCTGATCGGTTTCTTCGCCTGGTATGCGATCGACATGGCTTGGACCTCCCACGTGATCAACGATGTGTCGCAGGGGCTCATTCCGGTGCCGCTGTGGTTGCCGCAGAGCGGCATGGCCCTGGGTCTTCTCATCATGGCGATTGCGCTGCTGGACGATCTCGCCACCGTGCTCGCGCGCGGCATGCCTTCCTACCTGGTAGCCGAGCAGAGCAAGAAGATCACCATGTCGGAAAACATCTAGCGCCATGGGCACGCTGGGCATCACGCTGTTCCTGCTCGCCCTGCTCGGCGTGCTGCTCGCCGGCGGCGTCTGGATCGCGATCGTGCTGCTCGCCATGGGCTGGGCGGCGATGGAACTGTTCACTTCGACCCCGGTGGGCAAGCTCATGGCCACCACCGTGTGGGGTTCGAGCGCAAGCTGGTCGCTGACCGCGCTGCCCCTGTTCATCTGGATGGGCGAGATCCTGTTCCGCAGCCGCATTTCCGAGGACATGTTCCGCGGCCTCGCGCCCTGGCTCACCGCCCTGCCCGGAAGGCTGATGCATTGCAACGTGATCGGCTGCGGCATATTCGCGGCGATTTCAGGCTCGTCCGCCGCGACCGCAGCCACCATCGGCAAGATGACCGTGCCCGAACTGCTCCGCCGCGGCTATCACGAGCCCATGGTTATCGGCTCGCTCGCCGGCGCCGGAACGCTGGGGCTGCTGATCCCGCCATCGATCATCATGATCGTCTACGGCGTCGCCGCCGACGTCTCGATCGCGCGCCTGTTCATCGCCGGCGTGCTGCCCGGCATCATGCTCATGAGTCTGTTCTCCGGCTACATCATCTTCTGGGCCTTGCTCAACCCGGACAAGACGCCGCCCTCGGACATCCACATGAACTTCGCGCAGAAGCTTTACGCCTCGCGCCTGCTCATTCCCACGGTGCTCTTGATCGCCGCGGTGATCGGCTCCATCTACAGCGGCGTCGCCACGCCCACGGAAGCGGCGGTGCTGGGCGTGGTTGGCTCGCTCCTCCTGTCGTTCGTCTCGGGCTCGCTCGACTGGAAAACGTTCAATGGCAGCGTCATGGGGGCGATGCGCACTTCCTGCATGATCGCCTTCATCCTCACCGGCGCCGCTTTCCTCACCGTTGCCATGGGCTTCACCGGTATTCCCAGGGCAATGGCGGCCTGGATCACCGGCCAGGCGCTCTCGCCGGCGATGCTGATTGCGGTGCTGACGCTGCTATTCATCGTCCTCGGCTGTTTCCTCGACGGCATTTCCATGGTGGTGCTCACCGCCGCAGTGATCCTGCCGACGGTGCAGGCGGCGCATTTCGACCTGCTGTGGTTCGGCGTTTTCGTCGTCCTGGTGGTGGAAATGGCGCAGATCACGCCGCCGGTGGGTTTCAACCTGTACGTGCTGCAAGGCATGACCGGCAAGGATATTTTTTCCATCGGCAAACACGCTCTGCCGTTTTTCCTGCTCATGGTGGTCGCGGTCACGCTCATCTGGATCTTCCCCGAGATCGTCACCTACCTGCCGCAGCAAATGCTCGGCAAGCGCTGATCCCCGCAGCCTGATGCGCGAACACGCCGACTCGCCCGTCTGCCTCGCCGAAGACATCCGCGCGCTGGAGCGTTCCGCCGCCGCGCGCGCGAGCGCCACTCCGCTGATGCAACAAGCCGGGCTCGCGGCCGCCGAATACGCGCGCGCGCTGCTGGGCGAGTACGGCAGGAACGTGCTGGTGCTCGCCGGTCCGGGCAACAACGGCGGCGACGCGTTCGAGGTGGCGGCGCAGCTCAAGCGCTGGTTCTACCGCGTCGAGCTGGTATTCACCGGCGAAGAGCACAAGCTGTCCGCAGACGCGCTCGCCGCGCTCGGGAAATGGCGCGGCTGCGGCGGCAACAGCTATGCCGCGCCGCCGGCGGCGTTCGCACCGGATCTGGTGGTGGACGGACTGTTCGGCATCGGCCTCGCGCGCGCGCTCGAGGGCGGCCATGCCGAACTCATTGCCGGCATCAACCGTCTGCCCTGCCTGAAGCTGGCATTGGACATCGCCAGCGGCATCAACGCCGATACCGGCGCGATCATGGGATGCGCCCTGCGCGCCACGCACACCATCACTTTCATCGCGCTCAAACCCGGCCTGCTCACCCTGGACGGTCCCGATCACTGCGGTGAGATCCGCGTCGCGAATCTCGGCCTCGACCCGGGAGCGCTGTCCGCGAGCAAAGGCGCCAGCACCTCATCCGATTCTCTGCGCCGGGCGCTGCCGCGGCGGCCGTTCAATTTCCACAAGGGCAATGCCGGCAGCGTGGGCGTGCTCGGCGGCGCCCAGGGCATGGTCGGCGCGGCGCTGCTCGCCGGGCGCGCCGCCTTGAAGCTCGGCGCGGGCAAAGTGTTTCTGGGACTGCTGGCCGATCATCCGCCCCAGGTCGACACCAACCAGCCCGAGCTGATGCTGCGCACGCCGCGCGAACTGCTCGAGCCGGGGATGATCACGGTTTTTGCCGCGGGCCCGGGAATGGGCACGGCAAAATCCGCCGAGCAACTCCTGCGCGAAGTGCTGGATGCGAACGTTCCGCTGGTGCTCGACGCCGACGCGCTCAACCTGATCGCCGCGAGCAAAACCCTGCAGGGGCGGCTGCCCCGGCGCAGCACGGTAAGCGTGCTCACGCCGCACCCGGCGGAAGCGGCGCGCCTGCTCGGCTGCGCCACAGCCGAAGTGCAGGCGGACCGCCTCAAGGCGGCGCTCGACATCGCCGGGCGCTACGGCGTCATCGCCGTGTTGAAGGGCAACGGCAGCGTCATAGCGCAACCGGACGGAACCTGGCTCATCAACGCGAGCGGCAATCCCGGCATGGCCTCGGCCGGCATGGGCGACGTGCTCACCGGCATGATCGCCGCGCTGCTGGCGCAGGGCGCCGGCGCGCGGGCGGCGGCCGCGGCGGTCTGGCTGCACGGCGCCGCGGGCGACGCCCTGGCCCGGGCGGGAAACGGCCCCATCGGCATCGGTGCGGTCGAAGTGATCGACGAGGCGCGCGCGTTGCTCAACGCGTCGATGCGCTGATCAGTCAATGCCGAGGGAGGCACGCCCCCGGGCCGATCGGACTTCGAGTAGGCTGTGATCGCGGCGAGGGCGCCGCTCCCACGACGCTGTTCCCACGACGCCGTTCCTTACGACGCCGCTCCCACGACGCCTCTCCCACGACGCCGTTCCTTACGACGCCGTTCCCGCGACGCCGCTCCTACGACACCGTTCCCACGACGCCGCTCCCACGACGCCATTTCCTCCGAGTACCGCTTACGCTGCTCTGCTCTTGGACGCCGCCTCGGGATAGGGATAGAGGATGTTCAGCGCGACGCTCTGCCCGGCGCTTTGCACCACGCGCACGTGCTCGCGCCGCAACTCGCGCGCCTGGCGGCAGCCGCAGGAGTGGGCGATCATGTCGATCTCCCGGTTCATGCCGGTGGCATATTGCGCCACGCGCACGCATTTCTCCTGCACCACCAGGCCGCGCTGCAGGCGCTTGTCGTGCGTCGCGACCCCGGTGGGGCAGGTGTTCTGGTGGCAGCGCAGCGCCTGGATGCAACCCAGCGAAAACATGAAGCCGCGCGCCGTATTGACGAAATCGGCGCCGACACACAGCGCCCAGGCGGCGCGCGCCGAAGTGATCAGCTTGCCCGCGGCAATCACGCGCACGCGCGCTCGCAGGCCGGATTCGATCAACGCGTCCACCACCCGCGGCAGCGCCTCGGCGATCGGCAGGGCCATGTGGTCCATCAGCGCCTGCGGCGCGGCGCCGGAGCCGCCCTCGCCGCCATCGATGGCGAGGAAATCCGGGGCATATTCCAGTCCGCGGCGGTTTACGGCCTCGCACAGTTCGTTGATGAACTGCCAGCCGCCGATGGCCGTCTTCACCCCCACCGGCCTGCCGGTGAGCTCGCGGATATAGGCGATCTTGTCCAGCAGTTCATTCACGTTCGCGATGTCGCGGTGCCGGTTGGGGCTGATCGAATCCTGATGCATTGGAATGCCGCGGATCCTGGCGATCTCTGCGGTCACCTTGGCCGCCGGCAGCACCCCGCCCTTGCCCGGCTTGGCGCCCTGCGACAGCTTGATCTCGAAGGCTTTGACGTGCTGCGCCAGTTCCTTCGCCCGCTCCGGTGACAGGTTGCCGTCGCGGTCGCGAATGCCGTACTTGGCGGTGCCGATCTGCATGATGATGTCGCAGCCGCCCTCGACATGATGGGGGCTCAGGCCGCCCTCGCCCGTATCCATCCAGCAGCCGGCGATGGCGGCGCCGTGCGACAGCGAGCGCACCGCCGGCTCCGAAATCGCGCCGAAGCTCATGCCGCTGATGTTGACGATGGATTTGGCCTCGAACGGCAGCCTGGCGTAACCCTCGCCTATGGTGAGCGAGGGCGTGGGCAGGCGGTCCTCCTCCAGCACCGGATAGGGCGCATTGACGAACAGGATGGAACCGGGCTCGTTGGTGTTGTTGGTGGAGCCGAAGCCGATGATGCCGCCCTCGGCCTTGGCGAGGCGATATACCCAGGAGCGCGCGGAGCGATTGAAGGGCAGTTCCTCGCGGTCGTTCATGAAGAAATACTGGCGAAAGTATTCCCCTTGTTTCTCGAAGAAATAGCGCAGCCGGCCGATGACCGGATAGTTGCGCAGAACCGCGTGCTTCTTCTGGGTGACGTCCTGGATAAACCAGAAAATGAGGACGCCGATGACGATGAAACCGACGACCGTCCCCAGGCCGTAGCTGACGATTCCGAGCATGCCTGACATACTCCCTCCCTGTTACCGTCTTGTTATTTTTGGCAACGGGCCTTTGCCCGCCGCCATTCTTGGCGGCAACACTATTGCACTACGGTAATCAGCGGTCCGGCCGCATCGTCGTCGGCGTAGCCGCGCTCGATCTCGCCCCCGGTCGCATCCCGCACAGCGACCACGGTGCAGGCGAAATTGAGCGCCATGCCGGCCAGCGGATGATTGCCGTCGAGCACCACCTGGTCGCCGGCGATGTCGGTGACGGTATAGATGAGCAGATCGTTGTCCGGGCCGCCTTCCTGTTCGAACTGCATGCCGATTTCCAGTTCGGGCGGGAGCTGCGCGCGCTCCGCGAGCTGCACCAGTTCGGCGTCGTACTCACCGAAGGCGCCCTCGGGCTCGAGCCGCACTTCGACCTTTTCCCCCGGCGACTTGCCCTGCAACGCTTCCTCCACCGCCGGAAAAATGCCGTCGTAATCCCCGTGCAGGTACTGTACCGCCTCGCCCGACCGCTGGATCAGGTTGCCGTGCACGTCGGACAAACGCACTTCCAGCGAGACTACCGTGTCTTTTGCGATCTGCATTCGTCGTTGATCTGCCTGATCAGATGCAGCACTTCCATCGCGTGACCGCGCGGGTTGACCCCGTAGAGCGCATGTCGCAGCCGTCCTTTCTTGTCGATGACGAAGGTGGCGCGCACGATGCCAGTCTTCTTCACCCCGTCGCTTTCTTTCACCTCGCGCACGCCGTATTTCGCGCATACCTCCGCTTCCGGGTCGGCGAGCAGGCATACCGACAGGCCATGCCTGTCGCGAAACTCGGCGTGCGAAATGCAATCGTCCGGCGAGATCCCCAGCACCACGCAATCGTGCCGCGCGAATTCCTCCTCGTGATCGGAAAACTCGATCGCCTGCAACGTGCAGCCGGGTGTGCCGTCCCTGGGATAGAAGTACAACACCACGTTCTTCCTGCCCTTGAACCGAGCGAGGTCGACCGACTCCATGTCGGCGTCGGCGAGGGAAAACAGAGGAGCAGGGTGCCCGATTTGCGGCATGGTGGTTTTCACGTTGCGGACGATTCTAAACCATCCCGGGAAATCGTGAAGCCCCCGCTTGCACACGCATTACAAACCCATGGATATAATTGACGCATGCACAATCCTGGCGAAGCCGCCGCCCCCCCGCCGGAGCGCTCGGTGCTCTCCACGCGCAAGGAATACCGCGAAGCGCTGGAGCGGCTGATCGGATTGGCGTGGCACGAGTTGCGCATTTTCGATGCGGATTTTTCCGGCCTGGATATGAATTCGCCGCAGACCTGCGAGTTGCTGCGCGCGTTCCTGCTGCGCGGGCGCAGCAACCGGCTGTACATCGCGGTGCACGATACCGACTTCATCCGCAACCACTGCCCGCGGCTGCTCGTTCTGTTGCGGCAATTCAGCGACCGCATGTTCATCCACCAGACCCAGGGCGAGGCCACCCGCGCGCAGGATTGTTTCGTGCTCGCGGACAAGCTGCATTGCGTGCGCCGCCCGGTGCAGGCGCGGCCGCGCGCCGTGCTTACCCTCAACGACGAAGAGCGATGCCAGGGGGTGCTCCTGCGCTTCTCGGAAATCTGGGACAACGCCTTCCCCGCGGTTTCCGCGACTACCAGCGGCCTGTAATTGGCCGGCAAAAGACGGTATAATCCCCCGGTTTGGAGCGGCTCGAAGGGGTCGCGCCAAACGCCACTTAACCTATCGATAAGGGATTCCCATCATGAACCGCTCAGTACTGATCGCGGCGCTCGCCGCGCTGATGTTGGCGGGCTGCGGAGACAAAGCTCCCCCGCCCCCCCCGCCGGCTCCGATTAAAGCGCCTGAGGCCGCGCCGCCGCCCCCGCCGCCCCCGCCTGCTGCCGCCGAACCTGCCAAGGACGCTGCCGCTCCTGCGGGCGCTGCACCCGCCGCTCCCGCGGCCGGCGCTGCCGCTCCTGCGGCACCGGCCGCTGCCACACCCGCAGCCAAAGACGCAGCCAAGAAGTAAGCCTGAGGTTCAGGCAATGAAAAGCCGGTCTTCGGACCGGCTTTTTTTGTTTCTGAATTCCGAATTTCTGGTAGGCGGGGCGCCCTCGCCCCGACCAATGCCAATATCGAGGACCGGTCGGCCCGGGGGCGGGCCTCCTACCATCCCGGCGCAATTTCGTAGGCGGGGCGCCCTCGCCCCGACCAATGCCAATATCGAAGACCGGTCGGCCCCGGGGGCGGGCCTCCTACAACACCCTGCCGAATTCATCGGCCCGGGGGCGGGCCGCCTGCTCAAACGGTTTCGCGCCAGCCAAATCCTTCGTCCTGGTCGGCCACTCCGATCCAGCCGGGTGCGCAACCCATCACTTGCGCCAGCGCCCGGCACGCGAGTTCCGGCGTATTGTTGTGCTGGGACAGGTGTGCCGCGATCAGGTGCTGCAGGCGGCTGCGATCGAGCGCCGCCAGAAGACCGGCCGAGCTCTGGTTGTCCAGATGGCCGTAGCGGCCGGCGACACGCGCCTTGAGCGCCTGCGGATAATCTCCGCTCATCAGCATGTCCAGGTCGTGGTTGCATTCGAGCACCAGCGCATCGCACCCCGACAGCATGGCCTCGATATGCTTGGTGGACGTGCCGGTATCGGTAAGCACACCAAGCCGATGCGCGCCGTCGGAGAAAACGAAATGCGCGGGCTCGCGCGCATCGTGCGGCACCGGAAACGGCAGCAACTGCAGCGCGCCTATGGCAAACGGGCTGTGGCTGTCGACGAAGTTGACCTGCGGCAAGTCGGCGGCATCCGCCGGGAAGCCCTTGAACGTGCCGTGCGTGAGCCAGAGCGCAAGGCCGTGCTTGCGCGCGAATTTGTAGGCGCCGGCGATGTGGTCGCTGTGCTCATGGGTGACGAGGATTCCGTCCACGTCCCCGGGGGCGAGATCCAGCCGCGCCAGCCGGCGCTCGGTTTCGCGCACCGGATAGCCGCAATCCAGCATCAGCCGGGTGCGATCCTTCTCGACCACGAGCGCATTGCCCCGGCTGCCGCTACCCAGGCAGGCAAAGCGCATGCGCTATTTCAGCTGCTCGTGCAGCAACGACAGAATCCGCCGGCCGATATCGCTATTGTCCTGCTGACCGTCCTTGTTCTGCACCTGCACCTCGGTGACGCCCTTCGCTTCCTTCATCACCACGCGGTACTGCTCGGCCTTGATCCCGCTCGTGTCGCTCTTCCAGAACGCGAGCCTGGAAAGAAAACCCTTGTCCTTCTCCGCACCCTTCTGGCCGTCGATCTGCGGGTCGACATAGCGCACGTAATAGTAGCCGCTGGAGCGGTCACGGTCCTCGACGGTGAAGCCGACGCGGTCCAACGCCAGCCCGACGCGGCGCCAGGCGCGGTCGAATGATTCAGTCATTTCCAGTTTGCCGGCGCCGCTGCCTGCGCGCACCAGCTTGGCGCGCTCGATTTTGGTGTCGTCGCCCGCCAATTGGGCTTTCGCGCGCTCGTCCTCGACTCCGAAGCGCGCCATCAGCCGGCGCAGAAATTCCGCCTCGAGTTCGGTATCCGACGGGCGCGGTTGCCATACCGTCGAGTCCTTGGCCTCGTTCCTGTAGACTTCGACCATGCCCCGATGGCTGATGTAAATCTCGGTCGTGCCGGGCTCCGCGCCACGCTCCAGGCGGGTACGGAACTTGTCGCGCTCCCCGGTCGAATACAGCGAATCGAGCACCTTGCCGAGCATGCTGCGTATCGGATCTTCGACGATCTTGGCGCGGTTCTCCGCCCAATCGGTCTCCATCACCCCAGCCTCGGGCAGTTCGATTTTCACCAGGAAACCCAGCCCCTGCCAGAACTCTTTTACCACCGGCCAGATTTTTTCCGGGTTTTCCGGCACCACCAGCCAGCGCTGGCTGCCCGCACGCTCGATGCGCACCCTGGCCACATTGGGCAATAGCACCGAGGAGGCACGCGCCGTGCCGCCGCGCGCGGCATTGTAGGTGGACAAGGTCGCCGTGCCTTGCGTATTGATTTCAGGCACGGCGTAACGGTCGTCGCGCGAGGGTGAAGTCAGGTCCGGCGGGATTTCCAGAGGCGGCAGCTTGCCCGCCCCCTTGTACTCGATCTTCTTGGTCTGAAGAACCTCCGGCATGCCGCTGCACCCGGCCAGCAGTGCAAACATGACGACATATGCGACGTAACGCTTCATACGGTTTTACCCTCGACTGAACGCAGGCCGCTTTTCACTTGCATGCCGGCCTGGCGCATGGCTTCCCTGACTGCTTCATGAAAATTCGCCGCCAGCGGTACCAGCGGCAGGCGGATGCCCGGCTCGATCAGCCCCATCTGGGCCAGCGCCCATTTCACCGGAATCGGATTGCCTTCGACGAACAGCTTGGTGTGCAGGCCCAGCAGGCGGTCGTTCAACTCGCATGCCCGGCCGATGTCGCCGGACAGGGCCGCCGCGCACATTTCCTGCATCAGCCGCGGTGTGACGTTGGCGGTCACCGAGATCACGCCCTGCCCGCCCATCAGCATCAGCGGCAACCCGGCCACATCCTCGCCGCTGTACACGGCGAAATCCTTCGGCGCACGCCGCAGCAGATCGCTCGCGCGTTCCATGCTGCCCGTGGCGTCCTTGATGCCGACGATATTGGGCAATTGCGCCAAGCGCAGCGCGGTATCGTTTTGCAGGTCGGCGACGGTGCGTCCTGGAACGTTGTACAGGATCATCGGCAGGTCCACGGCCTCGGCGATGGCGCGAAAGTGCCGGTACATGCCCTCCTGGGTGGGCTTGTTGTAGTACGGCACCACCGACAGGCTCAATTGCGCGCCCGATTTCTTGGCCGAATCGGACAACTCGATCGCCTCCGCGGTGGAATTGGCTCCGGTGCCGGCGATGACCGGCACGCGCCCGGCCGCGTGCTCGACCGCGATGCGGATGAGTTCCTTGTGTTCATCGAAATCGACCGTGGGGGATTCGCCGGTGGTGCCGACAACGACGATACCCTGCGTACCCTCGGCGATGTGCCAGTCGATCAGGCTTTTGAAACGGGCGAGATCGAGCGACCCGTCTTCGAACATGGGGGTGACGATGGCAACCAGGCTTCCGGTCAACATATAAGCTGTCCCCTTAGGAAAATGTTTGATTTTAACGCATTACCCGCGCCGCCGGCGTACAAGTCATCGGGGCGACAGGTCCAGCCGGCACTCCTCCACTCCGCGGCGTACGGCGCAAATGCGCTGGATCACCGCCCGCTTCGGCCGCTCGACCAGGCCCTGCTCGAAGGCGAGCACGCTCAAGCGGCCTTCTACCCGTTGCAGCAACTCGCCCGGACGCAGCAGAAACTCCGGGTTGGATGGGCGTCCGAGCTTTTCGTTTCCCAAAGCGAAGGTTTCGCAGATAAATATTCCTCCCGGCCGCAAGGCCTGAAGCAGAACGTGCACCAAGGGGCGATGCAGGTAATTGGTGACAACGATGCCGTCGAAACGGTCCGTGCCGCAGCGCCAGGGCGAAGCCTCGAGATCGACGCAGCGGGTCTCAATTCCGGCCACGCCGGCAAGCGCGGCCAGGGCTGCGCCGTCCCGGTCCACCGCCTCCACCCGATAGCCCAGCCCGGCCAGCCAGCGCGCATGCCTGCCCTGGCCGCAGGCGAGATCGAGTACCGCGCCGCCCGGGGCTATCAGGTGCGCAAAACGGCACACCCATGCCGAGGGCGCAAGCGCGTCATGCGCGGGTAGTTGCACTGTCACTTGTACGCTCCTGCGGCTGGTTTGCTTTTATCCAAAACCGTGTTTCTGGTGCGGATACGCTTTTCATCCGCGCCAAAAACAGGGTTGGCGCGCGGAGCGCGTAATGGCCGCACACCACCATTGGCGTACCGAAGAGTATAGATCGAGCGGCGCCGCTAAACCTTAGCGCGGCCGGCGACCCGTCCGCGCCGATCGCCGATTGCGCGCGGACGACAAAACTGTCCGCACGTAATCGGCGATCGTGCGTAAAACCCCACACCGTTCTTGCTGTTCGCCTTGACAATACCTAATCGACCACCGTCTGCGACTGCTCGCGCATATATTGCTGCACGTAGTGGAACGAGCCGATCGCCTTGCCCGTCGTGCCCGAGCCTTTCCAGCCACCGAAGGGCTGATAACCGGGCCAGGCGCCGGTGGTCGCACCCTGCGGCCGGTTGGCATAGGTGACGCCGGCCTCGATACGGGCGAAAAAACCCTCGATCTCGCCCGTGCTACCGTAAAAACCCGCCGTCAGGCCATATTCGGAAGCGTTGGCGCGCGCAATTGCCTCGTCCACCGATTCGACTTCGCCCACCAGCACGATGGGAACGAACTTCTCCTCGCGCCACAGGCGGTAGTCGAGTGGCGCGGTGGCGACGGTGGGCGCGCAGAAATAGCCTTTCGCCAGTTCTCCGTCGACCAGTTGCCTGCCGCCGGCGAGCACCACGCCATGGCTTGCGAGATTGTCCACGCACTTCTGGTAGCGGCCGTAGGCCGAGGCGTTGATCAGCGGTCCCATCCAGTTGACCTTGTCGGTGGGATCGCCCACCTTAAGCGCCCCGGTCAGCGCCGCGAGCCGCTCGCGCAGCGCGCCGGCGAGCGGCCGTTCGACGTAGACGCGCGAGCAGGCCGAGCATTTCTGCCCCGACAGGCCGAAAGCCGAGCGCACGATGCCGGTGGCGGCGCGCTCCAGATCGGCATGGCGCGAAACGATGGCCGCATTCTTGCCGCCCATCTCGGCAATACAGGGCCGCGGCCAGGGGCCTTGCGCGAAGCTGCGAAAGATGTGCATGCCGATATCGTAGGAGCCGGTGAAAGTGACGGCAGCGACATCCTTGTGCCGGATCAGGCTTTCGCCCGCGGTCGCGCCGCCTCCCGTGACGTAATTGCAGACGCCATCGGGCAAACCGGCGTCGCGAAACACCTCGGCCAGCAAGCAACCGCTCCAAGCGGTGTCGCTCGCCACTTTGAACACCACGGTATTGCCGGCAACCAGCGCCGCGCCGATCGGCCCGCCGGCGAGCGCGAACGGGAAATTGAAAGGCGCGATCACCGCCCAGACGCCGTAGGGCTTGAGCACGCTGCGGTTGCGGCTGACGTAACCCTCGAGCGGGTCGTCGGGCAGGACGCGGTCGTAGCCTTCGTTCTGCTCCATCTGCGCGCAATACCAGGCGATGAGATCGGCCGTTTCCTGTACCTCGCCCAGCGCCTCCATGCGGTTCTTGCCCACCTCCAGCGCCATCGCCGCGCCGATCTCATAGACGCGCTCTTCGATCAGCCGCGCGGCGCGGCGCACGAGGCGCGCGCGCTCCTGCCAGGGCGTCGCGGCCCAGGCCGGCCAGGCCGCGCGCGCCGCAGCGACGGCGGCATCGACCTCATCGGCACCGCCTTGCTGGAACACGCCGAGCAGCCAATCCCGGTGGATCGGGCTGCGCACTTCAAACTTGCCCGGGCTCAGCAAGGCCTTGCCGCCGATGAGCATCGCATGTTCGTGCCCCAGCGCGGACTTGATTTTCGCCAGCGCCCGGTCGAAGCGCTGATGCAGCTCCGCCGGCGGGTCGAACATGGTGGAATAGGTCAGTTTGAAATCGCTGGTCGCGCTCATGGACAACTCGACTGGAAAGTTTGGATGATAATACGGGGACGGGGAAGCTCGCGCGCCGCGGCACGATCAGTCACCACCGGCTCGCCTACCCCGGCTCGGAAATCTCGATCAGGTTCTGATCCGGGTCGCGCAGATAGACCGAACGCAGGGGAAAGCGCGCGCCGGTCCGCTTTACCGGTCCGAGCTCGATCGGAATATCGGCCGCGCGCAATTGCGCGATCACCTCCTCCAGCGGGCGGTCGGCGAGAAAACAGATGTCCAGCGATCCCGGCGTCGGGTGCGCGGCATAGCCGTCGGTCACCGTGCTCTGGTCGTGAAGATTGATCTTCTGCTCGCCGAAACGCAGCGCTTTTCGCCCCTGGCCGAAGGTTTCCAGTTTCATCCCCAGGCCGCGGGTGTAGAAATCGATGCACTTTCCGGCATCGCGCGTGGTCAGCACCAGGTGATCCAGGCTCTTGATCATGTTTCGCGTCGCTCGTGGTTGATTGCTCGTGATTCGTTGCAGATCTCGCCGATGTCGCCGGTCAGCGCTTCATATTGGCCGCGAGCCAGTCGATCAGGCTGTTGCCGGCTTCGTCGCCCGCCGCAATCAGCGCCTGCACCCCGCCCCCGGCGTTGGGCGTGGCCGCAGCCCGCTCGATGCTGAAAGCCTGCTGCGCCACGACGCCACGGTTGCGGATCAGACTCGCCCGCAAACGCAGCACCGCGCGGCTATTGTCCGCCGCATCGAACACCTGGCTGAACTCCTCCAGCTCCATCCGTAGTGTGTAGTCCGCGCGCGCGCCGTCGGCAGGCGTGAATACCGCCGCCTTGCTCGCGCGGGCGATGCTCGCGCGCAACCTCTGGCCGAGCAGCGCCGCGGGCGGCATCACCCAGCGGCTCTGCGCATAGGCCTGCGGCCGGGTTGCATCCCGATAGGCGAGGCGGTAGTACATGCCGGTATTGTCCATCCACGCCGGCGCACTCAACGCGGCGACGACGAGATCGTGCTGCAGGCGCGGACTGGCTTCCTTGTCCGCGCGCGGCAGCCCGAAGTCATAGCTGGCCGCGCCGTCGCGCGATTGCGGTGCGATGGAACAAGCGGCGAGCAGTGCAAGCGACAGCAGCAGGGCAGCGCGCAACATCATCGTCCTCCCGAGAAACCGGGCTCGCCCGGGCCGGGCCTGCCCGGCGGTGTACCGAATACGAGGCTCTGCGGATTGTCCCCCAGAGTATTGATGACGCGGCCGAGGGTGCGCGTCTCCTTGGACACATCGTCGATCAGCCCGTGCATGCGCGGCATCGTCTCCTCGCCCACCGCGCGCGCCGTCACGCCGACTTCCTCGACGCTGGCGAGCGCATGGGCGAGCGTGTCCACGCGCCGGTCCAGCTTGAGCGCCAGCCCGTTGACGCTGCCTATGAGTTCGTCGGCTTTTCTCAGGCTGGCGCGCGCCTCCGCGGCCACGCTCCTCGCCTCGCCTATCAGCCCGGGCATGGCGTCCAGGCTCGGTTCCAGCTTCTTCGTCGCCGCGTCCGCGCGCTGCGTCAACTCTTCCAGCCCGGCGAGCGTGCGCCGCACGTGTCCCTGGTTTTCCTCGGCGAGCAGCTTGTTGACCTTATCGGTGATCTCGATCACCGAGCTGAACAGGCTTTCGCCGTCGTCCATCAGCGAGGGTTTCATGCGGATGACCGCGAGCTCGTCCCGTCCCCCCTGCAGCGGCTCCTTGGACGTTTCGTCGTCGCCAAGCAGCACATAGGCGAGGCCGGTAATTCCCTGGAAGCCGAGCTGGGCGTAAGTGCCCTTGGTGATGGGCGTGCCCTCCTTGACGCCGATGCGGATGCGCACGCGGCCGTTGTTCGCCGAGTCGATGCTGATATCGTCGACCTTGCCCACGTCCACGCCGCGGTAGCGCACCGGCGCCTCGACCTTCAGGCCGGTTACCGAGCTGGTCGTGGTCATGACGTAGGGGATCAGCTTCAGATCGTCCTTGTTGAACCACAAGGCCACGGCCGCCAGCGCCGCCCCCAGCACCAGGGTGAACAGGCCTGCCGCAAGGGCATGCGCGCGGTTTTCCATGACAACCTCCTTGTCCTAATTCCTGCCGTTTGGCATCAGTTTACCCAAGTCAGCCACCGCCGACAGCGCGCGCAATCCGCGTTCGCCGAGGAAAAAATTGAGTATGAATGGGTGCTTCACCGCAATCGCTTCCTGCAGCGATCCGTACACGATCAGCTTTTGCTCCGCCAGCACCGCTATCTTGTCCGACAGCGACACCAGCGTATCCAGGTCGTGGGTCACCATGACCACCGTGAGATTCAGTTTCTGGTGCAGCGAGCGGATCAGCGAGACGAAGCTCTCGCTGCGGTCCGGGTCGAGGCCCGCGGTCGGCTCGTCGAGGAATACCAATTCGGGCTCCAGCACCAGCGCACGGGCGAGCGCAATGCGCTTGATCATGCCGCCGGAAAGATCGGACGGCATCTTGCCCGCGTGGCGCCGCTCGATGTCGACCATGTCGAGCTTGAGCATGACCATGTCGTGGACGAAATCCTCGTCGAATGCGCGCAGCTCGCGCAAGGGCAGCGCGATATTGTCGTACACCGACAGCGCGCTGTAGAGCGCCCCCTGCTGGAACAGCACGCCCCAGCGCTTGCGGATCTTCTGCACCATCAGGGCGTTCGATCCGTGCAGCGGAATGCCGAATACCTTGACCGTCCCGCGCGACGGCTGCTCCAGGCCCAGTATCTGGCGCATCAGCGTGGTCTTGCCGCTGCCCGAGCCGCCCACCAGCGATACGACCTCGCCCGGCATCACCCTCAGGTTCAAGTCCTTGTGCACGATATGATCGCCGAACTGCGTCCACAGGCCGGCGACTTCGATCACCGGGATCATGAGAGGGAAATCCCCACGTCGGAGAAGATCACCGCGAATATGGCGTCGGCGACGATCACCGCGGTAATTGAAGTGACCACCGAGTTGGTCGTGCCTGCGCCCAGACTCTCGGTGTTGGGCTGCACGCGCAGTCCGAAGTGGCAGGCGACCAGGGCGATGAGCGCGCCGAAAACAACGCCCTTGCCCATCGCCAGCCAGATATTGACCGTCGGCACCGCCCCAGGCAGGCCGCTCATGAAGGAAACCATGCTGATGCCCAGCTCCGAATTGGCTGCCAGCGCGCCGCCGATCAGGGCGATGCCCGAGGTCCACAGGATCAGCAGGGGCATCGCGATCGCCAGCGCCACGATCTTGGGCAGGATCAGGCGCACCGTGTGAGGGATGCCCATCACCGAGAGCGCGTCCAGTTCCTCGGTGACTCGCATCACCCCCAACTGCGCGGTGATGGCCGAGCCCGAGCGCCCGGCGACCAGCACCGCAGCGATCACCGGACCCAGTTCGCGGATGATGCCCATGCCGAGAAGATTGATGATGAAAATATTGGCGCCGAACGCTTTCAACTGCTCGGCCGAGAGATAGGACAGCACCACGCCGATCAGAAAACCCACCAGCGCCGTAATACCCAGCGCCTGCGTGCCGACACGGAACACGCTGGCGGAAATCTCACGCCAGGGACCGCGCAAGGGATGGCGTACCAGACTGAACGAGTCGAGCAGAATCTGCCCGATCAGCTGCACCATGCCAAGCAAATGGTCCTGCGTATGCAGCATGCGCGCGCCCAGCCCGCGCACCACGCCCAGGGGGTCGAACGGCACTCCGGGCGCGGTCCCGGCGGCCGAATCGAGGTTGGAAAAAAACACTTCGTGCCGCGGGGCGAGCGCGAGCCGCCCCGGCCGGCACTTGCCCCAGGCCTGCCAGATCAGCAATGCGCCGATGTGGTCCATGCGCTGGATGCCGGAGAGGTCCCAATGCCTGCCGCTGTCGGCGGAAAGCAACTGCAACTGCGCCTTGAGCATTCCGGCGCGCGATTCGAGCGCGCGGATGTCCCATGCGCCGGACAGCGCCGCCGCCTGCGCGCCGTCCGCGGTGCGGCCTGCCGCTGCTTGCGGATCGAGAACGGTGGGCGCGGAGGCGGGTTGCATGCTAATAATTGCTTGAATTACTTGTCATGGCAGCTTCGGGCGTCGCCGCCGGCCTCTGGGCGAGACCCGCAAACTACCAGCTTTGCCTCGAATTATCAATGCAAAGACGCGCGCGGGGACTTACCATACCGGTGCGTCATGAGGTACGATGCCGTGTGTGCGCGACCTTTCGCGGGAAGCATCCAGGGTGTACCGGCCGGCACCCTGAACAAGAGTCGAGATATTCGATATGAAGTTCCTGATCGTAGACGACGATCCTATCATCCTCAAACTCATGCAGGCGGTGCTTGAGGAGGGCGGGCACAGCGTGAAATGCTACGGCTCCAGCGTGCAGGCGCTGCGGGAAGTCCCGCTCGATCGGCCCGACTGCGTCATCAGCGACGTCATCATGCCGGAAATGGACGGCTTCGAACTGTGCCGCAAGATCCGCAGCCGGCCGGATCTCGCCGCGATCAAGATCATCATGTGTTCTTCGAAATCCTACGATTTCGACCGCCGCCGCGCGAAGGAACTCGGCGCGGACGGATATATCGTCAAGCCGATCCAGCGCGAGTCGCTGCTGCGCCTGATCACGGAGATCCTGTCGGACAAGGTGGCGGTGAGCTACTGGGGCGTGCACGGAACCCTGCCCGTACCCGGACCGGGTTCGCTGCGCTATGGCGGCAATACGCCCTGCATCAGCGTCGAGGTCAGCGGCGAACCGCTGTATGTCTTCGACTGCGGCTCGGGCATCAAGAAACTGTCCGATCATCTCGTCGCGACCAAGGTGCAGCGGCTTTCCGCGCGCCTGTTCATTTCGCATACGCATTGGGACCACATCAACACCGTCCCCTTCTTCGGCCCGCTGTATGTCCGCGGCAACCAGATCGAGGTGTTCGGCCCCTATCAGGGCGATCTCACCATCGAGCGCGCGATCGCGGCCCAGATGGAGAGCGTGTATTTCCCGGTCACGATCCGGGAATTCGGCGCGCGCATCACGTTCCGCGACCTGCGCGAGGAAACCCTGAGCTTCGGCTCGGTCAGGATCGATACGATTCTGCTCAAGCATCCCGGCTACTGCCTCGGCTACCGGCTCACCTGCCATGGCCGTTCGGTCTGCTACATCACCGACAACGAGCTCTACCTCCGCAGCGACGCCCGCTACGACCTGAACTACGTCGAGCGTCTGGCGAATTTCATCGCCGGCGCCGACCTGCTCATCACCGACACCACCTACCGCGACCACGAATACCCGGCGAAAGTGGACTGGGGCCACTCCTGCGTGAGCGAGGTCGCCGACCTGGCGGCAAGGGCAAAGGTCAAGCGCTTGCACTTGTTCCATCACGACCCGGACCAGAGCGACGACGATATCGATCTCAAGCTGAAAGAGGCCAGGGAAGCCCTTTCCCTCCTCGGCTCCAATGTCGAGTGCGACGCCCCGGCCGAGGGAACGAAGCTGGTGCTCTAAGAAAGCGAACGGCCGCTCGATTTCGGTTAGAATTGCGCCTCTCGCCCCGGTAGCTCAGTGGATAGAGCGGCCCCCTCCTAAGGGGCAGGTCGAACGTTCGATTCGTTTTCGGGGCGCCAGAATTTCTCGGGAACCGGCCATTGCCGGCCGCGCTCAGCCGCGCCGCCGCGCCGCTTCGTACAGCGGCAGCATGGCCGGCAGCAGGGATTCGATTCTCTGGATGCGGGTGGATTCCGCCGGATGGCTGCTGAGAAGCTCCGGCACGCGCCCGCTCTGACCGGCCTTGATCATTTTCTGCCACAGTGAAATCCCGGCGCGCGGATCGTAGCCCGCGCGCGCGCTCAATTCGAGCCCCATGCGATCGGCTTCATCTTCGTCCACCCGGCTGAATTTGGTCGCGATCAAGGCGTCGTAGGCGGTGGAGGCGAGATCGGCGGAGCCCTGGCCCAAACCGAGCAATGCCGCGCCGATGCCGATGGCTGCTTGCGCGGCAATGGCCTGCGAGACCTGTTCGCGCGAATGCTCGCGCAGCGCATGCGAGATCTCATGCCCCATCACGATGGCGATTTCCTCGTCGCTCAGCCTGAGTTGCCCGATCAGGCCGGAGTAAAACACGATCTTGCCGCCGGGCATGCAGAACGCGTTGAGTTCATTGCTGTTGATGACGCTCACCTCCCATTTCCAGCCGGGCGCGTCGCGCCTGAACACTGCGGTGTGCGGCTCGATGCGCGCGGCAATTGCGCGCACGCGCCGGGTGAGCGCGGGATCGGCATTGAGCGCGCCTTTTTTCGACGCGTCGGCCTGCAGCTTGGAATAGCTTTGCGCCGCCATCTGTTCGAGTTGCGCCGAGGAGATCAGCAGCAGCTGTTTGCGCTCCGCGCCGACGCTGCCGCCGGATGTCGTGCTGGCGCAACCGGCGAAGGCGAGCGCGGCGGCGGCCGCCAGCGCCGCTGCGAGCATGCGCGCGTCCGTGGCCATCCTAGCCGGCATCCGGCTGCCGGCCCGGCTGGGCTTCAATGAACGCATCCAGTTTCATGCATTCCGCGAATATGCCCATGATGGCCGGAAACGGCGCCAGATTGCACTGATAGCGCTGCGCGTTGAACACCTGCGGCACCAGGCAGCAGTCGGCGATGGTGACCTGGTTCCGATAGCAGTATTTTCCGGTTTTTTTCGAACTGGCGAGAAAAAGCTCCAGGCCGCCCATGCCCTCGGCAATCCAGTGGCGGTACCAGGTATTGACGCCCTCGTCGTCGAGGCGATAGCTCTTCTTGACGTATCGCAGCGTGCGCAGGTTGTTCAGGGGATGGATTTCGCAGGCGATGATCTGCGCCACCGCGCGCACGTAGGCCCGGTCCTCTGCGTTCGCGGGGAGTAGCGGCGGCTGCGGATGCGTCTCCTCCAGGTATTCCATCATCGCCAGCGACTGCACGTAGATCTTGCCGCCGTCGTCCAGGGCCGGCACCAGGCCCTGCGGATGCACCGCCAGATAGCTCGCGAGCTTGTGCTCGTCCTTGGGCAGGCTGACCGCCTGCGGCTCGTAGGCGAGGCTCTTGAGGTTGAGCGCGATGCGCATGCGGAACGCGGCGGACGAGCGGAAGAAGGTATACAGTTTCATCGGTCACATCCCGAAAACGAATGAACGGCAAAGGCGATTCTGACACAATTCACCATCGCTGCAGAGCGGGCTTTTCTGACAAAATCAACGGGTACTGAGCAAGGAGTCCTGATGGTCCTTTTCCCGGGCAAGGCCTACGACGAAATCAAAACCGGCGACAGCTTCGGCTCCGCCATGACGGTCACCGAAACGCATCTGGTGCTGGCTGCCGGCCTGTTCGGCGACTTCAATCCGCTGCACACCAACGAACTGCATGGCAAGCAAAGCCGCTTCGGCAGCCGTATCCTGCACGGACCGTTCACCAGCGCCCTGGTGTCGGCCCCGGTGGGCATGTACTTCGGCGGCACCGCCATCGCCTATCTGGAGCATACCTGCCGTTTCAAGGCACCGGTGCGCGCGGGCGATACCCTCACCACCACCTGGACCATCGTGGAAAAGCAAGCGAAACCCCGGCACCACGGCGGCATCGCCGTGCTGAGCGGCGTATGCCGGAACCAGAACGGCGAGGTGGTGGTCGAGGCCGACGGGAAGATCCTGGTCAAAAGCCGCGCGACAAAATAGGCAAGCGCCGATCAAGCTCGGACGGAAAATAAACCCAATCCTTTTTTGCTTTTATCCAGAACCGTGGTTTTGCTACGGATACGTCTTTCATCCGTAGCAAAACCACGGTTGGCGCGCGCAGCGCGCAATGGCCTGACGCCGACCTCGGCAGACGTAGGAGCCAAACTCGAGCTGCATTGATTGAGCTTGCGCGGACGGCGGCCCGTCCACGCGGATCGCCGATTGCACGCGGACGAGAATCCGTCCGCGTGCAATTGGCGATCTTGGATGAAAAACAAACCCTATCCGCTTTCGCATTTATCCGGAACCACGGTTGGCGCGCGCAGCGCGCAATGGTTGCTCCTGGCATGCGACTGCATGAAAGAGATCGCCGGCAACCACAAGGCCTCAGCCGTGAACCAGCTTCAGCCCGAGCACGGTACCGGTCAGCGCCAGGGTGACGCTATTCGCCACGATGATGGGCCAGGCGCCCAGCATCAGGCCATAGGCGAGCCAGAACGCGACCCCGGCGGTGAAGACCAGGTACATGCCGAGCGAAATATCCCCGGTCGAGCGCGTTTTCCACGCCCGCCAAACCTGCGGCACGAAAGCGATCGTGGTCAAGGTGCCGGCGATCATGCCGATCAGATCGATCATTTTTTTCCCGCCGGCGCCTTCCTGCGCTCCTCCTCGCGCAGGCGCAGCACGCGCCGCTGCACCTTGCCGGTGGTGGTCATCGGCAACGCGTCGATGAACTCGATTTCCTTCGGATATTCGTAGGGCGCGAGCTTGCCGCGCACGTGCGCCTGCAGTTCCGCTTCCAGCGCTGCCGAAGGCGCATGCCCGGGCGTGAGCACGATGAATGCCTTGACGATGTTGGTGCGCTCCGCATCGGGACTGCCCACCACCGCGGCATTGGCGACCGCCGCGTGCTGCAGCAGGCAATTCTCGATTTCGGAAGGCCCGATGCGGTAACCCGCGCTTTTGAAAACGTCGTCGGCGCGGCCCTGGTACCAAAGATAACCGTCTGCGTCCTTCTTTGCCAGGTCGCCGGTGCGGCACCATTCGCCGGTGTACTTCTTTTGCGTCGCCTCGGGATTCCTCCAGTACCCGAGGAAGAACACCGGATCGGGCGCGCCGTGAATGTCCGTGCGATGCACTGCCACCTCGCCCACCGCGCCCGCCTCCACTTCATTGCCCGCGTCGTCGATGACGCCGACCCTGTGCCCCGGGTAGGGCCGCCCGATCGAGCCCGGCTTGGCCGGCCACAGGGCGTGCGAATTGCCGACGATGTAGTTGATTTCGGTCTGGCCGAACATCTCGTTGATGGTGACGCCGAGCCTATCCCGGCTCCAGGCGAACACCGTCTCGCCCACGGATTCGCCCGCGCTCATGATGGAGCGCAGCGTCACCTCGAAACGCCGCCGCGGCTCGGGCACCGCCTTCATCATCATTTTCAGCGCGGTCGGAAACAGGAAGGTGTTTCTGACCGCGTATTTCTCCATCAGATGGAAAGCCTTTTCCGGATCGAAGCGGCCGCGATAACCGAGGATGGGATAGCCGTGATACAGGGTCGGCAGCAGCGCGTCCATCAGGCCGCCGGTCCAGGCCCAGTCCGCGGGCGACCAGAACATGTCCCCGGTCTGCGGAAAGATGTCGTGCGAATGCGAGAACCCGGGCAGGTTGCCGAGGAGCACCCGCTGCGGCTTCAATGCGCCCTTGGGCGGTCCGGTGGTCCCGCTGGTGTAGACCAGCAGCGCCGGTTCCTCCGCCGGCGTATCGACGCGATCGAAGCCGCGCGAGGCCTTGGCCTGCAGCGCCTCCCAGGCAAGCGTGCCCGACTCGCGCGCGCCGTCCACGCCAATCACGTGTGCAAGCACCGGCAGCCGGTCGCGAATCGGCCACAGATTGGGCAGCGAGGCCCGGTCGACCAGGGCGACGGCGGTTTCGCTGTTCTGCAGCCGGTATTCGAGCGCGTCAGGCCCGAACAGCACCGACAGCGGCATCGCCACCGCCCCCATCTGGTAGCAGGCGATGTGGGCGACGACGGTCTCCGGGCGCTGCGGCAGGATGATGGCGATGCGATCGCCGCGTTTCACCCCCAACGCGACAAGCGCATTCGACAGGCGGTTGGCCTGCTGCTGGATGTCCCAATAGGTGTAAGCGGCCGTGGCCCCGCCTTCGTCTTCCCAGTAGAGCGCAAAACGGTGGCGGTCGAGCGCGTGGCGGCCGCAGCAGGCCCAGGCCATATTGAAGCGCTGCGGCACCGCCCAGCGATGGCCCTGATAGATTTCCTGATAGCGATCCTGCATATCCCCTCCTGAAAGGCGAAAAGGCGTTACTTTTCGACCAGCACCGTCAGACTGCGCTCGACGTAACCTTGGCTGGCCGGCGCCGCAGCGGGACAGCTGGCGCCATTGCATGCGACCGCCGTGATCCTGTAGATCTCTCCCAGCCCCGTTTCCACGGCGTCCCCGGCGGCCAGCGCGCTGCAGTTCACCGCCACGGTCAGACCATCCACGCTGAAGTTGGCGCTGCACGAGGCGGCATGAACGGCCTGATACAGTCCCCACTCGGTGCCCGCCCGCGCCGCCTGGTAGGCACGCGCGCCCATCACATCGAGGGCCGAGCCCACGTGCTGGGTCGTCGCCACGGTGGCGATGAAACCGCCCAGCGCCGCCAGCACCACGAGAATGAAAATCGCCGAGATAATTGCAAAACCGCGCTGGCGCTTACGGAACATTATTGACGTGAACCTCCTGGTAGAGCTGCACCGATTCCCCGGACTGGGTCAGTACCAGCGTAATCGTCAGCAGGCCGTTGCGCGTCGAAACGGCCGGGGTGTAGCTGAAGGAACAGGAACTCACGCCGCTGACCAGCACCGTTCCCGCCACCGGACAGGCTGCAAGCTGCGTCGAGGAAATTGCCTGGGTCGAGCGGATCAGGTTGCCGGCCGAACACGAATAAGCTACAGAATAATCGGGAATCACATGAAAGCGTTTTCCGGGAGACTCGAACGGAAACTTGTTCGCCCCGGGCATCCCGATATTGGCGGCGGTCGACGTGCCGCTGATCTGCGCCCGATTCTTGTACACCAGGTTATAGGCATCCGCGCCCGGAATGCCGAGGTTGTAGATCACCGCATGATACGTGGCTGCTGCATATCCGGGGGTCGGCGGTAAATTGGCACTGGCAAGAACATCGAAGGAAATATCTATCGTGGAAAAATTGAGAATATCCCCGCTGCCGGTACTGCTCAGCGCCGCGCGGTAGCGTCCGCCGCCAACCGTCGGCAGGAACTCGAAACAGCTGCTGCTGGCAGGGCTGGTCGCGCGCAGGGAGTTCGGCAGGGCCGTGCGCACATCCCTTGCGATGCGCCGCAGGGCGGTGTCGGCGGCGTCGGTCAGTTCGGCGCGGCGCACGCTGTCGACATAGCCCTCGACCGGCGCGCGGATGAATACCGCCACCACGGCGCCCAGGATGCCGGTGACGACGATGACCAGCACCGCCTCCAGCAGCGTAAACCCGCGGCACCCGGCCGACGCGCGTAGCGAATTATTCATAATTGGTCCGAAACCCCGCCAGGCTGATGGACTCGGCGCCGCCGGCCACCGTGACCGTCACTTGCTTTGCGGCAATGGCGGGCGTGCCGAGCGTCGTCGCCGCCACGCCAACCGTGACCGTATAGGTCCCCAGCACCGGCGCCGGAGTCCCGTCCACCTGATAGATGCCGGTCTGATTCCAGGTGTTGTAGTCGTCCACGTCGTTATAGTTCGGGCGGTCGGATACCGTATTCAGGCTGCACCGGGGTGTCGTGGTCGGCGTGCACCCCAGGGTGGCGCTGGTGTTGTTGGGATCGGCCGGATCATTCTGGTAATCCTTGCTCAGGATTTCCTCCAGCATCGCCTCGGCCACCGCCAATGCCTGCTTGCGTATCATCGGGTCGGCGCTCTTCGCCACCGTCAGACTGAGCACCGAAAGGACGCCGACCAGCGCCACCGAGACGATGACAATGAATACGATCAATTCGATCAGGGACAGGCCGCCTTGCCGATTCGGCCGTCTCCGGCCGGCCATGCGCTTGCGGCAGCTCACTGCACGTACCCCGTTTCCGGCTGGATGGTGATATCAGCCTGGTTGGAGACGCTAAGTGTCACCACCCCGGCCGGCACATTCGGAGCCGTCACCGACCGGCCGAGCGGATCGAAGATCAGGCTGCTTCCGCCGAGCGTGACACCGCTGGGCGCACAGACCTCGTTGGTGGCAGCGCAGCCGCGACCCGGGGAAGGAAGCGCAACGGCCGCCGCACAAGTTACCGTGGCAACCGATTCCGGCGGCGTCGTATCCATGCTCAGCGCCACGATACCCGCCGGGCCCGTGCCCGCGGTCACCGTCGCGCAGACAAAATGCCTGCTTGCGATCGCCACATGCCGGGCATGCAGGAGGGCGGCCTTTGCCGCATCGTGGAAGCCGCGCTCGTCGAAGGTGCGGTCGATCAGGCGCGGAAGCGCGACAAAAGCCAAAATGCCAATCAGGATCATTATCGAGACCAGTTCGACCAGCGTAAACCCGGCCATGCGCGCGCTTGCACGGCAGTTCATGCGACGGCCGGAGAAATCGTTGCGCCCGGAGGAATGATCGCCCCGCGATCCATGATCAGTACATTTCCCTGCGATGGATGACCGGGCCGGATTTGTATACGCCGAAGGTAGCGCGGGCCGTCGGGTTGCCTACGGCGCCGGTCCAGTTGTACTGCAACCACGGCGCATTGGCGGTCGTGGCCGCTCCGCCGGGGCCGCCCACTGCCGTGCATTGATTGCCGGAGGCGGTCGCGCCAAGATTCAGCGTGAGATCCGTCCAGCCGGCGTTCCCGGCACCGGGCTTGGCCAGGCTGACCGTGAAGTTGGGAGCGGAGCCGCCGACGGTGACGGCCGTTTCGCAGGCGGCAAGCAGATTTTTCGCATCGACCGGAAAAGCGAAGGCGAAGTTGGCAGCGGCAAGCGGGGCGCAGGTATCCGCGGTGTTGGTCTGCCAGCCGGTGCTTGCGCCAGCCCAGTACTGCAGCTTCGCGTCCACCGGCAGGTTCAACAGTTCCGAGCCGTTGGCGTTTTGCAGGCGCAAGCGCCCGCTGCGAATTGCGGCGGTTCCCTCGGCATGGCCGCTGGAAGTCACGCTGTCGGTATCGACGGCCCGCAGAGCAATCGTCGTCGGCACGGTGGTCACGCTGGTGAAGGTATACGCGGGGGTCGGCGAGGCGACGCCTGCCGCGAACAGGCTGGCCGCGATCGCCGTCGGCGCAAGGCTGCCGACGCCCGCCGCAATCGCATCCGAAAGCGTCACCGTCTGGGCGAAATTGGGGCTGGTATTCGCGGAGCCGTCGTAGTTCACGGTCTTGGCCGGCGTTCCCGCTCCGTTCATCGCTGTCACCCGCACCGTGAACGGCTGGCCCGAATAGCTGAACGCCCCCGCCACGCAGCCTTCGGTTACGACGGTGTCGAAATGATCGGGGATGAAACGCCCTACCGCACCTGTCGCTCCTGTATTGCCCGTTGCGCTCAACCCGGAACCGAGATAGCTGCCGCTTGCGAGTGTGGCAGTGAGGTCGATGGTGCCGACTTCGTCCCAGGCGAGATTGGTGCCGGTTGCGGCACCACCGTTGAAGGCCCCTACGCTGCCGGAAAAACTGCCGTTCACCGCACCCGCACCCGTCGGCTGGTACTTGGTGAATGACAGCGCAACCCCTTCCGCAGGGGTTTCCTTGCCGAAATTTCCCGTCGCCGTCGGCGCACCCAGACCGTTGTACGCGGTCACGGTGGCGGAGAACGGAGCCCCCGCCTTGATGATCCCAGACGTGATGCCGGAAAAGCCGAAGTGGTGGGGCGCAATCACGTAGGCGTTGCTGCTGCCGTTGAGCGTGACGGCGGTGGCGCCGCTGAAGGGCGTGACTGTCTTGTTGGCATTGAGCGTGATCCGGCCCACGTCGTCGTAGCGCGCCGTGATCGGAGCGGAACCATTGGCATCGAACGTAAGGCTGACCGAAGTGCTGCCGGGAGAACCGGAAGCGATTGCGGTCGAATTGATCGTCGCAAGGTTGCCTGCCTGGCAGGTCGCCGGGTTGTTGCAGACATAGCCCATGTTCACCGCGGTCGTCTGGCCGATGATGGCGGGCGTGCAAACCGCCGGGTTCGTCGTCGAGGCCTGCACCGCACGCAGATAAAGCGTGGGGGACGCGATCCCGGAAACCTGCGCCGGGATGGTGTAGACGTTTCCGGGGCTCGTGGTGTCGGAGAAAATGAAGCCCGCAGTGTTCGCGGTGAACGTGCAGGCGGGAGCGCCGAAGCTGCAGGTGGTGGAGTTGGCCGGTGTGGGCGTGGCCGATGAAACGCCGAACACCACGCTGCCGGCCGTGGCGACCTGCACGTCCTTTGTTACCGAACTGCTGCCGTTCGGAATCACGAATCCGGCGCCTGCCGCCCCGCCGGTCGTTCCGTCCCAGTTCACTGTCGGCGCACCCGTCGCGCTCAAGGTGCCGCTGACGCCGAGTGTGTACGGCGTCGCGCAGCTTGCGTCCTGACAGGCGACCACGGTAAGCGTGCTCGCGGCGCAGGTCAGCCCGCTGCCGGAGGACTGGATGACCAGATGATCGGGCGCATTGACCGGACAGGCATGGGTTTGCGCCGCGAGCGCGGCCACCGCGGCTTGGCTCAGCTCCTTCTGATACACGCGCAGTTCATCGATACTGCCGCCGAATCCGAATGCATTGGTCCCCTCGCCCGAGGCATTGGTTTCGCCACCGATGGATGAGGGTCCGGGGTCCGATCCCGCGGTCCAGGTGAACGTGCCGGTGTTGGAAGTCACCAGCGTACCTCCGGTGTTGTAGGCATAGATGGTCGCCGTGCTGGCGTTGGCGCCCACAGCAAGGTGCACCGACAATGCGACAAACAGCCACTGATTGCTCGGTATTGGCACAGTGTCGAGAATATAGGTGGAGGCCTGCCGGTAATAGAAACGCAGACCGCCGGCACCGAAAGCCGTCGTCTCCCCTACGCTGAAGCCCCAACCGCCCGGACTGGTGTTGTTCTCGTCATCAATGAAGATGCGCTGCCCGGGCAGCGTGTTGCTGGCAACGTTGATCCAGGCCGCAATCGTGAAATCACCCGCCGCCGCGGCAAAGTTTGGAAAACCCGCGGGCAACGCGATGTAATCCTTGTTCGATCGGTTGAATACCCCGTAGCGGCAGGTGCCGGGGCTGCCGGCGATTGCCGGGCTTGCAATCGAGGTCGTCGGCCGCGTCGTCAGCCCTGCCGCAGTCCCTGGAAAGCCTCCAGTGCCGCTATCGATGGCTTCATTGGCCGTCCCGTTCCAGCTCGCCTCGTCCATGCGGTACTCGGCCAATGCCGGTGTGGAGCTGATGGTATAAACCTGACCGGTGAATGTACCTGTCAACGCCGGGACAACCGAGCCGGGGCCGGTCTGATCCAGGCCGAGGGTGCCGGCCCCGATGCCGGTGTTGGCGGTGACCGTCCATGTCGTGCCACTGCCCGTCACTGAGGTGATATGGGCGCCGCTTACACCGCTTGCGGCGAGCGCAAAGGCGCTGGCATCGACCCCGGTCACACTGATGCTGAACGTCACCGTCCACGAAACCGCGGGCGCGCTGGTCGGACTGGGATCGGCACGATTGATTGAGTTGACCACCGCTGCGGGAGGGCAGCTATGCGCCACCGTAGCGCCGCCGTTGGAGGTCAGGGTGTAATCCGTCGGGCAGGTATTGCTAAGGGTAACCGCGCCGATGATCGCGCTGGTCACCGTCACATTGCGCGCCAGCGTAATTCCGCCGGTATTGCTGACCGTCAGATTCGCGAACCCAAGCGGGCCGGTGCCGGAAATGGTTTGCACGGCCGCACCACCGTCGAGCGTAACCGTGCCTGATCCGGCGGTGAACGTGCCGTTTTGCGCAAAGTCGCCGGCCACATTGAGCGCATTCGCGCCATTGGCAAACGTATTGGTCGCGCCGATGTCGAAGCTGCCGCCCACCGTAAGCGCCGCGGCCGCGGTGGCCGTTGCAGTTCCGGACATGCTGAAATTTCCCGCAACCGTCATTGCCGCGGCCGGCATCGTCTTCGTACCGCTGCCGCTCAAGAGCAAATTGTAATAGGTAGCCGGCGCGCCGGAAGGTACTTTCACCGTCTGCGCCGCACCGGTGTAATTGACCGTGTTCCCTGCCGCCGAAGCGTTCAAAGTGCACGGATTGGCGGCGGCGCACAGCGCTGCGCTGACATTCAGCGTCGAATTGACGCCTTGGGTGAATACTGGCACCGGCGTTCCGGTACGCCCGCGCAAGTCGCCGACCGTGATCGTGCCGTCGTTGGTTGCCGATGCGCCATTGCGCACATCCAGCCGTGAATTCGGAGCGTTGACGACGCCGGTAGGACCAACAGTCAGGGATCCGCCCGTTGACACGCGAATAACGCGATCACCCGCGGTCTGCGTCGCTGCAGTCACGGTGCCGTTGATGGTGAGGCTGCCTGCCAGGTTCGCACCGACGTCGATCTCCGCGTTCGGGTCGAAATCCAGAGTTGATCCTGCCGGAACGGAAATATTCGCCGCATCAATCTCGATGGTGAGATCCTTGACGATGCCGGTGCCGGACAAAGTCGCGCCCGCTGTTCTCATCCTTAGCGCGCCGCCCTGGTTGATGCCAAGCTGGCCGTTGACGACGACATTGCCATTCACGGTCAGGTTGTTGCCGTCATCGTTCAGCACCGCGCCCGCGTTGATCGTGACTCCGGCAACCGTGTAGTTGCCGCGCATGCGGATCGCGTTGTGCGCGATGACCACGGTATCCGCCGCCACGGGAATATGCCCGCAACTCCAGCGTGCGATAACATTCCAGTCGCCCGCGCTCAAGCTGGTGCATACCGCGGCCTCGGCAGACCAGGCTGCCGACAGTATCACCATGCCCCAGACGAATAATCTAGCCCGCTCGATCATGCCTTTAACCCAAAAAAAACGATTCATCCGGCTCTGGTGTGGGTCACCGAGGCCGGATATAGGTTCAGACCGCCGGGTCTTCTCCACGCTTGATCCTCTCCGGTGCCACCAGTAAACCGGGTACAGGCCACGCTTTCCTCGCGCCAGAATGCCGTTCATTTTCCGTCCCCTGCGATATCCGCCGCAAAACCGGCTGGGGAATCGGGAGAAATCACCGCATCGGCGTCCGCAAGCGGGGACAGCAGGTTTTGCACTTTGCTCCCGCCTTGCCTCGCCAGCGCCGGGTTTTGAATCCACATCTGGATAAAAAATTCCCGCATTTGTTCGGACTGCGCCAAACGGCTGAGCAGCAGATGTTCAGGAATTGCCGCGCGTGCGCGGCCAACGGGTTCAGACATTCGGGTCTTCTCCGCGCTTGATCTTCTCCAGTGCCTCGATATCGAGTTGATCCTTGGGGCGATTCGCGATGCGCTTCATGGCCAGCAAATCGTCAATGCAAGCTATCCACACCTTCCGGGCAAACAATTCGCCCGCCACTGCGTTGGCCTTAAGTCGGTCGAACGGCACCTCGGGACGCACCAGAACATCCACCGCACTGCCACCGATGTGCGGCTCCCGCAGCGCAAACGCCAACATGCCTTTTTCGCGATGCCATTGGTCGATCTGGCCGGCGTTTCTGAGCGAATCGATCGGCACCGGAATCGTCGGAACCAAGCCGTAACGTTTGGCTACCGCAATAAACCGAACGAGATTCTCGTCGTTCATTGCCAAAACTATATCGATGTCGAACGTGGATCGCAGAAATCCATGCAATTGGACCGCCAGCCCCCCGACCAGCACGTACTGAACTTGCCCGTCCGACAACGATTGGAGCAGCTCGACGATTTTCATCCGCGTACGGACGGGCAGCCTAGCGCAGCGCCTTCAGCCTGCGCTCGACAAAGCCCGCGAGTTCGGCACTCAGCGTTCCGGTTTCCTTCGCGCGGCGAAAGGAATCAGCGGCCTCGGCGCCGCGCTGCTGGGCTTCCTGGGAAATACCCAGCCCCACCCACCACACGCCGGAAGCCGGGGCGACGCGCAGCGCCGCGCCATACTCGGTCACCGCCTCGCCGTGCCGGCCGAGGCGCTGGTACAGGGCGGCGGCAAATGCATGATAGTCGGCATTGGCCGCGGCCGCCGGGGCGTGCCTTTGCAGCAGGGCAAGCGCCCCGCCGACGTCGTTGCGCTCGACCATGATCCGCGCAAGGAGCATCGCGAAAGACGCATTCGCCGGATTGAGCGAGATGCCTTCCTGCAACAGGCTCGCGGCCTCGTCCATGCGCTTGGCTTCAAGCAACAGCGAAACCTGGGTTTGCCGCGCGGCTTCGTAGCTGGGATCGAGCGCGAGCGCGGCGCGGAACGCCTCCATGCCCTCGGCAATGCGGCCCTGGTTGACGAAACTCACCGCGCGCCGGAACTCCGCTGCCGCGCGCTCGCGCGGCGTGACGCCGTCGCGCTTGCTGATCTGCCCGGCCGCCGGAGCCGCGCCCGGCCGTGATCGTGTTGGCGCAAGCGTCGTTTCCAATCTGATCGCCGGCCCGG